>Ga0302152_10000007_pt1 | contig 85972 bp, 78 predicted proteins | sample I_Bog_N2_1_FD_192434 | JGI IMG/M metagenome (GOLD analysis project Ga0302152, IMG submission 192434) | Peat permafrost microbial communities from Stordalen Mire near Abisko, Sweden - I_Bog_N2_1 | ecosystem: Environmental > Terrestrial > Soil > Wetlands > Peat | place: Sweden: Abisko, Stordalen...
AACGGCTACCCGGCCATGAAAATTGCCGGTGGCGCCGCACCTGGCCGCAGCACTGGCGAAGCGATGAACGAAATGGAATCGTTTATGACCAAGCTGCCACCTGGCTTCGGTTTTGAATGGACCGGTCAATCACTGGAAGAAAAGACCTCCGGTTCGCAAGCGCCGGCGCTGTATGCGCTGTCGCTGGTGGCAGTATTCCTGGTGCTGGCGGCCTTGTATGAAAGCACCTCGATTCCGTTGGCGGTGATGCTGGTGGTGCCGCTGGGTATTCTGGGTGCGTTGTTGGGCGTGACGCTGCGCGGCATGCCCAATGACGTCTACTTCAAGGTGGGCATGATTGCGGTGGTCGGTTTGTCGGCCAAGAATGCGATTCTGATCATCGAGTTCGCCAAGGATCTGCAAGCGCAAGGCATGGGCCTGATCGAAGCAACGCTGGAAGCCGTCCATCTGCGTTTCCGGCCGATCATCATGACCTCGCTGGCATTCATTCTGGGCGTCTTGCCACTGGCCATTGCCAGCGGCGCCGGCTCGGCCAGCCAACGTGCGATCGGCACCGGCGTGATGGCCGGGATGATCACCGCGACGTTGCTGGCAGTGTTCCTGGTACCGGTATTCTTCGTCGTCGTACGCAAGATCTTCAAAGGCAGCGAACGCCAACACAAGCTGGAAGCTGCCCATCACAAAAACGATGTGGAGGATAAGAATGTTTAAGTTATCAACCCTGCGCCTGCACCACTTGAGCGCGGCACTGCTGGTCGCAGGCCTGTTGTCGGCCTGCTCGCTGGCGCCGACCTATGAGCGCCCGCAGGCGCCGATCGAAGGCAGCTATCCGGCCGATGCCAAGGGCCAAGCGGCGTATGACCCGGCGAGCCTGGGTTGGCGCCAGTTCTTCCCTGACCAGCGTCTGCAGGTACTGATTGCTGCGGCACTGGAAAACAATCGTGATTTGCGCACTGCCGTGCTCAATATTGAGGAAGCGCGCGCGCAATACAACATCTCGCGCGCAGACTTGCTGCCTAGCCTGGACGTCAACAGCGCTGCCGCACGGACGCGTTACTCGGCCAGCCAGTCGCCTACAGGAGTGCCGGTGACGTTCCGCAGCTATTCTGCCGGCCTGGCTGTCCCAGCTTATGAACTGGACTTTTTCGGCCGTGTACGCAGCCTCAAGGATGTCGCGTTAGCGAGCTATCTGTCGACCGAAGAAGCGCAGCAGTCGGCGCAGATCAGTCTGGTGGCGCAAGTGGCGCAAGCCTATCTGAGCGAACGTTCCTATGCCGAGCAACTGACGCTGTCGCAACAAACGCTGGAAAGCCGTCAGACCAACCTCGAACTGGCCAAGAAACAATTCCAGGTCGGCGCGACTTCGGAGCTGGATCTGCGATTGGCTGAAACACTGGTGCAATCGGCGCGCACGTCGGTGGCAACGCTGGTACGGCAACGCGCTCAAGCGGAAAATGCCTTGACACTTCTGGTCGGCAAGAAGATCGACGATCTGCCGCCAGCAACGGATTTGTCGTTGCAAAACATTGTCACCGACATCCCCGCTGGTCTTCCCTCAGAGTTGTTGACACGCCGTCCGGACATTCGCTCGGCCGAGCAAAAACTGATCTCGGCCAATGCCAATATCGGTGCGGCACGTGCAGCATTTTTCCCGTCAATTACCTTGACCGGCTCGTATGGCAGCGCCAGCAGCAGCCTGGGCAGCTTGTTTGGATCCGGTTCCGGCGCCTGGTCATACGGCCCTTCGCTGAGCCTGCCGATCTTCGACTATGGCCGTAATAGTGCCAATCTTGACCTGGCTACGGTGCGCAAGAACCAGGCCGTGGTGACCTACGAGAAGGCCATCCAGACCGCCTTCAGTGAAGTCGCTGATGCATTGGTGGCACGTGGTGCGCTTGAGGAGCAGATCAGCGCGCAGGAAGACTATCTCAAGGCGCAGCAAGCGCGTTTGAAACTGACTGACCTGCGCTACAAGAACGGCATCTCGTCGGCGCTCGATGAACTCGACGCACAACGCGATCTATTCTCGGCACAGCAGGCCCTAATCCAGGCGCGGCAGTTGCGTCTGAATAATGCGATTGATCTGTACAAGGCGTTGGGTGGTGGGTTGAATGAGAACTCGCTGAACACAACATCGATGCCGAGTAAGTGAGCAGCTTAATCCGGTGCAAGATAAACAAAAAGCGGGCCTAGGTCCGCTTTTTGTTTATAAATTCAAGCAAGGCCTATTCGCACGGCCTTATTGCCGACGGGCTATCGACGCACTTCGGTGCGATATAAAATTTGCATGAACAAAAGCCAGCTCGGCATCCAGTGAGTCCAATGTTACGTAGTGCGCCAATCCAGAGTTGGCATCATGCTTTGCCATGACAGTGAATAGCTGCGGCGCAACGCTACGAATGTAGTGCGATGGTTCGTAATAATTGCAGTCGTTAAGCGTGACATCTGAATAGACGGCAAAATTCCAGAATGGTGCGATGTGTGCCAGCTTGGTCAAAAAATAACTATAGTCATCGAGATTGAGGCGATCCAGAAACTTATGGTGATGCGCAGTCGTGTAGAGACGAACCTGTACGCCTTTTTTCCCGGCCTCATCGACGAGTTGCTGCAAGTCCGCCATACTCATATCAATCAATTTACGCTGTTCGGCAGAAACTGCCTCAGACGCTACCGGCTCCGTAAATGAGGGAACACTCCTCCGATAATCCTGACAGCTCGATGCCAATTCTCGATCACGCTTGGGATAATCGTAATAGCCGCTCTCCAATATGTTTTTTATCTCACCTTTTCTAGCGCCGTTGTTTTGGATTTTGAATTCAAGTACGTTATATGAGAGAAGGAATAAGTATTGCGCCAGGAAACCTGTCGAACTCTCACCCAATACTTCCGGGTGGGTCCAATATTGGTAATTCGCCTTGGTAAGCCCTACGCTATCAGGCCAATCCACCTGTATATAAAATGTCTTGAGTTGCGGCTGTGTTTTTAACAACCAGCGGCCATGCACCAAGTTGTCCGTCTGATTTCCTGAAGATACATAGAAATTATAGATATGTGTTCCTGGCAGAACGGCCTCAATATCCGCCGGCACAGTCGTCCCCATTCTGGAACCACCGAACAGAAAGGTATCAAAAACCTTATGCTTCTTGAGATACTCGATCTTAAGATAACGCTCTTGTGTAGCACCAACTTCTTTAAAGAGCTTGGTCTGAAATATCTCGTAAGGATCAACGACAAGATTAAGTGCTGACAGCAAACCAAGCGGCAACAGTCCAACTAAGAAAAATATACGTAGATAGGTGAGGACCACAATGCGCCTTAGAATTGGAAATATAAAAATTCTGAAACACTCGCCATTTTGGTGAGACACAGTGCAAATACCAGTGCCCAGAAAAGCGCGTTGATTTTATTGGGACTCCAGCGCAGACGATGCTTACCATTCATATATTCCTGCGTGTTGGGCAAGTACCAGAGTATGACCGCAGCCATGATCATCAGAAGGCAAAAGCGCCTCAGACCAAGAGCGATATCGGCAAAGAAATCTTTTGACGAAAATATGCTGAACTTGATCAGCGCCCAATCCAGATGCTTGTCGGCAGGCCAACACAACATGTCGCTGAGCATAATAGACGCCGCATGTATCGTGCTGGAGCGGAAAACCACCCAGGCAATGACGACAGCCAGGAATGTCAAAACAGCACCCGGCATGCTGGAACGCACTGTAGAAGAAAAACCGTATCGCGCTTTTAATGCTCGCCAGGCGTGATTCAGCAGCAGGAATACGCCATGCATGGTTCCCCAGAGAACAAATGTCCAATTTGCCCCGTGCCATAAACCGCCCAGCACCATGGTCGCCATCAGGTTGATATAGGTGCGCACTTTGCCATGGCGATTGCCCCCTAAAGGAATATACAAATAGTCCTTGAGAAATTGGGACAAGGTCATGTGCCAACGGCGCCAGAATTCAATGATGCTGGTGGACTTGTAGGGAGAGTTGAAATTGTTCGGAAGATGAACACCGAACAAGCGCGATATACCAATCGCCATGTCAGAATAGCCGGAGAAATCAAAATACAATTGCATGGTATAGGCAACTGCTCCCATCCAGGTGGCAAAGAACGGCAAATGTACGCCGTGGCCGGCACTGGCAAATACCGGGGTTGCATATTGACCAAAGCTATCTGCAAGCAAGACTTTCTTGGCCAGTCCAATTGTGAAGATGGATACTCCCGCCTCAACATCATTGACATTCATCTTATAAATCGTCGGCGAGGCAAACTGCGGCATCATTTGCTTATGATGCAATACGGGCCCGGCGATCAGATGAGGGAAATACGTGACGAATAACATGTAGTGAATAAAATTGTATTCACGCGCAATACCGCGCCAGGTGTCTACCAGAAAGGCAATCTGCGTAAAAGTGTAGAAGGAAATTCCGAGCGGCAGCACGATATCGAGCAGCGTCAAAGAGTGGCCACTCAATGCGCTCGCGCTTGCGATAAAGAAATTGGCGTACTTGAAAATTCCCAGCAATAACAGGTTTGCAGCAATTGCCCCCCTCAGCAACCACTTGGCTCTGGGGCGCCGCCGTGATATGGCATATCCCAACGCATAGTTGAAACAGACCGACGCTAACAGCAGCAGAGTGAATTTGGGATTCCACCAGCCATAAAAAATGAGCGATGCCAATACCAGCCACACAGCCGCAATGCTGCGGCCGAATCTGGCCAGCCAGAAAAAACCAAAAAAAGTAATCGGCAAAAAAAGAAGAACAAATTCGTATGAATTAAACAGCATGGCTGCAATGCTTCCTCATAAGCACGGACCCTCGCCTCACACGACTGAGGCCCATGTGGTTGTATGCCAGCTGAAACCTGACAGTGGAGATTCAGGTTTTCAGTCTATAGCCGGAAAACATGCGTGGATTACGCTGCATCGCCTGCGCCAGTGCCGAATTTTCATCGGCCACAATATTGGCTTTGGGTGTTTCGCCGCCAAAACAGGTATTACTCAATTGAAACTGCAATATCAGGCGATGTCCTTTTTTGACATGCTGCCCTTTGTGGAGACCGCGCGTATCTTCGATCAGGATGGTGCCCCTCGGCGCGGTAAACTCCTTAACATTTTCCGGCCGATAGCGAAGAGCAATATCTTCGTCTTCGAGACGAGCATAGCCACGCGCCAGCAGGTCGCGCGGGATTCCACCGCTACGATGAGATCCCGCGACAAAATAATGCGGACCATTGTCTTCATCGACATCAGTCAGGTAAATGAAGACTTTCAGCCACTTAACGCGGTCCATGTCGAAGTGATAAAGCTGCGCTGCCTCACCATCGGCCGTTGCTTTATAAGCCGTACTCCACCACATCGATAGCATGTCGGCAATCGGCTCACTGCGAAAATAAGCCTGTGCAATCGACAGCAAACTCTGGTCCATCAAGAGCGCCTGCACGTCCGGATTGGCGAGTATCGTTTCTTTTTCAAAATCATAGATCACTGCGCGCGGATCCTCGGCATTGTAGACGCCGGTGACTCGTCCACTTTGCTGGCCATCGGTCTGCCGCAATACGGTTTCTTGTGTCAACGCGAAATGCATCAGGCGTTCACACATGTCTGGCGGCAATTGCTGATTCAGAATCGCATAGCCATTTTTATCCAGATCAGCTGTAACCTGACTCAACTGCATTTCAGACAATGGAGTGAGTACCTTGGTATCGAATTCAATTTTTCGCGGCGGGAAAAAAATCGCCAGTGCACGGCTCATCAAATCATTACTGCGGCCGGCCGTCAGGCAAAAGGTCATGATATGGGCACTTCCGGTCCAGGAAGGCATTTTCCCAGAGACCCCATACCAGAAAAACGCAACGATAAGCCGCATCGTATTAATCACATATCTGATGAGCCGTTTGATCTTTCTAAGCATACCAATTTCCCCCTGTTTTTTTTGCGATTATAACCAACTGAATATACTCACCATCCCAACAGATTAGCCTCAATATCAGTCCAGCAAAGGTGTGATCAGCGCCATGGTCCGCGCAGTCGCCCCCTGATGATGCTGCGCGAAATTTTGCGCCTTCGTTGCGACAAACATCTTGCGGGTATCATTGTGGAACAACAATTCGGCCGCAGCCAACATTTCAGCAGCATCTTGTATGCGCAAAGCCCCTTCGGCAAGTACCGCTTCATTACTGATCGATTCGAAATTAAAGGTATGCGGCCCGATCAATACAGGCTTTCCGAGCATACACGCCTCGATCAGGTTCTGTCCGCCAAAAGGCAACAGACTGCCGCCTATGAATGCAGCATCACAAGCCGTGTAATAGGCAAACATTTCGCCCATTGAGTCTCCCAGCAAGAGATCCGTTGTCGGAGAAACAATGTCATCGGCCATCGCCGAGCGGCGCTGCATAGAAAAACCATAAGCGTTAATCAAGGCCGCCACTTCATCAAACCGTTGTGGGTGGCGTGGCACAATGACGAGAAGAAAGTCGCGCCTTTCGACCTTGCACAGCGCTTCCAGAATCAGTTTTTCCTCACCTTCCCGCGTACTGGCACAAAGCAGCAACGGACGTGTGCCAAACTGCACGCGCCACTGCCGGCCTTGCGCAATCATCTCGGCCGACGCCTCAACATCAAATTTGATACTGCCGGTCACCTGCACACGACGCGCACCGAGTGCTCGTAATCGCTCTGCATCAGCTTCCGATTGCGCGGCAACGCAGGCAATCCCCACTGCAGCCTCGCGCAACATCGCGCCGAAACGTTGCCCACGGCGCAAGGAGCGTTCCGACAAGCGAGCATTGGCCAACACCACCGGAATCTGATGGTGCCCGCATTGACGCACCATGTTGGGCCAAACTTCGGTTTCCATCAGAATGCTGATGGCCGGCCTGAAGTAGCGCAGAAAGCGTGCGCACATCCAGCCGGTGTCATAGGGAAAATAACTCTGCACCACTCGCCCACCGTGATGGGCAAACAATTGCTGCCCAGTGGCGCGCCCAGTGGCGGTCATGTGGGTGAGTAAGATGGTGTACGCAGGATACGCTGTCAACAGCGCCTCCACCAACGGTTGCGCAGCGCGCGTTTCGCCCACGGACACGGCATGCACCCAGATTACTGGCGCGCGTACCGCGCAACCGTCAAGCAGAGAATAGAAACCAAGCCGTTCGCCTATATGCTGGCGATAGCCAGGCTCTTTGGCGCCGCGTCGCCACAAGCGCAGCAGCACCAGCGGCAAGGCAATCCACCACAATGCGGTATACAACTGGCGCATCAAATCAGTTCACGCCCGGTCAGTTTGCTCAGGATCGCCAGCGGACTTGCAGCAGGGTCATACTGCTTAGCGACCGGCAGATGCAAAGTCTGCTCCAGCATGTACTGTCCTGACATCACCGCATGCGATGCCTGATCTGAGAAACAAACCCAGACCGATCCTGCCGCGAACGGCACGCTCACCTGCTGGGCGGCTTCCTGATAAGCCATGTCACCCTTCATACCGTCATGCAATTGCAACATCAGATGATCGTACTCGCTGCGATAGGATTTGGTGATCCGCAAGGACTTCATGAGACGGGCCTGCCAAGGCACATAAGGCTTGGCAAGCGGCAAAAATTTGGCGGCCACTGTTTCAAACGGTTCACCGACACGCCAGACGCGCGGTATGCCATCGGGATTGATATTGCAAAACACCCGCAAAATGCGTTCACCGTAATTGGGCCGCGAGGGAAAAGCATCGACATGCAAACGGCGGTCATCGGCACGCCAGGATTGCGCCCGCGTCTCCACCTGCGTCGGACGGTAACTGGTGGGTGCCAGGCGCAACGCGCCTTGATACTTCGGCAGCAAGGAATACACCAGTGTTTGCGCCTGCGCACGAAAACGCCCCACCATCAGTGCCAGCGCAAGTTGCGTGGCAGTGTCACCGAGCACGCCCTTGATGTGGCCGCGCTCGTCCAGGCTGATATTGCGCACTTTGGGATCGCGAATGGCCGGCGTGAGCAAGGCTTGCTCTTCCGGCAACAATTCAAACGGCAGATGCGGAAAATACAGTACCTTGCCGGCTTCCAGGCCGGCGATCCAGGCATCATTTGGGGCCGGCACTTGCCAGTCACTGATGTCGATTTCAATAATTTGCGATTCCATGGGGATATTATGCCTCGTTGTCTTGAGTCTGATCATGCTGCCCGCTGGCAGCTGACAGCGACAATACCGCATCAATTGCTTCCAGAACTTGAGCTACATCAGGAGCTGCGCCAGTATCTCCGACATTGACGATATATGGTGACCAATTGCCCTCGGTCTTCCAGCGCGGTGAATCGCAATACAATTCTACTGTGGGCCGGCAATAGGCTGCCGCAATATGCGTCAGTCCAGTATCAAGACCGACTACTAGCGAAGCCCCTCGCACCAGCATAACAGCGTCTATCAACGGCAATGAGGGCAATACCGTTGCCTGCGGCATGGCCGCCGCCAAGCGCTCCGCAGCCTGACGCTCCTTGGCGCTACCCCAGGGCAACAATATTGGCAAATTTCTTTTCTGCAATGCATTGGCTACGGCAATCCAGTTGGCCATATCCCACTGCTTGGCTGCACGTGCCGTGCCGTGCAAGAACACGGCATATGGCCCGGCCGGCAGCCACTCTGGCGTAGGCGCAGACGGCGCCCTCAAAGCAAAGTCGGCAGCATCGTCGACACTGTAGCCAAGCGCACCCGCAGCAACCAAACGCGCACGCATGACGGCGTGTGTGCGCAGACCGACCGTCACACTTTGGTGATGGAAAATTCTGGAAATCGGTTCGTAACCAGAACCTTCCGTGGCGTTTGCCAGACCCACGCGTTTGCCGCCCGGCGCCAGACGCGCCATGCGCATGACCACGCTGGTCTTGAGCAAACCCTGGGTATCAAACACCAAGTCGTAGGATTGCGCGCGTAACTGCCTATAGAAGGCAGCAATTTCAGCGCGCGTGGCGGCATTGCCCAAGCTTTTGCGCCAACGCCGCAAAGCAATCGGGATGATCGTTCGCACCAGAGGATTGAGTCGCACCAAACTGGTATACGCCTCTTCCACCACCCAATCGATATTGGCATGCGGATAGTGCCGACGGATATCGGCCACCATCGGCATATTGTGGACCACGTCACCAAGAGAAGAAACGCGGACGATAAGGATGTTCAAGGCTAACCCACTATTGTTTGTCTGTGGGCCAGCATCTTACCTCTTTCAAAACGGCAATGCCACATCCGGCCGTGCCGCCAGGATGACATGCCGGAATTCATCCTGAATGCGCGCCAGCGCCTGCGCAGTCTCCGCTTCAAAGCGCAGCACCACGACTGGCGTGGTATTGGAGGCGCGCATGAGACCAAAACCGTCCGCATATTCAACACGCAGGCCGTCAATGGCAATAATTTGCTCAGCGCCAGGAAAACTTGCGTCGCGCTGCAATTGTGCGATCAAGGCGAAGTTCTCGCCCTCTTGCAGCTTAATCTGCAGCTCCGGGGTACTGATCGATTGCGGCAGTGCATTGAGGACGGCCGATGGGTCGCTTTCGCGGCTGAGCAATTCCAGTAGGCGCGCACCAGCATATAAGCCATCGTCAAATCCGTACCAGCGGTCCTTGAAGAAGACGTGACCACTCATCTCCCCTCCCAGCGGAGCACCGGTTTCGCGCAACTTGGCTTTCACCAGCGAATGCCCGGTCTTCCACATCAGCGGCTGACCACCATGTGCGCTGATCCAGGGTGCCAGATGGCGTGTGCATTTGACGTCATACAGGATTTCGCGACCAGGATGTCGGGTCAGGACATCGGCCGCAAACAGCATTAATTGACGATCCGGATAAATGATCTGTCCATCCTTGGTGACGACGCCAAGACGGTCACCGTCGCCGTCAAACGCCAGGCCGATTTCAGCATCGCCATCTTGCAGGCTGCGAATCAGGTCTTGCAAATTTTCCGGATGTGCCGGATCGGGATGATGGTTGGGGAAAGTACCGTCAACTTCGCAGAACAGCTCGGTCACCTCGCACCCGAGCTCACGGTACAGATCGCCGGCAAACGCACCGGCCACACCATTGCCGCAATCGATCACGATTTTCAGCGGGCGCGCCAGCTTGATGTCGCTGACGATGCGTTGAAGGTATTCCTGGCCGATGTCGTAGGGTCGATAGCTACCCACACCAGACACGAAATCATTGGCCAGAATTGTCTGGTGCAAGGCTTGGATAGTGTCCCCATGAATCGCCTCTCCTGCCAAGACCATCTTGAACCCGTTGTAGTCAGGCGGATTGTGGCTGCCAGTGACCATGATGCCGGATTGAGCACCTAGCACATGCGTGCCGAAATACACCATCGGCGTTGCAACCACACCGAGATCGATGACATCAACACCAACTGCGCGCAATCCATCCGATAGCGCGGCACTCAATTCGGGACCGGACAGACGGCCATCACGACCGATCACCACTGAGCGCTCGCCTTTGGCAATCACGGCGCTACCGAATGCCATGCCGATCTGACGTGCGACCTGCCCGTTTAGCGTACTGCCTACGATGCCGCGGATGTCATAGGCTTTGAAGATTGCGGGAGAGATTTGCATGAAGACCGATTCGCTTTATGTGGATTGTCGCAGCTACCTGATTATTTGTTCTTGCGCAAAATCAACCATCGAGGGGAACGGAAACGCACGATACGCAAGTAAAGCCAGACATAAATTGCAATAAATAATGGACAGCAAAGCATCAGCGCCCAAGTGTGACGCCAAAACAAGGTGGCAGGAACTACTGCCATCAACGACAGTACCCAGAGATAGGGCGACGTCATTGAATTACGGCGTGTCAGTGCACGCGCATCGCGACATCCGGCTGCCCGCAACACCATGCGCCTGAAAATCAGGCTATGCAAATGAATGCTGTCGGGCATGCCAGGGGACTGACCGCGCAGGAAAAAACGCCGATATGCAGAAAAAATGGTTTCAAAACAAGGATAGATCAGCAGTAGCGCTGCGTACCAGGTGGACACTTGCGGATTACGCATCACCAGCAGAATCGCCAACTCACCCAGCATGAAGCCCAGAAAATAGGCACCACCATCGCCCATGAAAATGAGCCCAGCGGGATAATTCCAGATGAAAAAACCAAGCGTGGCACCGGCGACCAATAAGGCCGTGATCAAGACAAACGAATCACCCACCTGCAATGCCACATAGCCCAGAGATAGCAGCATGCATAACGACACCACGCTGGCCAAGCCGTTGAAGCCATCGATAATATTGATTGCATTGGCAATTCCCGCCACGGCAAAAACCGTCAGCGGCAAAGTAATCCAGAGATGACCGATTACCCAAACACTAAATATCAGATCGATATGTTCGATGCGCGCATTGAGCAGATAAAAACCGAGCAGCGCGGCCCCCATCGTCAGCAATAGGCGGCGTAATGGGCTCACGCGCTTGGTGAAATCTTCCACAATCCCGCCGCCGAATGCGATTGAAGAACACAAGATGATCATCCCCATGTCCTTAGCCACTTCAGGCTGGCGCCAAGCAGAAAAAGCACCTCCCAGTGCAACCGCCACAAAAATGCTCAACCCACCGATTCTCGGCACCGCATGTGCGTGCACTTTTTGCACGCTATCGAGGTCCGAATCCAGCATGCCATCATGCAAGCTTGCGTATTTGATAACAAATAATGTCATCACAGCAGATATGATAAAACTGATAAATAACGATGACATTTTTAAATTAAGTCTAATGTGTTAGATCTTCTAGGCGTGCCGTAATGATCAATGCCGCACGCCGTCGCATTTAAACACTTTTGCAATGGTAAGAAACAGAATACGTAAATCAAATCTCACGCCTGCCTTCTGCAAATATTCATGGTCCAACCGTACCTTTTCTGCCACTAGCAACTCATCCCTGCCATTGATCTGGGCCCAGCCTGTCAATCCCGGCAATAGTTGACTAACACCGCATTGAGTACGTAACTCGATGAGATCGGTTTGGTTAAACAGTGCGGGACGCGGCCCAACAAAACTCATATCACCTTTCAGGATGCTCCACAATTGGGGCAACTCATCTAGGCTGCTTTTACGCAATAAACTACCGATCCGCGTCACATATTTGTGAGGATCTGCGAGCAAATGCGTAGCCACCGTCGGAGTATCCATGCGCATCGTGCGAAACTTGGGCATGAAAAACAAGACATTATGCTTCCCCACGCGATGAGACCAATACAATATAGGCCCCGATGATGTAACGACTACCAAAATCGAGATGATCAAGGCTGGAGTTAACAGCAACACACCTGCTGTCAGGGCCAATACGAAATCAAGTAATCTCTTCATTCCACTATTTATCGATGTTCACAGACAACTTATTTGGCGCGCCCATTTGGAGCCACAGAGATGCAGTTTATGGAAAAAATGACGCCAAGTTGACATCAACAACTCGGCAGTTTGACAAGCGCACTCATCTGATCGCTGCGGAGCTACTTTCAACAATTAATCCATAAGTAGTCTTCAGTGAAACTACTGGTGCCGATTTCCCCGACCCATTGCAAAATAAATTATTTCAGTCGACGCGATTCTATTGCTGATAGTTTGGTAAGAAGCATTCCCCACAGGAAAAAAGTGAATATCCCAGAATAGGGTTGCCTGAAACTCACTTTCATTGAGTTATCTGCAATGACCAGAAACAACACGACAAAACTTAAAGCCACAAGTGCTGGTGATTCAAATACTGCTCGTCTATTTCTCAATATTTGCACCAGCGTAAAGCTGATCAGAAATAAGGTCGGCAGCAACGCTATCAGCCCAAAATTATAGACAAAATCCAGGTAATAATTATGTGCACTCGGGTATTGAGCACGATCTGGAGGCGTACTTAAACCGAGAAGAAGTGCTTCTGGGTCACTTGCAATGCCATTGATATAATATTGCCAATATTTGAAACGCTCAGTCAAATTGGTCGGAAATATGCTGCCCATCGATGCGATTGACTTCACATCGCTAGCTAGCTCGATAGAACCCAGCGGCGCTGGCACTTTAGCAGTGCCCACAGAACTTGCCGGCACAGCGACAATGTTTTCCGACGCTGGATTAGTCAGAAAAACGAAATTTAACCTAACCATATCTTTTTCGTACTGGAAATAACTCCAGCTCAACACCAGCGCCAGCAATAACAAACCCAGTGGCAATTTCCATGCTTTTGTCTTGAAACAAAACGCCGTGAAAAGCAACAAACCAGCGAAGAACAAAATAATCGCAAGCATTGACAATGATGCGGAGACATAGACCGCCATAGCTAGCGAAATGAAAATCAGGGCAATCCGATATTGCCCCGAATGCCAAAGACCGAACAAACAAAGCAGATAGGCGGAGACAAAAATCACCGGCACATATTGCAAATACTGATAAACAGAAAACAGTCCAAGCGTAGGGGAAAGATAGCCGCAACCTATTTCCCACGTAAAAAGCAACTGAACCGGGACTGTCACCAACAGTACCCAAAAAAACGCTTTGGCATAGGACTCGTCATCAACGAGGCTTTTCAGTGGCTCATAAACCTGCCCGAGCACCAATGCAAACATCGGCAGTATGAATTGAATCAGCAATATGAATTTTGCCTGCTGTTGCGCCGGCAAACCTTGCGTCAGGATGATTGACGACATCACCATTAAGATGCAAGTCAGAAAAATATAGCCAAATGACACGAATGCACGCCGATAGGTACCGAACAGCAGAATCCCACCATAGCAGGAGAGCACGGACACAGGAATTGGAAGATTGCGTAATATGCCTCCGCTCTCAAATGAGGCCGACGGGTCACTAAACACACCCTTGCTAATCTGAAAAAATAAGGGCAAAAGCAGTAGTATGCCTATCACCATCCGTAAGCATTTGTATACAAAAGGGGAATAGACCTGTTGCCCCAAATACTCTTGTTTTTCTTTCTTGGCGCTTACATAGAAGATGTAAGCCATGGAGGAGCTTAATAAATAGAGTGCGCTCATCGCCTCCCTGCCAAACAGGTAAAACGTAAATGGTACTGATGTAAAAATCAATATATTCATTAGTACATCAGGCCCGAAAACGTCGTGTTCGGTATCGTGCTGCAACAATCTGAAACGTATTTGCTGGGCATACACCATAATGACGCCGCCGATCATTGACAGTCCGGTCGTTTCCCAGAAAAAATAGGATTTCCTTGTCATGGCCAACAGCGGAAATTGTGCGATCGCGGCGACGAAAATGGCGATTCCGAGCAAAAGCGACAGATTTAATGCATAACGCAGAAATGGCGGCAGATAGCGTTTGCCGCTGCTTTGCTCATGCAGGGCAATACTGGCGCCCAATGCATTGGCAAATACTGATCCCGTTACACCGCCGATCGCAAAGGCAGTATATAAATCGCCAGCCGTTTCTTTACCCACGACAAGCAAAATCAAAAGCCGGAAAACATACACGGTAATACCGATGATTGCGGTTGAGCCTAGGTTCGGTAATACCTTGCTCACCACCCCAGACAATGCGTTTGCGGTTGCATTTGCATTTACGGTAAGCAGTCGCCAAATGAATCCCGAGCTAAAAAGCAGCGGCAAAAATGCCCAGATAAACAGCCCTAATAACGGAAATCTGAAGTCACCGACAAGCCACACCAATAACACCAGCAGTAAAACTGATTGCAACACAAAATATTTTTTCGCGACCCCTTGATCCCCTAGGCGCTCCATTTCACTTAAATGCACTTCGCCAAGCCATTCGATGCAACGTCGAAGGATCAAGATCACAGCAAGCAGGATGTCGACACCGGCAACATTGACACTTAACCAGTATGAAGCCGCCGCCAGCGGAACCAGCAGCAGTAAGCGAACGACCATCACCGAATAAGCCGAAACGCCCGATGCTTTACTAAGAATAAGACTGCGTGCATTCGCCGAAAAAGCGTAGAGCAATGCCAGTGTGGCGGCCTGCACCACGCCGACCTCCGCTGCCATCACGCGATGACCGGCCAAGCCCAAGACGATCAGCAAAACAGTCACGGCAAAGGTATTTGCCATAAATGCCAGGGGGAATGAATAACGCAATCTAGGGCTCTCTTGTCATCAATCTATAAACAGCCTGGATTTCCCGGGGGAGGCACAGATGTTTGATAAAACACTACTCGCTATGCAAGCTCTGCTTTTATCAAAAAAGAATAAAAGTACAAAAATGGGAGGTATATGCCCCCATCCTTGAACATGCGTTACTTGGACCAAACAACCCGATTGATATAGTCGATATAACTTGTAACTACTCTGATGATCTGCGTCGATACGTGTGGATTTTCATAGTCAGCAACAGGCAACACTGGATGCGAATTAGCAGCACGTTGCGAAGTCACAATATTAATTGCATCAATCACGCGCTCCGATTTCAGGCCGGCCATAATCAAGGTACCAGCATCCATGCCTTCCGGACGTTCATGCGCATTACGCAAGGTAATTGCACACAAATTGAGCAGCGACGTTTCTTCCGTGATGGTTCCACTATCAGACAGCACACAAAATGCTTCCATCTGCAATTTCATGTAATCGAAAAAACCCAGTGGCTTGGAAAACACGATCCGCGCATCCAGATTGCTATAGCCAATGTCTTCCAAACGTTTGCGCGTTCTTGGATGGGTCGAAACGAAAATCGGCATTTGATAGCGTTCCACCAGTGCCTGCAAGGTCTCAAGAAAATCCTTGACTGCCTCAGGTGAGTCGACATTTTCTTCGCGATGCGCGCTGACGACGAAAAATTTCCCACGTTCAAGTTGCAAACGCGACAGTACGTCCGACTGTTCGATCTTCGGCATGTAGAAGTCGATGACTTCGCGCATGTGCGAACCTGTCTTGATGATTTGCTCCGGCTTGACGCCTTCGGCAATCAGATAGCGGCGCGCATGCTCGGTCAATACCATATTGATATCGGACAGATGATCAAGCACTTTGCGGTTGAGCTCTTCTGGCACGCGTTGATCGAAACAGCGATTACCGGCTTCCATATGGAACACGGGGATCTTGCGGCGTTTCGCGGCAATGACAGCCAGACAGGAGTTGGTGTCGCCGTACAGCATAACGGCGTCTGGTTTTTCCGACTCCATCACTGCGTCGGCCTTGGCAATGATCTGTCCAATCGTTTGAGCCACGTTGTCGCCGACGGCATCCAGGAAATGATCCGGCTTCCGAATCTGAAGATCTTCAAAGAAAATCTGATTCAGTTCGAAATCATAATTCTGACCGGTATGCACCAGTATATGCTGCGTATGCACATCCAATGCAGCAATCACGCGGCTCATCTTGATCAATTCGGGACGCGTCCCGACGATGGTCATTACCTTAAACACGACTTTCCTCCTGAATGAAATCCAATTTTTTCACCAAAGCGACAACCTGCTCAACATCGAGCCGCTGTGTGCTGTGCGACGTGTAATCTTCACAATGCGAGATTTTCTCTTCCCCATCGCTGAAATATTTCGCGTAGTTCAAATCTCTGTCATCGGCCGGCACCCGATAATAGCCCCCCTGATCTTCCGCTCTTGCCATCTCTTCGCGCGACACCAAGGTCTCATAGAGCTTTTCACCATGCCGTGTACCGATGATACGAACTTCGCTCTTGCTGGAGAAAATTTTCGTCAATGCAGTCGCCAAATCGGCAACTGTGGATGCTGGTGCTTTTTGTATAAAAATATCACCCTGACGCGCATGTTCGAATGCATGCAATACCAGATCAACCGAGTCTTCCAGAGACATCAGGAAACGCGTCATATTCGGATCGGTGACGGTGAGCGGCTTACCTGCCTTGATTTGGGACACAAACAAAGGAATGACAGAACCACGAGAAGCCATGACATTGCCATAACGAGTCGCACACAAAACTGTTTCGCCTTCGCCTTGCATACGCGCTTTGGCAACCATCAACTTTTCCATCATTGCCTTGGAAATACCCATCGCATTGATTGGATAGACCGCCTTGTCAGTACTCAGAACAATGACGCGTTTGACGTTATTGGCAATCGCTGCCGCCATCACATTCTCGGCACCCAGTACATTGGTGCGAACAGCTTCCATCGGATAAAACTCGCAAGAAGGAACCTGTTTCAAGGCAGCCGCGTGGAACACGTAATCCACGCCTTTTAGCGCTTGGTGAATACTGTCGTAGTTACGTACGTCACCGATATAAAACTTCAATTTTTTGTCATTCAGCGCGATGCGCATTTCTTCCTGCTTTTTCTCATCACGACTGAAGACACGTATCTCACGCACATCGGTTGATAAAAAGCGCTTCAGTACTGCATTACCAAATGATCCAGTGCCACCGGTAATCATTAATACTTTGTCTTTAAACATGGCGTTATTTCTTTGGATATTGAGAAAAGTACATCTGTTCAAGCAATTCCGGCCAAGTTGGCGCCACATAGCCGGTAGCGCGAGAAAAACGTGTTACATCCAACGAGCGATCAATGGAAAAATCCTCATCTGCATTGATCTTGATGTCTTTCCGATAAATTGCGGCGATCTGCGTCAACAAATCGAACTTCCCAATCGGCGCAGCGCCGACATGATAGAGCCCGCACAGTGCCGGATGCACAATGACCACATCACGCACTACTTGGGCAAACACCACATTGGGCAGACCGGAAAAGATAGCCCGCTTGAAGCCTTTGCATTCGCCTTCTTGTTTCAGGAACCACTCCAGCAAACCGTATGCGCTTTGCAGTTCATGACCGATAGTCGACGTGCGCAAAGTCAGGGCGCGATTATCATTAAGCTCGCCGAGAAATTTGGATTTTCCGTACAGATCACCAGCATCTGGGAACGCATCCTCGCTGTAAAGTCCATCCCTACCGGAAAATACACAGTCGGTACTAACATGGATGAACCTCGCGTTTGACACCTCGCAAAGCTGAGCCATGCGGTGCGGCAAAAGCGCATTGATCGGAATTGCCAGTATCGGCACTTCAGCTTCTTTGTGGTGCTTGGTCAGACCGATACAATTAATCACCACGTCCGGTTTCACTTCGGCAAATACACGAACCAAGGCGTCCTGTGAAGTTACATCGATACCGGTCAACAGCCGTTCCTGCATCGATGGGAAAAATTGCAGATCACGCGCATTGCGCAAGGTACCGAAAACTTCCCAATCGGTTTTCTCGGACAAGACGCGAAACATCGCGTGCCCGATCATGCCGCTTGCGCCAAAAACAAGAATTCTCATTGTGGTTCTCTAGCTAAATCCGTTGCATCCGAAAAATAAACAATCAACTTGTCGATCAATTTGTCATGATCAAAGTGCTGCTTGAAAAATATTCGCCCATTGTGCCCCATCCGCTCACGCTCGACATCAGTCATTCCGACTATTTGCAATACTGCATCAGCCAACGCGCTGGCATCTTCTGCCGGCACGGCAAGTCCGGCGCCGGCCTCGACCACCAGGCGAGCACCTTCGCCATTGAGGCTGGCAATAATGGGCTTGCCCACTGCCATGTAGGCCTGTACTTTATTTGGAACCGTTGCAGCAAAAATAGCCTCGTCGGCCAGCGTCACCAATAATATTGATGCTTTGCCCATCACCCCCGGCATCATTTCCACAGGAAAGCGCCCCGGCAAATGCAAATTCGTCAAACCGCGCTCACGCACTTGCGCTTCCATCCAATCCCATCGGCTTCCTTTGCCGAAGACGACAAAAGAAATATCCTGGCGCTCACGCAACAAATCCGCGGCACCGACAATGACTTCTACCGCTTGCCCCACACCCACATTTCCAGCGAAGACGACCGTAAAACCATTGTCCGGCAAAGGCAATTGCGGCAAAGCAACGTCAGTGCCACTGCTAAAAATCGCATCCACTGAATTCGGGTAATAAACGATTGGTTTTCCCGGCGCCAGCTTTCCCACGTTTTGCTTAAAAGCCTCCGACTGTACAAGCAACAAATCGGTGTGACGATAAATAAACCTGACAACGTATTCAACGCATTTCAAGGCAAAGGCATTACGAACATAACCTGTCGCAGCCAGGCTTTCAGGCCAAAGATCCTGCACCCAAACCATGACCTTCGAACGCTTCAAAAATCCGAGAAATAAGGCTGGAATCGCCTGCAACAATGGCGATGTCGCATAAACGAAAATGGCATCATAACGGCGACGACGTAACAACCAGGGCCCAAACAAACAACCGGCGACGACAAAAGACAGGTAATTCAGGATCAACTTCCGCGCACTACGTTTGCCGCGCGCGGCGAGCGGCACGCGATAAATATTCGCGCCGGCCCATTGCTCACGCTGACAGCCCCAGCCACGATAGCCTTGAAAGTATTCACCATCCGGATAATTAGGCTTTCCTGTCAGAACATCAACTTCAACGCCCTTCTCTACCAACGACTTAACAACATCGTTAATCCGAAAGCTCTCAGGTTGAAAATACTGACTGACAATAAGCACTTTCATTTATTTTTGCCCGTAGTCAATATTACGAATCTTCCAAAATTTGCGCCATGAACCCCTTTGCATCCTGCAACGGCAAGCAATGTTCTTCGACGCCAAGAAAACGCTTCACCGCTCGGGCGATGGAAATGGCCGACTCAGGATCAAATGTTTGCTCCGGATCAATCACATCTCGTACATAATCCAGCTCTGATGCCAACACGGAAAGACCAGCCTGCCTTGCCTCAATCAGCGGCAAACCCAGCGACTCGATGGTAGATGGGTAAATCAGCGCGGCGGCCCGATCATAAAGTTGCCCGATCTGGGCATGCGGCACATTGCTCGCATTTTCCACTCTAATCTGGCACTTTGCGACTTTTTGTTCCACCCATATACATAACTCGGTAAAACGCGTGCGTTCCAACGTCAGTATCAAAGACGGAAATAAACCCTCATCTGCCAATAAGCACCAAGCCTCGATCAATTGACGATGATTTTTATGTGGCTCCCCAGAGGCAACATACAGAAAATCGGCTTCTTTTCTTTTATCGATTTCAACTGCGCTCATTTTACGGTAGTAACCGTCACGCGCAGCAGCAAATGGCGACATGCGCACGGGAACCCGCCCCTTCGACAATGCCTCCATCAATATTTTCATCGACGGTGTCTGCACGACGAACTCATCGACATTAGCCAACCTGCCGGAAAGCCACAAGCGCTCCACCAATACCCTTAATCTGGATTTAAAGGAAAAACCATCAAGTTTTACACCTTCAACCAAATAACGATTTTGCACGAACACCACAGCACGTCCGCGCAATTTGAACAAGGGCGGAAGATTGCCGAAACACAATACGATATCTTCGGCAGCGACATGCTTACGCAGCCAAATTTCCGCAAAAAGACGCTGCAAGACGGTGGGAGCAACACGCGTAACTTGCACTTCTTGCGCAATATCATCGGGCAAAAGAATGCGACCATCCAGAGACAGCGTCAACTTCATGTTGGCCGGTAACACCCCGAGTAAGGCCAACAACAAGGAGCGACCGCCTCCTTGATGCACATTCGTGGCATGGATGAACAATCTACGGGTCACGATCAGACCCCGCGCATTACGTTTGTTGATATATTAAGTTTCAGCCGAACCTCAGACCAATATTTGAATTAAACGGCGCCAACTGCGGGCCTCCGGCGATAGATTGCAAAAAAATTACCCGCAATTTTAGCCGGATTGTAACGTCTTGATTGAGTTTTTTCATGGGCGACAGCCCACACACAACGGCATAGAAAATTCCTTGCGACAACTCACCCCTAACAGGCGCAGTTGTGCTATCGATATTTCTCCGCTGGTGGCTGACCACTGTAATCCAACCAAGTCGCATGAAAACCGGACAAATCATTACAACAAATTAGATTTTGGTCCAGTACGGTGCCAATCCTCGCATACGTCGATATGTATCAAGCGCCTTTTTCGTCATTGTTTCGCCCAGCAAGCCCCACAACCAGAATCGTATGTACACCCTTGCCATCGCCATCAGCCATAAGCGCCCCGGCATTTTTTGGCCATGCATCCGCTGTGCCCGCCGGATTTCTCGCATCGCTACCAGAGTGTTGGCGGGGTTGCTGCTGACACCACCTTGACGCATTCCGGTGGTTATCAAATCAGGAATAAACTGGGCCTCGCCCGTTTTTAGCTCTCGCAAGAGTAATTCGTAATCACCGGCGATGCGGAAGGATTCATCGAATACGCCTTTCTGCTCGAACAAACTGCGTCGATGCATCACGCCCTGATGTGGAATGCACATGAGTTGCTTGAAGCTTTTCTTCACTTTAAGCCACGGCTCACCGACCGGATAAAGGTCGCCGCCATGGACATTAAGGAGCATTATTTGGCCGTATGCTACGCAAATGGCTGGGCTGATGGTCGCCAACTGCGCACTGATTTTCTCCAACACGCGGGTATCCCAAAAATAGTCATCCGCCCCGAGAAAACAGATCCATTCGCCCTTTGCCTGCGCTAAACCCTTGTTCCACGCGTTGTATATGCCGCGATCCGGCTCAGAAATCCAATAGCTGATCTGATCACCATTTGCTTTCAGCAAATCAACAGTACCGTCCCGGGAACCGCCATCGATGATGACTAACTCTTTGTTTTCATAGGTTTGCTGAGCAAAGCTATCAATACATTGCTGCAGTGTCTTGGCACCATTGAATACGGCGACGATCACCGTCAACAAAGGCTTAGATTCGATTTGCGTCATAGGTATCATTCTTATTCGTACTATTGGTCCAAATCTGGACTGCCACTCATATGTGCACTTTAATGCAGATAGGCTGATATACGAAATTATGCCCTTAGCCCTTGCCCTTAGCCGCCACTAAATGAGTTGACCGCGGCAATAACAGACGCCACGTCATCCGCGCTCATCTGAGGGTGGCAAGGCAAGGATAGGCAAGTGTTTGCATGGTGTTCAGTGTGGTGCAGGCCCTCTGGATCCCTTGCCAGGTCTAGGCATGGTAGTTGGTGATGAACAGGAATCGGATAATGAATGAGCGCCTGAATGCCGCATGACTGCAAGTGCTCTTGCAGTTGCTCTCGCGTTTCACAAGTGACGACAAACAAATGAAAAGCATGGGCAGCGGGTTCCTGAGGCGCGCTAAGCAATGTCACCAAAGGCTGCCTGATGCCGACACGATAAGCATCGGCAATTTCGCGCCGACGTTGCGTGAATTCCCGCAACCATTTCAATCGAGCAGATAGCATAGCCGCCTGGATCTCATCGAGACGGCTATTCATCCCCAGCTCTGGATGGTGATACCGCACGCTCTGACCGTAGTTGCGCAGACGCGCTGATTTTTTTGCCAGCACATCATCCTGAGTCACCAGCATGCCGCCGTCGCCCGGCGCGCCCAAATTCTTCGTCGGATAAAAACTATAGGCGCCGGCACGACCGAAAGCGCCTGCCATACGCCCACCCCAGCTTGCTAAATGCGCCTGAGCACAGTCCTCGATCAACACAATGTTGCGCTCATTGCATAGCGCAGACCAAGCATCCATGTTGCGGACCTGTCCGTAGAGATGCACCAACACCACTGCCTTCGTGCGAGAGGAGATGCAACGTTGAACACTATTCATACAAAGCAAACCAGTATCTGCTTCGATGTCGGCCAGAACAGGTACGGCGCCCGCCCGCAATATCGCCAACACAGTCGCAAAGGCTGTCATTGACGTCGTAATCACTTCATCACCCGGGCCGATATCCACTGCGCGCAAGGCAATTTCAATCGCATCCATGCCGTTTCCAACACCGACGCCGTAAGCAACACCACAAACGGCAGCCCATTCGCGTTCAAAATTTTCGACTTCCTTACCCAGTACAAACCATCCGGAGTCAAGGACACGCTTCGCAGCCGCTAGCATCACCTCGCGGATTTCTTCCGGCTCGGCCTTGAAATCATTCATTAAGATCATTTGTCGACATCCCAATAGTGCTGGCTGTTCGCCTTGTAGTATTCCATTGTCTTTCCCAATCCCTCTCTCAAGCCGATCTTTGGCATCCACCCCAGATCGTTGGAAATCAAGGTGAAATCACTATAATAATCACCGATATCGATGGCCTTGCGTTCAGATGGGAACGCAACAAGTTCATGCGTGCCGCCATACCCCAAACTCACCATCATTTGAGCCAAATCACTCAGATTGATGACTTCCCGGCTGCCGAGGTTATACACTTTTCCATTGGCAGCATCACTGGCGCCAGCAAGCAAGAGTGCATCCACGCAATCATCAACGTAATTGAAGTCGCGCAGTTGTTTGCCGTCCCCGAATACCTTGATGGGCTTGCCTTCGATGATCGATCTGACCCAAATACCCAGAAAGGTCTGACGCGCATCCTTGACCCGCATCGCCGGCCCGTAGGTATTGGTCAATCGCAGTGCGCAAGCACGAATACCGTAGACATTGTTATATAGCAGGTGATACCACTCGCCCGCGAGCTTATTGATACCGTTGACATCAACAGGACGAATCGGGTGCGCTTCATCCACGGGCAAATAATCGGGCTTGCCATAGAGCTGCCGAGTACTGGCAAACACCAGTTTTACGCCGGTGTTGGCCTTTCGACAGGCCTCTAGGATGGTCAACTGCGCCGCCGCATTAATGTCCAAATCGGCCCGCGGATCAGCCATGGAATCCATGTGACTCGTTTGCCCGGCCAGATTGAACAGATAATCCTGATCCTGAACCAGATATGCCATCGCATGCGGATCACGCACATCGCTGATATTGCAAGTCAGGCGCGCCTTGATATCGGCGACGTTGAACAGATTTCCGCCATAGACAGGAATCAGGCTATCGACCAAGGTTACGTCGGCGCCTAATTCGATCAGTCGCCGCGCCAGATTGGAACCGATAAATCCGATGCCGCCGGTGATCAGTACGCGCTTGCCACTATAGGCACTTATATTCATTGAATTCCCCCTTGAGTCGTCGACGCAGGTTTCGTAACGGTGTTTTCCAGGAAACCGGTCGTGTTGCGCGTCCGCGATTAAAGCCGGGCGAAACGTTTACGACTATCTCATTTTCCGATGCTAACGCCTGCACGTACGGCCGATAAAGTAAATCCCTCACCGCAAGAGTAAGTTGGTAGCCGCCCAAATCCAAGGTATTGTCGGCATACTGTTTATAGCCATGGTAATGGTAGAAAACCAGCGGGAATTCATTCACATATAACTTGGCCGAGCGCTCGCTCACCTCATATTGCTGCACATTCCATGGGGCAACGCCGCCGCCGATATGCTGCAAAGCATGCACGCCCTCAAATCGTTGCAACCAGTCATCCAGGTATTTCTGATCACCAAACTTGCCGTCTTCAATCCGGTTAAAACACCATTCCAGGCAGCGATCCTGCCACCATTGCAGTACCGCTAGTCCTCGCTCATCGGCCTTGAAGGTCATGAATTGCACGCAATAGATTCCCGATGTCGCCGACTGATCATATCGAGGCGTATACCGATGCGAGGTGATCAGCACGGACGCACCGCTGCGCTCGAACTCCTGCAACAATAAAGAGGGCTTTTCATAAAAACAAAGATCCGCATCCAGATAGGTGAGCTCCGGCAAGCGGTAGGTATCGAGTACGTAACGAATAACGTGAGAAGTGCAGGTCCAGCAGTATTCGCCGGCAGTACGCTGACCTTTTACCGCACGCAACTCAGGCGACTCGAATACGTCCAGAGGAATAGCCACCAGCTTGGGAAGATTGCATTTAAGCAGAACCTGATACGCCAGATCGTCGAAACAAACGGCATAGAGCGTGAAATCCTCTCCTGTTTTCTCAAGGGAGCGATACATGACCAGCGCCCGGGTCAGATAATTTGAATCGAACAATGTACAGAAGTTATGCATGAGAGAGTTTGATCTTCCTTGCCCACATGATATTGCCCAAGTAAAGACCTGCTTTACGCAGTGCGATACGAAATAACAATGCACCCAAGATATTTAATAATCGAAACAATGTTTAGATTGATCCATGCCATATCCCATTCGGCAGCAGAACGCGATATGTCGTATTCAAGCCTGCTAGCAAACACTTCTCGGCAAAAAAAAAAGCGACCTCAACCTATGGCCCACCGTCGCCGCAGCGATGATATCTTGTTTCTGACGCGTACTATCAAAGATAATCTCAACGATTTGAAATAGCGACTCACTGCTTCGTAGGCCAGTCCATTGGACTCGATAGGAATACCACCAATTTGCACGGGTTGCTCTGCGAGCTTCCCAGTGAACACGTCCGTAGCACCGCAGTGCGTGCCACTGTTGTCGTTTCCGATATTTTGTACCAAACTAATGCCTGGGTAGAGGGTCAATTTGTTTTCCAGAAATGCGCTGGCATACCAACGTATTGCCCAAGAATCGATTTTTCCATCGATTTGATGTTGCAACATATCGGCATAGTCATAATTTCCTTCGAAATCGAAAGTTTTGACTTCTCCGCTAGCCTGCACTGCGTCATATAGCTTCTGTGCGTCAGGCTCAAAAATATCCCAGCCGCGCTTCCAGGTCGCCCATCCCCAGCAATCTGCTCCACGCAAGAAGAACGTTGGCGGCAAGGCTTCCTGCACCGGATAAATGTAGCCGTGTATGCTGATTACCCTATCGTCCGCCTCATACAACGTCAATGCATCGTTCATGTAGGTTAAAAAATGGGGCGAGGTCACTAGATCATCTTCCAGCACAATGGCTTTCCCGTACTGATCGCAGATCGCAGTAACCCCGTCAATGATCGACTTTGCCAGACCATAGTTGACCTCCCGCTCTATGATTGTGACCGATTTAAAACCACTGATGGTTTTTAGATAGTCCCGCACAGCCGACACCGCCGACAGCACCGAGGGACTCTTCGGTGCATCCGAGAATACGATCAAATCGCTAGCGATAGCGATATCGTTTTGACGCAAGGCATCAACAGTTTGCCGGGTATGATCCAGGCGGTTATAAGTAAACAGCACGATCGGAGCAACCACGCTTCGCGCGTCATCTAATATGGTGATCGGATGTGACATGCTATCTATTTTAGTAAGGTTCTATTCAACCGATACCTTTTGGAATACACCGACCCAACCGTCCTTCTTGCCAATGAGGCCAGCCGAAATGAAGAATAAAAATGCACTGCAAAAGACCGCCGCTTGCAATAATTTCCGATAAGCGCTTTTCACATAATTGGCTCTGAAAAATCCAAACCGATGGTAGCCTGTGCGAAACCATATATCGCGTAATACCAGCTTATTTTTTGCGTAATACTGTATTTGAGCCTTGTTGGTTCCGAATACTTGCATGATACCGCTGGGCTGATATGGCTTCACATGGTCAAAATCATCGTAGAAATATTCACTCATGAGTGGCGTCGCTATTACCAAAAAGCCATTGGGCACTAAAAACTCCAAATACCCATCGATAAAATTCTTCAAGTCAAATGGAGAAAAATGCTCCACGACGTGGGACATCAGCATCAAATCGAACTTCCCGATACCGTCATTCAAATCGCCTACGCCAATGCATTTAAGTCCGCGCGCCTTGTTTGCTTCGACAATTTCGGGATTAATATCGATACCAGTCACATTTTGAAAACCACCTTCCGACAAGCGATCCATGTTACGCCCATAGCCGCATCCAATATCCAAAATACGCGCGTCTTGCTTGACCTGTCGGCCGATCATTTCGAGCAGTTTCCGCGATTCGCGATCGTAATTAACTACTTGCAGATAGAGAGATTTGATCATTTTTGTGCCAATGTTGGCCGATGATTGATTTTGTGAAGAGAAAATGATTCGCAAAGCGTGAAAACTGTGGATTTTACCCTTCCCCTCCGTGCCAGCATAGATGTCGCGCCAATTGAATAATCGCAATCGTACCGACAGTGCAGCGCGAATAGGCAAACTACATCGAGGCAAAGAATTTCCTTTTTGCCTCATTAACAGCGACTCCAAACTCAGCAAGCTGACGCGAAATGCGACAAGGTAAAGGTATGCACTGAATAATAGTGCGACAGACCCCGCTCAAAGCTTTGCGATTACCTCTTCGGCGATGGCCAGTGAGGCGGTCAGTCCCGGGGACTCGATACCGAACAAATTAACCAGACCTGGCACTCCATGTGTAGCGGGTCCTTGAATGACGAAATCAATGGCGGGTGCACCGGGGCCAGACAGTTTAGGGCGAATTCCTGCGTAACCAGGTTGCAAAGCACCGTCCGGCAATGCGGGCCAATAACGGCGAATTGATTCGTAGAAGCTTTGTGCACGGCGCACGTCAACATCGTAGGCAAGCTGGTCTACCCATTCGACATCCGGACCGAAGCGAGCCTGTCCGCCCAGATCGATCGTCAGGTGCACACCCAGACCGCCTGGCTCAGGCACAGGATAAATCAGTTTGGAAAACGGTGAGCGGCCACTAAGGCTGTAATAGTTGCCTTTGGCTAGATACAGTGGCGGAACCATGGCGGGGTCTAGTCCCGTCAATGCGCTAGCAATCTGCTGGGCGTGCAAGCCTGCGCAGTTGACGACAATGTCAGCGCTTAATTCCATCGGATGTATGCCACCGACTTGTACGGTGATGCCACTGGCACTGCATTGCGCAGCCAGCACGGGGGAGCCGAAAGCCAGCACGCCACCGGCAGCTTCACAATCGCCCTGCAAAGACAGCATGAAGGCATGACTGTCGACAATACCGGTACTGCTGCTGTCCAGCGCTGCGATGCAACGCAGTTGAGGCTCAGCCCCTTGTGCCGTAGCGGCTGAGATCATGAACAGTTCATTGACATCATTGGCACGTCCAGCGGCCTGCAGATTTTCTAGAACAGCGAGCTGAGATTGCTCAGTGGCAACAATTAGTTTGCCGCAGCGAGCATGGGCAATGCCACGTTGTTCACAATATTCATAGAGTAGGTGCTTGCCGCGTACGCACAGTTGGGCCTTGAGCGAACCCGCCGGATAGTAGATGCCAGCATGTATCACTTCACTATTGCGCGAACTGGTGCCGTTGCCGATGCTCAGTTCGCGCTCGAGCACTACCGTTTCAAGGCCGCGCTGTGCCAGTGCGCGTGCCACTGCCAGACCAACTACGCCGGCACCGATCACAATGCAATCTACTTTTTCCATTAGCTACTGTTTCTTTCAAGGCTTGGGATATGTGGTTTGTTAGTGGATTCCGCCCCCCTCAATGTGCACCGCATCGAGGAGGTCTTGTATTTATCGGCCGGAACATGGCGCCTGAAAAAGAAACCGCGAGATCCACTTAATCCCCTCCGACGGCAACCTTGGAAAAAGGGGCGCCGAATGTCCCTTTATCGCATTGACAAGAGTCTGAGAGCCTTGAAATGTGAGATGGGCATTGTCGAAAGACAACGGCGTCTGCGTCTTTTCATCGGCAATCGTCAAGCACCCTTCAGCATTACCCCCCAGCGGAGAAATGTAGGTAATGCCATTTAACTGCGCTAAATGCATCAGTCTCGCGTCCAGTGCAGGAATGGATGGATCCAATCCGAACTCGGTCCGCACCGGGATTTTCGAGGTCCCTGTTTGTTTCAGGTATCGCGTCATCGCCTCTCCCAGCGAGCTCTGCCAATGCGGAACCGGGCCGATCAGGATGATTGCACCACGCCATTTGCGCACAGGAACTGAACAGTCTCGCCAAGATGATCCAGAACTGCCAGTACGGCAATCGCACGCAGTCCATCAATGTCGGAGCGCTACCATAGTGAATTGCTTCTCATTATTTTCCGACCAGTGTTCTATTAAATGAGGTCAAAAACCTGTAAAACTCAATATTGACGATGTCTTGCAGACGATTTTTTTGGTACAGATTTGAATCTTGGCACTTTATTTTTATGCATCTTTCTTGAGCTACCCCTCTGAAAGATCTGCCATATCGTCGCCAGCGATCCAGATCTCCACGCTCACGTAGCGGTAACGGATTTGACACCGAGACCAAAGTTAAGCTGAGATCGCCAGATGCGGTCCTGTCGTTGCGCGTGGCGATACGTCTTAATGGATTTCGAGAAAAAAAATATTTCTCAGCGCTACTCCTCAGGTCCGCCCATCAGCGGATTCCAGCTCTACACCCTCATCTGATTGCATATTCATTGTCTGATATAACCCACAAGTTGCCAACAGTTCCGCATGGCTCCCTTGGGCGACAATATGTCCTCGTTCCAATACATAAATGACATCGCACTTCATGATGGTCGTAAGACGATGCGCAACGATGATCAGGGTCTTGCTACCGGCCAGTCGTGCTATCTCATCCGACAATTCTTTTTCAGTGATGTTATCCAGTGCACTCGTTGATTCGTCGAAGATAAGAATTTCCGGATCCCGGTACAACGCGCGAGCAATACCCAGCCGCTGTTTCTGTCCACCGGAAAGACGAGCACCAGCTTCACCGACGGAAGTACGAATACCATGCGGCAACCCACTGATATACTCTTCAAGGTTTGCGGTCCGTATGACACGATGGATCTTCTCCTCGTCGTAGTCGTGGCTGAACGCGATGTTGAATGCGATCGATTCATCGATCACCGCAATTTGCTGCGGTACGTAACCAATATATTTTTTTAACGCATCGGTGTCATAGGGGTCGATCTCTACGCCGTCCAGATGGAACTGGCCGGACGCTTTCTCCTGAAGCCCGGTTATAACATCCAGAAGCGTGCTTTTTCCCGAACCGGAAGAACCCACAATGCCAATCGACTGGCCCTTTTTGATCGTCATCGACAGCGCATCCAGAATGACTGACTCTCCATATTTAAAGCTCAGATCGTTGATCTCAATCTGTTTGGCAAATGGCAGCGCAGTGTGCTTGATATCCTGCTGATTTTGCTGCAGTCCATCGTGAAATTCTGCGAGTTTGTCCAGATAGTTTTTGGAATACTTGAAAGAGCCATAAAGCCCAGTCAGTCGCCCGAACGCCGGAAGTACCCGTAAGGCCGCCAATGCCATTAACCCTAGCACCGGAATCATTTTTTCCACGCCGACTCCGGAGCGCACGAACAGAACCGCAACGATGACGAAACAGGACATGATGACGTATTCGATGCTGACTCGCGGCAATGATGATGCGAGGCTGTTTCGCCACGATATTTCCTTGGTCAACGCAGACAACGCTACTGTGCGATCAGTGAAAATATTTCCAAGACTCATGATTTTGGCGTCCTTGATGCTGGAGACCGTCGCAAATGTCCACCTATATCGATCACCGTCTATGCGCGACTGTTCCTTCCCATAAGACATGATGCGTTTAATAATAAGGAGATACAGCAACCCGGCTACAACCGCCATAATCGCGAAAACAATCACCGTTGCCAGCGGCTGCAAATACGCTGAAATTCCAAGGAACAAGAAGAAAAAAATCAACTCGTTGAGAATGCCCAGCCAGGCCTGAAAACAAAAAACAACTTGCGATGAATAGGTGTAATTCATCCCGACCAATTCGGATGGCGACTGTTTCAGAAAGAAATCGTAGCGGGCGCGCATGAGCATGCCAAAAAGCAATGTCGTCAACCTGTGGCCTAATTCGGCCAACTCCTTAAACTGATAGCGCGTCAGTAAAAATGTCATGCCGCTTTTTAAGGTAAAGAATAAAAGCATGCATGCGCTTAATGCATAGACGAATTGCCCATTATTTTGAAATCCCAGCATCGAATACACTATCGACAGAGAAGATTTCGATTGAATCAGCACTGGTTCAGAGATGATTTTGAGATACGGAAAGATGATGGCGATGCCGACCAGATCGGATATGGAGAGCAAGAGCAGACCGCCAAGAAAGAAGGCAATACGGCGCCTACCTATGAATTTAAATAGGAAAATCATGTGACCTTTTTAAGCTTTTCGCCCAACCCACCGGAGGGAACCGACTGAGGACCACCATATAGGCCCTTTAACAGTCGTCCAATCTCCTGCTTCAGATATGCGGTTTCCTGATCGATCGAAATTTTTTCCAAACTATCTGGATCGATCTCATCGAACAGCGAGTCGCTGGCGTTTGTATAAATCTTATTGATTAAATTCTTGGCGTTGAGTGTCTTGGCTCGCCGTTTGCAGTCGATTAACTGCTGCCGGTACGGCGCAACTTCTCGAACAATACGCCGTATCACACGTTCGGTGAAACTGAAGCCATGCTCACGAGACGGCGGGTAACTTTCCGATATATCGATGAGCGAGCGCGAATATTCAAATGCGCACCATCTGTATGCCCTACGGATGTTTTCGAAATTCCATCCATCAGCCAAGGCTTGCTCGATCTTGCGAAAATAGTCATCCAGGCCGGCGCCAACGTAGTTGACAGAAGACGGATAAGACGTAACCAATTCAGCCGAGTAAAGTACGACCGGCAGTCCGAGCAGACTCATCTCCTTGCCGGCGTTCGACCATCCGTTGAGGATCACGTCGCCGATTTCGGCCAGGTCGTACAGGGATATTGCGTCTGCCGGCCAATTAACACGGACGTTATCTGGCAGGTTCATTAATACCTTCTCGAGTATTTCAGCCTGCGCTGATTTTACGCTTTCGCGCTTATTAGGAAAATTTCGCGGATGAACGCGCACAATGAAACAAAGTTCTTCATGTTGCTTCGCATAGGCAATCAGCGCCTGAATCCATTCAACCTGCGTTGGGAAAATGCAGGATGTATCGGGAAACTGCACGCCTATTGCCTCGGCCGCGACACGTTCGTCACTGCTACTCATGGTAGCAATTAATACTTTTTGCCCCGTGCGTACACCGAAGCGGCCTCGCAAGTCGATTTTTTTATTCGCCGCAGGTGCCGAATAGGCGAATGCATCCAGGCCTTTCAACAACGCGAGCACATGATCAGTCACTGTGGATAATTGCGATTTCGTGCAGGGCACTTTCTCGTATTGCTTCCAGTGCGGATTACGATTCCAGCTTGCTATCGAATAACCACGTGTGACAAACAATGTTTGCATCCGGTTGGCGATATTATTGCCGGCATGAATGAAGTAATGCGGAATTTCACGCTGCGCTGCCAGCTCGCAACAAATATGGTTCACCGAATAAAATGCGTTATACACCATCACCCGGTCCGGCAACTCACGATCGATCAGACGCTTACAAGCATAAAAGGAAAACAGGGCATTGCTTAATTCGGGTAAAAACCGTATCCATTCGTCTTCCGTGAGGACCGTCGAATCTTTTTTCAGGTTAATCAGGAACTCATAAAGTGCATAACGGGCGACCGGAATACCATCGAGTTCAAGATCAAGGAAATTATGACGCGTCAATCCTGCAAGCACATCGCTTACCATCGCGCGATCTTCGGCCTGGAGGATATCGATCACATCCGGACCGCTGAATCCGAAATTGCTACGAATGATATTTTTGTACGCCGTGCACCTGTCACAGACTTTCTGCTTTTCAGATTCGCTGGCGTTAGCTGACAGGCCGTAAGCGCTCATCGGAATGCAATATCCCTTGAACTGCCCTCCGCAGGAAACATACAGGATGTCATGTCCTTCCTGCTTCAGTGCTTCCGCGACCAATGCTTCCGGAAATGCATGCGGCCAGATCGCGGAGTGAGGGGCAAATGCGAGTATTTTCATTTTAACAATTTAAGTAGATGCCCATACAACAACGATACGCAAACCCACCGGGCAGCGATCATGCCACGTTCAGTTCTGTCCTTCGATCATGTTGCAGATTCCGGCCTCGTCCTCGGACTGTGTTACCCGAGCATATTTCTTCAAAAAACCAGCTGCCAGCATGCCTTCGGTGCTCGCCGCCCTCGAAGCAAATCGATAACGCGACTGTATGTCATCGGTCGGATTTTCTGCGCGCAAAGGACGATTCAGTCTCTCGATCACTTTTTCCATCCTTAATTTATTGAATGCCAGTTGCTCAGGACTAGGTTGCCAGTCGGCACCGCGATCGAAATATTCCTTGATTAAATCCAATATGTCCTCCGGAGTATTCTCATGGAACTCATAGTTTTCCCTTGGCACAAAACTATAATCTGCCCACTCTTTAGTCATCCATTCCATTGGCGCCAAAAACCTTTTCTCGGATTTTGAATACACCCGTTTCAATATTCCCAGATCATCCTTCTTCTCCGGATGTCCATGCAACCAGTTATACATGTTGGTCTGAATGATCGGGCGCTGAAACATATTGGCAACATCGAGGATTCCAGACTGCATGCCAATATAAACGCGACACTCCTTAATCAAATAGACATCCATCAGTTCAGATTTTTGTGGCGTAAAAGGATAATCAATAACGTGCTCCATTGCAGGCAGCGGGGTCATCGTTTTATCCCCCATCCGGATTACCCAGCCGCCCCGGCGCGTAATATCCAGCATGGCAGGAATATAGTTTTTGATCGTGCCATTGCGCTCAACTATATGAGGATCATTGTAATAACCGCCCTCGCGCACATGAACGCAAACAAACCACGCATCCAGCGGCAACCCCAATTCAGCGCGCAAACGTTCGGCAATAGCCTGACGATCTGGCGCTAAGGAGATATCGAGCGGTTCGGCAGTCTGGCCTTTCCAATCGTATCCATTAACAATTTCCCATGAAAACTCTTGCATCACCGGCTTAGGCTGCCATAACAATTCCTGCCCGAGCATCGGAATAATCCATCGTTCAGTAAATTGCACACCAAAATACCGCGTCGATACAATGTGCATTCCTCGGAAGAATCCAAAGTACAAGGTAATGAACCAGCAGCACAATGCATACAACGGATTTGACGGCGGGAAGACCCTGTATTTTGACGAAACGCGTATTAACTCCCGATTCGGAACGCCAATGCGCATTCTTCCCGAGAGGTCGTAGGGGTACAGTACGACCAATTTCTTTTTCTCGCGGCGCGCTTTCAACAAACCATAATAAATTTCCTCACCGCAATTGCCGACAGCAATTGGATGAGGAACGATAATGATAGTATTGGTTACCTTACCCAGCCAGTGAAATAACCTGTGCAATATCGACATATAGACCTTTCTTATTTCTTCTGCATAATTCTGTTTTAGCTATGCTGCTATCTCACATTGACCAATCCATTTGCCAGTCGGGATTTTTACGGAGGGAAATGCTATGCATGCAAGATTTCAGATGAAAAGATTTTCATCGTAGTGGAGAGCCGCACCACCCGCCATAATATCAGAACAGGCGCAGGCACAACAATCGCGGCATTGATGAAATCTGCCTCATGGGTTTCGCCGTCACGGCCAAGCTCGAATGCATCAAAATGCTGCATTGCGTGCCATTTACTGAGTCTATAGAACTGACGGATCCCGCTTTCCCAATAAGGCCAAGGAGCTCTGAATGTCCCCGTTGATATGAGCGCGCGTTGCATCTTGAAAGACAAGATCGGGCCTTCTGCATTGACAAAAAACGTTCGCTTGTCGCCTGAAAATGCCATCCAAGATGCGCGACAAGGCAGGAAACGGCCTAATTCCCCCTCTCGTAAGCTGAGGATAATCAAACTCCCTATCTGCAGTATCTCAACACTCGTCATTGAAGAGTAAGCCAAATTTTTTTACTTTCGGCATCATGTTTCTGGGCGAATGGCGCAACTGGTTGATTTATCGACATTGTTTCAAACACACCTACACCTTACGCATTCATTCGCCGACAGCCGAATGCGGCACAACATGTCACATCACCGAGCGTCAGACAGGCATGACTGCCACATGCCAACAGTACCGCTTCGAGCCATTTAGCATCGACCACCTCGGACACACTCGGTATCATCTCGTAGGATGACACCCTGTTGCGTAGCTGTTAACGAGATTTGACGCTCCGTCCCTATACCGATGCACGCCAGGCTGGCGCCGGTAGGTCGGCGTGCAGTACAATTGTGCAAGACCAACAATTATTCACAGCCCATTTTGGCGCCAATTAAGATCAAAACATGGCTTACGTTGACCTCCCGTCCGCAATTCAGCACAGCACCAAGCGTGGTTACCTCGCGCGCGTGAACGACCCCGATTTTCAAAAGCCGAGCCCCCCAAACCGGCAAAGCAATGAGATTTCGATTATTCGGATGGCAACCGCCAGATCTGTTATGACTTCGACCAAAACCTCTATCGCGCAGGCCGTCTGATGCTGCGCAAACTGATTACCGATTACGATCTAATGGCGCAAATCAATGCGAAAGTTTCTGAGATGATGAGCAACGGCAAAGTGTGCGGGCTCGGCCTGATCCGGATGGGTGAGTGACATGAACACTACGCGCGACTCCTCCGGCCATCCTTGCCATATCTGCAACGGCATGCTGCAACCACTTGACGGCTTTGAAACGCTGGTTCAGGTAACATCTGATTGCCGCCCATGGCGTACAGGCGGTACGCTGGCAGTATGCTCACGATGCGGTGCGGTGCAAAAGCCTGCAACACCAGCCTGGCTGCAGGAGGCCAATGAGATCTATGCTCACTATGATATTTACAGTCAGGGTGGCGGTGCCGAGCAAACGGCGTTCGATGCTGGCGGCGCTAGCGCTGCACGTTCGAGCAAAATCGTAGAATGGTTGCGTGTTGCCGGCGAGCTGCCGGCAACCGGTACGATGCTCGATATCGGTTGTGGCAACGGCGCCTTCCTTCGGGCATTCTCGCAGTGCTATCCGGATTGGGAGCTTGCTGGATTGGAACTGAGCGATCGCAACCGGAAGACAATTGAAGCGATCCCCGGCGTTACGCAATTGCATATCGGTACGTTAGCCGAAGTCGATCAACATTTCGACCTGATCGTACTAATCCATGCACTCGAACATATCCCGGATCCGGTCGCCTATCTGCGTTCGTTAACCGGGCACCTGAATCCAGGCGGTCGACTATTGATTGAAGTGCCCGATTTGACCAGCTCTCCATTCGATATCCTGATCGCTGACCATACGACCCACTTCACGGCTGCGGTGCTGCCGCGCGTCATTACCGCTGCTGGCTTCACGGTGCAATCCCTGGAAAGCGGTTTTATTCCAAAGGAATTATCTCTGCTGGCGCAATATTGCGGGGATCTCACCGAAGCCAAGATCGTTACCGACCAGCAAACTTGCGACAAGGATAGCGACGGCGGCAATAACGCTGCTGCCCATATCGCGTGGCTGCAGTCGCTGGTCGCTCAAGCTCGCGCGGAGAAGCAAGACTGTGGCATCTTCGGCACCAGCATATCGGCGACATGGTTGGCCGCCTCGCTGGGCGATCAAGTGCGTTTTTTTATCGACGAAGATACTAACCGGATCGGCCGCAGCCACATGGGCCGTCCGATTTTCAGCCCTGCCGATACGCCCAAGGGATCTACCATATTGGTGCCATTGCGGGCCGATATTGCACGAGCAGTCGCGCGACGCTTCAATCAACTCGAGTGCCAGTTTGTATTACCGCCCGCCTGAACACGTTCAAGCGAATCGACCATGACAAATCTGCCCTGCAACAAAGAGCGTGAACGACGAAACGGTGACCGGTTTTTATCCTATGGGACTCTACCTGTTCGCACTCTGCTGCCGCAAGAAAGCGGGGTAAGGCCATGAACCTAATGGCTACCGCCGGGCAGTTGCCGGGCAGCGTGCTCATCACCGGTGCCGAGGGCAGCATCGCGCGCGGGCTGGCCGCTACTTTCACTGCAGCCGACGTTCCGGTGTGGCTCACCACGCGCCGACGCGACAGAGTTACCGCCCAATGCCTGTTCATGGATTTATCTGAATCCGTCGATCATTGGCAAGTACCTCCTGTCGATGTCGCCTTCTTATGCGCAGCAATTTCTTCGCAAGCGCAATGCGAAAATGAGCCCAACGAAACCACTCAAGTCAACGTGTTGCATACCGTTCAGTTGGGGCAGAAGTTGGCTGCTGCCGGCACCTTCGTGGTCTTCATTTCAACCAATCTGGTGCTGGACGGCGAGACGCCATTTGCCAATACCGAACACCCCCATCATCCCAAAACTGCGTATGGTCGGCAAAAAGCCGAAGCCGAACGGCAATTGCTGGATCTGGGCCAACACGCCGCCATCGTGCGCTTCGGCAAGGTAATCGTGCCTGGCATGCCCTTATTCGAAAATTGGGCGAGCGATTTACGCTCGGGCAAACGTATCGCACCTTACAATGATCTGGTCATGGCGCCGATTTCGCTATCGTTTGCGGTCAAGGTGCTGCGCAGTGTGGCCGAGCAGCGCAGGTCTGGCATCGTCCACGCCACTGCCACGCACGATATGAGTTATGCGCAAGCCGCCCTGGTGATCGCGCATAAATTGGGCGCAGACCCGGCCTTGATCGCCCCTGTTTCGCATCGCCAGTCGATATTCGCACCGAAATATGCAGCGCTGGACACCAGTGGACTAGCCGCACTCGATCTCACGGCACCGCAGCCAGAACAGGCCTTCGATCATTTCACGGCGCACGCCGTCGCCATGGGGACGAAATGATCATCGGCAAATGGGTACTTCTCGCCCGGATATTCGACCCGCAAGGCTACAGCGCCGCGTTCCACATCCTTCGGCGATCATGCAGCCCTAGATTCCCACAGTTCCGGGCCAGGCCATCTTGTTCAACGAGATACTATGGCATGGTGGCGCTGGGAATGCCGCAACAACCTGCCGCGCCAGTCTCGAAATCACATTTTCTTGCAACGCTCTGTCATCATCGAATGAACTTATTATCGTGAAACCTAAAACCGTCTTTGTATCGGGCCATTTCAACGTCTTGCATCCGGGCCACGTACGCTTGTTGCGCTTTGCCAAGGAATGCGGTGAGCGCCTCGTTGTCGCGGTCGAAAGCGACCGTATTGCCGGCAATGCAGCACATGTGCCGGAGCTGCTTCGGCTGGAGGGCATCCAAACCAATATCTGGGTCGATGAAGCGTTCCTGATCGACGCTCCAGTGGCGGAAACGATTGCCCGCCTCAAACCCGACGTGGTCGTCAAGGGTAAGGAACATGAATCACATTTCAATGCCGAACTGGCAGTTGTCGAGGAATATGGCGGCAAGCTGTTATTCAGTTCCGGCGAAACACTGTTTTCGTCGCTCGACCTGATCCGTCGCACATTTTACGAATCTGATCCGCGTTCTATCGTAGCGCCGAAAGAATATCTCGGCCGCCACAATATCGACTCTGCCTGCGCCGCCGACAGACTGCGCCAGTTCACCAATCTGCGTGTCTCCATCGTTGGCGATCTGATCATCGATGAATACATTACCTGCCAGCCGCTAGGCATGTCACAGGAAGACCCGACTATTGTGGTCACACCGATCGACACCACACGCTTCATCGGCGGTGCCGGCATTGTTGCCGCGCATGCGGCCGGGCTAGGTGCATCGGTGCGTTTCATTTCGGTTACTGGGGACGACCCAGCCCGCACATTCGCGCTAGAAAAGCTGGCCGATAGCGGCGTAATTGGCGATCTTCTCATCGATGAAATGCGCCCCACAACGCGCAAGCAACGCTTCCGTAGCAAGGGTAAAACCCTATTGCGAGTCAGTTATCTGCACCAGGCGGAAATTCCTATCGAACTGCAAAATTCGCTGTTTCAACGTATCGAGCAGACCATCGCCGAGACCGACCTACTGGTGTTCTCCGATTTCAACTACGGCTGCCTACCACAAGCCCTGGTAGACCGGATCGCAGCACTGGCACGCAGGCACGGTGTGATGCTGGCAGCAGACAGCCAATCCTCTTCACAGATCGGCGACATCGGCCGTTTTCGCGATGTAGATCTGCTGACGCCGACCGAACACGAAGCGCGTATCAGCACCCGTAATCATCAAGACGGCTTGGTCATCCTGGCCGAACAACTACGGCAGCAATCGGGGGCTCGCAACATCCTGTTAAAGCTGGGCGAAGAGGGTTTGCTAATCCATCCCGCTATCGAACCAGGGCATGACTGGCTGACTGATCGGCTCGGCGCGCTCAATACCGCTCCGCGCGACGTCGCTGGTGCTGGCGACAGCCTGCTGATCGCTGGCGCGATGACACTGGCCTGCGGCGGCAATATCTGGGAAGCAGCCTACCTGGGCTCGCTGGCGGCAGCAGTGCAGGTCGGTCGGGTCGGCAATATGCCAATTCGCGCCAAGGAGTTGCTGCAGTTACTGCAGGAGATGACTTGATGAAAGCACTGCTACTGGCGGCCGGATTTGGTACGCGGCTGCGGCCACTGACCGATACCGTGCCGAAATGCCTGGTGCCGATCAAGGGTCAGCCCTTACTCGACATCTGGCTACACCAACTGGATGACGCCGGCTGTGGCCCGTTCCTGATCAATACGCATTACAAAAGCGAGCAAGTCGATACTTATCTGGCCACGAGTGCTTATCGCACCCGGGCTACGCTGGCCTATGAACCGGTTTTGTTGGGAACGGCAGCTACGCTGATTGCACATCTGGATTTTTTCGATGGTGAGGATGGTCTTTTAATTCATGCCGACAATTATTGCCTGGCTGATTTCGGCGCATTCATTCAGGCACACCGAGAGCGGCCTGCCCATTGCCTGATGAGCATGATGACATTTCGAACCGACAATCCATCGTCTTGCGGAATCGTTACGTTGGATGAAAATAACATCGTGGTCGGTTTTGAGGAAAAGCAGGAAAACCCGAGCGGGAACCTGGCCAACGGCGCGATATATATTCTTTCGGCCGAACTTCTGAAAAATCTCAAGCAAGGAAATTCTGGCATCACCGATTTCAGCACCCAGGTCTTGCCCACGTTGCTGAAACGCATTTACGCACACGAAACTTCCGCACAGCTGATCGATATCGGCACACCGACGGCCTACGCCAAAGCGAATAACCTGACCGCCCACGACACATAAAAATCAAGGCAAACTTTCGGGTATCCAACTGAGATTGCTTTTTCTCTGCTTCAAGCGGTAATTCCATCATTGCGCCAGTCTCGGTATCAAGATGACTTGGCCGGAGGCTTACCATTGGGATACTCCGGAGGGGAAGGTCCCATTCATGATCTGTATCGATCTGCAAACGTAATAAAAAAGCCCGCTATCGGAACCGACCGATGCGGGCAGGAATTATTTTTCAAGAATAAATCTCAGATAAGGAATCTTATTTTGGGATGCGAATAACGATAAATGATCGTAATCCTTATATAGCAACTCACCTTCGTCAGAAAAAGCAGGGCAAATGTTCTTTGCACACAGAAATTCAAAAGGATCAATGACATTAGCCCCAGATTTTTTAGCGACGCGAATAATTCTGGAACGAACCGGCTCTGCTCTCGCTAAGGCCGTTTCTTTAGTCAACACAACAGGGGGGCGCACTTCGAATCCTTTCCATCCTCTATTAAGCATAGAGTGCGGATCATTTTCTTCACCAAAAGGGTTATCTAAAACAAAATAGACTTCTTTGCCCTTACTTTTTAGTGCGCTAGCGATTTCAATAAATTTATTGTCAAATTTATTCATCTGTTCAGGGCTTAATAATGGAGTCGTATTCTCACCAATTGATCCATTTTTACCCCCACCGCAACACCGAACAACTTGGTTAACGGTAGAACTGCCATATTGTATGGACCAAAAGTAGGAAAAAATAACCGTTTTGATTGATGGGTCAGTTAGTAACGCATCACTGAAATTTGGCGGTATGCCTAAGTTTGCGAACATTACCGAGGGCTTAGTGGTGCCATTTGTGTTTTTGTTTTTGTATAACTCTCCAACAGTGTTCCAGTAATGTTGTGTATGAGAATCGCCAACGAATAATACAATGTCTTTATCGTTGTGACCGATCCTAAGAAAACCATATTGAGCATCTATAAAGGAATCTTGTGGTTCCGGATAGCCACGAAATTTCCATACATTCGCTATCTTAGATAATTGAGATTTATATTCAGGCGATAAGGTATTGAAACGGAAGTTCAATCCATCCCTGCTGTAGGTGTTGTATCCAATGTAACCAACAAAACACATAAGTACTATCAACGTGGCGACTTTGGCCTTGTTATAGCCGCCAAATCTGATGTGCCGTTCGACCAATTTGTAAGTCAGCCAAGCGAGAACGACAGATAACACAATGGCTATCATTCGCGTGCTTCTCGATGGAAGTTGACCTTCTACGATTCGTGCAAATGAGAGTAATGGCCAGTGCCATAAATAAAGCGGAAAACTAATCAGGCCAAACCATACAGCAAGGCGATTGGATAAAAATTTTCGATTTATCCACGTTTTAGGCCCTGCTGCAATAAGCAATACAGTCCCAACTACTGGAACTAGAGCCCAGGTACCCGGAAAATGAACCCCTTGATTGATGTGCCGAAAGCCATAAACTAAGAGTAAAAAACCGATAAAGGACAGTACATTAATGGATACACTACTGTTTGTTTTTAGTGTCGACCTCCATAGGGTGCTCCCTAACCAGGTATCAAGTTTTGTTTGAATGCTGGACCAGGCGTCTTTTTTATAAATAGTTACCCAAGCTAACAAGCTTCCCGATAATAATTCCCAGAATCGTGTCTGTGGTGCATAGAAGGTTGCGACAGAATCACGTTCTACGCCTTTCACATTCAAGACAAAGGAACTAATTGCTAGAAGTATAGTTATTGCGAGAGGATTAAATTTTTTCTTCCAGACCAACCAAAGTATCGGCGGCCAGACAATATAAAATTGCTCTTCAATACCTAGACTCCACAAATGCAATAGCGGCTTGGATTCTCCTGAATTATCAAAATAGCCGGCCTCGTTCCATAGCACAAAATTGGAAATAAATCCGGAACCCGCAGCAATATGTTTGCCAAGTTGTTTGTATTCGTCGGCTAACAAAGTAAACCAACCGAACACGAAACTAACGATTAGTACTAGTAGCAGTGCTGGGAAAATACGCTTAATACGACGAGCATAGAACTGGGTAAAGCTGAATGTATCTCTGTCTAGATTTTCAAAAATAATTGTAGAAATGAGATAGCCAGAAATAACGAAGAATATATCGACCCCGATAAATCCTCCGTTAACTATGCTTGGAAAAGCGTGATAGGCGACAACGGACAATACAGCAATCGCTCTTAAGCCATCTATGTCTGGGCGATAACTTGGATGTGATAGGTGTTTGCTGGCGGGGGGCTGCGACATCATCTGAATAAGGGTAGGATTGTTATGGCGGTTCTGGAATCGGCAACAACTATATAAAAGCGCCGATTTACTGCGATGTTTTTGATCAACTTAGGTTTTTACATAGCTGCATCATAAAATGATGAATTAATATATTTCTCCTAATTTTAAATTACGGTCAAACATTCGCAGTCTAAATATGTTGAGGCATTAAAAATCATATATGTCACGCGAAAAAACTTTGATCTTTTATAATAGTGCCATCGTTTTAGGCGTATTGCAGACTTGCGCCTTACTATGTAGCAATGTATTTTTAAAGAATTGGGCATTCCGAATTATAAATTTAGAGTCTCTATTCATATACAGTTCTAGCAGAGCCCTATTTTTGATGGTTTCTAATCTCGCTTTGTTCATAAAAGCAGGATCATCTTCACATTCTTCCCGTCGCAGATCAAGGTAATCCCCCCATTTTTAAACAAAGTAAAAAGTAGAGGCTAAGCCGCGGGGGCTAATCTCTGCTTCGGGGTGATGCCACCGAGCGCCATATTCGGGCGTTCGTGATTGTAGGTCCAGAGCCAGTCGGTGGCAAATTCCTGGATCTCATCAATCGATTCAAACAGATAATGCGCCAGCCAATCATAACGAACGGCCCTGTTGTAGCGCTCGCTATAGGCATTTTTTTGCGCCTGTCCAGGCTGGATCAAGTTAATCCGGATCCCACGTTTTTCAGTCCATATCGCGCAATGTTGCGCTGACGTATTCAGGGCCGTTATCACATCGAATCATCATCGGCTTGCCACGCCATTCGATGATCTGGTCAAGTGACCGTATGACCCGAGCTGCCGGCAAGGAGAAGTCGATATCGATGCCCAAGCCTTCCCGATTGAAATCATCGATAACATTGAAGAGTCGAATACTGCGTCCATCGGATAACTGATCATGCATAAAATCCATCGACCAGACTTCGTTGACCGCCTTGGGAACTGACAGCGGCTAGGGCTTTTCCCTGATAAGCCGCTTTTTGGGTTTAATACGTAAATTTAACTCCAACTCCCGATATATCCGATAGACGCGTTTGTGGTTCCAGCCCAATCCTTTGACGTTGCGCAGATATAAAAAACAAAGGCCGAAGCCCCAGTTTCGTTGATTGGCTGTGAGCCGAATCAGCCAGTCTGCAACTCGTTCATTTTCTTCGGACAGCTTCAAAACGGGATGATTGGTATCGACATCGATATACGTTCCACGTTCAACACTGCGTAACAAGGACACGAGAATCAGATCGCAGCCTTCCAGCGCAGACGATATCTACACTCTGGCTCAATAGATGCTCGCGTTAGAACACCGCTTCTTGTGGCGCGGTAGTTTTAATTTATATTGGACTTAGAATTTATCCGTAAATAAAGTTAACGGTCTGATTCAACTTTCTGAATGCAATGATGGATGCGATGTAGCCAGATGGTTGAGCGCGATGAAACTGCGATTAAGCTTTTCGTATCGCACGAATAGCTTGCGAATGCAATTTAAGCAACAATGTGCCACATCTACGACGACTGCCTCGGAAAAACCATTGTAATTTCAACACTTACCCGCGTCTGATCGCCAAGATTTACCGCCCCACCATGCAGCGTACCTTCATTGAATATCAGCATATTTCCTGGCTCGGTCAGCATCAACTCGGCCCCAATGGTCGCGACATCTTCATCGATCACCGGTTTCATACCACCCGCACCAGGAACACCGTGATAGCGCCAATCTTTCAAATGCGAGTTCGGGACGATCATCAAACCATTCCGGCCGGGCTGTGAAAAAATGGGAATCCATATCTTGACTGTCACCGAACCAGGGGGGAACGCTTGGTCATCCATGCCCATTACGTCATGAAACCATTTATCGGCATGAATCGTTCCGACATCAGTCCTTGCGTTGGGACGCACCAAGCGCCAGTAAATTTCTTCACGGCCAACTTCGTGCGTGTCGCCATAAAAAACATCGGATATGGCGAAATCACCAAACTCGTCTTTCAAGGTTTGCAAAAAAGGCAGCTCTTTGACCCGATTACAACTGGCTTTTGGCAGACAGCGGTTTTGCTTAGGCCAGATTTTCTCATGTTCAAGCTGTTGCGCCAATTGATGATAGTTTTCAACGCCAATTTCCCTGAACTGCGTCACCAGATCCGGACGTGATTCACTAATCACCGCCAGCCACTGTTCGGTAATCGCATCACGAAATACCGACAACTCATCCGGGCTGAGTTTTACATCGCGCGAATAGCCCGGCGAGTCAAAAATCTTGCTTTTCAGGTTTAGCTTCGTCATTTCATTATCTCAATATCATTGGCGCGCCAGATTGCATCTACATCTTGATCAGGCATCGACCCGATAATTCTCCGCTGCGCATACGTTGAATGGCTGTATTAATATCGTCCAGCTTAAAATATTCTGTAATCAACGGCTTGAGCTGAATCAAACCAGCATCAAGTAATTTGGTATATCTCGGGATATCCAGATGCGGCACGGCTTCACCACCATGCGATCCGCTGATACGCTTGTCGAAGTGCAGCGGCAGCGAGAATATGCTGATATTGCGCCCCTTACGCGGCACACCTACCAACACCACACGGCCTTGGGCCTTGGTTAATTCATAGCCCATTTCGATGATCGATGGCTGCCCCGTATTGTCGATGAATACGTCAAGGCTTTGCGGCCCCAGCAATTCGAGCAGAGCCGCCTTGGCATCAACATTTTTTGCGTTGATCGTATGTGTGGCTCCCAACGTTTTGGCCAACTCGAGCCTGCCGTCATACAAATCGACAGCAATGATAGGATAAGCCGACAGCAAACCCGCCGCCTGGATGATATTCAAACCGACACCACCTGCGCCAAATACCACCACCGACTCGCCAAATTTGATCTTTGCATTGTTTTCGGCAACCCCGAAACCGGTCGTCACCGCACAACCGAATAGCGAGGCAACTTCCATATCGCTGCCAGCGTCGATACGCGTGACACGATTTTCGGAAACAATCGCGTATTCATTGAACGTGGCGATCAATCCCGCATTCAACGTTTTGCCGTGCCATGTGTATTTCGGTGGAACGGAGTCGATCCCCTGACTTTTACGCCAGTGCAAAACAACGCGGTCACCCGGCTTGACGAACCGTACACCAGGTCCGACGGCCTCGACGACGCCCGAACCTTCATGTCCGAGCAGATGTGGAAGATACTTGTCCTCGCCTTTCGCGCCATCGATCTCACCCAGCTGTGATCCGCAAATCTCGCTGCATTCAACCTTGACCAGAACTTGACCGACATCAAGTGTCTGCGGCAATTCGATCTCATCCACAACCAGGGGTTGCTGCAGCTCGACCAGGATCGCGGCCTTCATTGTTTTTGGCATTGTCATTTTATTTACTCGAAATAAATGAGTGAATGATCACCGGTGTAACCAGTCTGCTTGAACCACCAGTCCCATTCTTCCGGTGTACAAAACGCTTCGCAGGTCACCTGCCAGTAAAGCAGGTTGGCTTTTTCCGATTCGTTGCGATACGACTCTACGCACAGATATTTGTTTTTCTTGCCGACGCGCTCCATCTCGCGCAACGCCTTGTCGAGATCATAGTTGTGCAAGTTATGCAACGTCGTGATCGAGAAAACGAAATCGAAATGCTGGTCTGGGAACGGCAAATCGGTTGCATTCGCAATTTGCAGTCGCGGCTTGATTTCTTCCTTGGCGTTGGCGATTGCGTACTCGGACACATCGATGCCGAAAATTTCCAGGCCCGGCACCAGCAGGGACATTTCATACAGCAGGAAGCCCTTGCCGCAGCCGATGTCCAATACTTTGTCACCGGCCTTGAGGCCGTAGTGATCGATCATCGCCTGTGCCACCGGCGCCCAACGACCTGGTAGATAACGATAGCCGCCATAGCAGATGCGGCGGTCCCCGTCCCAGTAATCGAAGCCCCATTGCTTGGCCAGTCCAGCGGCCTTAGCTTTGGGGAACTCTGCATCATTGACACGAGCCAAGTAATCACGCTGCGTGCTTTTATGCACTGAACTGAGGAAGTCTATGTATGCCATGGTTTAGGTCTGTATTGAATTGAAAAATCGTTCGGTCTTAATAAGTTGCATACGCTTGCGTTGCTCCGGATCCGTTGTCGGATTGGCGAATTGTCGACGCCGAGCTGCATCCGGCAGGAATTCGTTAAGCATGATGCAACACCATTTAATCTGAAATATTGGCAACAGCAGATGGGCGCGCATACGCAACGCTGACGCATTGGCCGAATACCGAACCGCTTTCGAAACGAAATCTTCGAAATACTCGTAAGGCACCGGCACTGCCGGTTGGCAAAAGAAATCGCCGATCATTTTGGCAGGATCGTCCCAGCCTGCATATTCGAAATCGATAAAACACAAATCGCCGCTATCCCGCAGCAGCGCGTTATGAAAACCAAAGTCGGATGGAGATATGCACCGGTCCTCGGCATTCAATGCCGGCACGCCTGTCGCGATGATCTGCGCGCATTGCCGCTTCCAAGCGGCAGCAATATTGCCAACCAGCTCTTGTGCCTGCTGCGTCAGTGCGTCGTCCCCATTCAGTTCCTGTAATCTCAGGATTCGACGGTCAACCGTGGCCAAATGCTGCTCCACCGTGAAACAGGCCTCGGACGCCAACGGCAGACCGGCATCTCGATGCGGGCCTGCGTTCAAGCTGGCGATAAACTCGGCTGCCGCCTCAACATGCGTTCTATCCAAACGATCAATACTGAGCTTGCGGCCCTCGACAAATTCATAAATGCCGACGTGCGCAGCAACATCACAGGCGATTGGTCGCGGAACATTTGCGAGTCCTATACGCTGCGCATATGAAAGAAACGCATATTCCGCACCCAAGCGGTCCCGCGTGTCTGCGGGATGGTTGAAGTAAGCCTTCGCAACATATCTTCCACTGCCGGTATCGACGGCAAACACTTTATTGTTACCGCCACCATCAATCGCAGCGAGAGATATGTCGCCAGCATTTAAGCCTTTGTCCCGCAATAGCGCAACAACCTTCGACGTCAGTTCTGCGCTAGCCATTTTTGCTCGAAGAAATTCCTGATTTCATGCCAGCTTCCAAAACGCGCTGTCATACCATCGCCACCATGGGATTGCTCCGGATCGAATAACAATCGCCCGGTTTCCGCGGGAAAACCAGGCATCTGGAGGATTTCCGGCAGATCGTCGACAAAATAATCGCAACCACACGCAGCAATACGGGCGATCTTCGCTTCTTTGGTCAATTCGAAAAATACGCGTCCATCAGGAAAAAAAGCAACGTCATCATCGCGTAGCGCGGCAGCGATCCAGCCGCCAGCGGCTGCATGCAGATCATATTGCGGCCCGAGAAAAGGATGTTTGGTCTTATGACTAACGATTACCAGTTCGACGTTATTTGCACGCGCAGCGCGGACAAACTCGAAGAACCCCGAGTAAGCCTCCGCCTGCTCCATCCGAGCACCATAGACATATCCCTGCAATTCGGTCCACGCAGGTTCATTGCCGATGGCCCTCAGATAATCCCGCACTTCTACTTTAGAAACCGGGGTTTCCGCCGGCACCAGTAATTTTTCAACCGCGACAGCGTGGAACAACGCATCGTAGCTGACGATTGTGTTATCAAAGTCCAGACCGATACGCATATCAGGCAACAGCCTTTGCATATGCCGCCTGTACCTTCTCGGCGATATTTTGTGCGGTCAGTCCGTATTTTGCGCGGGCGTAGTCCTGCGATCCCACCTCGTGCATGAAATCATCATCAGTGCCAAACGACACCAAACGGCCACGCATCCGATCCTGCTGCGCAAGCCATTCGGCGATGCTGCCACCAAGACCGCCAATACGACTGTGCTCTTCAATCGTGGCGACGATGCTGTAGTTCGAAAACGCCTGCATTACCGTGTCGCTGTCCAGCGGCTTGATCGTGTGGAAGCTTTCAACGCGCGCGGTGATTCCTTGTGCTGCAAGCAATGTCGCCGCTTCCAGTACTGTCGGCAGCAAAGTACCGGTGCCGATAAGACAGACGTCGGACCCTTCGCGAACGGTAATCGAGCGCCCGATTTCGAAATGATCGTCTTTCTTAGGGATAATCTGCTCGCCCTTCTTACCAATACGGATGTACACCGGGCCATCCTGTTTCAATGCGGCGCGCAGACACTGTCGTAATTCAACTTCATCGGCAGGAGCCATCACTGTCATATGTGGCAGCACTCGCATGATGGCTAGATCTTCGCAAGAATGGTGCGTCGGACCGAGCTCTGCATACGACAGACCTGAACCGGTACCGACGATGATGACCGGCACATTGTGATAGCAAGCGTCAACGCGGATCTGCTCGTAACAACGCGTCGTGGTAAACGGCGTAATGGTGTAGATGACCGGACGCAAGCCGGACAGCGCCATGCCCGCCGCCACCCCCATCATGTTGGCTTCGGCGATCCCACAATTAAGAAACCGGGTTTCGGCGCCAGACTTGAATTTATCGAACAATTTGTTGCCGATATCGCCCGACAACAACACCAGCCGATGATCGGTCGCACCAAGCTTGGTAATTTCATCTGCAAATGCGTTTCTCATGCCGTCACTCCCAGTTCCTTGTAGGCGGCCAGGACTTCATCCGCAGTCGGAATCCGGTAATGCCAGTTGTTGTCGTCTTCCATGAAAGACACGCCTTTGCCTTTGACGGTATGCGCAACCACCGCAATGGGCTTACCAACACGGCTGCGCTTGCGCCCCATGACCTCAGTCAGCGCATTCATGTCATGGCCGTCGACTTCGCTGGCCTCCCAGCCGAAGGCGCGCCATTTATCAACCAGAGGCCCCAATGCAAGTACCTCCTCACTTCGTCCTGTCGCCTGCCATTTGTTGAAGTCCACGATCGCAAGCAAATTACCGACCTGCTGGCCGGCTGCCATCATCGCGGCCTCCCAAACCGAACCCTCATTACACTCGCCATCGCCAAGTAACACCGTCACATCGTATTCCTGCTTTTTGATACGACCAGCCAACGCCATGCCCAAACCAATCGGCAGGCCATGCCCAAGCGATCCCGTAGCAGCTTCAATACCCGGCAAATGATCTGGCGTCGGAGGATGTTCCGCAAAAATACCGCCATCCTCGCCATAGGACTTCAGCATCGCTTCAGGATAAAAGCCTTTCAACGCCAGCACTTGGAACAACGCCGCTGCGCCATGGCCTTTACTGAGGATAAAGCGATCACGCTCAGGATCGCTAGGCTTGGCAGGATCAATTTTTAGAGTGCTGAAATAAGCAGCAATCAGGATATCGACGCACGACAGGCACGAACCCAAATGCGGGGTATGGGTCTGGTGCGAAGTCGCAATAATGCGACCGCGAATCCGGCTCGCAATATTTTTTAACTCGGGGATGTCAGTAGTCATCAGTGCTTATTCTCAACAGCGCCTGTCAATGCAGGCAAAAATGGTGGACGTCCGACCAGCAAACGCTATGCTTTATGGACGTAATCCCAATGCATGGATTTCATTTCGTCAAGATTTTTCTTGACCCATGCGATGCAATCGTCAAGTCCTTCGTCGAGCCCGACCTGATCCTTCCATCCCAGGGTACTGCGCAGCTTGGTGCTATCGAGCATGTAGGCGGCATCCTTGCCCAGACGCTCGCCGACGACCTCAACACAAGTATTGAAGTCCACTCCCAGCTTCGCACAGATTTTTTCTACCAGTGCCCGCACTGTAACGATTTCGTCGGTCGAAATGTGATAAGTCTGTCCAGCGACGCCTTCAGTGGCGATTTTGATGGTGGCGCTGGAGACATCGCGCATATGAATGAATGAACGACGCGAATGTCCACCGCCATGCAATTGCAATTTCTTACCGGTCAGAATCGACAGGATAGTACGAGGAATAATGCGATAAAGCTGTTGGCCAGGACCATAGACATTTGCCGCGCGCGTAAATACGACCGGAAAGCCGTAAGCATCGAAGTAGGTTTTCAGACTCATATCTGAGGCAGCGCGCGACACCGCATACGGAGTACTCGGATTAAATGGCGTGTCTTCTTTGATGAAACCATCTGTGCTGCCATAGACTTCCGGTGTCGTGACATGGACGTATTTATCCAGGAAATCACACTGGCGCAAAGCTTCGTGCAAGCGTACCGTCGCGACGACATTCGTGGCAAACCACTGGTCCGGATTCTTCCAGCTTTCCGCTACCATGCTTTGCGCAGCAAAATTGACGACGTAGCCCGGCTTTTCCTGCTTTATCAATGCCATCATCGGCGCCAGATCATTGTTCAGATCATATTGATAAAAACGGAAATTCACATCCCTGCCACTCCAACGGTAAGGCAAAAATGCGCTATGCGGCTCTGCTGAACGACTAGTACCGATAACCTCATGACCCTGCTGCAGCAGGTAATCGGCAAAGCTAGCTCCCGAAAAGGAGTTGCTTCCGATAATAAAATATTTATTCGCCATGTTTATTCCGCTACAGGTTGATTTTCGTACAGCCATTGCATGATCATGTGACCGACCACGAGCTGCATGTCCTCGGCGATCTGCATGTCGTTTACGTCGAAATGAATAGGAATGTCGGCCAATGCTTTCGCCTTCCCGCCGGTATAGCCGAGGATAGCGCAGGACGTCACGTCCATTAGCTTGGCTTGTTCCAGCACCTTCAAAATATTGGGAGAGTTGCCACTGCCAGACAAAACAATCAGCAAGTCGCCCGTCTGCGCCTGCACTGCAAGCTGCTCGGAATAAATGCTATCGTAGCCGACATCGTTGGCCAGGCACGTGATGACGGCTGCATTCGCGGACAACGAGGAAACACGCATACCACCGCCGGTACGTTTTGCAATGCCATACAGATAGTCATTGGCTAGGTGGATGGCGTTACCTGCACTGCCACCGTTACCACAAAAAAACACCTGGTGGCCGGCAACCCAGCATTCACGCATTGCTTGACCCAATTGCGCCACGCCGCTCCAATCTGAACGCGACAGCACTTCCTGCATGCGAGTGGCGTAGTCGCTAAAACTCGCGGTCGATAATTTACTAGTCGTCATCGTTATTTCTGAGCCAATACAGTCTGCTCCATCCATTTCAGGTTGTAATAACGGTCTTCGTCTTTCAATACGCCGCTGCGATACTTCTCAATGATCTCGACAATCGCAATTTCGACCGACTTAGATGGCTTGAAACCCGTCGCCAGCAGTTTGTCGGAATTGACGCGATACGAACGTGGATCGTTGGATTCAGTGACAACGATATCGACTGGCAGATGTTTCGCAACCATTTTGGCAATATCGAGGATAGAAATATTTTCGAATCCCGCGTTGTAGACACCAGTAACTTCGGGATGATCAATCAGATGCAGGTAGACATCGGTAATGTCGTCAATATGGATGTTCGGACGGACTTGCGCACCGCCAAAAACGGTGATTTTGCCTTTCGACAACGCCTGCATCGTCAGCAAATTAACCGATACATCGAGACGCATGCGCGGCGAATAACCGCAGACAGTTGCGGGACGGACAATCTGCACGATCATCCGGTCCTTGTAGCTCATCAACACCGGCTCCGAAACCATCTTCGTTTTATTGTATTCGGAAATTGGCTTGAGTTCCAGATCTTCGGTTACTTGCAACTCTTCCTTGACGCCGTAGACGCTGCCGGATGACGCATAAATGAATTGTTTGACACCTTTGCGTACGGCCTTGTCAGCCAGTTGCATGGTTGCCAGCGCGCTAATTTCCCAAGTTAGTTTGGGATCGAGGTCGCCGCACGGATCGTTTGCAACGGAGGACAAGTGGATGATGGTATCGACGCCGTCGAGCGAGATTTTGTCGATATCGCGGACGTCACCCTTGGTGACCGTCAACTGGGGATGAGGCTCAAGAAAGTTGCCAAACCATTGGGTATCCAGCACTTCAACTGTATAGCCGCGCTTGAGCAATTTCGGAACCAGTACTGTCCCTTTGTAACCACAACCGCCGGTAACCAATATTTTCATATATCCCCAATTATCTATTCCAAAAATTAACTGCTGTCCGATTGATGATTTGCACTGAATTAGCGCGCAAATATTCTTACATTATAAAGACAAAGCCACATTATAAAGACCATCCGTCATCCACGACGATATTTTGACCATTTACATATGCCGACATACTTCCCAAAAGAAATAACAGAGCCCCCTGAAGATCCGCCGGATCGAGCATCCCTTTGGACGAAGCGCGGCTATTATAGCGTGCAAGAAATTCAGCTGGCTGCCCGTCCAGGATCCCGCCAGGACTAATGCAATTAACCCGGATGTTTTCACCCTGGAAATATTTCGCCATATACTTAGTCAGATGGATGACAGCAGACTTTATCGCGGCGTATTCGACTGGCATGGTCATGGCGGTTCCATCGTAAATATCGAAACGCGGAGCGACCACCCCATAAATAGATGACATATTGACAATATTTCCACTTCCCTGCGTCTTGAAATATGCGGCAAATTGCTGAGCGGTCAAAAAATATCCGCCCAAATGCAACGACACATTCTGGTTGAAATCTTCAAATGTGACGTCTTCGAACTTGCGCCCATATTGCTTCGTGCGCGGGTAGGCATTATTGACGACGGCATCAATGCGCCCGTATTGCTTATGTAAATCGGCAATCAAGTCGCCAATCGATTGTTTCGACGTGATGTCGAGTTTTCCGTAAACAACCTGTCCGGGATATTTTTCGGACTGAAGCGTTTCCACAACGTCGCGGCCAGCCGATTCATCGCGATCAGCAACCACTGCGATGCCGCCCTGCTCTGCAATGGTTTTAGCGAACGATCGACCGAGAAGACCTGCCCCCCCGGTTACGACGACAATCTTGCCTTTCAGCATCCCATTTTCTCCAACTTTATGTCGCATTGGGGCTCGATCCGGCAATGCGCTCCTGCATTAATAGGTCAACCAGTTTGAAATCAAGTTCGGAATCGATATCTATCGAGCGCTCTTCCGGCATCACATACAGTTTGCTATCCGGATTGAAGACAGAATCAGTAGTAAACAATACGTCATGCTGCCAAACGTAAATGGAGGCGTTCATGTCGTAGCATGGTGGCGCGTCCTGCCGTCGCACGATGCTAGCTGCCGGAGGTTTCGACAGCCCAACGAAGCCAGCAGCATTGAGCTCCACCAGATTAAAATAAGGTGAACGGCGCGCCGGCATCGCGGTAATGACGTTACCAACATCGCTGCCCTCCAGCAGCGCAACGGCGCCTTCAATATCTTCGGAAAGCCGCAGTGGCGAGGTCGCATCGAGATCGACTAGTGTCTCGAAGCGCCAGCCGGAGAGTCGCTCGACTTGCGCAACACAATGTCTAATCACCGGTAGTTTTGCCGCTTGATCAGTCGCCAGCTCCGCCGGGCGGCGAATGAGGTAATTGACGCCAAGCGATTGCGCAATATCCAAGATCTGGTCTGAATCGCTGCTGACTGCAATTGCGTCGAACAAACCCGATGCCCGAGCCTGCTCTACGCTATACGCGATCAATGGCTTACCCTGCAGTAGGCGAACATTCTTACCTTTTACGCCTTTGGAGCCGCCGCGTGCGCATATCGTACAAAGACGTTTCATCGCACCACCCATTGCGATGTTTTTACTGCCACTTCCGCAGCTTCGATCAATCGCATTGTTTCGTTTCCTTCTGCAAAGGAGCACAGCATGCCTTGGTCACCATGGGCAGCGGCCGCAAGCGCCGTGCGATGCATTGCGGTATAACTATCGTCACGCTCGCTTGTAATGGTTTCCATCTTCCCGTTACATGAAATCGTACCTCGAACCAAATCTGCTTCTATAGTGAGCCTGGCTGTATTGACCACTATCGTACGACGCCCGGGGCGATCCATATAATTGATCTGCACAGTCACAACCGGACAGGCAGGCGTTTCCATCAATAAGGCAAATGTGTCGTCACTGTTAATTTCCAGGGCACTGATGTGACCTCCCAGCGCAGCGACTCGGACCCATCCGCCAAACAGCCATAGCACGTAATCGATTTCGTGACTCAAGTCACGCAACACACCGCCCCCGCGCGCACGATCAGCAGAATAACTAGTACGATAATCTGTGCCAGGGCGCCAGTCGGGAAGATACTGGCCCGCATAGATTTGCGCGGCAAAAATCTGTTCGCCCGCCAATAACTGCCGCAACCGCTGCAGCACGGCGTGGAATCGTAAATTATAGGCAACGAAGACACTTGCATTCTCTGCGATTTCGATATGCCGGACGCGATCAAACAAAGGCTTTTCAATCAGAATTTTTCCTGAGAAATTCAAGGAAAACAGCTGATCCAGTACCAGGTGATGCTCGTCAGTGTTATTGGCGATGACAATGTAATCCGGAGCTTCATTCTGCAGTGCCGTTTCCAGCAACGCATAACGTATAGGAAATTCGACAGCACGCTTACTGACCACCACCGTGCGCAATCCCAATCCAGCCAATATCCGCGCATGACGAGCACCGATAGAGCCAAACCCAACTACCATCGCCGTCGTCATGAAAATACCGAATGATATTCGCCGTTGGCTTTTTCGTAATCGGCGAGATGCCCCACATCCATCCAGTATTCTATGACCGGAAAGACGACTGTTTCGTCCTTGCGCTCGATCAATGTATTGAACAACGTGGGCATATCGAGAAATGTATTTTGCTGTATCAGATCGAGCGCTTTCGGATCCAACACGTAAATGCCTGCATTCACGAAGAAACGCTGGATTGGCTTTTCTTCGATACCGACAATTCGAAGACTTTCAACGTTGACCACACCGTACGGAATCTGATAATCGTATTCGCGTACACCCATGGTCGCAACAGCATTCTGCTTCCCGTGAAAATCCAACATTTGGTTGAAATTCACTTTGGTCAACAAATCGCCATTCATCACAAAAAATGGTTCGACCGGGCGTTCGGGCAACAGGCTCAATGCTCCGGCCGTACCCAGCCTTTCATCTTCATGCAAATAACGAATCTCAACACCGAAACGTGAACCATCGCCAAAATAATCCTTCACCATATCCGCCATATAATTTACGGAAATATAAAAGTGCCGGAAACCATAGTCGATGAAATTTGCCAGAATCGTTTCAAGCAACGGCTTGTTTCCAACCTTAAGCATCGGCTTCGGGCAATCCTGAGTCAGCGGTCGGAGGCGGCTTCCCAGGCCACCCGCCATGAGGACGACCCAATTGCTCTTATTAGAGGTCTGGATCAAACCATCCAAAGTGTCCAGCCCAACAACGATGCGATCATCATCGATCAGCGGCATGTGATGCACGCCTTTGCGCTTCATCGCACTTAGAATCGTGTCGTATCCGGCATTGACATGCTCTACATTCGGATGCCGATTCATGATTAAGCCAACGTGCTCAGAAAGTGCCAGTCCTTTTAATATGCCTCGGCGCACGTCACCATCAGTGACCGTCCCAAGCAACCGGCCATCGTCATCGACAACCAAAACAATCTGCATGCCGCTGCGATCGAGCATCTGGATCGCATCCTTGATGGAGACATCCTGTGATACCAGAACCTCTTTCCACTTACTCATCTTTCACCTCTTTCGCTGGTACCCCGATAACAGTCTTGCCAGCGGGTATATCCCTGATCACAACCGCGCCGGCGGCAATCATGCAATTCGCACCTATATGAATGCCTTGGACAATCGTGGCGCCCGCACCTATATGCACATAGTCGCCAACCGTTACCCCTCCTGACAAGACCGCACCGGGCGCAATGTGAACATGCGCGCCGATATGACAATCATGATCTATCGACGCCCGTGTATTGACGATCGTGTTGTCCCCAATGTTGCACCCCGTCTGCAGCACCGTACCAGCCATGATCTGCACGCCCTCTCCCAGAGCGACATCGGGCGCCATGATAGCCGATGGATGAATCACATTAAGGAAGCGGTATCCTGCAGATCTGAAACGATTGAACAAACCCACACGACGAAGTGTATCAAGGGCCATACCCTTCGTACCAATACCAATACCAACACTGCCAATACCGTTGACAAGCTGTATGTCATCCGGTGCATACGCAAGCGCAATATCATCACCTCCCAACACAGTTGCATTATGAAGACGCGAATCAATTTTTAATGGATTGCTATCGGTAAATCCTGAAACCTCAAGAGGACGCAATGCATCAGCAAGCACTCGTGCATGGCCACCCGCACCCAAGATAATGATAGGTTTGCTCAAGGCACCACCTTATCGTCCGCCAAGTAATTACGATCGGCAGGTTTTCCGATGTAATCCCAATATCGAATTGGCGCTATACCATCGCCAGGGCGCTTGACGGTCAGATTATCGATCGTAAAGAGCTCACCTTGGGCGATATCAACGGCAGCGACAAGACTTTTGCGTGCGATCGCGCGGTTCTTCAATTCCGAAGATGCCGGCTGTTTGATCGACGAACCAAGTGCCAGCTCAACTTCGCGTATCGATTGCACCATGCATTTCAATTCATCCGGCTGCAATGAAGCCTTATGATCCGGCCCCGGAAGCGTACGATCAAGCGTAAAGTGTTTTTCAATCAACGTTGCCCCTAACGCAACGGCTGCGACCGGAACGGAGATGCCGACGGTATGATCCGAATAACCGACTAACAGACCAAATTGCGCCGCAATGGTATTCATCGCATGCAGGTTCACATCTGCGAATGGCGCTGGATATTCCGTTGTGCAATGTAGCAATGTGACATTTTGACGCAGCAAAGACTGCCCTTCGCTCGACATATAAGCAGATTCGAACGCAGCCAGTGATGGCAACGCACTTTCAATGTTGCCTTGGACATATCCGAATGCCAGAACGCTGAGCGCGGTCTTGATTTCATCCATTGTGCTCATGCCGGTTGACACAATGACCGGCTTGCCGGTTTGTGCCACAGCCAATAACAGCGGCGCATTCGTAATATCACCTGACGACAATTTGACGCGGGACATTTCGAAGCGACCAACCAGCAATTGCAGGCTTTCGTGATCAAACGGCGTTGAGAGAAATTCAATATCGTGCGCCGCGCAATGCGCAATCAATACCTTATGATCGGATTCGCTCAATTCGAGTTTGCGAATCATTTCATGCTGCGATTCCTGCGTATCGGTCGTCGATAGTTGGTATTGCGCTTTCGGCGCGGAGCGGCTGACCAAACTGTTGGCCTTGAAGGTTTGAAACTTGACCGCATTGGCCCCTGCATATGCCGCCGCCTCAACCAGTTTTTTCGCCAGATCCAGCGAACCGTTGTGATTCACACCGGCTTCCGCGATGATATAAACACTATTACGCATGACCATCATCCGATCCAAAAAAAATGCTTCTTCAACAAGCTTTGCGGGTCGGCGACCTGTCTCAACACATCACAGATACGCCCTGCGCTTTTGCCATCGCCATAGGGGTTAACCACACCGCTGCAATCTGCTGCCAGCGCGGCGTTGAGTGCGCTGACGATATCTGACTTGGTCGCACAACAATTAAAGGTCGATGCGGCCTGCAGGCGGCCTTTTTGGCGATCGCCGATATTCACCACCGGCTTACCAAACGATGGCGCTTCGTATAAACCGCTGGACGAATTTCCAACGACAACATCAACTTGCGCCATCAGGCTCAAATACCGGAGTTGTCCCAAAGAAGTATATGCTTTGGCATGCGGGCGACGAGCAACATAATCATCGATCAGCGCGACAATCACGGAGCCATCAGTGTCTGAATTAGGTTTGGTAAAAACGATGCCGAACTCCGACCCCAGCGTGTCTAGTGCCGCCAGCACCGCACCGAACTGCACCGATACAGACTGCGTTTCCAAGGTGACGGGATGAAATGTCACCAACAGATTTTTTTCACGAAACCGGAAGTCGAGTGATTGCTCCAGTGCGGCCCGGTCCATCAAAGTCATCTGCCGGATGAAATCCAGACCCGGGCTGCCTACATTGAAGACGTATTGGGGATTTTCACCCAGTTGGCAGACCCGCCGCGCCGCATCGGCGTTCGTGACGAAATGAAGATGCGACATCTTGGTAATACTGTGACGGATCCCTTCGTCAAAGGCGCCCTCCGTCGTATCGCCACCAGCGATATGCGCAATCGGAATCCTCGCGACCAATGCGGCCTGGGCTGCGGCCAATACTTCATAGCGATCACCCAGCACCAGAAGAATGTCGGGCCGCAAGCGCTCTAGAGCGTCGGCGCAACCGATCACGCCTAATCCAATCGATTTTGCGATGCCAACCGGTGTATCACTGGAGAGCAACATATCGACCTTGGCATCGATTGAAAATCCATCCTCTTCTATCGTGCGATAGGTCAGGCCAAACTGGGGGGCAAGGTGCATGCCCGTCACTATCAATTGCAACGCCAGGGATGGATCCTGATCGATCTCTTTCATGACCCAATACAACAAGCCGTATTCAGCACGACTGCCAGTAACAACGCAAATGGTTTTCTTAGCGATTGCCATGACTCATACCAAAACTCGCACTACTGGGGATATTGATCAAGCGTCGCTCAATGTCCTCTGAAACGTTGAGGTTGTGCATGCGAGGTGCCGATTTATAGATATCAAGTTCATGCATGAGCGTCCAGACCGGACGCGTCATGATGCCTTCCGAATTACTGTGTTCCAGCAAATCATCACGCTGTTGCGCGCAATCGGGATCGAGTAGAAGTGCATTCAACCAATAGTTGCTTTGTGCATGCGCCGGCTCTGTAAACACAGATACGCCAGGCGTGCTGGCAAACGCCTCTTGATACGATTGCGCCAGACGACGTTTGGCGAGAATGAAATCCGGAAGTTGCTCCAGTTGCGCACATCCTAAGGCAGCATTGATGTTCGGCAGACGGTAGTTGAACCCCACCTGATCATGCGCGAACGACCATTTATGCGGTACTTTTGCGGTCGTTGTAAGATGCTTCGCCAGTTTTCCCAGTACCGGATCGTTGGTGAGAATTGCCCCGCCGCCGCCGGTAGTAATGATTTTATTGCCGTTGAAACTCATTGCAGAAACACGGCCCAAGTTGCCGGTGTGCCGACCCTTATAATAAGAACCCAACGACTCAGCAGCATCCTCGACCAGCTCAATGCGATAACGCTCACACAGCGCCACCAACGGATCGAGATCCACCGGATGGCCGAAAGTATGCATCGGCACCACGGCCTTGATACGACGACCAGTCAGCTTGTTGAAACAATATTGGCCGCGGACTTCAGCAATATCATCGAGATATTCCGCCAGTTTTTGCGGATCCAGTCCCAGTGTGGCGACGTCGCTATCGACAAGGTGTGGAATCGCACCGCAATAGCTGACCGCATTGGCTGTCGCGATAAATGTCAGGGCCGGCATCAGCACTTCATCGCCTCGCTCCACACCAACCAACAACAGGCAGACATGCAATGCTGCTGTGCCGTTGACGACGGCGACTGCATGTCTGACGCCAGTATAGGCGGCCAGATCCTGTTCGAAACGATCAACATATTTTCCAACTGAAGAGACCCACCCTGTATCGATGCATTCCTTGACGTAGGCCCATTCATTGCCGCTGAAACGGGGCTCATGTAGTGACACACGTTCATCACGGACAGCTAACACCGCTCGCAGGGTTTCAACAATCGCGGTCGAATCGATTTTAAACATGGCTGGCAATAGGTGCATGATTAAACATTGTAAATACCGGTCTTATATGTCTTCAAGTTTTCAGGCTGCGTAAACCAGGCGATGGTTTCAGCCAACCCGCGTCGAAAACCATCTTTGCCGCCATATGCGGGTGCCCATCCAGTCAACGCACGCGCCTTCTCATTCGAAGCCCACAAACGGTCGACTTCACTTTTATCGGGCCTCATGCGGACCTGGTCTGTTTCGATTTCTATGTCGACCCCCATGATTTCAGCAATCATCTGCACGGTCTCGCCGATCGAAACTTCGAAATTGCTACCGACGTTGATGACTTCACCAACTGACTGCGGCGAGCGTGCAACCGACAAGAACCCCTGGACAGTATCCTTGACGAAACTAAAATCTCGTGTTGGATGCAACGCGCCTAATTTAATACGGCGCTGCCCTGCCGCAATTTGCGTAATGACAGTCGGAATGATCGCGCGGGCTGACTGCCGCGGACCATAGGTATTGAATGGCCGAATCACCGATACAGGGGTATCGAATGCATTGTAGAACGACAGCGCAATTTGGTCAGCGCCGATCTTGCTGGCGGAATAAGGAGACTGCCCCTGCAGAGGGTGCTCTTCCGTAATCGGAACGAACCGCGCAGTACCATACACTTCGCTGGTCGATGTATGCACAACCTTCTCGACACCCAGCTCACGCGCCGCCTGTACGATGTTCAGCGTCCCTTTAATATTGGTGTCGACATAGGTATCAGGAGAGTGGTACGAATATGGAATGGCGATCAGCGCAGCCAGATGCAGCACCACATCGTAACCCTGCATCGCTTTCTTTACACCGTGCGGATCGCGAATGTCTCCAGCAAATACATCAAACTTCCCCGCCACATCCGGTGCACAACCATCAAGCCATCCCCACGAATTAAATGAGTTATACATGACAAAAGCCCGCACGTCGTTCCCCTCACGCACCAGGGTCTCTGTAAGGTGCGATCCGATAAAACCATCAGCCCCCGTTACTAGTACTTTCATTTCAATTCACTTTCAATAAAATTGCTTACGATTTTGCACTTACATTCATTCAATTGGAGACTTCAATAGCATTTGAGGCCAGGTAATTGGCAAATGTCTTTTTTATCCCTTCAGTGAGCGAAGTTCTAGCGCGCCATCCCTTGCCCTCCAATTGCGACACGTCAAGCAATTTCCGGGGCGTGCCATCAGGCTTACTGCTATCGAATTCGATGACACCATCAAATCCGACCGCACTCATAATCGTCTCTGCCAACTCACAAATCGTCACATCGGTACCGGTCCCGACATTAAACAATCCTGTGCCGATAGCGTTCTCCATCATGAAAACACACGCATCGGCCATGTCATCGACATAGAGAAATTCGCGCATCGGCTTGCCAGAACCCCACACTACCAGTTTCCGGTCGCCGCGCAGCTTGGCTTCATGCGCCTTTCTCAGCAATGCAGGCAGTACATGACTATTGTTCAAATCGTAATTATCGTTGGGGCCGTATAAATTGGTCGGCATCACCGAAACGTAACGTGTACCAAACTGGCGATTGTAAGACTCACATAATTTCACACCGGCAATTTTTGCGATCGCATAAGGCTCATTGGTCTGTTCCAGCGGCCCCGTCAACAAGTACTCTTCCTTGATCGGTTGCGGACAATCCCGGGGATAAATGCAGGACGAGCCAAGGAACATCAAATCCTTGGTTCCTGCGTGATGGGCGGCACCAATCACATTGGCCTCCATCAACAGATTTTGATAAATGAAATCGGCCCGATAAATGTTATTGGCCTGTATGCCGCCGACTTTCGCAGCCGCCAGAAAAATGTAATCCGGTTTCTGCACGGATAGAAATTGCTGTACCTTTGCCTGATCCAACAAGTCCAGCTCACTGTGAGTACGGGTGAGAATATTGGTATATCCGCCGGCCTTCAAACGCCTGACGATGGCAGACCCCACCATTCCACGATGGCCGGCGACATAAATTTTTGCTTCTTTTGACAGCGCGCTCATGATGCGTTTACTCCCGACGATCGAGGACCGCATAACCGTGCCGCTTCACCAGTTCATCACGCTCGGCCGACTTCAAATCCTCGCGCATCATCTCAACCACTAATTCAGCGAAGGTCGTTTTGGGCGTCCATCCCAGTTTTTGCTTGGCCTTGCTGGCATCTCCCAACAAGCTTTCCACTTCGGTCGGCCGGAAATAACGCGGGTCAACCGCGACGATGCATTTCCCATTCGCATCGTAGCCCTTTTCATTTTCACCTTCACCATCCCAACGTACGCTGATACCGATCTCTTGCGCCGCCAGATTGATGAAATCACGCACGCTATATTGAACCCCCGTGGCGATGACAAAATCTTCCGCCTCATCCTGCTGCAACATCAACCATTGCATCTCGACGTAATCGCGAGCGTGTCCCCAATCGCGCTTGGCATTGAGGTTGCCAAGGTAGACACATTCTTGCAAACCCAGCTTGATTCGTGCCAACGCGCGAGTGATCTTGCGTGTCACGAAAGTTTCCCCCCGAATCGGGCTTTCATGATTGAAGAGAATGCCATTACAAGCGTAAATACCGTAAGCTTCCCGATAGTTGACGGTAATCCAGTAGGCGTACAGTTTCGCTACCGCATAGGGGCTGCGTGGGTAGAACGGTGTGGTTTCCTTTTGCGGCACTTCCTGCACCAAACCGTACAGCTCAGATGTCGACGCCTGATAAAACCGGGTTTTCTTTTCGAGCCCCAAAATACGAATTGCTTCCAGAATGCGTAAGGCACCCAGCGCATCTGAATTGGCCGTGTATTCAGGTTCTTCAAACGAAACTGCAACGTGACTTTGGGCCGCCAGATTATAAATTTCATCAGGCTGCACTTGCTGAATGATACGAATCAGACTGGTCGAATCGGTAAGATCGCCGTGATGCAACTTGAATCGGAGATTCTGCTCGTGCGGATCTTGGTATAAATGATCGATACGATCAGTATTGATCAACGATGTGCGGCGTTTGACACCATGGACTTCGTAGCCCTTATCCAAAAGAAACTCAGCCAGATAGGCGCCATCCTGCCCGGTGACGCCGGTGATAAGTGCAACTTTATTCATTACAATTCCCAGGTTCTACTGTTTGGTGAAAATAGGCTTGCTGATGTCGATCAGAATATTTTTGTATTCAACAAACGCAACAAATATTGTCCATATTTATTCTTGCTGTATGGCTGAGCCAGCGCTTCGAGCTGCTCTGCCGAAATGTATTTTTTGCGATACGCAATTTCTTCCGGGCAAGCAATTTTCAGCCCTTGACGGTTCTCAATGGTCGCAATGAATTGCCCAGCATCCAATAATGAATCATGTGTTCCGGTATCGAGCCAGGCCATCCCGCGCCCCATCAATTCGACATTTAACTGCCCCATCTCCAGATAGGCGCGATTGACGTCCGTAATCTCCAGCTCTCCGCGAGCAGAGGGCTTGATGCCGGCAGCAATATCACAAACCTGCTGATCATAAAAATACAATCCCGTGACGGCATAGTTGGATTTCGGCTGAACCGGTTTTTCTTCTATGCTGATGGCTCGACGATGTTCATCGAAATCAATAACCCCATAGCGTTCCGGATCATTGACGTAGTACGCGAATACGTATGCGCCATGCTGTTGCGCATCGGCTGCCGTCAATTGCGATTCGAATTCATTGCCGTAATAAATATTGTCGCCAAGAATCAGCGCCGAAGGATGTCCATCCACAAAATTGCGGCCAATGGTAAAGGCCTGCGCCAAGCCGTCCGGCGATGGCTGCTCGGCATAACAAATGTCCAGCCCCCACTGAGTGCCGTCACCTAACAAACGTTTGAAATGCGGTAAATCGAGCGGGGTGGAAATGATTAAAATCTCGCGAATCCCCGCTAGCATCAGCGTCGTCAACGGATAGTAAATCATTGGCTTGTCATGCACCGGCAAAAGCTGCTTGGAAACAGCCAGCGTCACTGGATACAGTCGCGTCCCGGAGCCTCCTGCGAGGATGATCCCTTTACGCTGAAGGCTTAAGCTTGCGGTCATTTTTGTACCTACTTTCAATACCTTGTTTGCCAAACCTAAAAGGACGCCTATCGTGACATCGATGATATCTGTCAACACCGTGCGTTGACATCGCACATTCCGATAATACTTGCCCGCCACATTTCAGAAATACAGGCTGCTCTTTTTACAACAACGACAAAATAGCCCGAGCGATATTTTATAGGTAGAACGCGTCCAATCCTGTATTTCACACGAAAAGAACCGCATTTGACCGGCAAAAAGAAGTCGTATCGTTCGAAACCTGCCAACTAGGCAAGTGAAGATGGCCCGATTTCAATGCCATCTGCATTCAAACAGCGCTTATTTTTTCGCTATTTCGTGTGGTTGGTATACCTCAGTCAATATTGACTCCACGAACGCTATTCTCTGAACGGCAATGACTGAGGCCAAGGGGCACTTCAATTCAATGACCAACTTGCCAGCCACATCTGGCCGCAGCACCGCATTGTCGTACGCCGTGCCAAACGCATAGTCGCCTTTACCGACAAATGCGAAGTCAACCGGCAAGCGTCCCGGCAGTCCATTCGGTTGATAGGATATTGACGCCTTTTCACAGCGGCCGCCCTCCTGAGTAGACGTTCCGGGCGCCATCTTTACTTGCCAAAGCAAGTTGGCACCTCTTTTGGTCAAATCCAGAAAAGGGATATCCAAGGTAAATCGCGATGTTCCTTGACCTGAGTCCTGGACAAAAGCACCAGCAAAATCATTTTTATCGGAAGATTTTTCAAAGAGGATGCGAACGGGAATATCCGGCGCTTCGCCGATGCGTGGTACCGCACGCAAATAAAACATCGGTATCAAGATGCATAAGAGCAGGCCGCCAGTGACTCTATCGACATGCCTAGCCATCCATGTTCCCGATACGGACGACACATCATTCGCATCGCCCTTCGGGAGTCCCAGCATAAGAAAAAACCCTACGGCTGCAAGTGGAACCAGTAATAGCTCCACATTTCCTACGCTATAGCGAATATTGTAAAGAACGAGCGCGGTTTGCAGAACTTGCAGTGCGATGCCTAAGCCGACGAAAATGATCAAGAAGCGTTTGGTCCTGACGCCCCATGCAAAAGCGGTTATCGTCATGGCCAGCTCAGCAATTCTTACCCAGGACATTTTTGCTGTCGCTTCCAAAGGGGTAAAAAATACTACCCAGGATATTTTTCGGAAAAACCACTGCAGTAATTCGGGAAACGATCTGTGTTGCAGGAATTGCGCTGCGGCAATCGCATGATCGTGATTTCCCTCGACGGTAAAGAACGATCTTGCCAATCCTTCATAGTTCATCCCAAGCAAGGGCGGCTCAAAACCGCCCGTCAACAGGCTGGCGCCAAAGTATAGCGCCCCGCCGCCGCCGGCAGCAGTGCCTGCCATGCCAAACAACCACCAGTTCTTTAAAATGAAAATGCCGGGCAATAGCAATGCAAGCGTATGTACCTGAAACAGTTTCCCTGTGAGAGATCTTGATTTGGGAATGACTACAAAGCAGATCGAAACTATTGCCAGCAATAGGACTGCCGGGTACAACCATATCGGTCGAGTCAAAATGGACAGTGACAGCGCTATGGCGGCAACTGGCATCGCCCAGCGCTTGCACGCAACAACTTCACCCAGAGCCCATAACCACATCAACGTAAAAAGAAAGAATGGTGCCTCCGTCAATGAGCGAGGAATCCACGAGACAAGCAAAGGGGAACACGCAAACAATAATGCTGCCAGCAATCCTGCCAAATGTGAGTGCATACGCCGAGCAATGCCATAGACGAGCAAAACCATAACGCAGCCACTGAACATATTGGCGTATCGAATCATGTGGTCTTGCGCGCCAAAAACGGCAAACCATGAATAGGTGGCGGGGCCTGTCTGCATCGAATCTGCAGTTAAAAAGAAGCGCCAGCCCTGCTCAATGAGCTTTCTGGCCAGAGGAATGTAGGTTATCGCAGCATCTGGAGGAATCGGTAAGTTGATGACTTTCCATGCGTAGTGAAGATATATGGCCACAATGACAAGCAGCAAACCATATTGACGTACGAATTTCGCACTTGACGGGCGATACATTGCATTCCCCATATTTTTAGCGAGCGAATCATCCGTTTTAATGGCGATCATTCGGCGTTATTTTCTGACTCGATCTCTGATTTTTTACCGTACTCAGGCACAAAAATCATTTCCATCCTGAACTACGGAAATGAGTTGAGTTTCCCGCTTGTCGCCACTACAACAACTCGTGCATGGGACTGACGGGCACACTGGAGACATCGTAATTAAGTGCCGCGAGAAGCAGCTGAAAACCCAGCAAAATGGGAAGCATTGCCAGCATGATGGTACCGGTTGCTGTTGGCACTCCTGAGACATAGGCGCCGTGCCACTTTACGAGGCCATAGATCAGCCCACTTACAAACAAACCACTCCCTGCCAGCAACTCAATACTCCCCACATTGAAATTTCGCAAAAAATAATTATAAAAAACGCGTTTGCAAAAACACGCTATGTATTTTTTGGGAAACTCAAATGCCACTTTCAATATGCTCAAATTGCTTTGTTCAAGGCCGTATGTCGATACGAGAGGAATATCATGCACAACCGCACGCAGAATTCCCAGCCTGAATAACATATCGCTTTCAAAAAAATAACGCTTATCGATTTTATCCAGGGGAAGATTGCGCAAAATATTGACATGAATCGCGGTATATCCGTTAGTAGGATCCATGACATTCCAATAACCGCTCGATACCTTGCTCACGAAGGACAAACAAGCATTTCCGAACAAACGCACCGCAGGCATATCCGCAAGACCTGCGATGTCGAAGAATCGATTGCCTTTTGTATAGTCGGCTTGACCATTGACTATTCTGCCGATAAAGCGAGGAATACTTGCTGGATCCATTTGACCGTCGCCATCAACTTTAACAACGATGTCCATGCCGTCGAGAATCGACTGCTTGTAGCCAGTCACAACCGCACCTCCGACGCCCTGATTTACTTCATGATAGAGAACACGAACACGTTCATCAGTACAATTTTTCTCGACATGCAGACCACTGCCCTCAGGACATTTATCATCAACGACATAGATGCGCGAAACTTCTTTTCCAATGGACGCAATCACAGATAACACATGCGATTTGACTTTATAGGATGGAATCACCACCGCCACTAATGGCGCGATCACGTTGCTCATAACATAGCCCGGACAAGCAAAAAGATATTCTGATTTTCGAAGAAATATGCGACATCACGACCTGATAGCGATCACGATTCCCGCAATGATGACGCCAACACCAACAAAGTATTGCGTTTGAAAACGTTCATTAAAAATGAAATGGCTGCCCAAGGGGACGAGAACAAACGCCAGCGCCATCAGCGGATACACGCGCCCCAACTCTATTTTTTGCAAAACCCAGACCCAAACTAGGGTAACTACGCCATACACGCACAGAGCGATAAACAGCGGGAGTAGTGCTTTTGGCGCAAAAAAAGAGCCGCCTGACACCATCGCAGCGGAGCTTGCCTTGAATAATATTTGTCCGATTGCCAATCCGACTACACAAAAAAATGCAACTAAATAGATTAGCATCACAAAACATCCTATTGATGAATCACCCCATAGGGTGAGAAAAGAGACCCATGTCAAGCGACCGCTTGCGCGTATGACATGCGACTGAAAATAAGTGCGAATAGTACAGGCCGTCATCAATGCCAGAATCAGCCCCGCTGACACCCCTTGCCAAAGCGCCACCAGGAACTTGTCAGGGTTGAATTTTATACTAGAAACGCTTCGCCAAATGTCGACTGCGACTTACAATACATCAACTTCAGCGGACCATAAGACGACTGTCAAGCGCGAACGCGACAAGAGATATTTTTTTTATTTTTCTAAAACAAAGCGCTCACTTTCATGCCCACCTACGCCATCGGCGACCTCCAAGGCTGCGGCCAGCAACTGCAAAGCCTGCTTGATCTGATCGACGAAACGACACCAGATGCCCAACTACTGTTTGTCGGCGACCTGGTCAATCGCGGTCCGCAATCGCTGGCGACCTTGCGTCAGCTGATTGCACTGGGTTCTCGCGCCCAGGCGGTCCTGGGCAACCATGACCTGCACTTGCTGGCAGTATCCCAAGGCATCCGGGCGCAACACCGCACCGATACCCTCGACGACATCCTCAACGCCCCCGATCGCGATGAACTGATAGATTGGGTCCGCCATCGCCCGCTGGCCCTGTTCGAGCAAGGGCATTTGGTATTCCACGCCGGCGTGCTGCCACAATGGGATGCCGGCCAAACCATGGCGCTGGCCCACGAAGTGCAAACCATGTTGCGCGGACCGCACTGGGTTGACTTCCTGCGTCATATGTACGGCAACCAGCCCGCTCGCTGGGATGAGACCTTAGTGGGTCATGATCGCCTGCGTTGCATCGTCAATGCGCTCACCCGCCTGCGCTTTTGCACACCAGACGGGAGCATCGATTTCACCATCAAGGAAGGTCTGGAGGCGGCGCCAGCGGGCTTTGTGCCCTGGTTCGACATGCCCGGGCGCAAGACCGCCGATGTCACTTGTGTGTTCGGCCATTGGGCCTCGCTGGGACTGACAATGCGGCCCAATCTCATGGGCTTGGATACCGGTTGCGTCTGGGGCGGCAAGCTTACTGCGGTGCGGCTTGAGGACCGTGCGCTGCTTCAGGTGGCGTGCCCGCGGGCGGTGCAGTTTTGATAAGGTCGTCCGGCACGTAGCCGAGGCCATCGGCGATCGCCTGGCGGGCTGCCACAGCAAGTTCGCGGCGATGCGCTCCGGCCGTCGAAATCGACGCCAGCTGCGTCAGTTCGGCGGTGATAGAACCCGCGTTGAGGATCGCCAGAATGCTTTCCACGATGGTCATCTCGCCAATGAAATCGGCTGCCGGATGATATTTTCCTTGTGCGTCCAGATACCGCAAGGCATAAGGCTGCACCGGCACGCCGGCATCAATGGCGGCTTCAAACAGGTTGGCGTGGAACGGCAGGAGCTTGCCTTGCGCAGCCGTAGTGCCCTCAGGAAAAAAAGCCACCCGTTCGCCGGCCTCAATGCTGCGCACCAGTCCCTGGAAAATGCGCCGCACATCGCTGGGCTTGCCGCGTGAGATGAAAATAGTCCCCGTTTTGGCACACAACCAGCCGATGAACGGCCAGTTACGGATATCCGATTTGGCCACAAAGCGACAGGGCTGCATCGCATTGACAACAAAAATATCCAGCCATGAAATGTGATTGCCCACGATCAATGAACGCGGCGGCAGCGCCGCGCCATCCAATTGCCGCACCACCACTTGTATCCCGCAAATGCCTAGCAACTGCCGCGACCAGCGGCGAATATGGGCTTGCCGCCCTGCCGCGGCTGTCCAAGGAAAAATGAAGGCACAAATTGCCATGCCGAGAAACAAATGCACCGCCAGGCGCAATATACGAAATGGAAGCATCGCTTTTTTGTCTAGAGTTAGCGTTCGTAAGCCAGATGACCGGCCACTATCGTTGCCTGAACCTGGCCGCTCAGTTCGTAACCGAGGAAGGGGGTGTGCTTACCCTGGCTGGCCAGCGCTTTCGCCTCGACCTGCCAACGCACATCCGGATCAAAAATACAGACGTCGGCAACATCACCGACCGTCAACCTGCCTGCGGCCAGACCAGCCACGCGCGCAGCATCGCTAGTGAGCTTGGCCACGGCCCGGCTGAGCGCGTTGGCAGCACCCGCTTCTTGCGCCCATTTCAGCGACAGCGACAACAATAGCTCAAGACCGGTGGCGCCGGGTGAGGCTTCGCCAAAAGGCAGCAACTTTTCGTCATCATCAACTGGGGTATGGTCTGAGCAGATCGCATCAATGGTGCCATCCAGCAGCGCTGCCCGGATGGCATCGCGGTCACGTTGCGAGCGGAACGGTGGATTGACCCGCGCATTCGAATCAAAAAAGCCGATATCCATATCCGACAAATGAATGTGATGCGCGCCGACATCACAGGTCACCGGCAGACCTTCGCGCTTAGCGGCGCGCACCAGCTCCAGTCCGGCGGCCGAGGACATGCGGCACAAATGGACGCGCGCGCCGGTAGCGCGCACCAGTTCAAAGATGGTGTACAAGGCTATCGTCTCTGACATCACCGGCACGCCGGACAAGCCCAGACGCGATGCCGCCGGACCGCTGTGAGCAATGCCGTGGCGCCCCAGATGCGGATCCTGCGCACGCAGCCAGACGGTGTATTCGAAAGTCTTGGCGTATTGCAACGCACTCAGTAACACGGTGGTGTCGAGAATAGGTTCATCGGCTTGCGAAAAACCGACACAGCCAGCCTCGGTCAATTCGGCCATTTCGGTCAGCGCCGTGCCTTTGAGACCAACCGTCAACGCCCCCAGCGGATACACATGCGCTTGATTGAGCGACTTGGCGCGATGCTTGAGCATTTCGACCAGGCCCGGCTCGTCGAGCACCGGATCGGTGTCGGGCGGACAGACCAGACTGGTCACACCACCTTGCACGGCGGCCTGCATTTCCGACTCCAGCGTGGCCTTGTATTCATAGCCGGGCTCGCGCAGGCGCGCACTCAGGTCAACCAGACCAGGCGCCACCACCAAGCCGGCAGCATCGATGGTCTTGTTGGCCGTGAAATCAGCCGGCGCCTGGCCGATGCCGACGATCTTGCCAGCGGCAATAAAGACGTCCTGTTGCGCGTCGATGTTGTTGGCAGGATCGATCAGTCTGCCATTCTTGATATGCAGTTTCATGCGCTTATTCCACTTTAGTCTTAATTGCCGGCGACGATGCTCATGACCGCCATACGCACCGCGATACCGAAGGTCACCTGCGGCAGAATCACGGCCTGCGCACCGTCGGCCACAGCCGAATCGATTTCCACACCACGATTCATCGGCCCCGGATGCATCACGATGGCGTCCGGCTTGGCCAATGCCAGGCGCTCCGGCGTCAGACCATAACTCTTGAAAAATTCCTGCGCCGACGGCAGCAGCGCGCCGCTCATGCGCTCGTTCTGCAGGCGTAGCATGATGATGACGTCGACGTCCTTCAAACCTTCTTCCATGTTATGGAACACGCGCACACCCATTTGCTCCAGCCCGCTCGGCAGCAAGGTGCGCGGGCCGATGGCACGCACTTCCGGCACGCCCAACGTGGTCAAGCCGTGGATATCGGAGCGCGCCACCCGGCTATGCAGGATGTCACCGACGATCGCCACGCGCAGGTTGGTGAAATCTTTCTTGTAGTGACGAATCGTGTACATATCCAGCAAACCCTGCGTCGGGTGTGCGTGACGACCGTCACCGGCATTGACCACGTGCACATGCGATTGCTTGGTATCAGTCAGGTGCTTGGCGATCAGATAAGGCGCACCGGACTGCGAGTGACGCACCACGAACATATCGGCATGCATGGCTGCCAGATTGTCGATAGTGTCGAGCAGCGACTCGCCCTTGCTGGCACTGGAGGCCGAGATATTGAGGTTGATCACGTCCGCCGACAGGCGTTTGGAGGCGATCTCAAAGGTGGTACGGGTGCGCGTTGAATTCTCGAAGAACAGATTGAAGACACTCTTGCCACGCATCAGCGGTACTTTTTTGACTTCACGATCACCGATACTGACGAACGATGAGGCCGTATCGAGAATATTGGTAATGATGGCTTTGGGCAGACCCTCAATGGTCAGCAAGTGTTGTAGTTCGCCGTTCTTGTTCAGTTGTGGATTAAGCATGGACCACCGTCAGGGAAAATCGGCCGTCGTCGGCGCGTTGCAGTTGTAGTGATTGCTGGTCGTCCAGCGTGACCGACTCGGCCAGAAAATCGGCGGCAATCGGCAGCTCGCGGCCACCGCGATCCACCAGCGCCGCCAGCAGGATGCGCGCCGGGCGGCCATAGTCAAACAGTTCGTTAATCGCCGCGCGGGTGGTGCGACCGGTGTTGAGCACGTCGTCCACCAGCACGATGGTGGCGTCGGCAACGTCAAAAGCGATCTGACTCGGTTTGACATCAGGGCGCAATCCTTTTTCCGCAAAATCATCGCGATAGAACGAGACGTCGATGAACCCCAGCCTATTGTTGAGTTGCAGGTCTGCCGCCAGGCGTTCGGCCAGCCAAGCGCCGCCCGAATGAATGCCAACAATCGCCGCCTGCTCAATGCCCTGCAAACCCGCTTTGACCTGCGCAAGCAGCTTGCTGTAGAGCGCTTCGGCATCAAACGCCAAGGAAGTGTTAGTTGTGCTCATGGGTGTCATCAAAATATTGCTGCAAAATAATGGCGGCAGCCTCGGCGTCGATATGTTCGCCACGACGTTGCGGGATCACCGCGGAAGAATAGCGCTCGTCAACCAATACCGTATCCACGCCGAAGCGGCCGTGCAACTGATTGGCAAAGCGCCGGCAGCGTACCGTCATTTCGTGCTCGGCGCCGTCCGGATGACTGGGCAAACCGACGATGCAACGCGCCGGTTGCCATTGTTCGATCAGCTTGCCCAGTTCAGTGAATTTGGCGTCATTGGTAGTCGCGCTGATGATGGTCAGCGGCTGTGCTTGTTTGATCAGGGTATTGCCGATGGCTACGCCGATACGCTTCAAGCCGAAATCGAAGGCCAGGAGTGTCTCCACAACGATCTCAGGCGCGACCGAAATCGCCGCTGAGCATGATCGGATCGATGCCCAGCAAAGCCAGTGCGGCGGTAAAGCGTTGCTCCACCGGCAAGTCGAAAATGATGGCCGGATCGGCCTTGACCGTGAGCCAGCCATTGCGCGCCAGCTCGCCTTCGAGCTGGCCGGCACTCCAGCCAGAGCAACCCAGGCTAACCAACACTTGCGGCGGACCGTCGCCATTGGCAACGGCTTCCAGCACGTCTTTGGAGGTGGTCAGTGCAATGCCTTCGGTCACTTGCAGGGTCGATGAAAATTGTGTCTGCGCCGTATGCAGCACAAAACCGCGCTCAACCTGCACCGGGCCGCCAAACATCACCGGACTACGGTAGACCAGAGGCGCCGCCGACGGCGAATCGTGAATGATTTCAAGCTTGAGATTGATGCGATCGAACAAGACATCCATGGTCATGTCGGTCGGTTTGTTGATCACCACGCCTAACGCGCCATTCTGATTATGTTCACAGAGATAGACCACCGTGCCGCCGAAAATCGGGTCCTGCATGGAAGGCATTGCAATCAGGAAATGATTGGTCAAATCGAACTCTTGTTTGACGCCGGCAGGCGCGGCATCGGCTGCAGTATCTGCTGCATCATCGGAAACCGAGGTGGGAGAGGCGGAACGTCGCTTGATCATGCTCGGCATTCTAGCATTTTTACGCGCGTTTTTACGTGTGAATCCCCCAGTCTGGCGCAGCTACCGCGCCATAGCGGTAGCTGCGCGCTTCACTGCGCCAGCAGACGCCGCATCGCCGCGCGCGCCTGGTGCCCCAGCGCCACCAGGTCAAGCCCGGGAATATTGTCATCTTGCACCACCGCCCGCCCGGCCACGTACAAGGCCTTTAGATACGGCCGGCCGGCACTGACTACGGGACCTAGCGCCGGATCATGCAGCCCAAAGTAGCGCGGGTCATCGAGACGATACAGCGCAATGTCGGCCTGCTGTCCCACTTGCAAGCCGTCAATGCCGCCCAGCCCTAACACTTTGGCGCCACCGCTGCTGCCCCAACGCACGACGTCTTCCACGCTGGCGGCATCGGCGCCTCCCTCAAAGCTGCCGCCGGCATAAGACGGCAGCGCCTGCTGACCGCGCCGCGCGCGTTGCATCAGCCAGGCCGCATGGGTTTCCGAAATCATATCGGCGGCTTCATTGGAGGCCGCGCCGTCGACGCCAATCGAAATCGGTACGCCGGCCTGTTCCAGCTGACGAATCGGCGCAATACCGCTGCCCAGCCGACCATTACTCTGCGCACAGTGGGCAATGCCGGTGCCGGTGCGACCCAGCAGAGCAATCTCGGCCTCATCCAGCTTGACCAGATGGGCGAACCAGACATCGCTACCGAGCCAGTCGCAACGCTCCGCAAACTCTACCGGCGTGCAGCGATGCCTGCCTTGTGCAGTTTCCTGGTAGCCGACCGTTTCCGACAAATGGCTGTGCAGGCGCACGCCGGCGCGACGGGCAAAGGCAGCCATGCTGCGTAACTCTGCCGGCGTGGCGGAATACAGTGGCGTGGTCGGCGCCATGACTACCCGACGCATCGCTGTCGGCGCCGGATCGTGATAGCGCTGGATGAGCCGCTCCATATCGCCCAGGTACGCCTCCAGCGTCTCAGGACGCAGGGCGCTGGGCAGCTCGGCTTCCAGCTGACGGGTCTGGGTGGCGCCGCCACGGCACAATACGAAGCGCAGTCCCAGGGCTTCGGCCTCCTCAAACAGGATCGCCGAAGTGTCGTAGGGCATGCCCGGGTAATACAGGTAATTGTGATCCGCCACGGTCGCGCAGCCGGAGCGCATCAGCTCGACCAGGCCAATGCGTACTGCCAGCCGGAACAAATGCTCGTCGAAGCTGGCGCGAAAGCGATAGGGCGTGGCCGCCAACCAAGGTGTCAGCGAGGCATTGATGCCGCCCGGATCGCCCTTGAGCATGGACTGAAACAAGTGATGATGGGTATTGACCCAGGCCGGGTAAGCAATGCAGTCGCTGGCATCAACCAGGGTTTCGCCGGGCAACGGCGACAGCTTGCCGATGGCACTGATGACGCCGTCACTGACGCGGATGTCGGGTCCGCTGTGACGGGCAGCGGCTCCCGCCAGGCCGGTCATGATGGCGTCGAGGTGGCGGATCAGGAAGGAAGGATGCATTGTCGTCTCAAGGAGTTTAACCAAGTTCACTCTCGTGCCAGCCTGCCAGCACAATGCGCGACAAGGCGATCATGGCCAAGAACAGTAAAATGCCGGTCAGCGTGATCAAAAACAGCGCCGCAAACAGGCGTGGGATATTCAACTGAAAACCTGCCTGCAGGATCTGATACGCCAGGCCCGATCCCGTGCCACCGGTGCCGGCCACAAATTCGGCCACCACCGCACCGATCAGGGCCAGACCGCTGGAAATGCGCAAGCCGCCAAAAAAATACGGCAAGGCACTGGGAATACGCAAACGGCGCAGGGTCTGCCAACGCGATGCCTTGTTCAGCTTGAATAGATTCAACAAGCCCGGGTTGACGCTGCGCAGGCCCAGAGTGGTGTTGGAGATAATGGGAAACACCGCCATGATGGTGGCGCAGATCACCAGCGCCAGCGTCGGCTGTTTGACCCAGATGATGATCAGCGGCGCAATCGCCACGATAGGCGTCACCTGCAGGATGATCGCATAGGGAAACAGACTGACTTCGATGAAGCGACTTTGCACGAACAAAAACGCTACGGCCACACCCAGCAGCACCGACAGCGCAAAAGCCATGAAGGTGATTTGCAACGTCACCAGTAACGAGTCCGATAACAGCCCCCAGTCCGCCACCAGAGTTTTGGCGATCACCAGTGGCGTGGGCACCAGATAGACCGGCACTTCCAGTGCCGTGCACAGCAGTTGCCAGGTCAGCAGTAACAGCACGCCAATGCACAGTGGTGCGGCAATACGCAAAAAACGTGGATTAGTGATCAAGGGCGTCATGTGCGCCTCCTTCCTGATTGGCCAGCGTCAGATAATCGGATAAGACCTTGCAGTAGCCCATGAACTCAGGCGAGAGTCGGAATGCATCGTCGCGCAAGCCGGCCGCATGCGGGCCTTCAATCGGCACGTCGGCAATGATTCGCCCCGGGCGCGCCGCCATCACCACCACTCGGCTCGATAGATACACCGCCTCGTAGATGCTGTGGGTAACAAACACCACGGTCAGATCCTGCTGACTCCAGATACGGCGCAAATCCGCGTCGAGCTTGTTGCGAGTGAATTCATCGAGAGCGCCGAAAGGCTCATCCATAAGCAAGAGATTGGGCCGGGTCGCCAGCGACCGTGCAATCGAGGCACGCATTTGCATACCGCCCGACAGCTCGCGCGGATAAGCCTGCTGAAAGCGCTCCAGTGCGACTAATTGCAAGGCATCGCGTACACGCGTATCACTCTGGCTGCGCGCCATGCCTTGCAGATCCAGCGGCAGGCGCACATTCTGCTGCACCGAGGCCCACGGCATCAGCGTGGCGTCCTGAAACACCATCGCCAGCGTGTGATCGACGCTGCCAACCGTGGCCAGGCCTTTGCCCCACCAGCGGATATGGCCATGCGAAGGCTCTTCAAGTCCGGCGAACATCTTCAGCAAGGTACTCTTGCCACAGCCGGACGGTCCCAGCAACGAGACGAACTCGCCCCGCTTGATGTCCAGCCGCACCTCATCCAGTGCACGGGTGCCGTTGCGGCCGTACTTGGTCCTAAGTTTGTCATTTGCGCCAGCTGCGCCATGGCGTGATCGTCTCGTTTCATCATTGCTCCTGCCTCGCTGGTGAGTTAATCGTTGTCGCGAAAAATTTCAGATTCGCCATGCTCTTCCAGTAACTGCAACAACATGCGTCGCATGATCAGGCCCGGACGATCAGAGGCCATGTGAAACTCTTGCTTACGTCGCACGTCGATGCAGGCATCCGGATCGGTAGATTCGAGAATGTCGCGGTCCTCCACCAGAATGGGCGCATCCCAGGCGATCAGTTCGGCCGTGCTGCAATCTTCTTCGCTATCGTTGCGATACAGCCATTGCGCCAACATGATGCTGCCGTCATCGATAGGCGTGGCGCAGTTGTAGATGATGTGATGACGGCCGGAAGCCGGATACTGACAACCGAAACGGCGTGAAAACGGCAGATACCAACGATTGAACATATGCCGCATGGTGGTATCGTCGCTGGTGCCGGTGACGCGGAAGCTAGCCGGCACATTCTTGATCGGCACCAGCGTCTCGGCCTCGAAGCCGTAGTCGGTTTCATTGATCTCATATTTTTCCGGCTTGGGCTGATCGTACAGACCGAACGTGGCGCGATGCACGTAGCTGAAATGTGAGTTGTCGAAGGAATTCTCCATCATGCGTAACGCACTGGTATTCCAGCGCTCGTAAAATTGGAAAATGCGGCGATAACCAGGCGTAGTTTCCTCAGGAAAAAAGGGAATATCGCGCAGCGGCTTTTCCAGCGCCACCCAGACATAACCGTAGCGCTCCTGACAGTAATACGACTGCACCATGGCGCCGGCAGGCACCGTGCCATCGACGTTCTGCGGCACGCGCACGCAACTGCCCGCACAATCATAGGTCCAGCCGTGATAACCGCAGACCAGATTGCCATCCTCGACAAAACCCTTGGACAATTTAGCCGTGCGATGGCAGCAACGGTCACGCAGTGCCGCCGGCTGGCCCGGTGCCTTGAGCCAGACCACGATGTCCTCGCCCAGCAAGGTGAATGGTTTAGGGCCGTCGTCGAGCATGGCGATCGGCATGACCGCGTACCAGAATTTCCGCAATACTTTTTGTTTTGTCACCAGCATGATGCCATTCCTTCAAAAACAACCGGCCGGCGCGCCCTCATGGTCGCCTTCGCCGGGTCCTGCCAATTCATCCCGCAGCCGCCATTACGCTGACAGCGCCGAAGGTTTCACGTACTTTCTGTGTCAGGTACTGACCGATGGTGCAAGGCGCATAACGCGCCGGCCGCTCTGCGCTGCAGCAGGAAGGCAGACACGCTACCGTTACCGCATGATCGCCGTCCATGAAGAACGGCAACGAGTAGCGCGGCAGCACACTGTCGTTGCGCACCCGATGAAAATTGCTGTGATAGAGATCATTGCTCCAGCGCTGCAGCAAGTCGCCGAGGTTGACCACGAAGCTGCCAGGCAAAGGCGTCGCGCGCACCCAGTCGCCATCGGCATTGCACACTTCGAGACCGCCGATATCATCTTGCGCCAGAATCGTCACCAGTCCCCAGTCAGTATGGGCACCGGCGCCAATTTGATTGTGCAGTGCCTGCGCCGGTTGCGACGGATAGTGCAGCATGCGCTGGGTCGCAATCGGTGTGCGCAGACAGAAATCGAAAAAATCTTCCGGCAATTGCAAGGACAGCGCAATGATGGATAGCAAGCGTTGCGACAAGGCGCACATGGCCGCGTGGTAACGCTGCGCATGCTCACGCATGCCAGGCAACTCCTGCGGCCACAGATTATGGCCATAACGCAGCACGCCTTGTTGCACATAAGGGTGCGAAGCTGGCAGGTCGGTACCGAACTGAAACCCCTCTTTCAGATCGGTCGGACCATCATCCAGTGCCTGCGACCCAATCCGCTCATAGCCAAAGCCGGCCGGCGAGCGTGCCATATCGACTGCCTGCTTGACTGCGTCTGGCGCGGCAAAAAAATGTCGAGCCCAATCAAACTGCGCATCCACCAGGCTTTGCGGCACCCCATGATTGGTCAGATAAAAAAAACCAACATCGCGGGAAATTTTATGAATTTCCCAAGCAACCGCTTCGCGCCGTGCCAGTTGCGGCGAAAAAGCATCCGCGAAATCGATGACCGGCAAATGCTGCGCAGTCTTGGGTGGTGTGTACAAGATCATGAAGTCCTCACGCTGACACTGCAATCAAAGCCTCGCTGCGCACCTGCGGCACAACGAGGCAGAATCATCCAGATCCAAAAAAACGACACTCAGGGCATCACATGCATATCTTTGACGAACTGCGTGGTATAGGCTTTGTGGTAATCCACGTCCGCCTTAAGCAGGCCGGTGGCTACCATGGTGTCGTAGGTTGTTTTCCAGCGTTCATCGGTCATGATGCCGATGCCCTGCTTAGCCGCATCACCGCCAGTGACCACCTGCAATTCTTTCATTTTCTTGACGGCATAGGCCAACTGCTCATCGCTCATTTCCTTGTTGTCCTGCTTGATCAGCACATTGGCCGGTGCCGGATCGTCCAGATAACTCTTCCAGCCTTCCGCAGTGGCCTTAACGAAACGTTTCACCAGATCCGGCTTGCCGGCCACCGTCTTCTGCAAGGTAACGATGGTCGTGCCGTAAGGTGGGTAACCATCCTGCGCGAACAGGAAGAACTTGGCCTTTGTTCCGGCCTTCTCGGCCTGGTACAACTCCGAGGACGGATAGGCTTGCTGCACGATATTGGGATCAGCGAAGAACGGTTGCAGATTGAAGGTATAGGCCTTCGACTGTGCGTCGGTGTAACCATACTTGGCTTTGAGCCATGGCCACCAGCTCGACTGGCCGGAGCCGGCCACCAGAATGATTTTGTTCTTGAGCACGGCCAGACTGGTGACATCGGCATGCGTCATCATGCCTTGCAAGTCAGACTGGAATGAAGTGCCCACGGTCACCAGCGGCAAACCTTGCTCGACTCCCTTGAGTACCGCGAAGTCGTAGCCCATGCTGAAATCAGCCTGACCAGCCACCAAAATCTGCATGTTATTGACTTGTGGCCCACCCATTTTGATGGTGACATCCAGGCCATATTTCTTGTAGATGCCCTTGGCAAGAGCCTGATAAAAACCGCCGTGTTCAGCCTGCGCATACCAATTACTCAACAAGGTAACCTTGTCTTGTGCACGGGCAGTCAATGCAGCTTGCATGCTCAGTATGCCGAATAATATGACGGCGATACGGATGAGGGAGTTGCGCTTGCTCATAGCCTTCCTTTCAGGTGGGTTTTCAAAAAAAATCAGAGATCAAGCACCAGCCGCGTGCCGCGACAACGCGAGACGCACGGCATCAAAAACTGGTTCGCAATGCGTTCGGCGCTACTCAGCACGCTATCGCGATGATCGGGATAACCGGCCAGAACGCGGGTCTGGCAACTGCCGCAAAATCCTTCACCGCACGCCGTACCGATCGAAACACCGAGCGCCGCCGCAGCAGCGACGATGCTTTGTCCCGGCGCCACCATGCAGCGCAGCCCGCTACGCTGCAGCACTAACTCAAAGCCGTCGTCAGATGCGAACGCACTGGTAGCCGGTGCCGCGGCGCTAAACTGTTCGACGTGCACATCGGCATCACGCCAACCGTGCCGGCGCGCCTGCTCACGCAGCAGTGCAATGAACGGCGCCGGTCCGCACACATACAACGGCGTCACCACTGGCAAGTTCCTTAGGGTGGCGACGATCTGCGTCTCGACTTCTTCGGCAATCAGACCAAAATGAAAACTGCAATGCGGTGCCAGCTGGGACTGCGCCAGCGTCCCCAGCAGAGCAGCATGACCCGCGCTGCGCGCGAAATAATGCAGGGTGGCGCCACTACCGCGCTGTAGCAGCGCAGCTGCCATGGCGTAAATGGGCGTAATGCCGATGCCAGCGGCAAACAGAGCTGCCGGCTGCGCGGAGGCTTGCAGCGTAAAGGCATCGACCGGCGCACTGACCTGCAGCCAGGCACCCACTTGCAGATGCGCATGCAGCCACGCCGAAGCGCCGCGCGAATTGGCTTCACGCTTGACGACGATACGATAAAAATCCTGTTCGTCGGGGCTGTTGCACAGAGAATAAGCACGCGTGATACCGGTCGGCAGCATCACACGTATATGCGCGCCCGGCTGCCAGGATGGCAAACGCTGACCGGCCCTGGGCCAAAGATCAATGACGCGGATATCCTGACCATCGGTAGCGATGGCAATGACCTGCAACATCAGCGTAGTCTGCGCTGGCGTCGGCGTACGAGAAAAGGCATCGATGACGGCGCTCATTGCGCACCCCGGGCCATAGGCCAAGTGCAGACGCAACGCAGAAAGCGGCAAGCAAACCGGAAGAGGGAGATAGCAGAGAGCAGTGGATGGAGCGGTCGTCGCAACATTGGTCGTGTCCTATAGGTGCACAGGAACTACCGGGATATTCCGGTAGCATCACGAGCAATGCCCCACCATCGACAACAACTTGAATCGACGGCTAGCCGCTTCTACTCAGTCAACAATTAAGCAATCTGCGTGCCATGCGCCATGCAATGGCAATACGGCAGCCCTGATGAGGAGACCCATAAAAAAGGGACGGTCAAAACCGTCCCTTGTGTATTTTTTTGATCCAAATCAGTGCGTGTGTTTTTCATTCATGCGTACACCGCCCCAAAAACTGGCGCGACCATCATGCCACCCCATGCGCCTTGAACCAGGCAACGGCGCGCTTCCAACCGTCCTTGGCATCGGCTTCCACATAGCTGGCGCGATAGTCCGCATTGAAAGCGTGACCGGAATTGGGATACACCACGAACTGCGATGGATTGCCGGTTTTTTTGAACACGTCTTCCATCTGCGCCAGTGTTTGCACTGGAATGCTGGGATCCTTGCCACCATACAAGCCGAGCACCGGCACCTTCAGATTAGGCGCAATATCGATGGGATTGAGCGGCATCAGGGCGCTCTTATCGCCCACAATGCGGCCATACCAGGCAACCCCAGCCTTGACCTTGGGATTGTGCGCACTGTAGAGCCACACAAAGCGGCCACCCCAGCAAAAGCCATTGATGCCGAGCTTGTCGATATTGCCGTGATTGTCCTTGGCCCAAGCGACATACGCATCAATGTCGCCCAGTACCTGCTGATCAGGCACCTTGGAAATAATGGCTTGATTCAGTTCGGCAATGGTCGCATAGATGGCTGGATTGCCCTGACGCACAAACAAATCCGGCGCAATGGCCAGATAACCCAGCTTGGCAAAGCGGCGGGCGACATCGGCGATATGTTCATGCACGCCGAAGATTTCGGACAACACCAGCACCACTGGCAGATTCGTCTTGCCCTCCGGTTGCGCACGATAGGCGGGCACTTTCTGACCGTCGACCATGATGCTCACTTCCCCTGCAGTCAAGCCGACGGTATCCGTCTTGATCATGGTTTGCGCACACACCGGCAGCACTGCCGCGGCAAAACCGGTACCCAGTGCCGTTTTGATGAAAGTGCGGCGTGATCCGGCATCAAACAAGGTGGTGGAACCGAGCAAACCATTGATTTCATTTTTCAGATCATTCATGCCTGTCTCCAATAGAAGAATTACCGCAAGGAATAGAAATCGGGAGCAACAATCGAGAGCAACTACAGCAAGGCTGAGATACATCCCAGCCTTACTCTTGACTTTAGCCATGCACAGACTAGTCAAAATGACTCAGGCATTCTACAAGAGATACCAATCTACGGCGGAGCGGCCAAAACCAGCGCAGAAAAAGCCAGCAATCCCGATGCGAAGCGAGCCTGCACGCCCCGTTAGTGGGCCTCGTCCCAATTCTTTCCCACCCCGACTTCTGCCAGCAGTGGCACCTTGAGATCGGCGACGTTTTTCATCAATTCCGGCAATTTGTGGCGCACCAGTTCCAGCTCAGCCTGCGGCACTTCCATCACCAGTTCATCATGCACCTGCATGATCATCTTCGCTTGCAGGCCGTCGCGCTCCAGCCAGCCCTGCACGGCAATCATGGCCAATTTGATCAGATCGGCAGCAGTCCCCTGCATCGGCGCATTGATCGCTGCACGTTCGGCGCCCTGGCGGCGCGGACCGTTGGGCGAATTGATTTCCGGCAGCCACAGACGGCGGCCGAAGACGGTCTCCACATAACCCTGCGATTTGGCTTCCAGGCGCGTGTTATCCATGAATTGCTTGACGCCGGAAAACCGCTGAAAATACTTGTCAATATACATTTGCGCCGCCGAACGCTCGATGCCGAGATTGCCGGCCAGGCCAAACGCACTCATGCCATAGATCAGGCCAAAATTAATCACCTTGGCGAAGCGACGCTGCTCGCTACTCACCTCACCCAGGGCGACGCCAAAAATTTCAGACGCAGTGGCACGGTGGATGTCTTCGCCGTCGGCAAATGCCTTGAGCATGTTGGCGTCTTCGGAAATATGCGCCATGATGCGCAACTCGATCTGCGAATAGTCGGCCGAGACAATCACGCTGCCCGCTGGTGCCACAAAGGCTTCTCGAATGCGCCGCCCTTCGGCGGTACGAATCGGAATATTCTGCAGGTTGGGGTCGTTCGACGACAGCCGACCAGTCACCGCTACCGCCTGCGCATAATTGGTGTGCACCCGCCCGGTGGTTGGATCGACCATCTTGGGCAGCTTGTCGGTATAGGTCGATTTCAGTTTGGCCAGACCGCGATAATCGAGCAGAATTTTGGGCAGCGGATAATCTTCGGCCAGCTTCTGCAAGACTTCTTCGTCAGTGGAAGGCGTCCCTGAGGGGGTTTTCTTGACCACCGGCAGTTTCAGTTTTTCAAACAGAATTTCACCAAGCTGTTTAGGCGAATTGAGATTGAAAGGCTGCTCGGCCAAGACGTAGGCCTGTTGCTCGATTTCCAGCATGCGCTTACCCAATTCATTCGATTGCACAGCCAGAATATCGGCATTGATGAGCACGCCGTTGCGTTCGATTTTTTGTAGCACCACCGAGGTCGGCACTTCAATTTTCTCGTAAATGAAGCGCAACTTGGCATCCTCGGCGACCTGCGGCCACATGGCTTGATGCAGTGCCAGCGTGACATCCGCATCTTCTGCGGCGTACTCGGTAGCACGTTCTATACCGACCTGTTCGAAACCGATCTGCGCTGCGCCCTTGCCACAGACATCGGTATAACTGATGGTGGTGCGATTGAGGTGGCGTAGCGCCAGACTGTCCATGTCGTGCGTGCGATGCGATTCAAACACATACGATTGCAGTAAGGTGTCGTGCACGATGCCGCGCAATTGCACACCTTGATTGGCGAAGATGTGGCTATCGTATTTGAGGTTTTGACCGAGTTTGGGCTTGGCCGGATCTTCCAGCCAGGACTTGAGTTTGGCCAGCACCAGGGCGCGCGGCAATTGCGCCGGCATATCTTGATAACTGTGAGCGACCGGAATATAGGCGGCGCGACCCGGCTCACAACACAGGGAAATGCCCACCAGTTGCGCCTGCATGGGAATGAGCGAGGTGGTCTCGGTATCGACAGCAGTCAATGCCGCCGCATCGATGCGGGCGATCCAGGCATCGAGCTGCACTTCAGTGAGCACGGTCTCATATTCGGTCGCGATATGCGCGGTGCTGTCGAACAGACCACCTTGCGGTGGCGCGCCAGCCGCCGCGACATGATTGGTTACTGATGCTGCCGGTGCTGCTGGTGTTGCTGGTGTTGCAGCGTTGGCTGCGCTGTCAAGCTCACGCAGCCAGGTGCGGAAGTTATAACGCGCAAACAGACCGCGTAGGGTCTCATCGTCCTGCGGCTGCACCGGCAAGGATGCAAGGATGGAATCCATATGCGCCGACAGATCGCAATCACTCTTGATCGTCACCAGCACGCGCGCCTGCGGCAACCACGGCAATGCCTTGCGCAGATTTTCACCGACCACGCCGCTGATTTTTTCGGCGTTGGCCATGACGCCGTCAAGTGAATCGTATTGCGTAAGCCATTTGACGGCAGTTTTAGGTCCGCATTTCTCCACCCCGGGCACATTGTCAACCGTGTCGCCAACCAGACTCAGATAATCGACGATACGTTCCGGCGGCACGCCGAACTTGGCGATCACGGCGGCACGGTCCAAGGTTTCGTTACTCATGGTGTTGACCAGCGTGACGTGGTCGTTGACCAGTTGCGCCATATCCTTGTCACCAGTCGAGACGATGGTCTTCAGACCGACTTCGGTGGCAAGTACCCCCAGTGTGCCGATCACGTCGTCGGCCTCGATGCCTTCGACCATCAAAATCGGCCAGCCCAGCGCACGCACGGCGGCATGAATCGGTTCAATTTGCAGCGCCAGGTCTTCCGGCATCGATTTACGTGTAGCCTTGTACTCTGAATACAGATCGTCGCGGAAGGTCTTTCCCTTGGCATCAAATATACAAGCGATGTAACTTGCGGGATAATCGTTACGCAGTCGGCGCAGCATATTGATGATGCCGTATAACGCACCAGTCGGTGCGCCTTCCGCGTTACGCATATCTGGCAAGGCATGAAAGGCCCGGTAGAGGTAACTGGAACCATCAACTAACAACAAGGTTTTTTGCATATGGAAACTAGAGGAAAAAATGTCCCGCGACTGCGGGAGGTAGGCGACATTGATCGCGCCACTGCCAAGAAGGCACGCGAGTCATGGCATGTACTCACGATTATGGCAGAATTTATCGAGTCTACCGAGCGCCTGTCGGAACTGCGCCCGGCGGTATCGATCTTCGGTTCCGCACGCACCAAACCCGACGATGCGCATTATGCCCTGTGCGTCGACATCGCCCGCCGCCTTTCTGACGCTGGTTTTGCAGTCATTTCTGGCGGTGGCCCCGGCATCATGGAAGCGGCCAACAAAGGTGCCTTCGACGGCGCATCACCGTCCGTCGGCCTGAACATTGAGTTGCCTCATGAACAACACGGCAATCCCTGGCAAGATATTTCGCTGTCGTTCCGCCATTTCTTTGCCCGCAAAGTGGCATTCGTTAAATATGCCGACGCCTATGTCGTGCTGCCGGGCGGTTTCGGCACGCTCGATGAGCTGACTGAAGCGCTGACCCTGATGCAAACAGGCAAATCACGCATGATGCCGGTGATTTTGGTTGGCAGCCAGTTCTGGAGCGGTCTGATGGAATGGATACGTACACGCTTAGTCGACGATGGCATGATCTCGCCCAAGGATGTCAACTTGCTGCAAGTGATCGACGATCCGGCCGAAGTGGTCAAAGCAATACAGAAATTCCATGATGAACGCACAAAACCTGCTGACATTGACAGTGACAGCGAACAACAAACCGGTATGTATCTCTGAACCAGCGTAAGCTGGTACAAGCTGCTCACCTGCCAGTGAACGGCGATTGCTTGCAAATTCACGCTCCGCGCACGGCACCTTCTCTCTGCGCGCGGAGACGGTTTGTTACAATGCTGCCATCTCGTTCAACTTCTAAAGAAGAATCATCATGAACCACTCACAAATCTGGCGCAAAGCCGCTTTGTTCGCTGTGCTTGCCGCCACCGGCCTGGTATCGTCGCTGGCTCTGGCGCAACAAAGTACGCCTGCCGGCATCGCGCCGCCGCCGCCCGAACTGGAAAAGCTGGAAGAAGGCGCACCACCGGCCGTGACAATCAAGAAGCCGGGCGACACACAAGACAGCGGCAACAGCGTCACAGAACGCAAAGATCATGGGCAAACCACCGAAATCAAGGTTCATTCCGGTCCCAGCACCTATTATTTGAAGCCGCAGCAACAAGTCGGCACGGCGCTGCCAGGAGACGCCCAAAGCGGACCACCGACTCCTGCCCAATGGGTTATCAAAGAAT
>Ga0302152_10000010_pt1 | contig 83076 bp, 63 predicted proteins | sample I_Bog_N2_1_FD_192434 | JGI IMG/M metagenome (GOLD analysis project Ga0302152, IMG submission 192434) | Peat permafrost microbial communities from Stordalen Mire near Abisko, Sweden - I_Bog_N2_1 | ecosystem: Environmental > Terrestrial > Soil > Wetlands > Peat | place: Sweden: Abisko, Stordalen...
GAGCCGCCAGGAAGAAGCGCTGGCGACGCGAGTCGAAACCATGAAAACCCGGGCCAACCGCTATCTGGAATGGCAGCAGTTGAATCACAGCATCGGGGCGATTCGTGATCAGGCGCTGCCGGTGTTGACCCACCTGGATAGTCGCATGGCGCTGACCGGGGTGTGGCAAGGTTATCGCACCGCATTGCGTAATCTGTCGCAGGCTCAGGGCGAGCATGGCGCGGCCCAACTCGGCGCGCGTCAACTGGCCGGCGCAGAATCCGACGCGCAAGCGGAGCGCGTCGAGGCGGAGCGCGCGCGTGAACTGGCGCAACAGCAGTTTGTTGCCGCTAAGAGCGAAGTGGCGGCGCTGACCGGGCAACTTAAAGAGCGCGATCGCCTGCAAGCACTGGCGCATAAGGAGTTCGGCGCCGATGCCGAGACGCTGGCGCGTCAGTTGGCTGAGCTGCGCGCGGCGGGTGAGGGTTTGCGCGATCTGCTGCGCGCCGGCAAGCTCGAGCGCGGTGAGCTGTCACAGCAAATCGAGGCGCTGGAAGGTGGCCGCGCGCGCGCGCCGGACGACGTGCGTCAGTTCCGCGCCGCGCTAGATGAAAATTCTATCGGCCATCGCATGCTGTCTGAAATTGTCGAAGTCCTCGATCCAGCTTGGCAAGGCGCGGTTGAGGCAATGCTGCGTCCGTATCGCCATGTGGTGCTGTTGTTGCGCGCTGAAGATAAGCGCGCGGCCTGGGGCCTGGCGGAAAAGTGCCGCTTCCGCCATTTCGTGGTGCCGGAGTGCGCCACCGCGCCGCGCGCGCGCGTAGGCAGCCTGCTTGAAGTGCTACGCTTTTCGGCCGAGGCGCCGGACTGGTTATATCGCCAGCTCGCTGGGGTCTCGCGGGTAGAGAACGCCGCAGCCGGCGCCGAGCTCGATGGCGATTGGATCACGCGCGACGGGTATTTTCGCGAGCGGCGCGGCGCGCGCCATATTGGCGTGGCGGCGCATGAATATGCCTTTGGCGAAGCCGCGCGCTTGTCGCGTTTGAGTGCGTTGCGCGAGCAATTGCGCCAGCTTAATCGTCAGATTCTCGATCAGGAAGAGCGCCAGCTGGCCTTGGCCAGCGAGGCCGCGTCCCTGGCCGAATATCTGGGCGGGATGGATGCGATTGCCACACTGGACAAGCGTGGCGCCGAATTTGCCGCGCTGGAAATGCGTCTCGATGGTGTGAAACAAGAGGTGGCGCGCCTAGGCAGCGAGCTGGCGCTAGCGCAGGAAGAGCAGGCGCGCGCCGATCGCGCGCATGGCGATGCGCGTCTGGCGCATGATCGCGTTTGTCAGCGCGAGCAAGAAGGCCTGGCGCGTCTGGCTGAGTTTCAGGGCTTGGTCGATGGCGCGCGCCGTCAATTGCGCCGCTTAGTGCTGGAGCTGCGCCAGAGCGCGGCGCGCTTGCCCGCGGATGCATTGGCCGCGTCCCGCGTGGCTCTGCTGCTAGAAGAGTATGAAAGCGCGGCGGACGCGCGCCATCAGCTGAATTATTTGCAGGAGCGACTCGCCAGTGGCGAGTGGGAGTGCGACGAGAATGTACTGTCGCTCAAGGATAAGCTGCTGGACGACTTAACCCAGTTGGAGCGTGAGCATCAGCGGCGTCAACGCGAAGTTGAGCGCGCCAGTGCTTTGACTGGCGACGCCCGCAGTGCCTACATTCAGAAGCTGCGCGCTACGGTGCGCGCATATGGTCAGAATGTGCGTCGCTTGGGTGAGTTAGCCGGTATTGGTGTCGAAGTCGATCTGCCAATCTTGGATAATGATGATGCATTGCTGGCGCAGGCGGGGTTGGCGTTGCGCTTCAATTTCGACCAGAAGGGCATGATGGGGATGAACGACGGAGAAGCTTCCGGCGGTCAACAAGTGATGAAATCGCTGATTTTGCTCATCGCGCTGATGATGGACGAAGCGAATCCCTCTGGATTTGTGTTCATCGACGAGCCGTTTGCCCATCTGGATATTTTCAATATCGATCGGGTCGCGGGCTTCCTCAAGGCGACCGAAGCGCAATATTTGATTACCACGCCGAATACCCATAACATCAATATTTTCGCGCCGTCGCAACTGACCCTGGCTACACGTAAAAAGCGTCCGGGCGAACGCTGGGCGCCGCCGATCTTGCAGACGCGGCGCAAGGTCGATGGCCAAAGTGCAGAATAGGATCTCATCCCCTATGTTTAGCTCCATACTGGTTATAGCGCTCGGCGGTTCCAGCGGTTGTTTGCTGCGCTGGTTTCTCGGCACCGAGCTCAATAGTCTGTTTCCGACCCTGCCGCCCGGCACTCTGGCGGCTAATCTGATCGGTGGCTATTTGATCGGGGTGGCGGTGGCGTTTTTTGCCGGGCATCCAAGTTTGCCGCCGCAATGGCGCTTGCTGGTGATTACCGGGTTTCTCGGCGGCTTGACTACGTTTTCCACCTTTTCGGCGGAAACCGCGTCCTTGATCCAACAGGGACGCTGGTTGTGGGCCTGCGGAGAAATTTCGGTGCATGTGGTGGGTTCGTTGGCAATGACGCTGCTTGGTGTGGCGACAGTGGCGCTGGCACGGCAGTGGTAACCAGGGAGACAGCGATGCAAGGCTATCAGGTCACATTTTTTACCCAGCAGGACCGCAAGCATGGGCACCAGACGCTGGCGCAGTGGATCATGGACGAGGCGCAAAAACTGCACATCCGCGGCGCGACTCTGACCGGCTCGGCCCAAGGCTTTGGCCACCATGGTCGTGTGCATTCGGCGCATTTCTTCGATTTGGCTGATCAGCCATTGGAAATCACCTTGGCGCTGAGTGAAGACGAAACCGAAAAGTTGTTCGCGCGGTTGAACGAGGAAAAAATTCAGGTGTTTTACGTTAAGGCGCCGATTGAATTCGGCATGCTGGGCGTGGATTGATCCACGGCTAATCCCTGCTGGACAAAGGGTTGAATTTTAAGGCCATAGGCGCAAACTCCCCTCTTGGTCATTCTCGCCGTCCTCCCGTCCTCCCGTCATTCTCGCTCGCCGAGCGGGAATCCATACATGGACTGGCGGCGGCGCGAACGAAAAGCCTGGATCCCCGCCATGCGGCGAGGATGACACGCGGTGCGGAATCATCGGCATCTAAACTTTACGTTTACCATTATGAGGGTTGCGCCATGAGTACGGTTACCTTGAAGGGCCATGCGGTTGAAGTTGCAGGCAGTTTGCCGCAAGTTGGGCAGTCTGCGCCTAGTGTGTTGCTGACAGCGGGCGACTTGTCTGATGTGACACTGCTGGCGTATGCCGGCAAAAAGAAAATCCTGAATATTTTCCCGAGTGTCGATACGCCAACTTGCGCCACCTCGGTGCGTAAGTTCAATGTCGAGGCCGCCAGTCAGCCCAATACCGTGGTGCTGTGCATTTCCGCCGATTTACCGTTTGCCCAGCAGCGCTTTTGCGGCGCCGAAGGCCTGTCCAATGTGGTGACGTTGTCGAGTTTCCGTCATCCTGAATTTCTGACCGACTATGGCGTCAAGCTGGCCCAGGGCCCGCTGGCCGGTTTGTGCGCGCGCGCCGTGGTGGTCTTGGATCAAGACGATGTGGTGCGTCACGTTGAGCTGGTGTCCGAAATTGCCAACGAACCAGATTACGCCGCGGCCCTGGCCGCACTCTGATCACCACGGTCCCGGCGATTTTGTCGTGTAGCGCTTGCTTTCTGGGATCGACCAGAACCAGCAAATGACCCGCGCCCAGTGTCAGATAAGATAAGCCACTGCCCAGTACTCTGAGCCAGGCTTGTTTGACGCTGGGGGTGGCGCCACTGATCGCATCGACCACCTGGGCACGCAGCAGCAGCTTGCCCGGCGTCGCCCGCATTCGAGTCAAAAACCACACCGCGGCCAGCGCCGGCAGCAGCCATTGCAGCGCGGCCATGGCGAGCGGTCCGGCTTGCGGGCGGATGCATTCCAGATCCAGGCCGCAATGCCAGAGTGCGCGCCAACTTAGCCCCGGTACTGGATAAAGCCAGGCCAACAGGCTGGTGAGCGCCAAAAATAATAGCTTATCCAGCGACCAGCAGGCGACGCGCGGTACAAAGCCGACGTAGCGATCAGGGTTGTGCATCGATGTCCAGGCTGGCTTGGTGTTTGCGCGCCAGGCGCTGATAGTGTTCGGCGGAGTAGCGAAAGTAGGCGATTTCTTCCTCGCTCAGCGCGCGCACTTGTTTCACAGGATTGCCCAGATACAGAAACCCCGATTGCAAACGCTTGCCCGGCGGTACCAGCGAACCGGCGCCGACCAGCACGTGTTTCTCGATCACCGCTCGATCCAGTACGATGCTGCCGATGCCGATCAGAACTTCATCGTCTATGCTGCAGCCATGCAAGGTGACATGGTGACCGATGGTGACATTGCGCCCGATGGTCAGTGGCGCGCCCTCGGGGTCATCGCTGCGCTTGTGGCTGACGTGCAGCATGGCGAAGTCTTGGACATTGCTGCCCGCGCCGATGTCGATGCGGTTGACGTCGCCCCGGATCACAGCGCACGGCCAGACCGAGGTGTTCTCGGCCAGCGTGACTTCGCCGATCACCACCGCGGCGGGATCAATAAAACTACTATCGTCGATTGCGGGAACGAGTCCATCGTACGAACGAATATTGCGATTCATGCCTTGTGTCCTCATATAGCTGCTAATGCCCTTAGCCTTAATCATACCGAACCGGTTGCAAATGGATGCCAACAGAATGAGCTTAAACCCGCTTCTCGATTTTTCCGGCCTGCCGCGTTTCAGCGAAATTAGCGCTGAGCAGGTTTCTCCCTCCGTGGACCAACTGCTGCTAGAGGCGCGCGCCACCGTCGTCAAGTTGACCGAAGATCTGAGCGCGCCCAGCTGGGATAACTTTGTTGAGCCCTTGTGCGATGCCACCGAGCGCCTGTCGCGTTGCTGGGGGGCGGTTGGGCACCTGAACGCGGTGATGAATACGCCGCAACTGCGCGATGCCTATAACACCAATATTCCCAAGCTGTCGGCCTTCTGGAGCGAGCTGGGACAAAATCTGGCGCTATATGCCCGTTTCAAGGCGCTGAAAGATCAGCCCGACTATACCGGCTACAGCGCGGCGCGCAATAAGATCGTTGAGAATAATCTACGCGACTTCAAGTTGTCGGGCGCGGAATTGCCGGATGCCGAGAAGTTGCGTTTTGCCGCGATTCAAAGCCGCCTGGCTGAGCTGGCCGCCAAGTTCGAGCAAAATGTGCTGGATGCCACTGATGCCTTCTCCTTGACTTTGACCGATGCCGCCGAGCTTGCCGGTGTGCCCGAGGATGTCTGCTCAATGCTGGCGGCCAGTAGTGCTCAGGATCAGCGCGAAGGTTTCAAACTGACCTTGCAGTTTCCCTGCTACTTGCCGGTGATGCAGTATGCCGACAACCGTGAATTACGCAAAACTTTGTACGATGCCTACGCCAAGCGTGCCGCTGAGTTTGGCCCTGTGCTATTGGATAATGGCCCGGTGATTCGCGAAATTCTGCAATTGAACCGCGAAGAGGCCGTGCTATTGGGCTTTGCCAATTATGCCGAGCTGTCGCTGTCGACCAAGATGGCCAACGACCCGGCGCAAGTGATCACTTTCTTGCGCGATCTGGCGCGGCGGGCGCGTCCGTTCGCGTTGCAGGATCGCGCCGAGCTGGAGGCATTTGCCCGCGATGAACTCGGTCTCCCCACACTAGAGTCTTGGGATCTGAGCTATGTCGGAGAGAAGTTGCGTGTGGCGCGATATGCCTTTTCCGATCAGGAAGTGAAGCAATACTTCCCCGAGCACAAAGTGCTGGCTGGACTGTTTGCCGTAGTGCGTACCCTGTACGGCATTGAAGTGCGCCGCGCCGAGGCGCCGGTATGGCACGCGGATGCCAGCTACTATGAAATTCTGCGTGATGGCGAGGTCATCGGCAGTTTCTATTTCGACCTGTATGCGCGCGAAGGCAAGCGCTCCGGCGCCTGGATGGACGATGCGCGCGGCCGCCGGGTCAAGCACGGCGTGCTGCAAACTCCAGTGGCGTATCTGACCTGCAATTTCAGCGGGCCGGTTGATGGCAAGCCGGCATTGTTCACCCATGACGAAGTCACGACCTTGTTCCATGAGTTTGGTCACGGCTTGCATCATATGCTGACTCGGGTCGATGAACTGTCGGTGTCGGGCATCAACGGGGTTGAGTGGGATGCGGTCGAGCTGCCGTCGCAGTTTATGGAGAACTTCTGCTGGGAATGGGAGGTACTGCAGGGCATGAGCGCGCATGTGGTGAGCGGTGAAGCACTGCCGCGCGCGCTGTATGACAAAATGCTGGCCGCCAAAAATTTCCAAAGCGGCATGCAAACCGCGCGTCAGATCGAGTTTTCGCTATTCGATATGCGGCTCTACAGCGACTTTGACGCGACGGCGGGTGATTGGATGGCGCTGCTGGCCGAGGTGCGCCAGGAGGTCGCGGTGAATTTTCCCCCGGACTACAACCGTTTCCCCAACAGCTTCGGCCATATCTTTGCCGGTGGCTATGCCGCGGGATACTACAGCTATAAATGGGCCGAAGTATTGTCCGCCGATGCCTATAGCGCGTTTGAAGAAGCCGGTGGCGCGAATCCGGTGACCGGTGAGCGCTTCTGGAGCGAGATTCTGGCGGTGGGCGGATCGCGCCCGGCGCTGGAGTCTTTCCGCGCTTTCCGTGGTCGCGCTCCAGAGATTGACGCATTACTGCGCCACGCCGGCATGGTGGACAGTGCGACTACGGAACTAATCTGACAGTGTGCAGCTCTAATCGCCTTAGGTAGGACCAGCAAGCAACGACACTTGACGCTATGTATCCTTCAGGGTTCAAATACGGCGCGCCCCCGTGACTCACGGGGGCTTTTTTTTATCCATTGCGCTAGCCGCTGAGCTCGATTGGCGCTCGGTTATTCGGGGCGTCGCACATAGGGCTTCCATGTACTCAAATCGCGGCTTATCGCTGAGGTGATTTCGGCTGACCTCGCTTCGAGTGAGGCAGTGGCTCCATTATCCGCAGCGCTGGTGGCGACAATGGTGATCGCGCGACGCGAGCGCCGATTCAGTAACTGCTTTTGTTGCCATTCCCATTCTTGAAATCCGCTGGGATTGCAAGGCTGGGCCAGCAGGAGATCCAAACGATCATCCGCGGAGGGTTGTGCGCTTAAGCATAAACCGGGTTGGGCAACTGAAATGTATTGGCCATTTTGATTCAAGCCCCACAGCTGAGTATTATCGCTGCCGCAGGCTTCGCCACGGACCTCTTGATCCAGGCCCTTCATCGTCAGGCAATACAGCCGTCGGTGATTGAAGGCTTTAATCTGTACTGGAACCTCCGAGATGAAATAGGGTGAGTCCCAGTCAATCTCCACGGTGTCGCTCCAGTTGATCGGGGTGGTCGAGATCAGTGTGTTGTCCACCAGTTGATCCGGTCGCACCAGATTGAGCGCCGCCATGACTTGGGCGCTCGATGTGGCTGTAAAGCGTGTGCTGCCGGTTTTAGCGCGTTCGACCCGATAGCTGGCGGAAAAGCCCGGCACGAAGTTGGCGTACGCGATGGCGCTGAAGCGCTGACTGTCGATCGGCATGGCGCCCTGACGGATCATCTGCGCGCTATTCAATGTCAGCGGCGGTTTGGCGCGTTGCCAAGTGACCTGAAAGCGATTGCCCGCGGTGCGGTTGATGACCTGGTACTCATTGATGTCGTAGTTCAATGTCACATCGCTGCGCTGGGTTGACACTACATTGCGACTCAAACCCACCGTCGGGCCATCGCCACCTAGCGCCAAGTTGGCGCTAAACCCTTGGCCCAGCTCGAGCCCGTTGGACTGGCTGACCCGGATCTCGCGATTACTGTTGAGCGGACTGTGATCAATCAGGCTGACGTCGCTATCGTCGACGGAAATCCCGGTTTCGTAGCTGTCGGCGTAGGGCCCGAACCAGGTGCTGCGGTGGACCTGGCTCCGTTGAGATCGATTGATATTCACCAGCTCATGCGCCAAGTGCCATCCGGCTCCCGTGGGTTGGCCGCTCGCGCCGCTACTGATGCGGATGATTTTGCCATCGGGCAGATTCGGGTGGTTACTGTCGTTTTGCGCCGGTAAGTACTCCAGCTTGACCATGGCGTTGTAAGAGGCTTGCCCGGCGCACGGGTCAATGCTGCCGCTGAGCGTGATATACCCTCCCCAGTCTTTGGCGATATCTCTCTTGAGCCAACACTCGACCGGGCCGTGGTTAAAACCGATATAAAGTGTTTTCCCGGCGCGATAGGGGGGGACTGATCGTTTGTCGCGCCGCGCCGACTGAAGATCTCGCTGTATCGCGCGCGTCAGTGCAGGAGCATCGCGCGCCTCTCCGGGGTAGAGGCGTGGCGCGCCATCATGATTCGGGCTGATCACCAGCAGGGGTTTGGCGAGCGCTACGCCCAGAAGTCGGCGGCTGACTTGATCGATGAGCTGGGCGCTGCCATCGCTGGTCTGGTCGAGAATAATCAGCCGACCGCGCTGTATCTGTTGGCGGATTTTCTCCAGTGGAAGCTTGGTGTGAGTGCTGGTCGCGAGGCTCAGGTTGAAATAGGCGTAGTTGTCCGTGGGGAGCGAGCGGATGATGCGCGCGCCGAGTGCCGTGGGCATGCCTTCCATCAATGGAATGCCCGGTGTGGCCAGGGAGGGATGGCCCAAGGCCGCTGAGCTTAAAGAGCATAGAGAAATAACAGCGAGACTCATACCGCGCGCATGCGCGCAGTCATACCATGATTGCAGGCTCATTTTTTCGTCCTTAGGTTGGCTGTCTCAACGCTAAGGGCTGTGTCAGGATGCGGCAATCTGGCTTTTCTTAGTCCCTACAGGAATACGGCTGGCTTTATTCGAGATTATCATGATGAACTGGGTGTGTGCTGAGATAGAGTCGTAAGCTGTTGGACAGATTTTTTTCCGCCAGCAATTCGGCGATGAACGTGGATTTATCCTGTGCTGTCGGTTGCCGCAGAGCCGCAAGGTCATCGGTATAGGCGACCAGTCGCGGAGATTGCATGGCGATTTGCAGTGCTTCGAGTTCGAGCATTTTGTCGCGCGCTGACATGGCGTCAGGTTCGCTAAGACCAAATAAAATCCGCCAGAATGGGAAACGTACTTCAGCCGGTGCTTGTGGCTTGAACGGCCCACTGCTTGTCAGCTTAAGGGCCTGGTTGGCTTTAAGCTGACCGTTGCCGAAATAGGTGGCATTGGTGCGGCTATCCGTCTTGCCGCGGTCAGCTGTGGAGAAGATGGCTTGCATGCTGGCTTCGACCCAGTCTGGCCCCGGGGTTAAGTGATCCTGGATGGCGTGAGTTTGTAACCATAGGGCAAACGCCGCCGCAATTTGTGGCGTGGCGGCCGAGGTTCCGGCGCCATTGAGGTTGTATTCGTGCCGGGTGCCCCACTTGGGCCAGGGAACATTGGGGGTGTAAGCGGCGATGGCGCGCTTCATCACCGACGCGGGGCCATAGTTACCCTGCAGCGAGCCGGCGTGGTCTTTCGGCGCCAAATAAGGGGTGTAGTCCGCCATGGCGCCGGTGGCGATCACCACGCGCGAGAAACGGCTGGGGTAGACGCTAAAGTGGGTCGGTAGTTGAGCGAAGTTGTCGCCTGATGCGGCGACAATCACAATCCCGCGCTCATAGGCTTGATTCACCGCCGTGGCCCAGGCGCGTGACGGTAAGCCGCCTGCGCTGATGGAGACCACATCGCAGAATTTTCCGCTGCCGGCATCCGGCAAATGCGCCGCGTATTGCAAACCCTCGGCCATCTCTTTGCTCCAGAAGTGCACTACCGAATCGGAAATTCGCACCGGCACGATTTGCGCATCAGGCGCACCGCCAAGATCTGCGGAAAATCCATCCGGGTTTTCGTTGGCAAACACGCGCCCGCCGGCTAACAGACCGATGGTGCCGGTGCCATGGGTGGGATTCTTCATCACCGCCGAAGAGGTGCCCGGGTCGGTGACGTTGTGCCAGCCGCGTTGGGCGCCATCAAAGAAATTGTATTGCAGCGCGCTTTGTAGCCCTCTGGGCGTGCTGCTGTGCGCGGGCCAGATGCCGGTGTCTAGTAGGGTGATGCGCGGTGTGCAGCCGTTAGTGCTGGCTTCTTCGCGCGCGCGCGCCAACTCGCTATATTGATCCTCCAGATGCCAGGCAAATCGGTCGCCATTAGGCCAGCTCGGTGGAAGCGGTCCCGCCGCTGCGGGTTCGATCGGGACGCGGCTTTCGGTATTGGGCTCGATATAAATTTCAGCACGGCCGCGCCGTGTGAGATACAGCGCTTGATAGAGGCGACGCTCCGCTGCATAGGCTTCATCCCATGGGTTACTGCTGGCGATTAATCTTGCACTGGGGCTGGCCAGCCACCAGTCACCGGGCTCGCGGTCCAATCGCGCTTGGTGCGAAAGTGTGCTCAGTGGCTGGAGCGTGTATTCAGGCAGTAACTGCGCCACGCGCGACATGCTTTGGGGGGTGAGTCCCGCATCGGGAAAAAAGATCAGCAACTGATGGCGCCGCGCGTGCTCTGGGTCCGAGTCATGCGCCCAGGCAGAGGCTTGGCCTAAGACCCAAAGTGCAATGGCGATGATTCTGAATGGCTGACGCATGATTCCTCCTGGCTGGCGTGGCGACATAGAGCCGGATGGTATGGCCGCGCCGTGCCGGAGGGAGTGGGATTAAATCAGACGCTGCCCGGTCAGGCGTTGCAATACCGCAAGGGGAGCATGTTCCGGTTCGACCATCGCGTCGACTGGCAAGAAGAAGGTTTGCTCTAGCATAAATTGGCCCGACATCACCGCATGCGTGGCTTGGTCTGAAAAACAGATCCACCCCGCGCCCGGTTGAAAATCGATTTGCTGCTGAGGACATTCACGTTGATAGCGCAGGTCGGCCTTCATGGCGTCATGCAGGCCCAGCATGATGTGGTCGTAGCGACTGCGGCGGTTTTTGGTGATCCGCAATCGGTGCTGTAACCAGGCTGAAGCTGGCCATTGGCGGGGCAGCCTAGGCAGAAAATGACGCGCTACCGCTTCGAATGCGTCGCCGACACGCCAGACGCGCGGTTGAGTGTGGGGGTGAATATTCATGAAAATCCGTAAAATCCGTTGCCCATGATTCGGCCGCGATGGAAAGGCATCGACATGCAGGCGGCTATCATCCTTGCGCCAGGAACTGTGGCGCGTCTCAACCCGATGCAGGCGCAAACTGGTAGGTTGCGCGCGCAGATGTGCGCGATAAGCGGGAAATAGCGTGTGCGCCCATTGAGCGGCGTGTTGCGCATAACGCTGAGTCAGCCCTTGCAGTACGGGGTAGGCGGGATGCTCGGGTTCGATCCCGTCCAAGATGCCGGTTGTAGGGCTCAGGCTGAGATTTTTCCTTGCGGTGGCGACGAGCGCAGGATCCAGCCAACGTTGCTCTTCAGTGCTGGTCGCGAACGGAAGGGTGGGGAAATGCAGAACTTTGCCCTGCTCCAGCGCGCTAAGGTATTCGGCTCGGGGAGTGCCGATAGCGGCGGTGATAATGGTGCGATCCACTCAGAGATGCTCCAGAAGTTGAGTGAGATCAGCTTAATAATTATTTTATTGGCATGCAAGTTGATCGTACTGCGTACCGAAAAAAGGTAAGGCTTGGGACAACGGTGGACACGCTGCGGGAGGGGAAACTCCGCGCGGTCCGTAGCTCAAGGCTTCTAGGCACCCTCTGAACAAGTTCTTTGCGACGTAAATAACTTGTTCAGAGGGTCCCTTGTGACTGGCTCGGACGCGCGGGGTAACTCAAGAGTGATGCTTTATTTTTTGGCTAGAGGTGGCGGCGCGGCGCGGTTGGCACGCAGGCTGAACGACGGGGTGCTCATGGAGTATTGCTGTTGCATCGGCGCCAAAGTCGAGCGATGCGGGGACTGCTGGGGGGCTTGCGGTTTAGCTGAACGGGTAGAACGGGGCGGTACTGACATGGTGACTCTCTGGTTGTTGCGACAATTTGATTGTATGGATGATCGGATTGTCTGACAAGATTAATCTGAGATATTTATGTGCTTGTATTGGCGTATACAATGTTCAAACTGGCTATTTTGGATATTTGTCTTTATAACGCACTGAATAAAAACAAATATTTGGAATATCATTCGCATTGTCTAATATTGGTGTTTGTCGATTTTTTTCTCTAAAAGTTGGCGCTAAATAGGGTGTGGCAAAGCTTGAGGGTGATCAATACACTCGAATTTACCTAATATATAATTAAATCATTATTTAACTATTTAGCTGCTTCGATGTCCTCCCTTTCTGTATCAGCGGTTCCTCGGCGCGCGTTTTTGCAATTATCGATGGGTATTTGCTGCCTGGCTTTTTCACCGGTTTTGGTGCGGATCGCCGATGTCGGACCGGTGACGGCGGCGTTTTATCGACTGTTGCTGGCACAGCCGGTTTTGCTGCTGCTGTTGCTGCCTAAAATTCGCCATGGAGAATCTCTCGCGTGCAGCTGGTGTGGTCGATTTTGGGCTGCGCTCTCGGGTATTTTTCTGGCGCTGAATCTGGTGCTATGGAACCGATCGCTCAGCATGATCAGCGTGGCGAACGCATCGTTGATCGATAGTCTGGCGCCACTGTTTATTACGTTGTTTGCCTGGCTGGTGATGGGCGAGCGGCCTTCGAACAAATTGGCGCTCGGTATGATGCTGGCGGTACTGGGCACCGGGCTATTAGTGGTGGGCGAGGCCGGGCTCAGTGGCTTGCATAGTAGCCGGGTGCTAGACGGACATATGATTGCGCTATTGGGTGCCTTACTCTATGCGGCGTATTTTCTGGCTTTGCAACAGGCCATGCGCCGTGGCGCGTTTTCCCGGGTGATGCTGGATAGCGGCATTGCCGCGACCCTGACCCTGGTTCCTTTGATGTTCTTCTCCGCCGGCGCCATGTGGCCGCACGGCTGGATGGCCTGGTTGACGCTTGGCGGCATGGCGCTGTTGGTTCATTGCGCCGGGCAGGGCTTAGTGGGCAAGGGATTTGCCAGCCTGCCCGCCGCCACAGCGTCATTACTGTTGCTGATGCAGCCGGTGGTATCCGCCATCCTGGCCTGGGGTATTTTCGACGAATCGCTCGGCGCGCTGCAGATTGCCGGGGCCGGTACAGTGCTGGCCGGGATCTACTGGGGGGGTAAGAAATAGCGTCTAGACGGTGGCTCAAGCGCGCATTGTCATTAATCCAGGCTTGAGTTTGGACCTAGGCTTCATGCATGATGCACAAGCCGAGTGTCGGCGTTGCCTAAAATGGAGAACAATGGAGCTTGCCACCTGGAATGTAAATTCGCTGAAGGTCCGCCTGCCACAAGTCTTACAGTGGCTGGAGCAGCATCCGGTCGATGTGCTGTGCCTGCAGGAGTTAAAGCTGGATCAGACGTTTTTCCCCAAGGACGAGATTGAGGCCGCGGGGTACCACGCGGCTTGGTTTGGCCAGAAAACCTATAATGGCGTAGCAATTCTGACGCGCGTGCCGTTGGTGCCCGAGGCGATTGAATACGGTATTCCGGGCTATGACGATCCGCAGCGGCGGGTGATCAGCGCGACCGTGGGTGATGTGCGTGTGATTTGTGCTTATTTCGTTAACGGCGAAGCGCTGGACTCCGAGAAGTATCCCTACAAGCTGGAGTGGCTGGCGCGTTTGCATGACTATCTGGCGCAGCAGCTCGCGGTTTACGGCGACCGAGTCGCGCTGCTCGGTGATTTTAATATCGCTCCAGCTGATCTCGACGTTTACGATCCGCCGGCCTGGAAAGATCGGATCTTGTGCTCGGCGCCCGAGCGCGAGATGTTTGAGCGCATGTTGCAACTGGGCTTGTGCGATGCTTACCGTCTGCTCCATCCGGATGTGCAGGAATATAGCTGGTGGGATTACCGCGCCGCGATGTTTCGTCGTAATTTGGGTTTGCGCATTGATCACATTCTTGTCGGTGCAAGTCTGGAAGCGCGCGCGCGCGAGTGTATGATTGACAAGGAACCGCGTGGTTGGGATCGCCCCTCCGATCATGCCCCGGTACTACTGCGTTTGAGTGATTGATACCAAAGACTAACGATGCTGGCAATGTCGGCAATGTTGGGGTGCGCTACGCTTGCCGCCAACCTACGAAGATTGGACCACATGACCCGTAACCCACCCGAGATCAGCGAGGATCTTCTCTCGCAAGCTGTGCCTGATTATATGCAAGAGGTGTATGACTGGGCTTATGTTAATCCACGGTATGTCAATCGTCTGGATCATAACTGGGTGGTTCGCGTGCTGCTGTTTGGTAACGACCAACGTTTGATGCGGGCGTATCTGGCGCAAATCCAGCCTGGGATGAAGGTCTGGCAAGTGGCGCATGTTTATGGCGATCTGGTGCGGCGTGTGGCTCTGCGTGTGGGGGCGGGCGGGCGATTCGACTTGACCGATGTCACGCCGATTCAGGTCGAGCATGCCACGCATAAACTGCAAGGAATGGCGCATGCGCGAGTGATTCATGCCGACGCCGCGCGCCATGAGGGACCGGGCGACTATGACTTGATCGCCAGTTTTTTCTTGTTGCACGAAGTGCCGGATTCACTGAAACACGAGATTGTCGATAATATGCTGCGTCAGCTACCTGAGCATGGGCGCGCGGTGTTTGTCGATTATCACCGACCGCGCTGGTGGCAGCCGATAGGTTGGTTGCTGCGCTGGGTCAACGCACGCCTGGAACCGTTTGCCCATGCTTTGTGGCAGCACGAGATTCAAACCTATGCTAGCGAGCCAGAGCGCTATACCTGGAGCAAACGCACCGTGTTTGGCGGGGTTTATCAAGTGGTGCTGGTTGAACATCGCGCTTGATACGACAATAAAAAACGCCACGATCAGCTGATCGTGGCGTTTTTTATACGGGCAAGCGCGATTATTTCTCGACGAAGGCGCGCTCGATGGCGTAATGACCGGGTTCGCCCATACGCGGCGACTCTTTAAAACCCAACTCGTCAAGAATCACGCAGGTGTCGCGCAGCATGTGCGGGCTGCCGCACATCAATACTCGATCGGTGTCGGCATTCATCTGCGGCAGGCCGATGTCGGCTGCCAGCTTGCCATTGCGGATCAGGTCGGTCAGGCGACCCTGGTTGCGGAACGGGTCGCGCGTCACGGTTGGGTAGTAGATCAACTTGTCGCGCACGACATCGCCAAAGAACTCGTTTTGCGGTAGTTCGTTGGTGATAAAGTCTTCGTAGGCCAGTTCACTCACCCAGCGCACGCCATGCACCAAAACGATTTTATCGTAGAGGTCATAGACTTCCGGATCTTTGATGATGCTCATGAACGGCGCAAGTCCCGTTCCCGTCGACAACAGGTACAGGTGCTTACCCGGCAGCAGGTTGTCTTGCACCAGGGTGCCGGTGGGCTTGCCGCTGACAATAATATTGTCACCGACTTGCAAATGTTGCAGGCGCGAGGTCAACGGACCATCGGGGACCTTGATGCTGAAAAACTCCAGATTCTCTTCCCAGTTGGCGCTCACGATGCTGTAGGCACGAATCAATGGCCGGCCATTGACTTCCAGACCGATCATGACAAATTGGCCGTTAATAAAGCGCAAGCCAGGGTCGCGGGTGGTAGTGAAGCTGAATAAAGTGTCGTTCCAGTGGTGAACGCTCAGTACACGTTCTGAAGTCAGGGTCGCCATAAGCAAGGTCTAAATGTGAACAAGGGATGAAAACATTCTACCGGCGAATGCGGCGCCGCGTTAGAAAAGATGCGCCGCGATACTATAGATTAGTGATATATGTATCTTAGATGATGGTTATGGCGCGGTATTTGTATGTCATTGCAATGGAGTGTTGTGTTGCTAATGCTAATTGAATGATTCTGAAATGACAAAGAGGGCGAATCACTGGGATTCACCCTCCGGTTGCAGACCTGGTTGATATACCCTGATCCGACACGCCAGCCAGCCGTGCCAGGAGGTGCCAACAACGTAAGAAAAGATCGGTGCTGCTTAATGCAGGCGTAGAACTCAACACCAATGTCCCGGCGGACGAATCGTCCAAGGACACGTTAGCCCATCACAGGCTTAGCACGGGCATAGCCCGATGGTCGAAAACCGATACTCATTATCCTAACGTTGGCATATCAGCTGTCAGAATCGCTGTTTGACAGCAGTCACCACTTCGCTAGCAACAACCGTAATAATAAACGCTGAGAAGTGGGCCGCAGCTGAAACATCGCCAATCTAGCATGCGTAACCTCCCTGTCGTTGTATATTCATATTATAGAATGTAATTCAGCCGTAACAAGAATTTATTGCGGATTCTGCGCAGAAATTTCGCCATCTGGCGCGCTCGCCCGCTGTGGCGCGTTCGGGTGCAAATGTTGCTCGAATTGGCGCGCCGCCGCCTGCCACGAAAACCCTTCGGCTACCTTGCGGACATGCTGGCGATCCAGTTCCAGCGCCTTGAGACAGGCGGTTTTCAAGTCGAGATCCAATACGCCGGCGCCACTGTCGCCGATCACATCCAGTGGACCCGCCACGGGATAGGCCGCGACCGGTGTACCGCACGCCATCGCTTCCAATAATACTAGGCCAAAGGTGTCGGTCAGGCTTGGAAACACAAATACATCGGCCGCGCGGTAGAAGCGCGCCAGCTCGTGTTGCGGAAAAATGCCGGCGAAGAAGACTTCTGGATAGGTCTTTTTCAATCGTGACAGCAGGGGGCCATCACCCACCACCCACTTGCAGCCAGGCAGATCGAGTTTGAGAAATTCCTCGATATTTTTTTCTACCGCGACGCGGCCGATATACACAAAGCGCGGCGGTTTTGATTCGTCCAGACGATCGCGCGGGCCTGGGCTGAACAGCTGGGTGTCGACGCCTCGACTCCAGAGCACCACATTGGTGAAGCCTCGTTGCTGTAAATCCTTGACGATAGACTGTGTCGGCGCCATCACCGCGCTGGCCGCGTTATGAAAATTGCGCATCCAGGCATAGCTAATTACCAGTGGCAGCCGGGTGCGCGCCTGAATGTATTCGGGGAAGCGCGTGTGGTAGGCGGTGGTGAAGGCCCTGTTGTGGCGCCGGCAATAGCGGCGCGCCGCCAGTCCCAGCGGACCTTCGGTGGCGATGTGAATCGCATCGGGCTGAAACGTCTTGATCAGCGTTGAGACTTTCTTATAAGGGAATAGCGACAAACGAATGTCGGGATAGGTCGGGCAGGGTAGGGTGGTGAACAACAGCGGGGTAATCATTTCAACCGTGTGGCCAAACCCTTCCAGTTCGCGGATGGTTTCGGTCAGCGTGCGAACCACGCCGTTGACTTGGGGTTTCCAGGCATCGGTAACGATCAGGATGCGCATGCTTTCTCCTGTAGTGGTTCGATTTCGTTCGGGTTGACTTGAGGTGCCGGGGTGGCGATCTGGGTCCAGTAGATCACTTCCAGCCGGCCGTCCTCGTGCTCGACCAGCGCCGACAGGCTTTCGACCCAATCACCGCTATTGCCATACAGAATACCGTTCAGATCTTTGATCTCGGGCTTATGGATATGGCCGCAAATCACGCCATCGAAGCCTCGGTGGCGCGCTTCGGTGGCCAGAATGCGCTCATAGTCGCCGATAAAATTGACCGCGTTTTTGACTTTATGCTTGAGGTATTGCGATAGCGACCAGTATTGCAGGCCCCACTTCATGCGCAGCCAGTTGTAGGCGCGGTTGACTTGTAACACCGCGGTGTACAACGAGTCTCCCAGATAAGCGAGCCATTTGGCATATTGCAATACTCCATCGAACTCATCGCCATGAGTGACCAGCAGACGCTTGCCATCGGCGGTGATATGCACCGCATCCATGCGAATGGCGATGCCGCCAAAATCCAGGCCGGCAAACTGACGCGCTACTTCATCGTGGTTGCCCGGAATATAGACCACGCGGGTGCCTTTTCTGGCGCGGCGCAACACCTTCTGGATCACATCATTATGGCTTTGCTTCCAGTACCAGGATTTGCGCAATTGCCAGCCGTCGACAATATCGCCTACCAGATACAGGAAATCGGATTCGTGGTGTCTGAGAAAATCGAGCAGATGATCGGCGCGGCAGCCCGCCGTACCTAAATGGACGTCGGAGATCCAGATGCTGCGGAAATGTTTATCTCCGAGTTCGAGCTCTTCACTGTGCATGGCAGCCCCGGGTCTGAGTGACATCTCATCCTGCATGGGCGTGATGACAGCCATGTGAGCGTTTGATGACGTGATAATGAAATCCGGGGAGGTACTCTGATGCGCGGATGCGGCAGAGTGTCGCAGCCCGCGCGCCACCCTAAGTGTTAAAGTTATGCAATGAGCTCAACTTCAAATGTATTTCATACACAAAGCGTCGATTTAGCCCGCGCCGAGCCGTGGTTGATGCAGTTGCGTTGGGGCATGCTGGCGCTGAGCGTGCTGGTGCTGGTGATTGCCGGCTCGATGGATATACAGTTGGCGTGGCTACCCCTGGTGCAAGCGCTGTTGACTCTGGTGTTGATCAATGGCGCGCTGATCGCTTTGCGCCAGCGTCACGTCTCCGCCCTGTGGCTAGTGCGCGTCGGAATACTGGCCGATGTCTTGTGCCTGAGCGAACTGCTGTTATTCAGTGGCGGAGCCGCCAATCCGATGGCTTCGTTGTACCTGCCGCCAGTGTTATTTGCCGCGCTGCTCAGCCCGGGATTATTTGCCTGGGGAGTGACACTGTTAGCCATGTCGGTCTATGGCCTGTTGTTTTTTTTGCAACCGACCGAGCCGATGGTCATGATGGATGCGGCGTACGCGTTTCATGAGCATCAACTTGGTATGTGGTTGACCTTCACTTTGTCGGCGCTGCTGATGACTGGTTTTATCTCTTATTTGGCGCGCCAGCTTTCGGTGCGCGATAGCCAATTAGCGCTCGCGCGCGAAATACAACTGCGTGACGAACAGCTGGTGGCCTTGGGCATGCAGGCCGCCGCCGCCGCGCATGCTTTGTCGACGCCGCTGAATACCCTGTCGTTGCTGGTGGATGAATGGGACGAAACCGACCCGCTGAGTGGGGCGTTACCCGAGCGGGCGCTAATGCAAGGGCAGCTAGGCCTGTGTCGCGCCGCGCTGGTCGAATTCAAACGTCAGGCGCAAACCGGGCCGCAGCGGCTCCCTCTCTTTAGCGCGTTAACTGAGCGTTTGAGCGGATGGCGCGCCTTGCGCCCGGATGTGACTCTTGAGTGGCAGGCGCCAGCGACGCCCGGTCCACTGGTGTCTCTGGAGCCCGAGTTTTGGCCGGCCCTGTTTAATCTGGTGAATAATGCCGCCGAAGCCGGTGGTGGACTGGTCGCCATCGACGCGCGTTATGACGCGGGTGAATTCACCATCGATATCGTCAATCGCGAGGGTTGTCTCTCCGCGGAACAGCTCGCCGCCGCGGGCTTGACGCCGCTCCCATCCGATAAAGTCGCTGGCATGGGACTGGGAATGATGCTGTCGCACGCCACCCTGGCGCGCTTGGGGGGGAGCTTGACTTTGGATAACCGCAGCGCCGGCGGGGTACATGCACGGATCGTTCTGCCGCTCCTTGAGGAATCGGAATGAAATTGCTGTTGGTCGACGATGATGAAGTATTTGCCGGAGTGCTGGCGCGCGCCTTAACCCGCCGTGGCATGGAGGTCAGCCTGGCGCATTCGGCAGAAGCCGCGTTGCTCGCCGCGCATGAAGGCGTGCAGCGCATCGTGCTCGATATGAACCTCGGCGGCGATAGTGGCTTACAACTTCTGCCCCGGTTGCGACAACGATGTCCCCAGTGTCAGGTGCTGGTACTGACTGGCTATGCCAGCATCGCCACCGCCGTGCAAGCGACCAAGCTCGGCGCGGTACAGTACCTGGCTAAACCCGCTTCGGTCGATGAAATTCTGCTGGCGTTTTCCCATGCCGAACCCGATCCGGATCTGCCGTTGGACATGAGTCCGATGTCGTTGCGCCGTCTGACCTGGGAGCATGTGCAGCGCGTGCTGGGCGAGCACCAGGGTAATGTCTCGGCCACCGCGCGCGCGTTGAACATGCATCGACGCACTCTGCAGCGCATGCTGGCCAAAAAACCGGTGCGCGACTGATGCCCCTGCGTCACCCGTCATTCTCGCTAGCTAGAGCGGGAATCCTGAAACACGCGGCAGCGCGAGTGAAAAGCCTGGGTCCCCGCCATTCGGCGAGGACGACAAGCTGATGCGTCTCCACCCTGAGCCTCGCCTGGTGAGTTCCCTGATCGGCAATGCCGATGTCATTTATAAAAACGATTGGAGTAAATGCTCGATTCAGTCTTAATCTCTACAAAGTGGCATGGTCTTTGCCTTGCCGGACGATGGGGGAGCGAGATGCCGCATGGACAGATGATGGATCAGCCGTTGCTGATTTCCAGCTTGATCAAGCACGCCGAGCGATACCATGGCGATACCGAAATTGTATCGCGCACGGTGGACGGATCGATTCACCGCTACACCTGGAGCGAGGCGGCGCAACGAGCGCGCCAACTGGCCAATGCGCTGCTGGCCCTGGGGGTCGAGCCTGGTCAATCCGTTGGCACGCTGGCCTGGAATGGCTACCGGCATCTGGAAGCGTATTATGCAATTTCCGGCATGGGCGCGGTCTGCCATACCGTCAACCATCGACTATTTCCCGATCAAATCCGCTACATCATTCAGCATGGTGAAGACCGGGTGCTGTTATTCGAGTCCAGCCTGCTGCCGCTGATTGAGGAAATGGCCGCCGAATTACCTCAGGTGCGCGCGTTTGTACTGTTGTGCGCGCACGAAGAGATGCCGCTCAATAGCTCGATCGATAATCTGTTGTGTTATGAAGATCTGGTGCGCAGCCACAGCGATCACTACGACTGGCCACAACTCGATGAACACAGTGCTTCCAGTCTGTGTTACACCTCGGGCACCACCGGTCATCCCAAGGGAGTGCTGTATAGCCATCGCTCCACCGTGCTCCATGCCCTGAGTAGTTCCCTGCCCGACGCTCTGGATGTTTCGGCGCAAAGTTGCGTCATGCCGGTGGTTCCCATGTTTCACGTCAATGGCTGGGGTTTGCCTTACAGCTGCGCGCTTAACGGCGCCAAGCTGGTGCTGCCCGGTCCTAAGCTCGACGCGGTCAACCTGTATCAATTAATCGAAAGCGAGCAGGTCAGCATGACTGCCGGCGTGCCGACGGTGTGGCTCAACCTGTTGCTGTATTGCGAGCAGAATCGCTTACGCCTGCATGGGCTAAAACGCGTCATTGTTGGCGGTTCAGCGGTGCCGGAATCGATGATTAACCAGTTGGAACAGCATGAAGTTGATCTGCGCCAATTATGGGGCATGACGGAAATGTCGCCGTGTGGCAGCACTAGCACACCTAAATTCAAACATCGACAAAGCGATGCGACTGGCTTGCGCCAGGTTCAAACCTCGCAGGGACGCCCGCTGTTTGGGGTTGAAATGCGGATTGTCGACGACAGCGGCCAGCCTCTGCCGCATGACGGCGTGGCTTTCGGCAATCTGCAAGTGCGCGGCCCATGGGTGCTGCGCGACTACTTCAAGAGTGAACCGGGCAGCACCCTTACCGCCGATGGCTGGTTCAATACCGGAGATGTGTCCAAACTGGATGCGGATGGTTATATGCGCATCACCGATCGTACCAAGGATGTGATTAAGTCCGGAGGCGAGTGGATTAGCTCGATCGAACTGGAAAATCTGCTGATGGGCCATCCGGCGGTGGCGGAAGCGGCGGCCATCGGCATGGTGCATCCGAAATGGGATGAACGGCCGGTGATGGTGGTGGTACTCAAGCCCGACGCACAGGCTACGCGCGAAGAGTTATTACAGTTCTATCAGGGAAAAATCGCCAAATGGTGGATGCCGGACGATGTGCTGTTTGTCGACGAATTGCCGCATACCGCAACCGGGAAACTGCAAAAAATGAAATTGCGCGAACGATTTCGCGAATACCGTTGGCCTAGTTGAGACCGTGTGATCACTCGTTGGCTGTGTGGACAAAATCGAGTTTTTGCACTAAATTGCATGCTGTTGGCAAATTCAGGTGCGACGAGCATAGTTTTGTGCGCGTGGCGCTGGAATTCACCCCGGCTCCCGAGCTTGGGTGATGTTAGCCCCTCGAAGCGTCTCAGGATGCTTCTTCCTCGTGTTGACCCCTGCCGTGAATACGGCGGGGGGCTTTTTCCTCGATTGATCCGCTGTCCATTATTGTCTAACGATTTGACATCCTTCCGGGGGCTTCTATTGACCAGGATCAGTTTGTCGGTCCTATCCGTTGTAAATACCAACGTGTTTTAAAACGAATTTCAAAAATAAATATTAGATATGGAGATAATTCTTATAAAATGATGTCTGTCCTGATCGTGGTTTGATTAGATGGCGCGAGTAGCCCGCCGTTACCCGCACGAAAGCCGCCGCTGGAAAGGAACGTTTAGTTATGTTGAAATCCCTTAGAAGTCGATTGATCGTTTTTAACGCCTTTTTATTGGCGATTTTTGGTCTAGTGCTGGTGTCTCTGGCTTATTTCCAGATGAAAAGCCAGATTATGGATGGTCTGAATAACGAGTTTAATGCGGTGCTCTACGGTCAACAGACCGTGGTTAAAAACTGGATTAACGAGAAGGTCAGCCTGGTTAGCGCACAGGCGGCTAATGTGAATCGTCCGGATGCGGTGCCTTTCTTGGCGCAGACCGCCGCAGGCGGTGACTTTGGCGGTGGGGTCTATGCGGGTTTTGAAGACGGGCGCAAGCCGATATTTAACGATAACTGGCAGCCACCCGCCGATTACAAAGTTCCCGAGCGGCCATGGTATGCGCAGACCAAGGCGAATAATCGCGTCACGCTGACCGAGCCCTATGTCGATGCCGAAACCAAGAAACTGACCATGACCGTGGCCGTGCCCTTTGTCACCGCTGGCAAGTTTGCCGGGGTGGTGGCCGGTGACGTGTTTGCGCAGGATCTGGTGCGCGAAGTGCTGAGCGCCAAGGTGCGCGCCGGCGGTTATATGTTCTTGATCAATCGCGCCGGGAACCTGATTGGCCACCCCAAGCCCGAACTGACCATGAAACCGTTGACCAGCATTGCGCCGGACATGACTGCGGACGCTGTGGATGCCGCGTCCAAGATTGATCCGTTGCAAGAAGCGCAGATCAGTGGTGAGACAGAACTGTGGCAAGCGGTGCCAGTACCTGGCACTGATTGGTATATCTGCATGGCGGTGGATCGTGATCAAGCGCTGGCGCCGTTGCATACTCTGCTGTACACCCTGTTTGGTTTGATGGCGCTGGTATTGGTGCTGATGGTACCGTTGGCCAGTTTTGTGATCAGCCGCATGTTTGGCGGACTGATGCACTTGAAAGCCGCCATGAGTGAAGTCTCCAAGGGCGAAGGCGATTTGACATTGCGCCTGGATGACAGTGGTAGCGATGAAATTGCTGAAACCGCGCGCGCGTTCAATCTGTTTATCGGGCGCCTGCAGGGAATGTTCAATAGCTTGCGTGGCGATGCCACCGCCTTGATCGGCGGCGTGCAGCAAGTCAGTCGACTGGTGGCGGTGGTGGCTGATAGTTCACGTCAGATGTCAGATGTGTCGTCGTCCAACGCTGCGACGTTGGAACAAATCACCGTGAGTATTTCGCACATTGCGGAAAGTGCGCATCAAGCCGATGACCTAGTCAATCAGACCGAAAATCGCTTGGGTGAAAGCGCCGACAATATCGGCCGTCTGTCTGGCGGCATGGAGAGCACTGTATCCGCGGTGCGCGGCCTGGAAGGCATGCTGGCCACGCTGGATAAACGCTCGCAGGAAATTAGCGGGATTACCAACGTGATTCGCGATATTGCCGACCAGACCAATTTGTTGGCGTTGAACGCGGCGATCGAAGCGGCGCGCGCCGGTGAACAAGGCCGTGGCTTTGCCGTGGTCGCTGATGAAGTGCGCAAACTGGCGGAACGCACCGCGCAGGCCACTCTGCAGATTACCGGTATGGTGGACTCGATTCGACAAGGGACCGGGCGCGCGCTGGGCGATATGAACCAGACCGTGAGCGCGGTGGATGACGGGGTGAACTTGACGCGTGAGGCGGTCAATGGCATCGATGCGATCCGCAAGGCTATGGACGAAGTGGTCGATAAGATGCATGAAATCGCCCATTCGACCAATGAGCAGCACAATGCCAGCAACTTGATCGCGCAAAGCACCGAAAGCATCAACGGCCGCATTCTGGAAAACGATGGCAGTCTGCAAAGCGTCAGTGATGAGCTAGGTCGTCTGGCCAGCGCCGCGCAGCAGATGCAGGACGCCTTTGGCCGCTTTAAGCTGTAACAATACCTCATCGCCTGTCGTCCTCGCCGAATGGCGGGGACCCAGGCGTTTTGCTGGCAATGCCGCAAGTTCTCTGGATTCCCGCTCTTCGAGCGAGAATGACGGGGAGTCGCGAGGATGACGTTTGGGCTCGGTGAGGACGACAAGCTGTTGCGGGAGGGCATGCGCGAATTTTGCAAGTGTTGGCGCGCAATCTGCGGCAAGATCTACGCTCTTCAAGTACACCGGGGGCGAGCCCATGACGCAACAGAGAACACTTAAGGCCTTTTTGACGGTGGTGCGTCCCGGCGAACGCCTCTCTCTCTCTACGGATGGCCAGCCACGCCCGGTAGCCGATGGCTGGCGCGACCGGGTTTTTGTCTTGTTGACTCGAGTTCCCCTGGTCAAAGATCTGCAAGTTCTGCGCCGTAGTGAGCACCAACTGGAAAACAGTAATCAGTTGGTGGTGCAGGAGATTGTGCGCCAACTAGAGATGATCTATCCCGACTCACCGGTACCGCGCGATGTGGCGCGCAAATATCTGAAGCGCCACAGTTTGGAGCTCAAGCACGCGCGCGGCGTCGATCCCGCGATGCTGGCGCAGATCGCTCGCGAGGTGCATGCCTATCAGGCGGTGCTGTCGTTAAGCGCCAGCGGCAGTTTCGATCAGTTGCTTAACGCGCGCTTAGCCACTTGCCCGGATTCATCCGTTGATCAGGATCCAACAGCGTCTTGAGCCCCTGCATCAACTCCAGGGCCAGCGGGTCTTTATAGTGACGCAGCCAATGGGTCTTTAACTGACCAATACCGTGTTCCGCGGCCAGGGTGCCGTTTAAACGATAAACCGTGTCATAGACAATGCGGTTGACCGCCTCTTCATCGTCGAATAGATCGAGATTGTCGGGACGGGTAAACGAGACGTTGTAGTGCAGATTGCCATCGCCGGCATGGCCAAAGGCCATGATGCTGCAGCCGGGAAAGGCGGTTTGCAACGCTTGACCCGCCTGCTCTAGCAAGGCGGGTATCGCGCTGCTGGGGACGCCAATATCGTGCTTGATGCTGGGGCCGCGGCGCTTTTGCGCGTCCGACATATCTTCGCGTAGTTGCCACAGCGCGTTGCGTTCGGCGTGGCTTTGCGCGATCACCCCATCCAGCATCTCGCGCGGGGCCAGCCAGTCAACCAACTGCTCATACAGCGCCGCCTGTTCGCAGGTATCGGACAACTCCAACAAAATGCACCAGGGCGCGCTAAATGGCACTTGCGCGCCATGCGATGCGCGCAGCAATTCTAGACACGGCCCGGACATCATCTCGAAGGTGGTCAGGCGGTCACCAAAGCGTTGCTGCAGCGCGTTGAGCCAGTCAATCGCACTCTGGGCGTCGGCGAGCGCGATCAATGCGCTCGCGCGCGCCGTTGGCATGGCAAACAACTTCAGCGTCGCGGCGGTAATCAGCCCGAGTTGACCTTCGGCGCCGATAAACCACTGTTTGAGATCCAGTCCACTGGTGTCCTTGCGCAGCCCGCTGAGGGTGTTCAGCACTCGGCCATCGGCCAGTACCACTTCCAGCCCCAGGGCCAACTCGCGCATGGTGCCATAGCGCAAGACCGCCAGGCCGCCGGCGTTGGTCGACAGATTGCCGCCGATCTGGCAGCTGCCTTCGCTGGCCAGCGACAAGGGAAACAGTCGCCCGGCGTCAGCCGCCACCTGTTGTGCCCGCGCCAGTGTCACGCCCGCCTCCAGCGTCATGCTGAGATTGGCGGCATCCACCTCAATCACCCGGTTCAGACGGCAGAGTCCCACCACCAGCGCCGCGCCGCTCTGGTCCGGGGTGGCCGCGCCGCAGGTTGAGGTGTTGCCGCCTTGCGGCACGATGGCAACCTGGTGTTGATGCGCCAGACGCATCAGCGCGGCAACTTGTTCGCGGGTTCCCGGCAGCGCCACGGCCAATGGCCTGCCTTGGTAGCGCTGGCGCATATCCACGCAAAACGGCTCGGTATCAGTGGCTTGTGTCAGGACATGCTGGCTGCCGATCAGCGTATTGAGCTGCTGAAGCAATTCACTTTGGCTCATGGCTCAGAGTCTCCTGTCTGGGAAATAGCGCGATACCGCCCACGCGCTGACAAACGCCAGGGGCACCGAGCACAGCGCTGGATTGGCCAGCGGGAAAAAGGGGTGAGCGAAGCCCAGAACCGCGACCCAGACCGCCGGACCTCCCATGATCATCAGCGCGCTTGCCGCCAGTCCCACTACACCACCAGCCACGGCGCCGCGCGCCGTCAGTCCAGGCCAGAACAGGGTCAAAATCAGAACCGGGAACGGGCCGCTGGCGGCCATCGCAAAGGCCAGCCCCATCAGAATAGCAATGTTTTGCTGTTGAAACAGAGTCGACAGCCCCAGTGCGCACAACGCCAACGCCAGGCTGGCCAGGCGAGATACTTTCAGCTCAGTGCGATCACTGCTGTTCCCTTTGCGCCAGACTACGGCGTACAGGTCGTGACTCAGCGTGCTGGCGCCCGCCATGGTGAGACCGGCGACCACGGCCAGAATGGTGGCGAACACCACGGCGGCGACCAGGTTTTGCAGCCCGGCGCCGCCGAGCGCATGGGCCAGATGCAGCGCCGCCATATTGCCACCGCCCAAGAGTTTGCCGTGCGCGTCGAGAAATTGTGGATTCTTGCTGACGAAGACAATCGCGCCCGCGCCGATCAAAATGTTGAGGCTAAAAAACAGTGCAATGATCCCGGTGGCCCAGCACACCGATTCGCGCGCGGCGCGGGCATCGGGCACGGTGAAGAAGCGCATCAGAACATGAGGCAGCCCAAGCAGACCGAGCACCAGGCCAAGCCCCAGTGAAATCACCTCCCAGGGATTGGATAGCGCCTTGCTGGGCAGCAGCACCGCCGCGCCTGACGGGTGAATCGCCACGGTCTGGGCTAACAGCCAAGAGAGGCTGTAACCGCTGCGATACCATACCCCGGCGGCCAGTGTCAGGCCGCAGCTCAGCATCAGACAGGCTTTGACGATTTGCACCCAGGTGGTCGCCAGCATGCCGCCGATGGCCACATAGATCAGCATCAAACTAGCGACAGCAAACACCGCCCACAGAAAAGGAATGCCGAACATCAGTTCAAGCAACTTGCCGGCGCCGACCATTTGTACGATCAAATAGAACAACACGATCAGCAGAGAGCTGCAGGCTGACATGAGGCGTACCGAGGTCTGTGGAAACCGTCGGGCCAACACATCCGCTACGGTGTAGCAGCCTTGCTCACGCAGTTTTTCCGCCAATAACATCAGCAGCAAGGGCCAGCCCGCGAGGGTGGCGACCGCGTAAATCAGTGAATCGTAGCCTTGGCTGAGCACCAGTCCGGCTGCGCCGAGAAACGCCGCCGCCGACAGATAATCGCCCGCCAGCGCGAGTCCATTCTGCCAGCCCTTGACCCGCTGTCCGGCCGCATAGAATTGTCTTACGCTTTGTGTCTGACGGCGCGCCCAGAGCGTGATCAGTAGCGTCGCCAGCACAATGACGGGCAGCGCGAGTTGGCTCAGGCTCACGGCTTACCCTCGCTTTGGCGGTTGGTCTGGCGCACATAAAGTAGCGTCACCAGAAAACCCAACCAGATCAGTCCAAACGCCAAGAGCAGCGACAGGGGGATGCCCAAGCAGCGCCAGGCCAAAACCCGAGGCGCGAATGCGATCAGTGCGAAATAGGTACACAGCGGCAACAATAATAAGCTGAGTAAGCTAGCCTTCATGCGCTCATTTCTGCCAGTAGGTTTTGACGTTAACGTATTCGTATAAGCCAAATTCCGACAGCTCGCGTCCATAACCAGACGCTTTGACGCCGCCAAATGGCAGGCGCAAGTCCGAACTGGTGTGGCGGTTGACGAAAACACTGCCGGCTTCGATTTGGCGCGCTAGCTCCCAGGCATATTCGGTATCATGGCTGTAGATCGCGGCGCCCAGTCCAAATGGCGTGTCATTGGCCAATCGGATCGCGTCCTGATCGTCGCGCGCCCGCAGAATGCTGGCGACCGGACCAAATACTTCTTCATGGTAGACGCGGCAGTTTGGGTTGACATGGTCCAGCATCGTGGCCGGATAGTAGAAGCCCGGCCCGTCGGGAATGGTGCCGCCCAACAGCAGATGCGCGCCGTGCGCGCGCGCATCTTCAACTTGCGCATGCAATGCCGAACGCAAATCGGCGCGCGTCAGTGGCGCCAGTGTGGTGGCCGGGTCGGTCGGCAGTCCGGGGCGTAGCGCCGCGGCCTCGCGGGTCATCAGGGCGATAAATTCTTCGGCGATCGCGGGTACTACAATCATGCGTTTGGCCGCATTGCACGATTGGCCGGCATCGCGAAAGCGCGAATGCACCGCCTCGCGGGCCGCGGCGGCGACATCGGCATCGGCCAGCACGATAAACGGGTTGCTACCGCCCAACTCTAATACGGTTTTCTTCAGGTGCCGACCGGCGAGACTGGCGATATGGCGACCGGTTTGGGTTGATCCGGTAAAAGCCACGGCATCGGCGCCCTGAATCGCTTCTTCCACTTGTTCATGATCGATCCAGGCGATATCCAGCACTTCGAGACCGCTGGCGTGCACGCAATCCAGCAGTTTTTGCGTACTTTGTGGTACCACTGGCGCTGGTTTGACCAGGCAGGCATTGCCGGCCATCAACGCGGGAACGGCAAAGCGCAACACCTGCCAGATCGGGTAATTCCACGGCATAATCGCCAGGACTAGACCCAAGGGCTCAAACGCCACGCCGCTTCTGCTGGCCTGCGTCGGGATGTTCATGCTCTGTAACAGACTGGGGGCCAGGGTGGCGTAATAGCGAATCAGTTGCACCGATTTGTCGATTTCAGCCAGACATTCCGCCGTGCGCTTGCCAACTTCCAACGTGACACAATCCGCCAGTGTCTGGCGTTGTTGGGTCAGCGTGTCGGCCAGCATCATCATGCGTGAGGCGCGTTGCTCGACCGTTAGCGTGGCCCAAGATTTTTGCGCCGACTTCAGACGAGTGATACAGGCGCCGAGTTCTGCGCGTGCCCACGGCTCGCGGGAAAAAACCACTTCACCGGTAGCGGGGTTACAGGATTGGAAAACAGTCATGGCCAGTCGATATGCTAGTGTAAGTGCGACCTGACACTGTAACAAAAAGCCCCGCTTAGCGGCAGCGGGGCTTGAGTGGAATTGACTAAGGTCAGAGCGAAAGTTCCAGATCTTCCGGAAATTCACCCGTCAGAAAATATTGAATGGTTTCGCGCGCGCTACGCATTGCGTGGCCAAACGGCAGCGGGTCGGCGCCACGGAAGAACAAGCCCTTGCTCACCTCGCCACGGAAGGCCGCGGATAACTTGAGGTCAATACAGAATTGGCCGACCTTGGACAAGCCATCGCGCAGACCGCAAACCGCCAGGCAGTTCAACGCTTGGGTGCAGCGACGCGGATCAGCCTTGGCATTAGCTTGCAGCTTTTCTTCACGTTTCAGATAGCTCTTCAGCCACGGTGTCAATACACCGCGCGCCGGCAGGCCCGCCACACTCATGAATTCGACAATGTCTTCCGGTCGCGCATTGGCCAGCGTGCGCTTAAAGTCGATATGCGCGTCACCCTCGCGAGTAATCGCGAATGAGGTGCCAAGCTGTACCGCGGAGGCGCCCAGCTCGCTAATGAAGCTTTTTACTTTTTCGAAGCTGTTAATCCCGCCGGCCACGATCAGTGGAATGCGCTCGCGCTCCAGATCAAGGGTGCGGAAAATTTCGAAGGTTTCTTCCAGTACGCGACGGAAGTCGAAGCGTTCTTGGTTCAAATCGTTAATGGTCGCCGCGCCCAAGTGACCGCCCGCGTGCGCGGGGTGCTCGATGACAATCGCATCGGGCAGGCGGTTTTTCTTCATCCAACGCTTGAGTACGATGTTGATGCCGCGCGACTCGGACAGAATCGGGATCAAGGCCACATTGGGATGATCCGCGGTCATGTCGGGTAAATCGAGCGGCAGGCCCGCGCCCATGACCACGGCTTGCGCGCCGGATTCACACGCTTGGCGAACATACGCGGCATGGGAGTCAACGGCTTTCATCACGTTGACTGCCACCATGCCGTGCCCATCGGCGCGTTCAAGCGCGCCTTTAATCTCGCGATCCAGCGCGATCAGGTTCAGGCGGTCAAGATCAACCTGCCCATGGGCGTGGGCCGATTGTTCCATCAGATCGGAATGCAAGTGACGCAAATCGATACTGGCAATCGTGCCGACAGCGCCTTCGTGCGCCACGCTGCCAGCGAGGCTTTTTGCCGAAATGCCGACCCCCATCCCGCCTTGTACGATAGGCAGTAATGCGCGACCGCGGATCATCAGCGGGGGAAAGGAATGCTTCATGTGGTGGGCCTTATATCGAGCAAAGACACTAATTCTACTACAAAAGGACTCAAATTCACGAATTCGCTGAAGCTATCGTGATGAATCTCAAGGAAAAATTCCGTATTGGTCCGGGTCCGAATCGCCACTGCCACCGTAGGCGCATGTGACGGGAAAGAATGGATCAGGCTACAAGGGGAGCTAATTATAGCTGAACTTTTAGACAGGTAGGTGTATTTCGTGCTGTAAGAAAGGTCAGATTTGCTCGGGTGCTTGTCTCATTAGAGTGTCATTTTCCTACACTTTAATGAGGTTAATGGCCATGTCGCTTGTTTATTCTATGGCGCGTGAGGGTTATGTACTGGAAAAAGTACGTGGCGGACGCAAGGAAAACGAGCTGATGCGCTTTCGTCACCGGATTTTTCGCGAAGAGTTGCGCTGGCTGCCCGAGTCGCAGGATGGGTCGGACCGAGACGATTACGATCCCATCTCGGATAATTACGCGGTTTCAGTTCACAACCAAGTCGTGGGTTCAGTGCGCCTGACGCTTGGGCGTCATGATTTTATGCTGGAACACGAGTTTCTAGCGCTATTGCCCCAAGGCTGGACGCTGCATAAGGGTGAGGATAGCGCCGAGATTACTCGCTTCGCCGTCGGCCAGGGGGCCGATGGCCGACGCTCTGAAGTGGCGGCCCAACTGCTGTATTTCAATCTGTATCAGTGGTCGCAGGCGCAACAGGTGCGCTGGATGTATTTTGTGGTCGAGCCGTCGTTTTTCCGACACATCCTGCGCATGGGCTTTCCCGCCTTTGCCATCGGCCCGGCGCGCGCCTTGGATGGTGGCGTCATATCACAAGCGGGGTACCTGGATTGGAGTCAGGCGACGCCGGCGTTTATCCATTGGCTGCGATCGGGATCTGTAACCCCTGTTGTAGTCCAAGAACGATTGCATGGGTCCGATTATTTGCATTGAGCTTGCGGATGATGTTGGCGACGTGAAATTTAACCGTACGCTCGCTAATTTCCAGAATCGTGGCAATTTCCCAATTGGTTTTGCCACGACTCATCCAATGGAAAATATCGTATTCGCGATTGGAAAGCAGCATCGCCGATGGCGACATGGGAACCAGGTTGGCGACGCGCAGCATGGCATGGTGCAAGTGGGGCACCAGACTATTCATCATTTCCACCAGTTGCATGTCGCGCGCCACCTCCTCTCCGGTGACTGAAATCAGGCAAGCGACATTCTGTTGCGGCGACACCGCGCTAAAACTGACGCCGGTACCGAGTCCGAACGACTGCGCCTCGGCGATGAAGCGCTTTTCCAATGGGCTTTTGGCATAGGCAAAGGTCTCTTTCCAGAAAACCGGCGCATTGCCCATGGGCGTGTGCAGAATCGGATCGCAATTGGCGAAATTCTCTTGCATGTAATGTTCGACCCAGCCCAGCGGGTAGTTGACGTTGATCAGCTTCTCCAGCTTCTGCAGGTGTCGGCTCTGATTCAGACGTCCGAGCGCCAGAACCATATGCTCCGCTGGGATTTGCCGGTTAAGCGCATCCAGAAAGCTTTTGAGTTGAGATTCTTCTTCGACGTGGCCAACCAGGTGGATCCACTCAAGAAGCATCTGTTGCCGCGCGGCGCTGAGCCCTTGCGGCAATGGCCGTATATCAATCATGTGCGCAGGTGTCATGAGCTGGCTCGCCTTGGATTTTATAGTTTTGATTCAAAAATGATAGCAGAGCATATGGCATCGTGCTTTGGGCAAGCGCGTGATTTGGCGAAAATGGTGCCTGTCTTGTAGAACAGGGGTGGTTTGGAAATTAATTTAGTGAAATTTAATATTTAAAGACATGAGATGCTAATTTATTGCTGCATAAGGGCATTCGCTGTGGTTTATGTTTCCTTTTGTTTCGCTCTGATTGAAATCAGACCAATGAGCCGAGCCGCATAGGTGTTGCGGGTTTTGTCTTTCAGATGAAGCGGACACCGACACGGCGCGCTGCAATGCCGCTGATCTGTGGTACTGGGGTAGATCTTGATGCATTTGGGGTGCATGAGGGGCTTTGTTATCCGAATGCCCGCGTGCTAAAGGCCGCTACGCGACATGAGTTCATATTTAATATAGAGTTAATTCTGATACTGAAGTAAGTCATTTCAGATAGTGTTGTTAGTTTTTGCTTTAATAACAACTAATCTTGGCGTAGACTTTTTTAAGAAGTTTCATTGAATAATGACGTTAGCACGGTTTATGCATGCCATATGAGTAGGCATGGGAGCCCGGCTGACCACTGGACTACCTCAGAGTTATGGATACCTTAAAAGCGTTAATGGTCTTCATGACCACTGCTGAAAATGGCAGCTTTTCCGATGCCGCGCGTAAACTGGGAGTCTCTCCCGCCGCGATCAGTCAGAGCATAGCCCGGCTTGAACAAGAGCTTGAAGTACGGTTATTCAACCGTACCACGCGGCAATTGACCTTGACCGAGGATGGGCGCCGGTTTTACGCGCAATGTCGCGGCCCGGTAAATAATCTCGATTCGGCGATTAATCAGCTCAAAGCTAGCCGCGATGAGCCCGCTGGACATCTACGGGTCAGCATGCCCAATTCGTTTGGTCGGCGTTTCATTTTGCCGCTGATGGAACAGTTCTGCGATCTGTATCCTAAAATCAAAGTTTTCTTCGGACTTGACGACAACTTTAGTGATTTGGTCGAAGATGGCTATGATGTTGGCGTGCGCACCGGCATGATGCCGGATTCTCGTCTGGTCGCGCGCAACTTGGCGCAAATGCCCCTGTATGTTGTGGCCGCGCCACGCTACTGGGACGAGCATGGTCGACCGGAAAAGCCGGAAGATTTAGCGAGCCACGATTGCATCAATTTTCAGTTTCCGACCTCGGGCCGCCTGTTCAAGTGGGAGTTCGACCGTTCAGGCGAACGGATTCCCCTGGAAGTCAGTGGCACCTATACGCTTAACGAGATGGAAGCGGTTAGCGAATTGGCGCGCTTGGGCATGGGCGTGGCGCAACTGCCTGGCCATGAAGTGGTGCACCACATTCGCTCCGGTGAGTTGGAAGCGGTGCTGACCGATATGGTTTCACTGGAACGCTCGATCTACATTTGCTTTCCGCATCGTGATCACATTGCTCCGCGCACTCGGGTATTTGTTGATTTTGTGGTGGAAAAACTGTCTGAACACCCTGATATCATTGCCGATTTGCCTGGTCTGGATTTGTCGGATAAGCGCAAGGCGGTCAAGTTGCAAAGCGGAATTTAGCCAAGGCGGCGAACGTACTGCGTTGTCGTGATTTGAAAAACAGCCACTCAAAGCGAGTGGCTATTTTTTTGTGCTGGCACGTTCAATATATTAAACGTTAAGATGATGATGCGCATGGCATGTCGCCCGGCGGCAATTTTTGGAGAAAGTGCGTATGAGTCAGGCTGTTGAATATCCTCAATCCTATTATGCGGCCTCAGCGAGTGCCGCCCCGAAGCGCACGGCGCTGCAAGGCGCGCATTCCTGTGATGTCTGTGTGATCGGCGCCGGTTATACCGGCCTCTCGGCCGCGCTGTCGTTGGCTGAAAAGGGTTATAAGGTCGTGGTGCTGGAAGCCGCGCGGGTCGGCTTTGGCGCATCGGGACGCAATGGCGGCCAGATTGTGAATAGCTACAGCCGGGACATGGATGTTATCGAGCGTCGTTATGGCCGCGAAGTCGCCGGGCAGATGGGCTCTATGGCGTTTGAAGGCGCGCGCATCATTCGCGACCGGGTTGAGCGTTATGGGATTGCCTGCGATTTGAAACCGGGCAATATTTTCGCCGCGCTGACCAGTAAACAGCTGGATGAAATGACGCATAAAAAAGCGTTGTGGGAGCGCTATGGCCACACCGGTCTTTCGCTCCTGTCCGCGAGCGACATGCCTGGCGTGGTCGGTTCTGACCGCTATGTCGGCGCGCTGCTTGATCATTGGGGCGGCCATGTGCACCCGCTTAACCTGGCCTTGGGCGAGGCGGCGGCGTTTGAGTCGCTCGGCGGTAAAATTTATGAACAGTCGCCGGTGCTGCGCATGGAGCAAGGCCAGCCCGCTGTGGTGCATTGCGCCGAAGGGCATGTCAGCGCCAAATTCGTGATTGTCGCCGGTAATGCCTATCTGGGGAATTTAGTGCCGGAATTGGCGGAAAAGAGCCTGCCTTGCGGCACTCAGATGATCGCCACCGAGCCGTTATCGGAAGAAATGGCGCACTCCTTGCTGCCAAAAGACAACTGTGTGGAAGACTGCAATTATCTGCTCGACTATTACCGTTTGAGCGCCGACCATCGATTGTTGTACGGTGGTGGCACGGTGTATGGCGCGCGCGAGGACGCCACCATCGAACGCATGATTCGCGTTAATCTGCAAAAAACCTTCCCGCAGTTGGCCAACGTGCGCATCGACTATGCCTGGACTGGGAATTTCTTACTGACCTTGTCGCGCTTGCCGCAGGCGGGGCGTCTAGGCAGCAATGTGTACTTCTCGCAAGGTTGCAGCGGCCATGGTGTGACTTATACCCATTTGGCTGGGAACCTGCTGGCGGACGCGATCCAGGGTCAGAGCGAGCGGCTCGATGTGTTTGCCCGCTTGCCGCATCACAACTTCCCGGGCGGGCGCATGCTGCGTGTGCCGCTATTGACCCTGGGCGCCTGGTATTACGCGACGCGCGATCGCTTGGGACTGTAACCCCGAAACTGTTGGGGTTCGCCTGCGGTTCACCCCCAACCTACATATTGACCGCGACATGTAGGTTGGCGATGAGCGTAGCGAATCCCAACAGATACCCGCAAGTCTTAAGCTTACGCCGCCATAAAGCGCGCGATCGGCGTATTGCTCCAGTCCACGCTATCCAGCAGGTTCTTGACGATCAACCCCAACTCGGTATCGCCTTCGATCATCAGTTTACGATTGAAGAACAGCGTATCCGGGTCTTCCTCGCGCAGCATCATGCGCGCGAAATCCGCAGCCTGAGCGCTAAAGCGCAGGTCTGGCTCAAGGTTCGACGTGTCGACGCAAAAACCGGAATCGGTTGCGCCAAGGCGCAACGACATCCCCGCGTCCAAAATCCGAACTTCAAAGCGGCGCCCCGCCAGCAGGCTCATATCCGCCGGTAAAATGTCGCGGCGAATCAATTGATTCAGTGCGCCAACCAGCACAAAAGCAGGAGGTTTAGCTGGCAAGCGGGTCAAAATCTTGCTCAGCATGGCGGGAATGGTCAGGTCAGGTACGCGCATATTCAGCCTCTTGCAGATGGACAATCCCGGCCTGGCCGCGCCAGTAGCCGTCGACCCAAGACCCGCCGGCCAGTTGTTGTAAATGGTTCAGGCGCTGGCTGTCGCAGTGGTTGCCGGCGATTTCATCGGCAAATGCCCGCACAATTTCCGCCACACCTTCGGACTGCGGACTGATGCGCACCGCGCTGACCCCGATTTGCGCCATATCGGCCAGATGGGGTAAGAGCGATTGGCATTCGGCCGACATGGTCTGAATGCCATTGATCGTCAGAAACTCTTGGTTTTCGCGCGTGCTGAGCAGCATCCCGTCCGCGTGCTCGAGGCAGCGGAACTCGCAACTGTCCTTGCTCAAGTTGTAATGACGGGCGGTGAAGCAGCGCGAGGAGAAGGCTAGCGGTAATTTTCCCCAGGCGAATACTTCGGTTTCCACCGCGACACCTTGAGCGATAATCTCGCTCAAGGTGTCGCGGGTCATCTCCAGCGGTGGTAGCCAGCGGTAAGCCCCCAGCCGTTGGAACAGCGCCAGTGTCTCGGCATTGTAGATATTCAGATAAGGGCCGGCGACAAACGGCACCTGGCTATCGCGCGCCAATTTAGCCGCGCCCAGATCGTTGGCCTCGATACCGACTTGCCCGTTGTCAATCAGCTTGCGCAAGCGTTTCAGATCGGATTCGCTTTCAATCAAGGCCTGAGCCGACAACACACAGCGTTTGCCCGCGAGACTTAATTCTTGTGCCAGCTCGATCCAATCCTGGGTGCGTAGCTGCTGGCGTCGGCCGCAAACCACTTCCCCCAAGTAAATCGTATCCAGTGGCAGTTCGACCGCGGCGCGATAAAACTGCATCACTTGTTCGCGCGGCCAGAAAAACTGCAGCGGTCCCAAGGTCAGTCCTAAATTTAATGTATTCATCGTTTCTTCGCTTACTTCCAGGGCCGGTTATAGGCACCCAGCGTTTGCTGATGTCCTTCGGAAACCTTGTCCAGCGCAGTCTGCCAGCTGGGGCGCACGCTGAAGCGTTGTGCGTCGCGCGCGGCATCCAGCGCTTCGCGCAGCGTGCGCGTTACTTGGGCCACGTAGGCCGGACTGCGTTGTCGGCCTTCTACCTTGATGGCGGAAACTCCGATGGAGATCAGTTCCGGCAGCATGGATAGAATATTCAGGCTGGTCGGCTCTTCCAGGGCGTAATAGGTTTCGCCGCCCACGGCAAAGCGTCCCTTGCACAGGGTCGGGTAGCCCGCGGCTTCATCTTTGCCATACTGGTCGATCAAAATATCGTTGAGGCGCGCGTTGAGCTGCTTCTCACCATGTTCCCAGCGTACGAAACGCGCAGGTGAGCAGACGCCATGGGTATTGGGTGATTCGCCGGTCGCATAGGAGGAGAGCAGGCAGCGACCCTCAACCATGACGCACAGGCTGCCAAACCCGAATACCTCAATCTCGACTTCGGTATGCTCAATCACGTGTTTGACCTGATCCAGTGTCAACACCCGCGGCAGAACCGCGCGCCGAATTCCGAACAGATCGCGCGCCAGATTAATCGCTTCATAGTGGGTGGCCGAGCCCTGTACCGAGAGATGCAAACGTAGCTCTGGATGGTGCTTGACCGCATAGTCCATCAGACCGAGGTCGGCCAGAATCACCGCGTCGACGCCCAGGTCGGCGGCATGGTCCACCGCGCGTTTCCAGCGGCTGATATCCGCGCCCTGGGCATAGGTGTTGATCGCCATCAGAATCTTGCGCTTGCGATCATGGGCGTAGCGAATACCCTCGCTGGCGGACTTGTCGTCAAAATTCAGGCCGGCGAAATTACGCGCGTTGGTGGCGTCTTTCAATCCGAGATAAACCGTGTCGGCGCCGTTGTCCACGGCGGCTTTTAGCGCGGGTAGACTGCCTGCGGGGCAGACCAATTCAGGCAGAGTATGGGTTGCTGTCATGGCGCTTTTAGGCATTTAGGATAAACCGTAGGAGGGTAGCAGAGCCCGCATGCCATCGGTTTGTTCTGCGTCAACAAGCGACTGACGCGTCGTGTTCCTCCCCCTTTCTAACTAGATCATGTTCAAAACGGCCAGGCCTGTTTGCTGATGGCCACGCTGACGATATAAACCAGTACACACAAGGCGGCGGCAAAGGCCGCGCCGCGCGCGGCCTGCGTGCGCCCGCGTTTGAGCGCCACGCTGCCGAGCAAAATATAAGCCACGACCGCAATGATTTTAGCCATGAGCCACGGCTGCTGGCGCGGGTCGTAGTGCATCAGTAGCGCCAATGCCAGGGCCGAACTGAGCAGCAGGGTATCGACCACATGCGGCAGAATGCGCAGCCAGCGGTTCGTCAGATGCCTGGAGCCGCGCAGCATTAGGGTGCCGCGCAGGATGAACAGCGCAATCGAGGTCAGCGCGAAGCCGATGTGGCTGTGTTTCAGAACTAAATAGAGATGCATGACGCCGCCGCAAATAACTTGTTCAAAAGGTCCCTAATGTTACACTCAAGCCAGCCGTCCACGAGCGATCCTTCATTCCCATGCTGCACTTATATCAGTCCAATCGGTTAGAACGCCTAGGTGATCTGTTTACCGGCATGATCCGTGCCGTGCCTCTGTCCGACCCTTTTCACCCCGAAGTGGTGATGGTGCAAAGCCGCGGGATGGGGCGCTGGGTGACGCTGGCAACGGCGCGCGCCACCGGCATCGCGGCCCACTTCGAATTTGTGCTGCCAGCGGGCTATGCCTGGACCCTGATGCGCCAGGCGCTGCCAGATTTGCCGCAGCAGTCGGCTTTTGCTCCCGAAATCCTGACCTGGCGCTTAATGGCGCTGCTGCCGACCCTCAACGCGCGCGAATTCGCGCCGCTGGCGCGCTATTTGGAGGGAGGCGAGCGCGCTGCGTTCGAGTTGGCGGGGCGGGTGGCTGATATTTTTGACCAATACTTGGTGTTTCGCCCCGACTGGATTCGTGCTTGGGAAAGCGGACAGCTACTGGGTCTGGGCGCCGATGAGGCCTGGCAGGCGGCGTTGTGGCGCTTGATGGCGCAACAGGTTCCCGGCGTGCACCGAGTTCAGATGCTGGATACGTTTCTGCCCGCGTTGACGGCTGAGATGCTGCCGGAACGGATTACCCTGTTCGGTATCGCCAGTTTGGCGCCGATGTATTTGGCGCTGGTCAAACGCCTGGCCGAATTGACCGATGTCTGCCTGTTTCTGCTCAACCCCTGCCAGGAGTACTGGGGCAATATCGTCGATGTGCGCGGTCAATTAAAACTGAGCGGGCAAGGGCTGGATGTCGAACCCGATCATCCCTTGCTGGCGACTCTGGGCAAGCAGGGCCGCGACTTCTTCGATCTGGTGTCCGAGGCGCTGCCCGCGAGTCATGAGGCATTTAGCGCGCCGGAACAGGATCACCTGCTGGCGCGCTTGCAGCGCGATATCTTGCAGCTTGAAGTGCCAGAAGCGCGGGCGCTGGCGCCGGACGACCATTCGATCGAACTGCACGCCACGCATGGCGCGATGCGCGAACTTGAGGTCCTGAAAGATAAGCTGCTGGCCTATTTCGCCGCCGACCCCGGTTTGACGCCGGCGGATGTCGCGGTGCTCACACCGGATATCAATAGTTACGCCCCGTATATCGACGCCGTGTTTGGCGCGCGCGCCGATGCGCCCAATATTCCCTACAGCATTGCCGACCGGCGCATCGAGCGTCAGGTGCCGTTGCTGGCAACCTTTAGCGCGTTGATGGATCTGGCCGATTCACGCTTTGCCGCGGAGTCGGTTTTGGCGCTGCTGGATTGTCCGGCGCTGTTGCGCCGCTTTGGCCTGAGCAGCGAAGAGGTTCCGACGATTCAAGACTGGGTACGGCGCGCGGCGATACGCTGGGGGCGCGACGCCGCGCACAAGGCCGAACTGGGGCTGCCACCCGACCCCGGCTTTACCTGGCGCTGGGGACTGGACCGGCTGTTGCTCGGCAGTGTATTGCCCGCCGCCATGGCCGAGCGCGGCAGCCCTCTGTTTGACGATCTGCTGCCGCTGACGCTGACGACAGGCAGTCAAGTAGACACTCTGGTGCGCTTTAGCGCGCTCTATGCTGAACTGGAATCCCTGGCGCAATCTTGGCGTCAGCCCGCGCCAGCTTCCGTCTGGTGCCAGCGCCTGCTTGACGCGGTCGATGCTCTACTGCAGCCGGATGAAAGTGAAGAGGATGCGCTGGATACCCTGCGTCAGGCGATCGCCACGCTCGACAATGAAACTCGCTTGGCTCAGTTTCATGGCGCGCTCTGCCTGCCAGTGGTGCGCGATTGGTTGGCGCGTCGCCTGGCGCAAGCCTCGTCCGATGGTTTTCTGACCGGTGGCGTGACCTTTTGCGCCATGGTGCCGATGCGATCGATCCCGTTCCGTATTTTGTGCCTGATCGGCATGAACGATGGCGCTTATCCGCGCGACGAGCGCTCGGTCAGCTTCGATCTGGTGGCGCAACACCCACGGCGTGGCGACCGCTCGCGTCGTTTCGATGACCGCTATCTGTTTCTCGAAGCATTGCTGTCGGCGCGCGACAAACTCTATCTGTCGTATGTCGGTTTGTCGGCGCGCAGCAATGAAGAGCTACCGCCGTCGGCCTTGCTGTCCGAGATGATCGATGTGTTGACCGCCATGGGCGCCAACCCGCAACAGCTGCGCCTGGCTCATCCGCTGCAACCGTTCGCGCCGGCCTGCTATGACGGAGTTGATCCGCGTCTGGCCAGTTATGAACCCAGTTACGCCCTGGCGCTGGCAGAGGCGCGCGTCGCCGCAGTGCCATTTGCCGCGCCCTTGCCGGGGCTGGTGCCGGCGGGCGAGGTTAGGCTCGAAGAGCTGCTGTGGTTCTGGCGTTTGCCTGGGCGCGCCTGGTTGTCCGAGCAGCTTGGCATTCGTTTGGGCGCGGCGCGCGCGCCCCAGTTGGAGCGTGAACCCTTCGAACTGGATCGCGATGCGCGCCAAGTGGTGCTCGATCGCGTGCTGGACGGCTGGTTGCATGCCCGGCCAGAGGCCGTGCTCAAGGACGAAATTCAGGGTGGAGGCTATTTGCCGCCGGCGGCGCTCGGTCTGGCCTGGCTGGATGAAGAGCTGCGCCTGGGCGCGCGCTTTGCCGCGCGCCTGCCTGACAGTCTGCGCCAGCCGGTACTGCCGCCGCACCCAGTGCGGCTGTGCATCGAGGGCCTGCCCCTGGTCGGTACCTTGCCCGGGCTGCGCGCTTCGGGGCGGCAGCAAGTCGAGGCGCGACCGGCGTTTGCCGCTCGGCAGATCGAACTGTGGTTGTCTCACCTGGTGTTGTGCGCCAGCCGGCCAGAGGGGGTCGAACCCTTATCCGAACTGTATGCGCAAGATGGGCTCTACCGCTTGCGCGGGCGCGATGACGCCCTTGAACTGCTGCGCCCCTGGCTGGCGTTCTGGCGTCAGGGACAAAGCCTGCCATTGCCGTTTTTTCCGCGAGCTAGTCTGGCGTATGCCCGTCATCTGGCCCAGGCGCCCGAAGCGCGCGAGGTGGCGTTGCAGAAAGCCCTGGCGGAGTGGGACCCCTTGTTCGACGGCAAATTTCCACAAAAAGACGAGCCGGCGATTGCCCTGGCGTTTCGTCATCAAGCCCCGCTGACCGATCCCTTGTTTGAACAACTGGCGCAAATTTTGTTGTTGCCGATGATCGCGGCTCTGGACTCATCAAAGGAGGACGCATGAGTCCATTGGATGTGCTGAATTGTCCACTCGATGGCGTTAACTTGATCGAAGCCTCGGCCGGCACCGGCAAGACCTGGACCATCGCCGCGCTCTATACCCGCTTGCTGCTGGAGCCGGACGCAGTGGGTAGCGTGCCGAATATCGACCAGGTGCTGGTGGTGACTTATACCAAGGCGGCCACCGCCGAGCTGCGCGCGCGGCTGCGCCAGCGTTTGCATGAGTTAAGTCTGGTCTTGGCCGGCAAGGCCAGCGACGATCCGTTTTTATTGGCGATGGCGGAGCGCCACCCGCCAGGCGCGTTGCGCGCCGCGGCCGAGGCGCGTCTGAATGTGGCGCTAGCGGGGTTCGATACCGCGGCGATCTATACCATTCATGGTTTTTGCCAGCGCGCGCTGACCGACGCCGCGTTCGAGTCAGGCCAAAGTTTCAGTGCCGAACTGATGCAGGACGATAGTGAACGTCTGTTGTCCGCCGCCGATGATTTTTGGCGACGACAGGTGGTGCACGATGAGTTGCTGGCGCGTGTGTTATCGACGCGAGGTGAAACGCCTGACGCCTGGCTGGCCCAAGTGCGGCCGTTTTTGGCCAAACCTTACCTCAAGGTGGATCGGCCGGACGCTGGAGGCTTGACTCGCGCGAGCGCGCGTCTGGATCAAGATTGGCGCGCGTTATCACGAGATTCCGAAAGTTGCCTGGCCGCGTTGCAATGCCTGCTTGAGACTAAAGGTATGAATGCCCGTTCCTATGGTCCAGAGCATCAAGCCAAACTGCGCCAGTGTCTGACCGCTCTGCTGGCGACCCCGGAGCGCGTGCCATCGCTGACGCGCGACGAACGACAATTACTCGATAAACTGACACCCACTGCTTTGGCCAAAGGGGCTAATAAAGGGTTTAGCGCGCCCGAGCACCCGGCCTTCGCGCGCGTGGCCGATTGGCTCGCGGCCTGGGATGCGTATGCCTTGGCGGTCGAGTTGGAAGTCACCCGCCTCAAGCTGGATTTAATTGACTGGATCGCCGAAGAAATGGCGCGCCGCCGTCAGGACGAGCGCAAGCGCAGTTTTGACGATTTACTGACCGATCTGGACGCGGCCCTATCCGAACCGGAGCGCGGGCCGGCGCTGGCGCGCCAGTTGGCGGCCAGCTTCAAAGTGGCGCTGATCGATGAGTTTCAAGATACCGATCCGATTCAATATCATATTTTTCAGTCGTGCTTTGTCGCCGAACAACGGCCGGTGTTTTTGGTCGGCGACCCGAAGCAGGCGATCTACAGCTTTCGTGGCGCGGACATCTTTGCTTATCTTGCGGCGCGTGAAGATGCGGTGCATCGCTATACGCTAGACAGTAACCGCCGCTCGCAAGCGCCGCTGGTCGCGTCGGTCAATGCTTTGTTCGCGCGACCCGAGCCTTTTGTGTTACCTGAAATCAGCTTTCAGCCGGTCGCGGCACAGGCCGCCAGCGATCAACGGCTGGAGATTGATGACGATCGGGCGCCGTTTAATTGGCAGTGGCTGGATTTTACCGATAGCGCCAAGGGGGCCAGTAAGCAGCAGGCTGGCAAACGCGCGGCACTGAGCTCGGCCGCCGAAATTGCACGCTTGCTGGCGCTCGCGCGCTCCGGACACGCTAGCCTGGTGCGTGCTGGCGCGCGGCGGCCACTGTGTGGCGGCGATATTGCGGTGCTGGTGGCCAGCCATCGTCAGGGGGATTTGATCCGGCAGTCTCTGTCTGATCTGAATATTCCCAGCGTGGCGCTGACTCAGGACAGCGTTTATGCCAGCCGCGAGGCGCAAGAGTTGCTGCAGTTGTTGAACGCCTGGGCCGAGCCCGGCAATGAAAGCCGCTTACGCCTGGCCCTGACCACCGAACTGATCGGCTGGCGCGCGGATCAACTCAAGCGAAGTCAGGATGACGAGAGCGGGTGGGAAGGCTTGCTGGCGGCGCACGCGGACGATCATCAACGCTGGCGCGAGCGGGGTTTCATGGCGGCGTGGCGCCAGTTTTTCGCGCGCCAGGGGTTGGCGCAGCGCCTACTGCCCTTGCCCGATGGCGAACGCCGCTTGACCAACTTGGCGCATTTGGCCGAGTTACTGCAAAAAGAGAGCGAAACCCGTGGCGGGATGGTGCCGTTACTGGATTGGTTTCAACGCCAGGTGAGCGCGCCGCGCGCGGCGGAAGAGGCGCAGCTGCGCCTGGAAAGCGATGCCTCGCTGGTCAAGATTGCCACAGTGCATAGCGCCAAGGGCTTGCAATACGCGATCGTGTTTTGTCCGTTTCTGTGGGACGGCGCGCTGGAGCGGCGCGACACCGCTTTTTGGCGCAGCCATCGCGCCGATGGCTCCTGGCTGACGCCGGATGCTCTAGTGACCGATGAGGTCAAGCAGGCGGCGAGCCGTGAATTGCTGGCGGAAAAGCTGCGACTGGCCTATGTGGCGCTGACCCGCGCGCAACACCGGCAATACGTCGCCTGGGGTTGGGTGCAGAAAATGGAAACCGCGGCGCTGTCCTGGCTGCTGCATACCGCGCCGTCGATCGCACTTGAAGATGTCACCAGCTTAAGCGCGGCGACGGTGTACACCGATCTGCAGCGGTTTTCCGCCGCCTTGGGCGCGGCGGCGCGGCTGCTGCCGGAAGAGTCGGCCGGACCCATGGCGCCCGACCGGCCGTGCGACACCCCGTGGGCCGCGCTTAAGTTTCCACGCGCGCTCTACACTCCGTGGCGCGTATCCAGTTTTACCGGCTTGGCGCAGCATGGCTCGCCCGAACGCGAACGGCCGGACCACGATCACGGTGTTCTGGAGCCGCTGCCACTCGAAACCGCCTCGGGCCTGCTGCCGTTTCCACGTGGCGCGCGCGCCGGCACCTGTTTGCACGCGATACTGGAACGCATTGATTTCACCGCGCCGCGCGCCGAGATTCAGGTCGCGGTGCAAGAAAGCGTGGTGTCTTTCGGTTTTGACCCAGCGTGCGCGCCAGCCGCCAGCGATTTGATCGAACGCACTCTCGACGCACAACTCGACCCCGGGGTGCGGCTGGCGCGGGTTGCTCCGCACAAACGCCTAGTCGAGCTGGAGTTCATGCTACCGGTGGGACGGTTGCAAGCCGGTGCTTTGATCGCACTGTTGGCGGCCGAGGAGCATGGTCTGGACCCGGCATTGCGTCAGGCGGCGCAGGGCTTGAATTTCAAAACGCTGCAGGGCTTTCTCAAGGGATTTATCGATCTGGTGTTCGAAGCCGACGGGTGCTTCTACCTGGTGGATTACAAATCGAATTATCTGGGCGCGACCCAGGCTGACTATGGTCCCGAGTCGTTGGCGCAGTCGATTGCGTGCGAACACTATTACCTGCAGTACTTGATCTATAGTGTCGCGCTGCGCCGTTATCTGCGCTCGCGCGGCGTGGACTTCGATGCGCGTTTTGCCGGGGTACGCTACCTCTTTATGCGCGGGCTTGACGCCTCGGGTCGCGGCGTGTGGCGCGACCAACCCGCGCCAGTATTGCTTGATCGTCTGGATTCCCTGTTGGGGTGAGCCCCCTCACCCGTCATTCTCGCCGCCACCACACACCGTCATCCTCGCCGCGCAGCGGCGGGGATCCAGCGGACTTGCGGCATCGCCAGCGAAAAGCCTGGATCTCCACGCTGCGCGTGAAGATGACGACTGAGGACTGCGCGTGAAGATGACGACTGAGGGCCGCGCGGGAAGATAACGGTAGGGGGAAGGCATCAGCGGGATGCCCGCAATGTTAGTGGATTCGCTTGGGCTCAAAAGCCAATCCGCGTAGGGGAAAAATCATTTTCTGAAAGTTGATGAGCGCGCGCGTAGGTATTGTCTTCATTCCTTACTCTCCATCTTTTGAAGACTCATCCCTATGTTGACTAACGTATCTAACGCCAGTTCTACCTCGCCTTTGGCACAGTCGGTCGATGCGCCACCCGTGTCTACTCCGGTCACCACCAGTCCGGTGGTCGCCACGTTGTCCTCGGTTGGCCAGGTGGATGGGGATCTAACCCTCACCTCTGCCGCCACTGCGAGCAGCGCCAAGACCGATGCCTCCGAGGTTTTCAGCAGCAAGCTAACGACGAACGAACAACAGCTGAATTGGGCCGCCGCGACGACCGACCTGTCGACTGAGGCCAAAGAGATGATCATGAGCCATCCCTGGCTGCAACAGGCGCAGAAGCTGAGCGATGAGCAGTTTCAGCAGCTGCTGTGCTGTGTCTCGGATGTGAAGTACTGGATCAGCAGCCACCCAGGCTACGCCGTGGAGCAACTGCGCTCGGTGGTCAATTCCTATGTCTTGGAGCGTGTGGAGCCCTACGATCGCAAAATACTGGAGCAAGTGTTCAAGCTGTGCATTACCAGTGCCCAAATTCCCAATCCGGAGCTCCTGCTCAATGACATCGATGCGTGCGTGCAAGAATTCAAACTCTTGAACCAACAACAAGTCGAGGGCAGCGCCACCCATCTTAAGCCACGGCTGGAGGCGCTGTGCAAGAAGCTGATCGATTGCAATTATATTCTCGGCCAGGCACTGAAGAATTTGCAGCATACTAACCCCGAGGCTGCCCCGTTGTTCAAGGCCAGTTGCTTGTCGCTGAAAGCGCTGGACTACTGCTCAAGGGTGATGTTGGTCGATAAAATCTTGTCCGACGAGTTCAGCCCGCTGCTCACCAGCAATGGCGACATGGTCCGCAAGGAAGTGAACATCAAGATCGACGTCAAGTTGCTGGCTCCGAGTAATTTGTCGGCGAGCCTGGCTGGCCACCTCTGTTGGACACTCGGGGTCGAGGACGGCCAAATCAAATCCAGTCAATGCAAGATGGTCGGCATGGGGTTCAATATAGACAATGCCCCCGTGCCGGTGCAATGGGTGTTGAACGCCATACAGGAGCGTATCGGCGCACTGTTCAGAACCAAGACCCGCACCTACCCTTCGGTGGCTGAGTTCTTGCAGGATAGGGCCGGTAAATTCGCCGACGCGATGTTGTATGTGTCCAATGGAGAGAAGGGCGGCATCACCGCCAGACTGAAAAACGCCCAGGCCAGCAACGGCATTCACTGCAATGACGCGGGGCAAAAATGGGAGCGGCAGCGTCCTATGTTTGAGCAAAATTTTCAGCAACGTCAGATTTTGCAGCCCGGGCAGGGATTCGCGTCCATGCCGCGGCATCATCAGTGGACGCCCACCGTGAGCCGCACCACGGGCGCTGGCTTGCTTCAGGGTAAAAAGTTGACGCATCTGCAGGCGGGTAAGACCAAGAGTAAAACGGAAACCACCAAGACGGTCGAACTCCTGCCGGCCTTGCTGCAAGAACCGACCCTGATCCATACGGCGGAATATCCGGAGATTTTCCGGTTTTCCGTGCCGGCCGGTGTTATGGATGAGAAAGCACACCAGTGGCAAGGGAGCGACGCTCTGAAATGGCTGAGACAGCAGGAACTGGAGGGCCGAAAGTTGCTGAGCGTGATCAAGGATTCCGCTGCTGAGTCGCCGCAATCCCAGGCGGCGCAACTGGCGCTGGATACCATCCGCGCGACACTGCAAGCCGCGATCAGAGAGAACTATACGGAGGCGCAGTGGGTGAACCAGCTGGCTAGCGAACAGGCCAGCCTGAATGCCGCGCTGGCGCTCGACCCCACCCGAGCGCATGACAAAATGATGAAGACTGGCCGCTCTCTGCGCCAAGAAATCGTCGATCGTGCTGATCAACGCAACCTGATCGTTCTCCATGATCGTTCTCCACAGGCGATCGCCGATCTTCACCTCGAAGAAGCAAATTTTAATGTGAGCCTCATGAAGGCGCTAGAGTATAACCATGTGCTACTGGAAAACGCCTGGCGCGAGATTGCCGCGCCGAACTCGCCGGATTTCATGGCTAAATTGACTCAAGACATTAAGCCGCTGTTTTCGAAACCCTCGGGATTCTCCGCCGCGCAGGTTGCTATGCTGAGCGAGTTGCCGCTCACTCAGTCGAGTAAGAACACCTCGATCGTGAAGCCATTGTTGTTGTTGGATGACAAGCTACCCGCCACCATGGTCTATCGCGTGAATCAGCATGCTGAGCAGTCCAATGCCTCGATTGATCTAGTGCTGAAGAGTGATCAGACGGCGGAACTGTCCAATGTGCTGTCATCTTCAGCCGCCGCGCTGAAGATCACCAATAAGGTGAAGCAATCCGCGGCGGATATGTTGAAGATCGACCTGGAGCAGGTGGTGCTGACCCCCGACGATATCGTGGCGGCCTGGAAAAATCATGGTGAAGCCCGCGAATTATGTCTGCATTTTTCCCAGGTTCGCGACAAATTTGTTCCGATCTACGCGCGTAGGATGAATTCGTCGGCAACCGCGTTGTCGCTCAGTAATCTACTGTTATTGGGTAGCGCGGACGGCGCCACTTTTGACGCAAATGGCGTTAAGTTTAGCGCGAACGGCGTCAATTTTAACGCGAATGGCGTCAATGTTAATGTGGATGGCGATGTCGGCAAGGGGCAGGTACGAGTGGAGTCCGAGCATCTTTACAGCTATAGCATGGATTATTTAAAGAACAACTACATGCAAAGCGGGCTGCCGTTTCTGATCGCGCACCGATCGGAGGCGCAACAGCTACTGGCCGGGCTGGTGCAGACGCCTCCCGCGTCATCGCTTGAAGTCGAATTGCGCGCGATGGACTTGATGCTGAAACAGACGGAACAGCAAAAGGCGGATAAGACTGAACATGCTTTGATCCTGGATGTGCGCAAGACAGCGCAGGACTGGGTTGACAGCGTGGCCGATCAGAAAGAAGGGCAATGGGTCAAAGCGCAAACCGCCATGACTAATCTGTTCAGCGCGGTGCGTCCACTGGAGCAGCAGCGGTTGAACGCAGAGTTCAAACCTAAAATGATGAAGAAATAGACCGGGTATTGGTCTGTGCTGGTATTGGCGCCCTCATGACGTGAGCGGCGCCATTTTTGTTTGGTGCGCCCGGCATTCCCTCCCTGCGCGCTGGTTCACACCAACCCGCGTAAGGGAAAAATCGTTTTCTGAAAGTGATGCGGGGTGCGTGTAGGTATGGTCTGTATTCATTACTGACTCCCTTTGATCTCCAACGCCATGACCATCGATATGTCCACCCAGCACCGCTCCGTGAGCGTGAACTTGCAGCAGCCTAACCTCATTTTGGATCCTTCGCCGGTTTCGCTCCCCGCCAGCGGCATTAGCACAGCGCGGTCGGTTAGCTCGTCGAATGAGACTCCAGCCGCCGCCGAGACCGCCTCCTCCACGACCCCCGAGACCGTCACCCCTAGCTTTCCCGATCATCTCGACCGCAAGTTGAGTTCGGAACACCAGGAGATTTGGCGCCAAGTGGCGGCGCGCATCACCAGCCAATACGACCCCAAAACCGCACAGACCATCATCGGTTTGGTGCGAAGCCATGCGGGACTGCAAGCGCGCGCGACGCAGCTGGATGAGGCTATGTTTCAGCGCTTGCTGATGTGCGCCGCGATGGTTGAACTGCGCGCTGGCCAGCACCCGGCTGAAAAGCTTGATTTGCGTCAGTTTACTGACTCACAGGTGCTGGAGTTTTTTAAACTGAGTGATGTGGCATTGCTGAACAAAGCGTTTGGCCGGATTGGCTCCGATGCCATGCGTAGTCGTGCTAAAGCGACGGCCATCGAAAATTTCACCGGATTTACCGAAGAATTTACCCATCTGAATCGTCTGCCAGGACATAAAATCGGCGACGAAGAAATTCTGAAGATCAAGGATTTATATACGAGAATTGGCGGCCTCTACCAAGAACTGGAGCGTGTCCAGAAGTCGCTGGCCAAAACGAACCCCGATGCGAGTGCTTTACTGGGATGTGTGGCGCTGGATCTTTCCGGCATGGAGTATGCGCTCAAGGGCAAGTTAGTTGAGCAGCAGTTGGGCGCGGCGTGGAAGGAAGCGATGCTACCGGGCTCGAGTGAGGCGATCGCCCTCGACGCCAAAATCGACATTGGCGTGCTCAGTGCGCTGGCAACCAACCTCGAATTGCGTATTGGCTTGAAAGTGAAAGTCAATGACGAAGGGAAAATTGAAGTGATCCGCCATCAGGCGGTCAAAGGCAAGCTCGATCTCGGCTCGCCGGAGCTCACGCTCAATGCCTGGACCAGAACCGCCGCCGGTAAACGCCTGGCGCCGGCGCATAATTTGCTGCAAAAAACCGTGCAATGGCTCGGTAGCGCGTTGAGTTATTCTCGGGAAAATAAGCTGACGTTCAATACTCGTGAAGAATTCATTCAGCATTATGCCTTACTCGCCACCACGATTCTGTCGGCAGCCGAGCTGCGCAAACTGCCTCGGGAGCATCGGATACCCGCCGCACTGCAAAAGGCGCAGGGCATCACGCCAATTCGAACCGCGCAAGCGATTCAAGAAAACTTGAATGTTTACAAAACCCAGATGACACAAGTCATGCAGCGTGCTCACTGGCTTGAGTCATGGCAGGAGGTTGATACAGCGTCGAATGCGCGTCCGTCACCGATGTCAAGCCGGGTCAACGATCTGAAGGCTTCGCAACAAGACCTCGCGCTGCTTCTTGCCGCACGCAGTCAAGGCAGCAAAGCAAAAACCTCCAAACCGACATCGCGGATTGACGCTTGGATGGCGCAACCCAGTTTGATTCCGATGGCAAATCCGAAAATTTTCAACATCATGCTGTCTGGGGCAACGCTGCATCCTGAACTTAAGAAGTTCGGCCTAGTCGACCAGACACTTGAATTGCGTGGAGACGCCGCGCTTTCTTGGCTGCAAGTCACCAACGATCGTATTCGCGTGTTTAAATCAGCACTGGCCGCTCGTGGCAGCAGCGTCACGCCACCATCGGAACAAGAACTGAAAGAGGCGCTCAATAACCTGGGGCGCCAGACGGAACAAGGCTGGAAAAAGGCTCAAAACGCCAGGGAAGGCATGGCGATTGTTCGTGAGCAATTGCAAGGCGCGATGGTGTCTAACCAAGTCGCGGCCAAGTGGATCGAGCAGTTGATTGTGGCTGGCAATGGGGTGAGTCCCTTTAAGTTGAACATGTTCAGAGAGGGCCCGGCCCCGCTTAATTCGGTATTCTCCGCGAGCGTGCCCCAGCCTAAGAACCGCGCTGAGACCTACGGCGCGGCCAGGCTCGAGCTGGAGAATATTGCGGAGGCGCTCGACATTGATGATGTGGATGCCTTTAGCCAAAGTAACGATCATCCCAAGGCGCGTCTGATGCAGGCAATGATGGCAAATCACGTCAAATTGGCGAGCCTGTGGCTGGATTCCTTTGGGCGCGACGAAGCGCCAGATGCGGCGTTCGCCGCCAAGCAGGGTGAGATGCGTGGTTTCTATGCCGAACTGTCGGGACTACCGAGTGAGTTGCGCGCTCAGGCGACCGAATTGCCTCTCATTAAGAGGGGAACGGTGAAATCGCTGGTCGACAAATTGGAGCTGGCGCCAAGTCATGGCAAATGGCAGCTCGACCCCATTATTCGCTATAGCATGAACACTGATTTTGAGCGCGATGGCGAGCGTCTGGAGCTTTACCTGAACAACCAGCAAACTAGCACGTTGCGCAAGGCCATCAATAAGGATACGGCGGATAAGACGACTGACGCGGCGACGCAACTGAATGCTGCCGTCAACGCCTGGCTAGGCAAGCAGCAGCTAATACCGAGCGAGTTGGCGATCAATAGCGAAGAACTTGACCAGGCGGCGTTACTTGACAGTAATCACAGTGAGCGGGAGTTGGTCCTGCGTTTTATCAAAGTAGGTCAAACCTTTGTGTTGCAAGAGGCGCAGAGATTAACGGACACGGACCATCACTCTCTGAAATTTGCGAAGGTCGAATTGCCGTTGGTCACGCTTGAGTCGAGCATTAGCCACGAACAGCAGCGAGTAGGCTCAAGCCGCTGGGGTGAAAAAACCTTGACCGGCGCGCAGCTCGGATTTAATTCCACGCGATTTGAATCCGACGTGGATGCAAGTTGGCAGCGGCTGATGACGTCACATTCAACCGAACTTCAGGCATTGCTGCGCAACGTGGCGAGCTCCCCACTTTCGACTGAGGCCAAACCGATTGAGCCGAAACCGATTGAGATCGAACTGATGGCAATGGCCGTGACGCTTGGCGGAAAAATGTCTTTGATTGACGATTTGCGCTTAGCGGCGCGGGCATGGGTCGCCGTCGCCGATCAAAAAAAACCCGCGCAGGGCGCATGGGACGCCGCGCGGCAAGTCTTGACCCATCTGTTCAGCGCGCTTTACCCGCTAGAGCAGCAACGCTTGGACCAAGGGTTCAAACCAGAAATGAAATAGCCCTGGTTTCACCAACGGATGGCTCTGGCGCTTGGCGCCCCTCGCGCGGCGAGCGGCGCCTTTTTTGCGCCCGCAGGCCGCTAGGGACGACCCACATTGCGCAATAACCGGCTTGGCGGTGGTCAGATACAGCCCAACCGCATTATGATCATTACATGACCAGTTAGACTTATGCTGAATGCAGTTCTCACCGGATAGGGCCACGCTATGTTTGAATCAGCGGAAATCGAGCACCGAGTCGATAAAGAAACCTTTAAACAGCAAGTGCCGGCGTTGCGCGAAGCCTTGCTGGATGTCCAGTATGACCTGAAGGAAAAAGCGGATTTCCCGGTGCTGATTTTGATTCATGGCTTTGATGGCGCGGGGCGCGGTGAAACCATGAATTTGATTAACGAGTGGCTCGACCCGCGCTTGATCCGTACCGTGGCTTTCGGCGCGCCGAACGACGAAGCGCGCGCGCGCCCGTGGATGTGGCGCTATTGGCGCGAACTGCCGAGCAAGGGACGCATCGGCATGTTTTTTGACTCCTATTATTCCGATACGCTGTTTGATCGCGTGTTTGGTCATAGCGACTGGGATGCCTTCGATCTCAAGATTCAGGATATCCAGCATTTCGAACATATGCTGGCGCAGGATGGCGCCCTAATCATCAAGTTCTGGTTTCACCTGTCCAAGGACAAGCAGAAAAAGCGGCTGAAACTGCTGGAAAAAGACCCGATGACCCGCTGGCGTGTGTCCAAGACCGATTGGGAGCACTACGAGCGCTACGATTTGATCCGAAAATTCGGCGAACACTTGATCCGCCTGACCAATACCGCCGATGCGCCCTGGGTGATTGTCGACGGTGAGGACGCCAACTTTCGCAACCTGACCGTCGGCAATACCATCCTGACCGCCTTGCGCAACCGCATGAAGCAAAATGCCGCGGCCGCCAGTAACCCGGTGCCGGTCGAAGCCCCGCCGCTATTGGCGCCGATCGACAATAAGCTGATTCTGGATGCCTTGACCCTGGATCAACCGACCACCAAAGAAGAGTATCGCGAAAAAATTCAGCAGCTGCAGGGACGTTTGCATAAACTGACGCGCCATCCGCGCTTTGCCGAGCACGCGCTGGTGCTGGCGTTCGAAGGTAATGACGCGGCGGGCAAGGGGGGCAGCATTCGTCGGATTACTCAGGCGCTGGACGCGCGTATGTATCAGGTCGTGCCGGTCGCGGCCCCAACCGAGGAAGAACGGGCTCAGCCCTGGTTATGGCGCTTCTGGCGTCACATGCCGGGTAAGGGGCGGATTACGATCTTCGATCGCTCCTGGTATGGTCGGGTTTTGGTCGAGCGGGTAGAGGGCTTCGCCAAGGAAGCCGACTGGATGCGCGCCTATTACGAAATCAACGACTTTGAACATCAACTGAGTCAGAACGGGATTATCGTGGTCAAGTTCTGGTTGACGATCAGCAATGAAGAACAACTGACGCGCTTCAAATTGCGCGAGGAAACCGGGTTTAAGCGCTTCAAAATCACCGAAGAAGACTGGCGCAATCGCGACAAGTGGGATGCTTACCGGCTGGCGGTGAGCGACATGGTCGATCGCACCAGTACCACGCGGATTCCCTGGGTACTGGTTGAGGCCAATAACAAGTACTTCGCCCGGATCAAGATATTGGAAACCGTGTGCGCCACACTGGAAGCACGCCTGCATGCCTGATCGTTCGACCGGCGCCGTGGCGCGTGAAGCCCCTCAGGCGCAGCAGTTGTCCAGCCTGTTTCTTCGGCTGGATCCCCTTTGGGACGATGTGTGCGCCGGGGTGTTAACCCAACTGATTCAGGCCAATCAGCAAGGGCATGTGTGCCTGCCGCTACCTCCCGGCGCGACTCGGCGCCGTTTGTTGGCCTCCCCGCTGTGCGGTCGCGCCGGCGGTTACACGCCGTTGATCTTCGATCAAGAGCGTCATCTGTATTTTGCTCGGCATTGGTTCGATGAAATCCGCTTAGCGCAGGGCTTGCTGCGCTTGGCGCGGCAACGCCAGAGCCTGGATGCGGTGCGCCTTAACCCTTGGCTGCGGCGTTTGTTTCCCAGTGGCGATCAGCCCGATCAGCAAAAAGTCGCCGCCGCGCTGGCATTGCGTCAGCGCTTGCTGGTGATTTCAGGCGGACCCGGCACCGGCAAGACCACCACGGTACTGTCGCTGTTGGCCCTGATGGCGGCGATGTCGCCACAGTCCCTGGTGATGGCGCTGGCGGCGCCGACCGGCAAGGCCGCGTCCCGTCTGAGCGATGCGATTCGCCAGGCGAGTCAGCGCCTGCCGCTAGACGACGAACTCAAGTCACGGCTGCCAACTAGCGCGCAGACCTTGCATCGCCTGTTGGGCTTGCGCCCAGGTGGCGCCAGCGCGCGCTTTAATGCCGCGAATCCACTGCCACTTGATGTCCTGGTGGTGGATGAGGCCTCAATGATCGATTTGAATTTGATGGCGCAGACCATCGATGCGCTACCACCGCACGCGCGCTTGATTTTGCTCGGGGACCGCGACCAACTGGCCTCGGTTGAGGCCGGGGCGGTATTGGGCGAGATTTGCCAGCAGGTGGCGTATTCCACTGAAACCCTGGCCTGGCTGGCCGAGGCCGGGTGTACCGGTCTGGAGGGAATGGCGAGCGGCGCGGCGGATTGCGGTTTGGTCGACTGTATCGCACTGCTGTCCCATAGCCATCGCTTCGCCGCGGATAGTGGCATTGGCGCGTTGAGCCGCCAAGTGAATGCGCGCGATTCGGACGCCGCATTGCAACTCTTGCAAGCGCGCAAATATGCCGATCTGGACTACAACGGCGTGGTGGACGTGGAAGATTTTTACCGTAAGCGCGCGCCATATTGGAATTTGGCCTGGAATCCGGGAGACCTGAACGCACTACAGCAGCAGTTTGTTGCTTTTATGCCACTGGTATCGGAGCGGCGTCAGGTCGAGCATTTAAATCGCGAAATCGAGGTCAGGCTGGAGCGTGATGGACATAAAGACGCAGGGCAAATGTGGTACGCGGGACGACCTGTGATGATCAGTACCAATGATTACGGGCTGAATTTGTTTAATGGCGATATCGGCTTTGCTCTGGCGCGCCCCGAAGGCCTGCGTGTGGCGTTTCCTTGCGCGGATGGTCGCTGGCGCGAGATTTCTCCCGGGCGGCTACCCGCGCATGACACGGTGTATGCCATGACGGTGCATAAAAGCCAGGGCTCCGAATTCGACGAAGTTTGTCTGGTCTTGCCCTCCAGTGGCGGCGCACTGTTGGATCGCGCCTTGGTCTACACCGCAGTGACGCGCGCGCGGCGCAAGTTCACGGTCAGTGGAGCGCTGGATATATTGGCCGCCGCCATCGATAACGCTCCCCAGCGTCATTCTGGTCTGGCGCGGCGTCTCTCTATGCAATAAGCCCACGGACAATGCCATTGTGCTATGGTCTCACCGGTTTAGCGCTGTTGGAGTAAATAATGCAATTGGATGGCATTCTTTCTTATCTTTCCAAAGTGACGCAAGCCGACCTTTCCGCGTTCACGCCACTGTGGTTTGGCGCGGAGCGCCTGGGGGCGGTGAATTCCGAGTGGCGCCAACGTTTGTTGTCGCAGGAATCTGATCTGTTCGTTTTGAGCGCCAAGGGTCTCAGTTTTCGTCAAATTGCCCACTATAATGATATGAGTTCATCATTAAATAGTGCCGCGTTGCGTTGGCGCGCGGCGGGTTGGCTTAACGGCTGGCGCGATGAAAATTTTTTAGCGAGCGATGCGAACGGTCATCCCTTGTTCGAACTGGAACGAGCGGCATTTCGTCCTCTGGGTTTAACTAGCCACGCGGTGCATTTGAATGGTCTTACTCGCACGCCAGCCGGCGAAGTACGAATGTGGATCGGGCGGCGCAGTCCCGATAAGGCCATTGACCCCAACCGCATGGACAATATGGTGGGTGGTGGCGTGGCGGCGGGAGAGTCCATTGAAGAGGCGCGCTTGCGTGAAGGTTGGGAAGAGGCGGGCTTAGCCGCCGAGCTGTTGAATTCGGCCGAAAGCGCGGGGGTGCTTCTGGCTCAACGTCCGGTGGCGCGGGGCTTGCACCGCGAATGGTTGCATGTGTTTGATGTCTGGCTTGAGCCTGGAATTGAACCCTGTAATCAAGATGGTGAAGTGGCCGAACATCACTGTTTATCGCTGTGCGAAGTTGAGGCGCTGTTGTTAGAAGAAAGATTCATGATTGATGCGGCTTTGGCCGCCGCGGATTGCCTGGCCAGGCTGGGCTATTGGGGAGACCACGGGCGTCGAGTGCGCGCCTTACTTGCACAGTCTTGATCTGCGTTGCCAACCAAATTTGACTCATTCCCTCTTCGCGCATCGTTTTGCGCGCATTCTATTGTCTTAGTGTCTCTGGTCGCACTGGGTTCACTACCTACTTCATTTGCATGAATATAAAATAAGGATGCGAAAATCATCATGATAAATATGTTTCGCATCAAACTCATCTCTAATGTGAGTGGCATTGATGATAAAAGCCCGATTTATCCCAGCCTGGAACAGGCGCGGAAAGTGGGTTTAACCATGCTCACCATTTATCACGGCAAGGTGAGAGTGGAGATTTATCAAATGGTGGATAGAGAATCGCATCAGCGGCGTCTGGTTGAAACCATGGGCACGGCTTGAGTGAAGGGGCTGCTGGGTAAGTGTAGGGCGAAAGACTGACTGGTACTGGGTTTGAGCTGCTTGGCGCACCCGAGTGGGATCGAACCACTGACCTTCGGCTTCGGAAACCGACACTCTATCCAACTGAGCTACGGGTGCGCTGTGTCTATCAAGCAGGCGGATGATAACGCAAACCGTACCCGACAGTCCAGCAGGGGTTTTGCCATGCCGTTTCGCTTCTCGTATAATCACCGATATCTTAATTGTCATTATTTTTCAGGCGAGGCGCGCAATGAGTAATGAGAACGGAATGACCGCGGGGCAGATCATCAAGGTATTGGTCGGTGTCGTCGTCTTCCTTGTGGTAGCGATCATCCTGCTAGCCAAGTTGGCGACCAGTGGTTTTAATTTGGACGCCGAAGTGATGACTTCAGATGCCGTAGCTGCGCGCCTGAAACCCGTCGGTGATTCGGTGGCCAGCGCGGGTTTGCCGGGCAGCCGTAGCGGTGAGGCTGTGTTCCAAGCGGTCTGTATTAACTGTCATGGCGCGGGCTTGCTGGGGTCGCCGAAATTTGGTGATGCGGGCGCCTGGGCCCCGCGTATCGCGAAGGGCTATGACACTTTGGTGCAGCATGCATTGGCTGGCTTTAACGCCATGCCGGCCAAGGGCGGTAATACCAGCCTGAGTGATGATGAAATCAGACGCGCAGTGGCCTATATGGCCAATGCCGGCGGCGCCAAGTTTGTGGCTCCGGCCGCGGGTGGCGCGAGCGCCAGCGATGCCGTAGCTTCGGCTCCGGCTGCTGCTGCTGCTGCTGCTGCGCCCGCCTCTGTCGCTGCCGCACCGGTTGCCGCGGCAGCCGGCGCGGTTGATCCAGCGGTGACAGGTAAGAAAATTTACCAAACCGTGTGTATCGCTTGTCACCAGGCCGGTCTGATGGGGGCGCCGAAGTTCGGCGACAAGGCGGCCTGGGCGGTTCGTACCAAGCCGGGTCTGGATGCTGTGCAGAAAATTGCCACCAAGGGCTTGAATGCCATGCCGCCTAAGGGGGGGTATACCGGTAGCGATGCTGAGTTCCGCTCGGCTATTGAATATATGGTTAATAACTCCAAATAATTGGAGTAAATGAATAGGCAGCAACAACTGTCATTAAGGACAGGTGTGCACTCCGGTCCAGTCTGGCACTATGAGGCTTGTCTGACTGGCTTGAACGCAAGCGAAACGCTGGATTTTTCGCTCCCACGACGAATTGTTTGTGTTCAGCCGGGGTAGCTTCCCCCAGAGGTTACCCTGCCCAGAGATGTTCCTCATTCTTGTACTGGCGCCGATTTCGGCGCCATTTTTTTGTGCGCGTTTTCCCCTTGCATCATGGTTATGCGTATCGGAAATGGTTACTGGGTATAATCTAAAATGATGGATTTGGTGTTATCTGCTACAATTTACACGTTATACGATGATATCTATCCATGAATCGGTTTGTTAATAGTATTTAAATCGTTTTTGCGCTGATGGGCGGCATGATTTTAGTGGTCGCTAAGCTCGATGGCTAGCTGGATGCGTTGGCTGTGTGATGTAGATTAAGCAAAATATAATTTTCTTAATTATTGTGTGTTCGGTGATTGCGGATTGTATCCAATTCGCTATCCTTGGCCCTGCCTTATTCAAGAGCGGAGTTAAAGGGTTATGAAAAAGATTGCATTGGCCATTATGGGTTTGACGTGCGTCGCTTCGACGTATGCTTGCACCACGATTATTGTCGGGAAGCACGCCTCGGCGGATGGTTCTATCATTGTTGCCCGGAACGAAGATGGCGGCATGGGTAACCACCCCGTGCATTACGTGCGCCATGCTGCGCGCAAAGACGGTTTTCTTTTTGTCTCGGCTCAAGATGCCAAATTTACCTATCAAATGCCTGGCAATCTGATCGGTTATACCGGTTTGCCGGATTTTGACGGCAAAGATAAATCGTACGAAGAAGTCGGCACCAACACCGCGGGTGTCAGCATGTCGGCGACCGAAACCATCTATAGCAGTGACAAGGCGCTCAAGGCCGATCCGTATGTCGCCGATACCGGGATCACCGAAAGCGAAGTCACCAGTATCTTGCTGCCGCAAATTAAGTCCGCGCGCGCCGGGGTTGAACTATTGGGTAAAATCATTGAAACCACCGGTTCGGCCGAAGGTTTTGGGATTGCCTTTGTCGACAAGAACGAAGCTTGGTATCTGGAAAACGGCGGAGGGCATCAATGGGTTGCCGTGCGCATTCCCGATGATATGTATTTCGTGTCGGCCAACCAAGGCCGGATCCGTGAAGTAGATCTGACGGATAGTAAGAATGTAATGAGCTCCAAGTCTCTGGCCGATTTCGCGGTGGCTCATGGCTTGGCTAGTGCGCGCACAGATGGCAAGTTCGACTTCTTCAAGGCGTACACCGAAGATGGCGCTAACGATGTGACCTATAACTATCGTCGCGTGTGGACCGTGCAAAATCTGTTTACCCCTAGCGTGGTCAGCAGCAGCAATGTCGATGGCAAGGCTCCGGTATTCCAGAAGGCCGATCATGCTTTGACGGTCGGCGAAGTTGAAAGCGCGTTGCAGAACCATTATATGGGGCAAGGCGACCAATACGATCCGTATACCACGCAAAACCCGAAAACCCTGTATCGCCCGATTTCGGTGTTTAGAGCCCAGGAGTCTCATGTCCTGGCGGTGCGCGATCAGTTGCCGGCTCCAATTGCCACCGTGGCCAATTTTGAATTAGGCATGACGGCATTGGGAATCTACGTTCCGTTCTATGTGGGCGCGGCCATCCCGGCTGAATACCAAATTGGCGCGGACAAGGCGGATAAGAGCTCGGCTTGGTGGCGTTTCCACACGCTGCAAACCTTGGTGATGCAAAATTTCCCGAAATACGCTCCGGCGGTTAAGGACGCATATGCCAAGTTGAACGTCAGCATCCAGCAACAGCAGCAAGCGTTCGAAGCTGAATACCTTAAGACGTACGCCAAGAATCCGAAATTGGCGCAAAAGATGTTGAACGACTTTACCCAGAAAACCGTGGAGCAAGTGTTCGCGTTGACCGATAAGTTGAGTAATGATGTGATGACTCAAATGTCGATTGATACCAGCGCTAAGTACCAGTTCGAAGGCGCATAAGTTGATGTGATGTGAGGACCGGGGGAGCCTGCGCTCCCCCGGTCCTCACCTCTACCGTAATGCTCGGGCTTTCGGGCGTTGGGGTTCACCTTCGGTTCACCACCAACCTACTCTTTGGTTTTCGCGCCCAGCATGGCCGTAAGATTGGCTAGTTTGGCCTTGCCTTCGCTGCGGCTGACCAGCGGTTCGGCGCCTTTTCGACCGAAGTGGCGGACGTCTTGCTCATCGATCTCGGAGATGAAACGCGAGGGGTCGACAAACTGCCACTCGCCGGCGCGCCGGCGCTTCACACAGTAGCTTAACGTCAGGCTGCGTTGCGCGCGGGTAATACCGACATACATCAAGCGTCGTTCTTCTTCGATCATGCCGTTATCGACCGACTCTTGGTGCGGTAGTATGCCTTCTTCCACGCCCACCAGAAATACGTGTGGATACTCCAGTCCCTTGGATGCGTGCAGTGTTGAGAGTTTGACCGCGTCCACATCCCCTGCATCACGGCCATCCAGCATGGTGATCAACGCAATAGTCTGGGTCAGGTCGATCAGGGTTTTGCCATCTTCCTCGCCCTTTTTTGCCAGCCAGCCGACCATGTCTTGTACATTCTTCCACTTGCTTTCGGCAGGTCGTGGCTCTTCGCTATCGTAGAGCCACGCCTCATAACCAATCACCTGCAGCATTTCCTGTACCAGCGCACCCGCCGGCTCGCGCAGCGCGCGGTATTGCAACTGATTGATCAACTGACAGAAGTCTAGCAAGGGTTCGAGCTGCGCCGCTTGTACCAGCGGGCGAAACCCTTCTTCATGCGCGGCGGCAAACAGGCTCTTTTGTCGCGTACCGGCATAGGTGCCCAGTTTTTCCAGTGTGGTGTTGCCCACGCCGCGCCGTGGCGTGGTCAGGGCGCGAATCAACGCCGGGTCGTCATCGGGATTGCTGATCAGACGCATGTAGGAAATCACGTCCTTGATTTCGGGTTTGTCAAAGAACGACTGCCCGCCGGACATCTGGTAGGGCACGCGCTGGTTGCGCAGCGCCTGCTCGAAAATTCGCGCCTGATAGTTTCCGCGATACAGAATGGCGTAGTCCTTGAAGGCGGTGCGCGTCTCGAACTTATGCGCCAACAACCGCTGAACCACGACTTCGGCCTCGTGCTCCTCATCCTTGCATTGCACCACGTGAATCGGTTCACCCAGCCCGAGTTCACTCCAGAGCTGCTTTTCGAACAGTTTTGGATTGTTGGCGATCACGCTGTTGGCGGCGCGCAGAATCCGCGCGGTAGAGCGGTAGTTCTGTTCGAGCTTGATGATTTTGAGCCGGGGAAAGTCTTGCGCCAGTAAGCGCAGGTTTTCCATATTGGCGCCGCGCCAGGCATAGATCGACTGGTCGTCGTCGCCTACCGCGGTGAACATGCCGCGCACACCGGTCAGTAATTTCACCATTTGATACTGACAGGTATTGGTGTCTTGATATTCGTCGAGTAGCAAGTAGCGCAGCTTGTTTTGCCAGCGTTCGAGCACTTCGGGGGATTGCCGGAACAGTTCGACCGGTAGCCGAATCAGGTCATCGAAATCCATCGCCTGGTAGGCGGTTAGCGTGTCCTGATAGGCCAAGTAAGTACGGGCGCACACGGTTTCCCATTCATTGCTGGCGTCGCCCAAGACTTCTTCTGCGCTTTTGAAATCGTTTTTCCACAACGACATCTGGCTTTGTACCTTACGCACCTCGTCTTTTTGCGTGGTGCGCAGAATGTCCGAGATGATTTTTCCCGCATCGTAAGAGTCGAGAATCGAAAATTGCGGCTTGTAGCCTAGATGTTTAGCTTCCTGACGCAGGATCTGCATGCCCAGCGAGTGGAACGTCGACACGGTCAAGCCACGAATTTCCCCCGGTGTCATCAATTTGCCCACACGTTCGAGCATCTCGCGCGAAGCCTTATTGGTAAAGGTGATCGCGGCGATATTGCGCGCATCAATCTTTGCCTGGCGGATCAAATGAGCGATTTTGAACGTAATCACCCGAGTTTTTCCGCTGCCGGCGCCCGCCAGTACCAAGAGTGGTCCGTCAAGGTAGTGGATGGCTTCGCGTTGTGGCGCATTCAGTTGAGCTAGAGACATGGGGGAGGGTGCAGAGAGTGGTGAAACAAAGGGGTCATACAGTTGGATCATTGTAGCATGGGGTATCATGAAGTCAGGAACGGATCGCAACGACAATATCCGCGAAAGAAAAGGACAAATCATGGCTATCTATGCAATTGGCGATCTGCAGGGGTGTTTCACCCCGTTTCAGCAACTGTTGCGCAAAATCGAGTTCAACCCGGGCCAAGATACCTTGTGGTTGACTGGCGACTTGGTGAATCGCGGGCCGGAATCGCTCGAAGTGCTGCGCTGGGTGTATCAGCATCAGGACTGCGTTGAAATGGTGCTGGGCAATCATGATTTGCACTTGTTGGCGGTGTCCGAGGGCTTTGGCAAGATCAAGCCGGATGATACCTTGCTTGATATTCTGGATGCCGCGGATGGTAAGGTTCTGCTCGACTGGTTGCGTTGCCAGCCACTGATGATCACCGGCCATGGATACGCCATGGTGCATGCGGGCCTGTTGCCGGAATGGACCCTCGAGCGCGCCTTGCGTCTGGCGGAGGAAGTTGAGGATCAACTGTCGGGGCCGAATTATCGCGAATTTCTCTCGCGTCTCTATGGCAATAAACCGACACGCTGGAGTGAAGACCTGAAGGGTATCGAGCGCTTACGCCTGGTGGTGAATGCGATGACGCGCATGCGCCTGATTACCCAGGATGGCGAGATGGATCTGGCGTTCAAGGGGGAGTTGGCCGACGCGCCGGCTAATCTGATGCCCTGGTTTGCCTCGCCGCGGCGGCGCAGCCTCGATTTGCCGATTATCTGTGGGCATTGGTCTGCGCTCGGGCTCTATCTGAGCGAGGATGTGCTGGCGATCGACACCGGCTGCCTGTGGGGCGGTAGCCTTACTGCGCTGCGACTGGAGGACAGACAGATATTTTCGCTACCGTGTCCGGCTTATCAAGCACTGGTTTGAGCTCATGGGCAATTTGATGGCGCGCGGCTTCGGCTAGCTCGAAGCGGGTCAAATAAGGCTCATGACCCGCGTGAAGCGGCGCGCCATAATGCAGTTCAACCACCATTTTTCGCAGGCGCAGCAAACGGCCCAAGCTTTGCCAGACCGTGGTTTGACCCGCGTAAGACGGTGCACTGGTGTGTTGACCGTGTTCGTTGAGATAACGAATCGTCACTGGTTGAACCGTACTGTCGGCCAGTACCGCGGATTCGAATAACGACGACTTGAATGGCAATAGCGCCAAACCGGTGCTGGTGGTGCCCTCGGGAAACACCGTCAGGCAGTCGCCGCTACGCAGGGCGTCGGCCATTTGCTGGTTGACGCGGCTGGCGTCGCGCCGGTTGGTGCGGTCAATAAACAACGTGCCGCCACGATGCGCCATCCAGCCGATAAACGGCCAATGGTGGATTTCTTTTTTTGCAATGAACCGCGTGCCGCTGCAACTGGCCAGCGCGATGATGTCCAGCCATGAAATGTGGTTGGAAACCAGTAGCGTATTCCGCGGGTCGGGCTCGGGTGGGTTACCGCTGGTGCGCAGTTCAATCGCCAGCACCGTCAGCAGATGGCGCGACCAGGTGCGTGTTGCCAGTGATTTTTGCTCGCGCGAAAATCCGGGATAACGCAGGGCCAAAATGCAAAAGCCGCGGAAAAAATGTAAACCCATGCGCGCCAGGCGAAAAACCCGGCTTGGGACTGACGTGCGAGGTAGTGTGGTTTTCAAGGCTGTACGCGAATGAGGTTATCGATCGATAGCTCCATACTCTAGCATGGTTGGCACTGCGGGCAATAAAAAGAACTTCTTTGCCCCTGGCGCAGGTGACAAATTTCCGTGCCGCAGCGCGGGCAGGGCTGGCCGGCGCGGCCGTAGACCGCATAGCTCTGCTGGAAATAACCCGGTCGGCTATCCGCGCCGACAAAGTCGCGCAGGGTGCTGCCGCCCGCGGCGATCGCCCGGGTCAAGATTTGCTTGATACTGCTGGCGAGCAGATCGCATTCGCTATGCCCGAGCGCCGAGGCGCTGCGACCGGGATGAATGCCGGCGGCGAACAGCGCTTCATTGGCGTAAATGTTGCCCACGCCCACTACCAGATGGTTATTCATTAACAATTGTTTGATCGCCCCGTGTTTGTTGCGCGTGTTTTGATACAGCACGGCGCCATCGAAGGCGCTTTCCAGTGGCTCGGGGCCGAGTTGCTTGAGCAGAGGGTGAAACTCCAGCGGGCCGAAGTGCCACAAAACGGCGCCAAAACGGCGGGGGTCGTGGTAACGCAGAATCTGCCGTTCCAGTACAAAGTCGATATGGTCATGCTTTTGCGCGGGTTCATCGAGCGAAACCAGGCGCAGGCTGCCCGACATACCGAGATGAATCAGCAGGCATCCCGGGTCAAATTGAATCAGTAGATATTTGGCGCGCCGTTCGACGCTACGCACGCTTAGCCCCTGTAACGTGTGTTCCAGATCGGGGGGAACCGGCCAGCGCAGCCGGTGTTCGCGCACAATGACCGCCTGAATCGTCCGATGGATCAGGTGGGGTTCTATGCCTCGTCGGGTGGTTTCTACTTCAGGTAATTCCGGCATACCGAGCGCAACCTCAAAAAATGTAAAGAATTAACGAGTCAAACGGGCCCTTAGCCCGACACACCGCGTGACGCGTGGTATTCTACCTGATCGCTAGCCCCCTGATTCCATGGTAATGAAATCGCTAAATCGTCCTATCTCTTTATTATTACTTGCGCTTCTGAGCGCTTGTGCCGGCGGTCGCGCTCCAACTTTGAACGCCGCGTCGGCTTCTTCCTCCGCATCCGCTCCCATTGGCGTCACGCCCAAGGCGACGGCTGAGGCTGATTCTGACGCGCGTCAGCGCGAACTCACGCCTGAATTATTGTTCGGTGTTTTGGCCAGCGAAATTGCCGCCCAGCGTGGCGCGGTCGGTTCGGCGGCACTCACCGACCTGGATTTGGCTAAGCAGACCCATGACCCGCGTTTGGCCGAATGGGCGACACAGTTTGCCTTGGCCTCGGGTAATCTGCGCACGGCGGCTGAGTCTTTGCAGCTCTGGTTGCAGCTTGAGCCCAACTCCAGTCGCGCGCGCGAACAGCTGGTCTTGGTCTCGCTGCGTACTGGGCAAATGACCAAAAGCCTGCCCTTGATTCAGAACCTGTTGCGCCAACAGCCCGATCAGGCTCAGGAAGTGTTTCTGCAAATGGGGCGCATGCTTGAGTTGCAGCCGGATCAAGCTGCTGCGGCGCGCATGGTGCGCGCCCTGGCGCCAGCTTACCCCGATTTGCCGGCGGCGCACTTTGCCTTGCTGGCAAGCGCGGCGGCGCTTGACGATAGCGCGGCGCAAACTAGCGAGCTAGATCGTTTGGCGCAATTAGCGCCGCAGTGGGATTTTCCGGTGGCGTGGCAGGCGGAGCGTCTGCGCAAGGTCAATCCCGACGCGGCGCTGGTGTTCTTGCAGAAAGAACTGGCGCGACGACCTCAGGCCGGCCTTGAGTTGCGCATGGCCTATCCGCGTTTGCTGGTGAGCGCGCGGCGCTTTGTCGAGGCGCGTCAGCGCTTCGAGGCGCTGCTGGCGGAACATCCGCGCCAGCCCGATCTGCTGTATGCCTCCGGTTTGCTGGCGTTTCAGTTGAACGATCTGGATGTTGCGCGTCGCGAGCTGCAGAGTGCGCTCGACGAACATTATCCGGACGCGGACTTCCTGCGTTACTCGCTGGGACAGCTAGCCGAGGCGCAGCATGATGAGCCCGGCGCGCGTAAGTGGTATCTGCAGGTTCAAGCGGGCGCGCAGTATTTGCCGGCGCAAGTGCGTCTGGCGTTTATTGAGTCAGAAAGCGGCTCCTTGGACGCCGGCATGGCGCGCTTGAGCAAGTTGGGTAGTAACGATGCCGAGCGGGTGCAACTGGTGTTGGTGCAATCGGAGTTGGCGCGTGAAGCCAAGCGTTACGACCGGTCGCTGGCGGTATTGAACCAGGCGTTGCGTCATTACCCCCGCACACCGGAGCTATTGTACGAACGCGCGCTGGTGTTCGATATGCTCAAACAGCCGGTCAACGCCGAGCGCGATTTACATCAGTTGCTCAAGTTGCGCCCGAATGACGAACAAGCATTGAACGCCTTGGGCTATATCCTGGCTAATCGCACCACGCGCTACCCGGAAGCCTATGGACTGATCTCCAAGGCGCTTAAGCTGGCGCCGGACAATCCAATGATTCTCGATAGCATGGGCTGGGTACTGTTCAAGCTTGGTCGTGGCAACGAGGCCTTGGGTTATCTGAATCGAGCGTATAGCGCGTTACCCGATCAGGAAGTCGCCGCGCACTATGTTGAAGTGCTGTGGACACTAGGGCGGCAAGCAGAAGCTCGCGCGCTTTGGACTAAAGCGCTGCAGAGCCCGGACGAGCATCCGCAACTGGATGAAACGATGCGGCGATTGAACCTTAAATGAAACGGATTTTTCTGGCATTGCTGCTGGCCAGCCTGGTAGGCTGCGCCAGCCGTGAAACCCTGTTTAAGCCTGAGCTAACCACTTCCTCGGCAGTCGATACTCCCTTCGTTGCTTCTGGGCGTTTGTCGGTGCAGATGAACGGTCATGGACAGGTTGCCAACTTCGAGTGGACCCACGCCCTGGCCAGTGACCAGTTGTCGATCAATACACCGATCGGCACCACGGTCGCGCGTTTGACGCGCGATAAGCAGGGAGTGTCACTGGAGTCGGATGGTAAGACCTGGCGGGCGCCTGACGTTGCCGCGCTGACCGAGGAGCGCCTGGGGTGGTCGTTGCCGCTGGATAATCTGGTCTGGTGGCTGCGTGGCCGCGCGGCGCCGGGTTTTCCTGCTATCTATGCGCCCGACGGCAGTCTGGAGCAGCAGGGGTGGACCATCCGCTTTACCCGAGTTGGCGACGGCGGTGGTCTCTATCCGCAGCGGGTCGATCTGACGCGCGACAATCTCACGATTCGCTTGGTGACCTATCACTGGCAATAATCATGCGACTAGCGTCATCCTCGCACGGGCCCGTGTCGTCTCCTCGCCGGCGGCGGCGGGGATCCAGAGAACTTGCGGCCGCGCGGGCAAACAGCCTGGGTCCCCGCCATTCGGCGAGGACGACAGGCAAGTTCCATTCTTCGTTATTGACCATTGATTGAATCGAATGAGCACCTCAATCCAGTACCAAGCTTTTCCCGCCCCGGCCAAACTTAACCTGATGCTCAGGGTGCTCGGGCGTCGTCCCGATGGCTATCATCTACTGGAAACCATTTTCCGGCTGGTGGATTTTTGCGATACGGTGGAGATTGCCGTGCGCGTCGACGGCGAGATCCATCTGCATAATCCGATTCCCGGCGTGGCCGCCGAGCAGGACTTGACGGTGCGCGCGGCGCGCCTGTTGCAGCAAACCAGCGGCTCTGGTCTAGGGGCTGATTTGCGGCTGACCAAGCGGATTCCGATGGGGGGCGGGTTGGGAGGAGGAAGCTCGGATGCCGCCACGGTATTGCTGGTTTTGAATCGATTGTGGAGCACAGGGCTCTCGCGTGAACAACTGATGGCCCTGGGCTTGCAACTGGGCGCCGACGTGCCGTTTTTTCTGTTCGGAAACAATGCGTTCGCGACCGGAGTAGGCGAGCAATTGAGCGCGCTGAGTTTACCTTCCGACCGCTGGTATATAGTGCTACAACCAGGGGTTCAGGTTCCTACAGCTAAAATATTTTCATCGCCCCTGTTGACACGTAATTCACTCCCTTGCATAATGCCAATCCTCGAAACGACGCAGCGATTCGACAACGATTTACAGAGTGTAGTCTGCGCGATGTACCCAGCGGTCAGTGATGCGCTGGAAGAGCTTAAGCAGTTTGGTCCGGCGTTGATGACAGGTTCTGGAAGTTGTGTTTTCCTAGAATGCGCGTCGGAAAGTGAAGCTAAAAGAATTTTACAGGTTGTGTCGAAAAAGTATGATGGATTTGTTGGCAAGGGGTTGGACCGCCACCCGTTATACGACGCAGACTGAGCAGGTTATTGGGGAGTCGCCAAGTGGTAAGGCACCGGATTTTGATTCCGGCATTCGTAGGTTCGATCCCTACCTCCCCAGCCAAAATTTCTCTATGTGTGGAGAATCAGAACAAAAGCGTGTAAGTTTCCTTACACGCTTTTTCTTTATTCCAGTTGGGGCGACAAATGGCGGCATATGACAGTTTGATGGTTTTCACCGGAACGGCAAATCCGGAACTCGCTCAAAACGTAGTCAAACACCTGGACATTTCGCTCGGGCGCGCGGATGTAGGTCGGTTCAGTGATGGTGAAGTCGCAGTCGAATTGTTGGAAAATGTGCGCGGACGCGACGTTTTCATTCTGCAGTCCACCTGCGCGCCGACCAACGATAATCTGATGGAAATTCTGACCATGGCCGACGCTCTGCGCCGCGCTTCGGCCGGGCGGATTACCGCCGCCATCCCGTACTTTGGTTATGCTCGACAAGATCGCCGTCCGCGTTCGGCGCGGGTGCCGATTTCCGCCAAGCTGGTCGCCAATATGCTGACCTCGGCGGGAATCGACCGGATTCTGACGGTTGACTTGCACGCCGACCAGATCCAGGGCTTCTTCGATATGCCTGTGGATAACGTCTATGCCACTCCAGTGCTGCTGAAGGATATGCGCGCGCAACGAATCGAAGACCTGATCGTGGTCAGCCCCGATGTTGGCGGTGTGGTGCGCGCGCGCGCCATGGCCAAGGCGCTGAATACCGACCTGGCGATTATCGATAAACGCCGTCCCAAGGCCAACGTGGCGGAAGTGATGAACATTATTGGCGATGTGTCCGGCCGTACCTGCCTGATCGTCGACGATATGATCGATACCGCCAACACCTTGTGCAAGGCCGCCTCGGCGCTGAAAGAACGAGGCGCCGAACGTGTGTTGGCCTATGCCACGCATCCGGTGTTCTCGGGGCAGGCGGTGGATCGCCTGGTGCATTCCGACATTGATCAGGTGGTGGTGACCGATACCATCCCGTTGACCAACGTGGCGCGCCAATCGAACAAAATTCGCGTAGTGTCGATTGCCGGCTTGCTGGCTGAGACGTTGCGCCGCATCAATAACGAAGAATCAGTTTCGTACCTCTTTAATGAGGATCTGGTTTCGACAGGCGCTTGCCTGCCGTAACATTGCCTGCGCTGGTCGCGGCGCGGCAGTGCCTTTAACGACAATGGAGTATTGAAATGGCTTTTGAATTGAACGCAGTCAAGCGTGAAGAGTTGGGTACGGGTGCGAGCCGCCGCCTGCGTCACGCTGACAAGCTTCCGGGTGTGGTTTATGGTGGCGGCAAAGATGCCGAGTCCATCGTATTGGCTCACAACCCGATTTACTACGCGCTGAAGAACGAAGACTTCCACAGTGCCATCCTGACCCTGGATATCGACGGTGTTAAACAGCCGGTTGTGCTGCGCGATTTCCAAATGCACCCGTACAAGCAACAAGTCATGCATATCGATTTCCAACGGATCGATATGAATGAAATGATGCACGTACACGTGCCGTTGCACTTCATCAATGCCGACGAATCTCCGGCAGTGAAAGACCAGGGCGCCAAGATCACCCACGTGCTGACCGACGTTGACGTTCGCGCGTTGCCGGCTAACATCCCGCACTTCATCGAAGTTGATCTGATCAACATCGTTGCCGGTGGCTCGGTTCACTTGAGCGACTTGCCGGTACCGGAAGGTGTGGAAATTGTTCAGTTGGTTCGTGGCGACAACGCTACCGTTGCTCAAGCTATCGTTCCGCGCGGTGTGGCTGAAGAAGCTGCCGCTGTTGCTGCCGCCGCTGCACCGGCCGCCGAATAAGTTACGCGCTCGTGATAAGCTCGTTGCGTGCCTGATGGGCCCGCAACGGGCTTTTTTTCTGCCAAAGAAGACACCATGACTGCGATTCGACTGGTAGTGGGTCTGGGGAATCCAGGTCCGGATTATCAAAAGACACGCCATAATGCCGGGGCTTGGCTGCTGGACGAGCTGGCCTGGGATTACAAGCAAAGCTGGCGGGCCGAAAACAAGTTTTTTGGCGAAGCCGCGCGCGCCAGCCTGCCGGGTGGCAGCGACCTCTGGCTCCTGAAGCCCACGACATTCATGAATCTATCTGGACAGTCGGTGGTGGCCCTGGCGCGGTTTTATAAGATCCTGCCCAACGAAATTTTGGTGGTGCACGACGAACTCGATCTGCCACCAGGCAGCGCCCGGTTCAAACAAGGTGGCGGGCATGGTGGCCACAACGGCCTCAAAGATATTATCGCCAAGCTGGGAACCCCCGATTTTTGGCGTTTGCGCCTGGGAATCGGGCATCCGGGCGAGCGTACTGAAGTCGTGAACTATGTACTGAAAAAGCCGCGCGCCGAAGAGCAAGCCGAGATCGATCAAGCGATCGTCTCCGCCCTGGCGGTATTGCCGCAGGCGCTGGCCGGCGACATGGCCGGCGCGATGAAACAGCTGCATACCGCAGCAAAATGACCCGTGGCAGGCCGCGCTTGAGCTGCCTACCTGACATCAATCTAAAGGAAATCGGTTATGAGTCTAAAGTGCGGCATTGTCGGGCTGCCCAACGTGGGCAAGTCCACCCTGTTCAACGCCTTGACCAAGGCCGGAATCGAAGCAGCCAATTATCCGTTCTGCACCATCGAACCCAATGTCGGGATTGTTGAAGTGCCGGACGAACGCATGGCCCAGCTATCCGCTATCGTTAAACCGCAACGCATTCAGCCGGCGATTGTCGAATTTGTCGATATCGCGGGCCTGGTGGCCGGCGCCTCGCGCGGCGAAGGCCTGGGCAACCAGTTTCTGGCCAACATCCGCGAAACCGACGCCATCGTCAATGTCGTGCGCTGCTTCGATGATGAAAACGTGGTGCACGTGGCGGGTAAGGTTGATCCGATCTCCGATATCGAAACCATCTTGACCGAGCTGGCGCTCGCCGATTTGTCGACCGTGGAAAAAGCGATTAATCGCGACGGCAAAAAAGCCAAATCCGGCGATAAAGAAGCGATCAAAGTAGTGGCGGTGCTGGAAAAACTGCGCGCGCACCTGGATCAAGGCAAGCCGGCGCGCAGCCTGGGCCTGGACGCCGACGACAAGGCGCTGGTGGCGCCTTACTGCCTGCTGACCATCAAGCCGGCCATGTATGTCGCCAATGTCTCGGATAGCGGTTTCAAAAACAATCCGCATCTGGACGCGCTGCAACGCCTGGCCGACGCCGAAGGCGCGCCGGTCGTGGCGCTGTGCGCCGCGATCGAATCCGAAATCGCCGATCTGGACGATGCCGATAAAACCGAGTTCCTGGCTGACATGGGCCTGGAAGAACCCGGCTTGAACCGCTTGATCCGCACCGGCTACGCACTGCTGGGACTGCAGACCTACTTTACCGCCGGGGTGAAGGAAGTGCGCGCCTGGACCATCCACAAGGGTGACACCGCGCCGCAGGCTGCCGGTGTCATTCACACCGACTTTGAAAAAGGCTTCATCCGCGCCCAGACCATCGCCTTTGATGATTTTATTCAGTACAAGGGTGAGCAGGGGGCGAAGGAAGCCGGGAAAATGCGCTCCGAAGGCAAGGAATATGTGGTCAAGGATGGCGACGTACTGAACTTCCTGTTCAACGTCTAAGTCCTGCAGAATGCCGTGACGGCATAGAAAAACCCAGCAAGCTTCGTGCTTCGCTGGGTTTTTTTGCGCCAGCTTATCCCTTCCCCGTGGATTCATGCATTATCTGCGCGTGCACGGTGGATGATTGGGAGCCAGAAGGGCATGGCTTCCTAGTCCATAGGAAAGCCCATGTGAGGTCGTGAAATTGGGTGGTGACGGTCTAGAAGATGAACGACTCTTTCAAACCAGCGGCTTTCAGGGCACACGGTACGCAGTAGTGACTCGATGACAAGAAGCTGCATATATATACGGCGCTGAGGGGCTAAAGTTTGTGTCGGTAGCCGGCGTGCCTCAATCGCAATGACTGCGGGCGGATGCGGCCAATTTTTCGACGCTTTACGTGGAAGTTCCGGGAAGAGGCCAAACTCGCGATTCCAAACTCGAGAGTGGTGCGCGCACAGATTACGTAAACCTGACAGGCTACGGAACCATGATCTGAGCACCGGGAATTTCCAGCCAAAGTAAGTTTCAATTCGCTTGGTATCCTGCTCATGCCTTAGTTTTGAAAATAGTGTACTGACGGCGCTAAAGGTCAACAGTTCTACTGCCATCCAGATCGGAGGCTGCACTGGGGCTGTCGGATAGGTTTGCCGGTAGTGCGACATGAATGTTTCGATATCACGACCACCAGCTTCGTTGTGTAATGTGGCCATCAACCAGTTGTGGTCGTAACGAGTATCAAAAATATCAGGATTCAAATAGCCATGTGGGCCATAGTGATCTGCCAGGGTGTTGGCCAATTGTGTTCGCAAGGCGATTTCCAGCCGTTCTATCGCATCTAGCAGTAGTAAGCGAAGTTCGCGGTCAAACACATAGAGCGCCAGGACGTCATCGAACGTGGTGCTCGGCAGAAACCGGTGCTCGGTGGTGTTGGGCCAATAAAATGGCCTAGTGTAAGCCGATAGCCGGTAATAACTGATATTGCTTAGATAATGGCGAGCGCGACCTTCATCCGTCACGATAAGCCCGCGAGCAATCAACTTTGCCAACTGCTCATCTAAGGTGTGGGAGGGTTTCTCGAACTGGGTCATCGATTAACTCCAGACATAAAAAACCCACCAAAGTGTGCATCGTAGAGAGGCATGGTGGGTGTGTTGTGCTGAATTATACGTGTGTGAGCGCATACAACGCAACGTTCAAGTGTAACGTCTTCGAAAGGCGGTGGCCTCGATGCGGCTTGATCTTAGTGTTTGAGCTTCCCATGCTTTTCATCGACCAGGCGATCGAACAGCGCCAGCAACTGATCGCTTTGTCCTTCCAGCGCCTGCATTTCCGCCACGATCTTGTGTTCGTCCAATACCCCGCTGCTGGCGGCGCACTGCTGCGCTAGCAGCGCATGCTGGCGAATCAGGGTTTCCGGTTGCGCCATCTGACTGAGCAGGGCGACATGACCGAAGTCTTTTTCACCATCACTGCTACGCCAGGCGCCGAGCGCATCGCTAATCGGCACCACCTTGCCTTCTTCCAGATAGCTATACATTTCCTGCTTGCGCATCACATGGCCCACCTTTTGCAGCGAGACTTGTGATTTGTCGCGTACGCGCATGACCTGCGCCAGCACCAAATCAGAGCGGTCGGCCAGGCTGGTGAAACGTTGTTGGAACGAAACGATCGATTGCTTGACCGTGCTCGTTACCTCGCCCGCGTCGCCCGCGCGGCTATGCATATCACTGATCAATGCCGACAGCGTCCCTAGCACGCCCTGCACCCGCAGCGCGGTGCCCTTGCTGCGCTCGGCCAGCTTGCGCACTTCGTCGGCAACCACGGCAAAACCACGACCGGACTCTCCGGCGCGCGCGGCTTCAATCGCCGCGTTCAGGGCGAGTAAATTGGTCTGGTCGGCAATCGCCGAGATATCCGCCAGTGCGGTCTCGATCCCCTGCCACTCGGTGGCCAGCGAACTGCTGGCTTGATTCATGCTGGTGACGCAATCGACAATCGTGTCCAGTTGATCGGAAAGTTGTACCGCGCTGTCCAGGCTTTGGCGCGCGCCACTGGTATTTTCTTGCGTCAGGTCCGCCACGCATTCCATCGCCTGGCTAATGTCCCCCAGATCCGACTGGCTGCTGGCCAGATTACTGCGCAGTCGTGGACTGCTTAAGGCATTCAACTGCGATGCCAGGCGATTGCGGCGCACGTAGCCATCGTTTTCTTCCATGGCTTGAATCGCGACATTCAACGAGTCCAGTGATTCCGCCAGCACCCCCGGCAGACCTTTTCCCAGCGGACGCCGGCTGAAGTCTCCTTGGCTGACACAGGTAAAGCAGGTATTCACTTCCTTGAAATAGGTTTCAATCAAATCGAGGAAGTCATTCAATTGCCAGGCCACCAGTCCGACCTCGCCCATGTCGCGGGTATTGGTGGAGCGGAAATGTAATTGCCCCTCGCAGGCATAAGCTAGTTGTTCGTCCAGTGCGTCCAACAGAGTAAACACTTTGGATTGACTGGCCCAGCGCCATAGCGACAGACCCAGCGCCACGACAATAATGGTGATGCTCAGGATGACGCGTGGTACGCCGGATAGCATCCAGTCACCGATCACGTAAACCAGGGTCAGCAGATTATAGGTGAGCAGCCAGTAAGCCAGACTGGTGCGCAAGAATGGGGCTCGGATGCGTTTATTGCTCATCGCGCGCCTGCCTTGCTTTTGAGCGCGCTGGCGTTGAGCTGCAATACCAGGCTTTGATAATCGGTGCCCTGCTGGCGCACTTGTTCCAACAGCCAGTTCATTGAAGCGTCCGGCGCTTCGATTTTGCTGTGCTGAGCTTCGATATTCAGCATCTGGCTGTAAATGGCTTGTACCGCTGTAATCGCCTCGCGGCAGGGCTGGCGCCGTACCGAATAGTAGCCGTGTAACTGGTGGTTCAAACCATAATCCGGCGTGATATTGGCGAATACCCAGTAGAAGTCGCCGCTGGCGGTATAGTTTTTGACGATGCCAAAAAACTCCTGACCCGCCTGCAGGGTTTTCCACATAAAACGAAATACCCCACGCGGCATATCCGGATGCCGAATGATGCTGTGCGGTTTACCGAGTAGCTGGGCTTCCGAGTAACCGGCGATGCGCATGAACACACGATTTGCATAGGTGATATGCCCGGTGGCATTGGTTTTTGAAATGATCAACTCATCCGGGTCGAGTTGAATTTCGCGGCTGTTTGGAGATTGAGCAGTCACACTTGCCACCAAGTTATATGGTTTAAATACATATAATAAGATAGCGGAAAATACGAATTGGGTTTGCTGATTTTTATCAAGCTATACGCATTGAAATGCAAATTTAATATATATCTTCAATGTATTAATTTAAAGGTCAAAATACAACAGGGCGCCACGTCTTGTGGCGCCCTGTTAAGGTCTAACGGAATCACCTTTCCCGATGGTTATACTGGGTCGCGCACCAAGTCGGACCCAGTGGATTTGGCCGCTGGCGCGCGGTTCGATACCACCTGTGGTGGGCCGACAAAACGGCGGCGTTCGAGCAAAAACCAACCGGTGAACAGTAGCACCAAACAACCAATCGAATAATTTATCATAATGTCATTGGGTGGCTGGATGCCAATAAACACCAGTCCGAGCACGCCCACGACGGTAATGGCGGCAAACGGCTTGGAGAGCGCGCCCAGGCGGAACGGTCCGAAATCGGTCCAACCTTTACCTTCAGCCAACAGGCCCGCGGCAATCGGCATGGCGTACGAAACATAAAGGAACACCGCGCTGCCAGCCGCCAGGGCGGTGAACGCCGGCGAATACAGGGTGGCGGCCACCGAGAGTACCGCGACCGCCCATACGGCGTTCTTTGGCGATTGAAAACGTGGGCTGACATGGCGTAACCAGCCCGACGCCGGCAAGCCGCCATCGCGGGCAAAGGCGAAGACCATGCGCGAGGTCGAGGTGACACAGGCCAGCGCGCACAAGTAGTTGGCGAGCACGATGCCAATGTAGAACAGTGACTTGATCAGGCTGGGTACCGGCAGACCGGCCATCAGATTGAAGATCACGTTACCGCCATCCTTGGCGGCGACGGCGGGGTTATGCATCGCCAGCACAAACGAACAGGTCAGCACGTAGCCGAACAGTACCGACCAAAACACGGCGTGCATCATGCTGCGCGGCACATTGACCTTGGCGTTGACGGTTTCTTCGGCGGTGTGCGCCGAACCATCAAAGCCGGTGATGGTGTACAAGGGTAACAGCAGGCCCAGCGCGAAGGACATGATGCTGCCATTGTGAGGAACCACATTGCCGCCGGCCGCGCCGCTGTAATTGACGAAAGTGAACAAACGCGACAGGTCCAGCAGCGGGATGCTATAGATCATCACCAGGGTCAGCAGTACCGCAACGCCCAGAATCAGATAGCCCGAGAAGTCAGTCAGTTTGCTGGTGATGCGAATGCCGACGTGATTCAGAATCGCTTGGCTGCCCGTAATCATCGCCACCGCGAACGCCTGCTGCCAGGCGCCCCAATGCGAAACATCAACCCCAAAAATATTGGTCAGGACCAACTGGGTGAACAGGGTGTACACCCCGACATTGACCGAGGCAATCACGAAAATCAGCCCCAGCATATTGACCCAGGCCGTGGCCCAGCCCCAGGCGCGGCCACCGAGAATCGACGACCAGTGATACAGTCCACCGGCGGTTGGGTAGGCCGAGGCGATCTGCGCCATCGATGCCGCGACAATCAGCGCGAATGCGCCGCCAACCAGCCAACCCACGCCGATGCCAAACCCACCGGTGGTCGAAAAAGCCGACTGGAAAGAGGTAATCCCGCCCGCCAGAATGCAAATGATGGAAAAGGAAATCGCGAAATTGGAGAAGCCGTGCATGCGGCGCGACAATTCCTGGGTGTAACCCATCTTGTGTAGCTCGTGCGCATCGGCCTCGGCGACCGACTTATTGTGTGGATCCTTGCCTGACATGGCGGCACCTCATTCAGTTGAATATTGGGGGCGAAACTGCCTGCTCGCTGACTCCCAATGTGCAACAACCGTGCCAAGTCAAATCCAAGCAAATTAGTGATTTTATCGGGTGTTGTGCACCGAATTCGTTCATTGCATGTCTTTGTATAGTGCAGTGCACTATGAATGAGCATGATTTAGCTGCGCGCACGGTGCGATATGCATGGCATGGTTTGTGCTGTGAGTGTGACTAGGAATGATTAAGGATGGCTCATGGCTTACTACAGTACCATCGGCGCGCGGCGCTACCGTTTTGACGATTTAAAAAGCCTGCTGGCCCGTGCCAGTCCCGAGCGCTCGGGAGATTTTCTGGCGGGCATTGCCGCCGCCAGCGCCGAGGAGCGAGTGGCGGCGCGCATGGCCTTGGCCGATTTGCCATTGAGCGTGTTTCTCGAACAAGCCTTGATTCCCTACGAGGAGGATGAAGTCACACGGCTGATTGTCGATAGTCACGACGCGCTTGCGTTTCGCGAGCTGTCCAGTTTGACCGTCGGCTCGTTTCGCGATTGGCTATTGAGCGCCGACAGCGTGGCCTTGACCCGCATTGCGCCCGCCGTGACGCCGGAAATGGCGGCCGCGGTCAGCAAGCTGATGCGCAATCAGGATCTGATTCTGGTCGCCGCGCACTGCCGTGTGACCAGCCGGTTTCGCAATACCATCGGCTTGCCGGGACGGATGTCGGTACGGTTGCAACCGAATCACCCGACCGACGATGCGCGCGCGATTGCAGCCTCGATGCTGGACGGGCTGTTGTACGGCGCGGGCGATGCGGTGATCGGGATTAACCCCGCCAGCGATAGCCTGGCGGCGATTCATGACTTATTGCTGCTGATGGATGGCGTGCGTCAGCGTTTCGAAGTGCCCACCCAGAGCTGCGTCTTGACCCATGTGACCAACGCGCTGGCCTTGATCGAGCGCGGCGCGCCGGTGGATTTGGTGTTTCAGTCGATTGCCGGCACCGAACAGGCGAATGCCGGGTTCGGCATCTCGCTGGGTTTGCTCGACGAGGCCTGGCAGGCGGCGCAGTCATTGCGGCGCGGCACGGTGGGCAACGACGTCATGTACTTTGAAACCGGGCAGGGCAGCGCGCTGAGCGCCAACGCGCACCACGGTGTCGATCAGCAAACCTGCGAAGCGCGCGCCTACGCCGTGGCGCGGCGCTTTCAGCCGCTGCTAGTCAATACCGTGGTGGGATTTATCGGGCCGGAATATCTCTACAACGGTAAGCAGATTATCCGCGCCGGTCTGGAAGATCACTTTTGTGGCAAGTTGCTGGGTTTGCCGATGGGCTGCGACATTTGCTATACCAACCACGCCGAAGCCGATCAAGACGATATGGATAGTTTGCTGACCTTACTGGCCAGCGCTGGAGTGAGTTTCATCATGGGCGTGCCCGGGGCCGACGATATTATGCTCAATTATCAAAGCACGTCATTTCACGATGCCTTATATGTGCGCCAGCTATTCGGCTTAAAGCGCGCGCCGGAATTCGAAGCCTGGCTGGAACACATGCGGATTATTGATGCGCAGGGCCGGCTGCTGCCACAGGATAGTTTGCAGCCTTTGCTGGGCATGGTGACGGAGGTAGACAGCCATGGCGCGTGAGGACTCTCAGTCGGTGCAAACCGACCCTTGGTCGGCACTAAAAAGTGTAACCAGCGCGCGTATTGCACTTGGACGCTGCGGCGTCAGTATGCCTACGGCGGAAAACCTGCGATTTTCGTTGGCGCACGCTCAGGCGCGCGATGCGGTACATGCGCCGCTGGATGTGGCGGCGCTGGAGCAGCGTTTAGCCGAGGTTGGCTTTGCCTGCGTAACGGTGGCAAGCCAGGCCGAAGAGCGCCAGCGTTATCTGCAGCGCCCGGATCTGGGACGCTTGCTGGCCGAGGAAAGCCGACAGCGTCTGGCCCAAAGCGCGGCGCCTTGCGACCTGGCGCTGGTGATCGGCGATGGTCTGTCGTCATTGGCGATTGAGCGCAATGCCTTACCGTTTTTATTGGAACTCCGCCCTTTGCTGGAACAGGGCCAATGGCGCGTCGCGCCGCTGGTGCTTGCAACTCAAGCACGCGTGGCGTTGGGCGACGAAGTCGGCCAGGTGCTTAAGCCACAATTATTGGTGATGTTGATCGGTGAGCGTCCTGGACTGTCGGCGCCGGACAGCATGGGCATCTATCTGACTTACGCTGCGCGCAGCGGTCGGCTCGATTCCGAGCGTAACTGTATCTCCAACGTGCGCCCTCAAGGTTTGAGCTATGCGGCGGCGGCGCACAAACTGTACTGGCTGCTGACACAAGCCAGACAGCGGGGATTGACCGGGGTGGGGCTGAAGGATGAGAGCGACACCCTCTGCATCATTGCCGCCGATCCTACCCCCGTCATTCTCGCCGCAGGCGGGAATCCAGAGGACTAGCGGCGACGCGGGCGAAAAGCCTGGATCCCCGCCTTTCGGCGAGGATGACAACATGTAGTGGCGAGAATAACCACATGTGAAGAGCGAGGATGATGCCGAGTGCGGGGCTACGCCAATTCCGGCTGGGCGTACATATGCTCGATCGCTTCGCGCCAGCGTTCGCAGATCACCTTGCGGCGCAGTTTCAAGGTCGGGGCCAATTCGCCCTGATCGACACACCAGGGGCGATCCAGCAGGGTGAACTTGCGTACATGCTCCCAACTGCCGAAGTGATGGTTGAAACGCTTGATCTCACGCGAGATCAGCTCATGCACTTTGGGGTGCAGTGTCATGTCACTGACGCAGGTGTAGCTCACGCCATGTTCGGCGCACCACTCGCGTAATTTTTCATAAAAAGGCACGATCAAGGCGCTGGCAAATTTCTCGCCATCGCCCACCACCATCACTTGGTCAATGAACGCAGACTCTTTCAGCTTGTTCTCAATGACCTGCGGCGCGATATATTTGCCGTTGGTGGTTTTGAACATCTCTTTTTTGCGGTCGGTGATGCGCAGGTAATTGTGTTCCATCACCCCAATGTCGCCGGTGTAGAGCCAGCCATCACGCAAAGTTTCCGCCGTCAATTCCGGCTCTTTGTAATAGCCTTGCATCACATTCGGGCCGCGCACCAGAATTTCGCCGTCTTCGGCCAAACGCAGTTCAATGCCGGGCATGGGAACGCCCACTGTGCCGATGCGCACGTCGCGGGCATTAAACGGGTTGGCGCTGATCACCGGCGACGATTCCGTTAAACCATACCCTTCGCTGACCACCACGCCACAGGCCCAGAATAAACGCGCGAGACGCGGTTGCAGGGCGGCTGAACCCACGTTGATCCAGCGTAGTTCGCCCCCCATGGCGCTACGCCATTTGTTGTAGACCAGCTTGCGCGCCAGCGTAAGCCCGAGCCGCTGATGGAGCGCGTATTTGCGATTCGGCTCGAAGTGCTCCGCCAGATGGAGCGCCCAGATATACAGCTTGCGCGCCACACCGCTCAGGGTGCGGGTTTTGCCCGCCAGTTTTTCGTAGACTTTTTCCAGTACGCGCGGCACCGCGCTAAAAGTGTGTGGCCGCACCTCTTGCAGAGCACTGGACAGGCCTTCAACGCTGGTGAAATAGGCGCCAGTCCCAGTGTGCAAGTAGTAATACACGCTGGCGCGCTCGAAAATATGCGACAGCGGCAAAAAGCTCAGCGCGCGACACTGTCCATGGGGCAGCCCAGTGTGTTCAGCGGTCGACATCACGGTGGACACCAGATTGCGGTGTGACAACATCACGCCTTTGGCGCGCCCGGTGGTGCCCGAGGTATAGATAATGGTGAAGGTTTGATCGCTGGTAATGCTGTCGCGCAGACACTCGAGCTGTGCGTGATCACCTTGTGCGCCCAAGGCTTGTAGCTCACGCCACGAGGGCACCCCGGCGATATCGGTAAAACTGTAAATCGGGCATGGCCGCGGCATCATTGCCTGCGCCAGCTTTTGTTGCTGCGCGGCATTGCCGGCAAACGCCAGTTTGACCTCGGCATGCGCCAGGATATAGCTGGCATCATCCAGCGTGCAGGTCGGATAGAGCGGCACACTGATCGCGCCGATCTGTTGCAGCGCCAAATCGATCAGCATCCATTCCAGACAGTTGTCCGCGGCAATGGCGACACGCGTGCCGGGCAAGATTCCCAAACCCATCAGACCCAGGCTGACCTGATCGACGGTGGCAATGGTTTCCGCGGTTGACAGCACAGTCCAGCGCTTGTCGATCTTGGCCGACAAACAATCCTTGCGCGCAAAACGCTCAAGCTGATGTAACAGAAAGTCAAATGCGCGTGAAGGTGTCATTCCATGGGCACTGAGAATGGAAACGCCGCAACATAGCCTGAATGCCTGTGGGTGTAAAGCAAACCACTGGTTTTTATTGCTGGATATCAAGCAACTACGAATTGCTATTCAAATAGCATTTATATCTCGTGTTTTCAATGCATTAGACTGGGGGGTAGACTAGCGCCATCACTCCGTCACGAGTTCAATCACTACAAGGTTCCGCCGATGAAATTTGCCACCAAAACCATTCACAGTGGGTACGACCCGACTGAGCACAATCGCGCGGTAATGCCCCCGATCTATCAAACCTCGGCCTTTGTGCACGCCACCGTGGGCGAGAATCTGCCGTTCGCGTATGCGCGCACCGGCACGCCGACGCGCGCGGCGCTGGAGAGCTGTATCGCGGCGTTGGAAAACGCCGCGCATGGCCTGGCATTTGGGAGTGGCATGGCGGCAATTGACGCGGTGATGCGCGCGATGCTCAAGCCGGGGGATGAGGTGATTGCCCAGCAAGATCTTTATGGCGGCGCCTATCGCTTGCTGACTCGCGTGATGATTCCGGCGGGTGTGAAGGTCACCTTCATGGACCTGAGCGATGCCGCGGCGCTCGAACCCGCGCTGCATGCCGGGGTCAAGATGCTGTGGCTGGAAACGCCGAGCAACCCGCTATTGAATCTGGTGGATATTGGCGAGCTGGCGCGCCATGCGCACCAAGCGGGTGTATCGGTGGTGGTGGATAATACCTTTGCCACTCCGTATTTGCAGAACCCGCTGGATCAGGGCGCCGACGTGGTGGTGCATTCGGCCACCAAGTATCTGGCTGGACATTCGGATGTGCTGCTGGGGCTGGTGGCGGTCAACGACGACAAGCTGTATCAGGATATTCGTTTTATTCAGAGCGCCGCCGGCGCGGTACCCGGGCCGCAGGATTGTTTCCTCACCCTGCGCGGCATCAAAACCCTGCATCTGCGCATGGATCGGCATTGCGATAACGCCGAGCGCGTGGCGCAGTGGCTGACGACCCATCCGGCGGTGGAACGGGTGTTTTACCCCGGTTTGGCGGAGCACCCAGGGCATGCGCTGGCGGCGCGGCAAATGAAACGCTTTGGCGGCATGGTGACGATCTATTTGCGCGACAATACGCGCGAAGCGGCGGCGCGCATCTGCGAGCGCCTGCGATTGTTTGCCCTGGCGGAATCACTCGGCGGGGTCGAGTCGCTGGTCAATCATTCGGCCACCATGTCGCATGGCTCGATGCCCGCCGAGCACAAGGCGCTGCTGGGGGTGCGCGAAGGTCAGTTGCGGTTATCGATAGGGGTCGAGGACATCGACGATATTCTGGCCGATTTGGAACAGGCGTTGGCGGTTTAAGCCTTCGGTTTTCGGCGGAAATCTTGTTGGGATTCGCTGACGCTCATCACCAACCTACACGGTATATCCTTGATACATTCGTAGGTTGGTGGTGAGCAACGCGAACCCCAACGTCCACAGGCGTCAGCCAGGAAACTCTAGCCCGCGCGCAGAGCCAAAATGCTTGTCGTCTCTATCATCCGTGAACAAGCCATGCGTTATCGCCGCCTTCTTCTGCCAGGGTGCCGCTGGTTTTTTACCGCCGTTCTGGCGCAACGATCCTCGGCTCTGCTCACCGAAAATATCCATTTTTTACGTCAAGCATTTCGCGCGGTCAAACAGACTCATCCATTTACCATTGATGCAATCGTGATTCTTCCTGATCACCTTCATACTATCTGGACATTACCTTCTGGCGATGTCGATTTCCCTTTGCGTTGGTCTTTGATTAAAAGCCATTTTTCCCGTCATATTTCCAAAGGAGAATTTTGTGGGGCAAGCCGCCGGTACAAGGGAGAGCGCGGTATCTGGCAACGACGATACTGGGAACATGGGTTACGCGATGAACCGGATTGGCAACATCATGTCGACTATATTCATTACAACCCAGTAAAACATGGATATGTGTTAAAAGCGGTTGATTGGCCATTCTCATCGCTGCATCTCTTTATCCGCCGTGGTATTTTACCTGCGGACTGGGGAGCGTAATGAGGGAATTCACGTTGCTCAATGTCTGTCGGATGGCGGCAATGTTGGGGTTCGCGTTGCTCACCACCAACCTGACCCGATTATTTTCGCGATCGGCGATTGCGCGCGTGGTACAGCCCGAGCGCGCGCAGCGCGATGCCGATTCCGGAGACGCCGAGGACGACCGCCAGTGGCGCCGCCACCAGGTAGGGGAAGAAGCCGATCAATAGCGCAACAGCCAGAAGCGCCAGCC
>Ga0302152_10000011_pt1 | contig 81458 bp, 70 predicted proteins | sample I_Bog_N2_1_FD_192434 | JGI IMG/M metagenome (GOLD analysis project Ga0302152, IMG submission 192434) | Peat permafrost microbial communities from Stordalen Mire near Abisko, Sweden - I_Bog_N2_1 | ecosystem: Environmental > Terrestrial > Soil > Wetlands > Peat | place: Sweden: Abisko, Stordalen...
TATGAAGAAGATCGCGCTGCTGCTGGCGCGGCTTTTAACTTCTTTGTTGGCCGCAAGTGACCACCAGGCAAGCCCTTGCACTTTATGGCGAAGCGATTTCCCCAAATCTTGCAAAACTCGCTGCAACGACCACTATTTCTTGTGCGTGTCCTAGAAATGATAAACCCCCGAAAAATCGGGGGGTTATCAGCAGTCTGAAATGGCGACCCAAGGTCGCCATTTTCCATTCGTGACAGCCGGCGATGACTTACGGCTTCGGCTGACGGCGACGTCCCAGCAATACCGCGACAATCAGTAGCAACGCGATGACCAGCACGATACCGACCCGCGCCAGCGTCAGCAGCGACGAGGTCTCGCCTCCCGCACGCAAGCTCTTGACCTGTTCGGCCGTTACCTTGGCAGCTGGATTGCCGTAGTGCTGCAACAAGTAGTTGCTCAAGGTTGCCACTTGCTCATCGCTGAGCTTGTTGCTGAAAGCCGGCATCAACACTTCAGGCCCGCCCGCTTTACGCTGCACGCCTTCCAGAATGGCCATCACCAGATTATTGCTGTTGAGATGACCCAGGGCGGTGTTGTGGAATAGCGCAGGCAGACTGGCGTCCTTGCCGCCCCACTGTGCGCTGCCTTCGCCATTGGCGCGGTGGCAGGAGGCGCAATTGGCGTCGTACAACTGGGCACCGTTGAACTTGCTGGTATCTGACGCCAGCGGTGCACCACGCAGCGCACCGATGCCGGCGTAGGCCTGTCCGAAGCTGTCGGCAGCCTGACTATCCTGAGCATCATGCTGCGGCGCTGCGGTTTTGATATAGGTCGCAAGCGCCTGACGGTCTTCTTCATTCAAATGACGCAGACTATTGTCGATCACTTCGGCCATCGGTCCGCCGGCCTGCGCCTTGCCTGCCACGCGCCCGCTGCGCAGATACTCGGCAAGCTGCGCCTGACTCCAGCTACCGATGCCACTGACGGCATCGCTGCTGATATTGGGCGCATACCAGGTCCCCAGATCGGCGCCGGCCAATGGCCGCGATTTGTCTTCGCCCATCAGCGCAGTGCGTGGTGTGTGGCAGGTGCTGCAATGCGCCAGTCCTTGTGCGAGATAAGCGCCGCGATTCCATTCCACACTCTTGCTGCCGTCGGGAACGAAAGGCTTGCCATCCAGGAAGAGCAAATTCCACGCCGCCATCGACACGCGGATATTGAACGGGAACGGCAAGTCGGTAGCGGCCGGCTTTTCATCTACCGCGGCAACCCCTTGTTGAAAATAGATGTACAAGGCCTTGACGTCATCATCACTCAACTGCGCATACGAGGTGTACGGCATGGCCGGATACAGACGCTCGCCATCGGCACGCACGCCACGACGCAGCGCGTCGGTAAATTGTTCCAGTGTGTAGTTGCCGATGCCTGCCGTCTTGGACGGCGTGATGTTGGTTGAGACAATCTTGCCCAGCGGCGTGGCAATCGCCAGTCCACCGGCAAAAGACTTGCCTGCTGCCGTGCTATGGCAGGCAATGCAGTCGCCGGCCGTGGCAAGATATTCGCCGCGCTTGACGATGTCCGTCCCCATATCTGCCGCGTGAGCGCTGGCGCACATAGCCGCAGCCAGCGTCAGCGCGGACCATACTGTTTTGATTGTTTGCATGCGCATCCTCAAGCGTTGGCGTGAATGTGTTCCGCCGAGCGTAGCGCCAGCGCTACTGCGGTCAAGGTCGAATTGACGGTAGCTGCGGTGGGCATAACGCCGGTGCTGGCAATGTAGAGATTCGGGTGATCGTGGGAACGGCCAAAGCCATCGACCACGGAGTCCTTGGACTCGCTGCCCATGGCCAGCGTGCCGGTGATGTGCTGATTATTGCCATAGATACCATCAGGCGAATAGCGCAGATTGGTGCCTCCCATCAACTGGGCGATGCGTGTGTATTCCTCGCGCGCAGCGGCCATGCCTCTATGCACATAGTCACTCATGGCGTAATGCACCTGCGGACGCGGAATGCCCAAGGCATCTTTCTTGTCGCTCAAGACCACCCGATTTTCCGGATCCGGCAACACTTCCAGCACGTTCTTGATGCTGCATTCACGCGCCGCGTGGTAGCGGATCTGCTCTTCCAGCTCGGTGCCGTAGACCCCCTTGGCGATCAGTGTTTGCGTCACGGCCGGGACTTTCGACGAATTCGAAATATCGATCCGGAAGGCCGCATGGTCGGCGCGGAAAGCACCGTCACGCAGATGATTGATCGACGCCGGACTCATCGGACCGCGTCCTGGCCACAGCTCTTCATCGCTCTCAAACGAGAGGCTGTTACTGGGGTGATCCATCAGATTGCGGCCGACCGTGCCGGAACTGTTGGCCAGTCCATTCTTGAACTTGTCGCTGGCCGACAGCAATAGCAGCTTGGGACTTTCAATGCCGTTGGCGGCGAGGATGAAGGTCTTGCCGGTTACGCGCACCGAATTTTTTTGCGGATCGTAATAATGCACGGCAACGATGCGGTCTTGTGCATCATGCTCAATGCGATAGACGACGGCGTTGTGGATCAGTTTGGCACCAGCTTGTTCGGCCGCTTCGACCGATAGTCCGCCATGATATTGCGCATCAATTGGACAGATCGGCATGCAGTTATTGTTACCGCAGCAGGCCGGACGGTTATCGTAGGCGCGGCTGTTGCGTGCGGTGGTATTGGTGATGACCTGATAGCCGCCAGGTGCCAGACGCTCACGGAAGCGCTGCTCCAGATAGGACTCGGCCACCGGTTGCATTGGAAATGGCTTGTTGCGCGGCGAGCCGTTATTTGGTGCGCCGGAGACGCCCATCTTGACTTCGGCTTCATAGTAGAACGGCTCCAGATCTTCATAGGCAATCGGCCAGTCGCGGCCAACGCCGTACAGGCTCTTGATGCGCAGATCATTGGGCAAGACGCGCCAGGCCTGCGCCGCCCAGTGCCAGGTAGTGCCGCCGACGATGCGGATATACTCGGCCTTGTAGGGATAGGGACCGGCCTGTACCAGATAGTCGTTATCTTCAGGCTGGTAGACCGGATGCGGCGACCAGGACGAAAATGGATATGGTGAGACGAAATCTCCCTTGCGTGGCGAATTGCGGAAATTTTCGACCAGGGTGGCGCGATCGATACGCGGACCACCTTCCAGAATCAACACCGATGCACCCTGTGCAGCCAGACGATGGGCAGCCAGAGCACCAACGATGCCAGAGCCGATGACGACGACATCGGCGGAGTATTGTTCAGACATGTGAATTCTTTCCTGATCAGACGGCAAGTGGATTGCGACCCCAACTGCCATACGGACCGTAGGCATAGCTGGGCGGCCGCAGACGATCGGCCACGGCGACAAACATGAGACTGGTTTCATACGTGATGCAACGCGCAGCTTTGCCGCTGCCAACCACGCCGATGTACCAGGCTGAGGCAATCTTTCCCGGCAACTTGGCAAACGCCAGCTTCTGTTCATCCAGTGTTGCTTGCAGCGTGGCCAGCGCCGGTTTGTTGTTCGCAACGAAGTCGTCAAACTGCTTCAACTGCGCATCGAAATCAGGTGTGGTGGCGACCAGCGCGGCATAGAGCCGATCCGCCTGTTGCGCATCGAGCTGCACCTTGCCGGTCAGCATGCGCGACAAGGCAAGGAAATTTTCAGGAGCGTTGGCAGCGACGGCCTCGGGTGCATCGGCAAGCGCCGCAGAAAACGGTAGCGTCAAAAAAGAGCAGACGTAACCGCTCAACACGCCCGCCAGCAAAAGTCGGCGATTCTTGTCGGGAGCTACCGTCTGGGCAGCAAGCTGAGGATGGCTATTCATTGATGTCCTTGTTATTTGACTACCTGAAGATGCAGTCATGCCGCTTGACTGCTCGCTGCTGTTCCCAACTGTCACGATGCAGCGCGCCGATAATAGTGCAGCATACAAGTTTGCGCAAAGATTTACGGCACAAAACGCAAAAAAATAAAAGTGGTCAGGCCACTCTTGAGAAAATAATTGGTCAGGCCGATTTTTCCGCATCATCATGCATCGCTGATGCCTGCGTGCAGCGCGCTGCGCCAGCGCTCAAGGTGGAGAAATACGAACGCGCCGCAACAGGCTGACAGCCTGCTACGGGAACGTCGTTGATGGTTTTTTTCGATTTGGAAGATGGTGACGCCACAGATTTTTCGGGCGCACATCGCTGCGGCAGACTGACATTTCCATGCAGAAATGAGCTGATCTACACAACATCTGACTGATCATCTAACTGATGCAAAAACGACAACTACAAAGTCATCGGCACGTTCAATGCATGAAATTCAGCCTAAGATCTCGCCAATCACCGCTTGACACACAGTGCTACGCTCGTCGGCCAGCGGCAACAGCACCGTGTAATGGTGCGTATTGGGTACTACATGATGCGCCACCACCTGCGGCCAGCAGGCGGCAATGACCGCAGCCTGCGCATGAAACTGCACGGTTTCCTGAGCGCCAATGATGGTGTGCACGCGGGTGCTTCCCGGCCCGTTCTGCAACACCGGACTGAGCTGATCGGCACGCGCCGCATCCAGCATCAGCGCTTTATTGAGCGAGGTGGAAATCAACGGCACCAGATCAAACACGCCGCTGACGGCGAACACTGCCCGCAAGGGCTGTGTCTGCCGTTGTGCTGCCACCTGGCAGGCCAGATGAGCACCCGCAGAATGTCCCATCAGCGTAATGCGGCTGCGGTCGATCTCCATTTGCGCCGCCATCTTGTGCACACTGGCCTGCAGCGCATGGACTTCGTCAACCATGTCTTCAATACGGGCCTGCGGCGCCAGTGAATAATTCATCACGGCGACACTGATACCGGCGCGCACATACGGCGCAGCGATGAAACCGATATCGCTTTTATCACCGCCCTGCCAATAACCACCGTGGATGAATACCAGCAAAGGGCGCAAGCTGCCAGCGGCGCGATAAAAATCAAAATTCTGCAAAGGCGCGCTGCCATAGGCGATATCGGCATCGCTAAGCAGCGTGGGACGAATCGCTGCCGTGGCGTTTTGCCAGACTTGCAAGACCTCGGGGAAATCAGGAAATGCAGCCTTGAGGTTGTAACCCGCTTCGCAATCTTGCGGTGCACAGATCACGCGTTGCGGGATGGACGGTAGTGCATTGAGCTGGGACATAAAATGTCTTTCGGTTAGACCACGATGGATTTCAAACGCTCAGATAACGCGCCCAAACATCGGGCTGCGCCGCCAACTGTACCGAATCACCTTGCCACACGACTTTACCTTTTTCCAGAATCGTGTGGCGATCAGCAAAGTCGATCAAGCGTTTGATGTACTTGTCGATGATGATGATGGCCAAGCCAAGCTCGCGCAAGGTCTTGAGGCAGCCCCATATTTCTTCGCGTATCAGCGGTGCCAGCCCTTCTGTGGCTTCGTCGAGAATCAGCAGATGCGGATTGGTCATCAGCGCTCGGCCGATGGCCAGCATCTGCTGCTCCCCGCCCGAGAGTTGCGCGCCACCATGATGGCGACGCTCTTGCAGACGCGGGAACTGTCGATAGATTTTGTCCAGCGTCCAGACATGAGCACTACCATTGCGATGGGCCGCGAAGGCAGTAAGGTTTTCTTCCACGCTGAGATTCTTGAAGATCTGCCGCCCCTCCGGCACGACGGCGATACCGCGGCGAGCGATATTGTCGGCCGACTGCGAGTCAATAGACTGGCCGAGAAAACGCACTTCGCCACCAGTGGGCCGATTCAAGCCAAGTATGGTACGCAAGGTCGTCGTCTTACCCATGCCGTTACGGCCAAGCAAGGTCACCACTTCGCCCTGGCGCACCATCATGTCGATCCCGAACAGCACCTGACTGGCGCCGTAACCACCAGTCAATCCCGTCACTTCCAGCAACGCCGTGTGCGCGGTATTCATTGCACCGCCTCCTGCATATCTTCCTCGCCCAAATAAGCCTGCCGCACTTCGGCGTTGGCACGGATCTGCGCCACCGTGCCGCTGGCCAGTACCGCGCCCTGCACCAGCACCGTGATGCGGTCCGCCAGGGCAAATACAGCATCCATGTCGTGTTCGACCAGCACCACCGTCAACTCCGTCTTGAGCGACGCAATCAACGCGATCATGTCCGTCGACTCTTCGTGCCCCATCCCAGCCATCGGCTCGTCCATCAACAACACGCGCGGCGCACAAGCAATCGCCAGACCGACATCTAGCCGGCGCCGGGCGCCATGCGACAGTTGCGCAGCCACCTGTCCCACTTGCGCCCCCAGACCAATGCGCTGCGCCAGCGCCTGCGCTTGCGCACGTCCGCGATGGTCACTGGTACAGGGATGCAGGAAACCATAACCACGGTGCAGGCCTCGCTGTACTGCTACCAACAGATTGTCCAGCACCGTCATTTCGTCGAACACGCTGGTGATCTGAAACGAGCGTACCAGACCGGCAGCAACACGGGCCTGCTCGGTCTTGGTATGCAGTGCCTGGCCGAACAGGAAAATCTCGCCATCGTCCGCTGCCAGCGCTCCCGACAGCAAGGACAGCAAGGTCGTCTTGCCGGCGCCGTTGGGACCGATGATGGCGTGCACCTGACCGGCGCCAATATTGAGTTGCACATCACGGGTGGCGTAGAGGCCGCCGTAACTCTTTTTCAAACCAAGTACCATCAAGGCATCAGGCACCATGCGACTCTCCTTGTTCAAGCGACTGCGACGACTTCCCCATGCGCAGCAAGGAACTGATGCCACGCGGCGCCAGCATCACCACTGCCAACAGCACGACACCGACATAAATCTGCCAATATTCGACATGACTGGACAAGACTTCTTCCAGCGCTAGAAACACCGCTGCCCCCAATACACCGCCGTAAAAATAGCCAACGCCGCCCAGTGCTACCATCACCAGCAACATGCCCGACTGCGACCAATGCAGCAACTTGGGACTGACGAATAGATTGTGCATGCCGATCAGACTTCCGGCCAGACCGGCAATGATCGCCGCCATCACGAAGGCGGCCAGTTTGTAGCGCAAGCTGGGATAGCCGACGGCCTCGGCCCGTCTTTCATTCTGACGTATCGCATTGAGCGCCAGGCCGAAGCGCGAACGCAGCAGCAGCGCCAACAGCAACAGCGTCGCCGTCAGCCAGCTCAGCACCAGCCAGTAAAAACCATTATCGCCGCGAATATCCAGACCGAAACCGATGCCCGGACGCTGTGCCATCTGCAAACCATCGTCACCGCCGTAATAGCGCAGGCCGACGAAAAAATAGTAGAACAGTTGCGCCAGCGCCATCGTGATCATGATGAAGTAGACCGCCCGCGTGCGCAGCGCAATGGCGCCGATGATCAGCCCGGCCAATGCACTGGCTGCCGCTGCCAGCAGCCATACCAGCCAGGCATTGGTGAGTCCGTGAAAAACAGCAATGGCCGTCACGTAAGCACCGATGCCGAAGAACACCGCATGACCGAAGCTGACCATACCGCCGTAGCCGAGCAAAAAATTCAGGCTGGAGGCCAGCATGGCGAAAATCAGCATGCGCGTGAGCACACCGATGTAATACTCCATCCCGCTCGCCTGTGCCAGCCATGGCATGGCGATCAATAGCAGCAATAGCAGCAGCGGCGCGGGGCTAATTTTGGAAAGCAAAGCTTGCATGAACATCCTCATGAACGCGCCGGGAACAGACCGCTGGGGCGCCAGAACAGCACCGCGATCATCACCAGATAAATCATCATCGAACCGATTGCCGGCCCGACCGAAGCCGCAGCATCGGCACTCAGGAACAACGACAACAGCGTCGGCAGCAGACCGCGCCCAAGCGTATCGACCACGCCGACCACCAGCGCGCCAACAGCAGCACCTGGCACCGAACCGATGCCGCCGATGACCACCACCACGAAGGCCAGAATCAGCACGTCGTCACCCATGCCGGCCTGCACCGCCACCATTGGCCCCAGCATGATGCCTGCCAATGCCGCCAGCATCAGCCCAAGGCTGAACACCAGTCGGAACAGCAAGCGGATATTGATCCCCATGGCGCCGACCATTTCCAAATTATTAGCGCCGGCCCTGACCCACATACCCATACGGGTACGATTGATCAAAAAATAAAGCGCCAGCGCCACAACGATGCCCAGCGCCATCACCAGCAAGCGAAAGCTTGAATACGGCAGACCGAATAGCAACACCGGTCCGGAAAATGCCGACGGCATGTTCAGCGGCAGCGGCTGCGGTCCCCAGATCATGCGCACGGCATCATTGCAGATCAGAATCAGGGCGAAGGTGGCTAATACCTGCACCATGTGATCCTTCTGATAGAGCCGGCGCAAGACCAGCCATTCCAGCAAGAAGCCAAGCAGCGCAGTCAATGGCAAAGCGCCCAGCAAGCCGAGCCAGAAAGAACCGCTGAGGCCCGCAATCCAGGCCGCCAGGTAAGCCCCTATCATGAAAAAACTGCCATGCGCCAAGTTGATAAAATTCATCACCCCGAAGATCAGCGTCAGGCCAGAGGCAATCAGAAACAACATGATGCCGAATTGCAGGCTGTTGAGCACCTGCTCAAAAATCAGATTCCCCAAAATCGTTCCTTACTGAACATGTTAAGCAGGTTTCAAGGCATCTTGCATTGATCGGCGTAGACATCGACATGATCACTCAACAAGGTTGCCGTCATGTGGTTGACGTACTTGCCGTCGGCGCCTTTGCTCACCACCCGGGCATACTGGTTCTGGATCGGAAAATGGTTGGCCGCAAATTTGAAATTGCCGCGCAGCGAGTTGAACTTGGCCGCCTTGAGCGCCGCAATCAATGCTTCACGATTGTCGACCTTGCCGCCGACGGCCTTGACAGCCGCATTGATCAACATGGCCGCGTCATACGCCTGGGCCGCAAACATCGAGGGCTGATGGCCGTACTCCTTGACGAAGGCCGTGACGAAGGCGCGATTCTCGGCATTAGGCAGATCGGACGACCATTCACCGGTATTGGCCACACCGGCAATCAGATCGCCGTTGGAGAGCATCTGCTGATCGGCGTCATAGGCTGGCATGACCCGCACGATCTTGGCATCCATCCCGGCTGCGGCGTACTGCTTGACAAAATTGACGCCCATGCCGCCCGGCAAAAAGAAATACAGTGCATCGATGTTGGCCGCACGCAGTTGCGCAATTTCGGTGGCGAAATCGAGCTGGCCCAGCTTGGGGAATAACTCCAGCACGGGCTCTTTCTTGAGAAAGCGCTTGAAGCCGCCAGCGGCATCCTTGCCGGCCGGATAGTTGGGCGCAATCATGGCCACCCGCTGATAGCCTTTGTCCGCCATAAGCTTGCCGGCGGCTTCATGGGCCGCGTCGTTCTGATAACTGGCGCTGAAGAAATAAGACGAGCAACCAGCCCCGGCCAATTGCGCCGGACCGGCATTGGCGCTGATGACCACGGTCTTGCTGGCAAATGCGGCCGGTGCCACCGCCAACAAAATGTTGGAATAGACAAAACCGCTCAGGATGTCAACCTTGTCGCGCTTGATCAGGCGATCCGCGCCTTGCTTGGCAGCATCAGGGCTGAACTGGTCATCCACGACGATGAGCTCGGCAGCCACACCACCGAGCTTGCCGCCCAAGGTCTTGAGCGCCAGCGTGAAGCCGTCGCGCTCGTCCACGCCAGGAGCGCTGGCAGGGCCGCTCAAGGTGGTCAGGAAACCGACCTTGACGACCTCGGCTGCATAAGTAGTGCTAGCGCTGGCAAATAGTGCGGCAACGGCCATGGTGACGATGCGATTCATCCCTGTACTCCTAAAAATGGGTCCGACAACAAAGAAGGAACTACCTGATTCAGGCCGGTTTGCTATCGGCCTTGGATAAGAAAGCATCGGCAAAGAAACGCTCGGCCGGTAAACCGCAGGCACTGACAAAATCGCGCCGCGCCGATTCCACCATTACCGGCGCGCCACAGGCATACACCTCGCAATCGACCATGCGCGGAAAATCCTGCATCACCGCCTGGTGCACAAAACCGCTGCGCCCGGACCAGTCCAGCTCACTTTCGGACAGCACCGGCACGTACTCGAACCAGGGCAGGCTGGCAGCCCAACTACGGCATAAGCCATCCATATACAAGTCGACCCGCTTACGGCCGCCCCAGTACAAGTGCATCGGCCGCTGCTGTTGTCTGGCGATGGCATCTTCCACGATCGCCTTGATCGGCGCGAAGCCGGTGCCACTGGCCAGCAACACCACCGGTGTACTGCCTGCGCGCAAATAAAAATTGCCGGCCGGTCCTTCCAGCGCCAGCGTCTGGCCTTGTTGCAGCGCGCCGAATACCTGATCGGTGAACAGCCCACCCGGCAGATGGCGGATATGCAGTTCCAGCACACCGCTGCCAGCCGGCGTGGCCATCGAATAGCTGCGGCGCTGGCCGTCTGCCAGCAAGACATCGAGGTATTGACCGGCCTGATAGTCGAGCGCCGCGGATGCGGCGTCGCCGCGCAGGGCCAGCACTGTCACGTCTGGAGCCGCTCGCGCCATGCCTTCGATGACCACATTGAGCCGACGCGGCAACGCCGCATCAGCGGCGCTCGACGCCGTCGTCTCTGCCACCGCCACCTCCACCCGCCCTGCCACCACCCGTACCGGAAAACTGCGCACCGCCTCGGTCACCGGCGCGCAACGCGGCGCACCGCTGCGAATATCGAACAGCCCTTGATGCAACGGACATTCAATACAGCCATCTTCCACATAGCCGTCCGACAATTTGGCATTGCCGTGGGTGCACAAATCATTGAGCGCAAACAATTCTTCGCCCAGACGGAACAGCGCCACCGCCTGGCCGCCCACGACCGCCGGCGCCACCGTGCCATCGGAAAAATCATCGGCACTGCCGACATCGAACCAGTCACTCATGGCGTCCTCAGATCGGCGTAGCCAGTAAGGTCGCCACGCGCAGCGTGTCGTAAATCACGCGCCGGCTGGCATAACGCCAACCAGCGGCGGTCTTGACGACGCGGTCCACATAGCGGCCAGCCTGATAGATGAAGGACTCGCCGTTCTGCAAGGTCTGCACCACCACATAACTGGATTCGGCTTCCACGCTGTCACTGTCGATAGCCTTGAACACCAGTCCGGATGTCATGTGCCGATAGGTATGCGCTTCATAGATGTTGGCGTGGCGCAGCGACAGCACGCGGTCACGTAGCATCTTCTTGCTGTCGCAATAAATGATGCCGATCGGCAGTCCGGCATCGACGTTCTCGCGCGGGATGATTTCATACAGGCAGTCGTCGGTGAAAAACTCCGGCCAGTCTTCCAGGCGGTCATTGTCCAGAGCGTGGCTGTAGCCTTCCTGCAATTGGTGGAGTTCAAACCATAGCGTCATCTTGTCCATTATTTGTTCCCTCTTATGCCTTTTCAATCGCAGCAAATCCCATGAGCTGCTGATAACCGCGCCAGAACTTGCGGATCAAACTTTCGGTGATCAGCGTGTCTTCCTGATCGGGACTGTCTTTGGCCATATCCATCACGGAACAATCGTCCGGGTCGCGCGCAGTGCCGCGTTGCACCAGCTCGGTGGCCTCGGTGTCTTCCATCGAGATGTAACCGGCCGGCCCGACCAGATTGGCCTGCTTGATGCGCAAGGCACGCAGCTCCGGAGTGTCGTCTGCATAGCCGAAAAAATGGAAAATCAGTTCAAAGTTGCCCGGACCTTTCGGCAGCAACTGGCGCGCCACCAGTGTGTTGTGAATCTGCTGCACGATCAGTTGCGGGAAGATCGGCTGGATGTGATTGGTGGTCATCTCGTCGAATTCCTTGATCTGTGCCAGCACCGATGGATCTTCCAGCGCAAAACCCTCGGAGAAAGAACGGATAGCCTGTTCCTTGTAGGCGTCCGAGGTCTCTTGTTCGTTCTTGGTGGCAGTGATGATGCTATGCAAGCCGTGATGCTTATAAGCAATCGAACGCGCCTTCATGCCTTGCCGAAAGATGTTGAAGGTCGTATGAAACGTATGCAACAGGCTGGCGTGATAGGGATCCTTGACGTTTTCCAGGTACAGCTTCCAGTTCGATTTGGAATACTGACGCGTGCAACCCAGGTAGACGATGGGCTTATGGAAGATGCGGTCTATCCAGGGCCGCATCTCGGCGCCGATGTAATCAGCCAGCGGCTCTACCGTATCGCTGAAGCTGGCGAACACCAGACCGCGATAGCTGTCCACTCGCAACTGACGCAAGCCATGGCATTTCGGATCAAAGTCCTTAGCCATGCCGGCGGCGCCCTTCTGGCCGCGCCGGAACGGCACACCAAGCAGATTGCCGCGCGTGTCGAAACTCCATTGATGGTAGGCACAGCTATGCGAGCTGGCGTTGCCGCGCGGCGTGCGGCAGACAATCGCACCGCGATGTGCGCACTTGTTGACCCAGGCGGCCAATGCACCATCTTCGGTACGCGTGACTACTACCGGCGTGTCGCCGACGAAAGTGCTCTTGTAGTCACCGTTATTGGGAATTTCTGCTTCCAGCGCCACGAAGTTCCATACCGGGCCTCGGAAAATACGTTCTTGTTCCAGCGCATAGACGTCTTGCGAGCTGAATACCCTGTAGGGCGTGCGTGAACCGTCGGTGCGCGGAAACTGTACCAGCGGCGAGTAAACCGCCTGCGGCAACGATGTTGTCGTATTCATAAAACTTCTCCTTTATTTCTTGTCTTGTCCCTAACTGACTTTCCGGCGCATTAGCACCGGCTACGCTGCACATCATAGGCAAAGCTTCAGCGCGATAATATCCGTCATTTGCAAGCTTGCAACGGCGTTCTATCCGTTTCTTGCACAGGCGCGCTTTATACCTGAGAGGTATGCAAGCTTTCAAAAATGGTCTTGGACAGCCTGACTTGTTGTTTCTATGATGCGATCAAACCATCTGCCATCGAGATCATCTTGTCCCTTACTGCACCCACCTTGTTTTCTTCTAGCGTCATCGGCATTGATGCCGTTGATGTACTGTTGCTTGACGTTCCCACCATCCGCCCGCACCGCTTGTCGATGACCACCATGCACCGCCAGACGCTGGTGCTGGTGCGTATTACCTGCCAGGACGGCGTCACCGGCCTGGGTGAAGCCACCACCATCGGCGGCCTGGCCTACGGCGAGGAAAGCCCAGAAAGCATCAAGGTCAACATCGATACCTATTTCACTCCGCTGTTGCTCCATCCTGCGGCGGACGCCGCCAACGTCATGGCCACCATGCAGTTGCTGGGCCACAGCATTCAGGGCAACCGCTTTGCGCGCTGCGCAATTGAAACCGCCTTGTTCGATGCTCAAGCCAAGCGTCTGGGGGTGCCCTTGTCGGCACTGTTCGGCGGACGCGTGCGCCATGCGCTGCCGATTGCCTGGACCCTAGCCAGCGGCGACACCGGGCGTGATATCGAAGAAGCGGAAAAGATGCTGGACTTGCGCCGTCATCGTGATTTCAAATTAAAAATAGGCAGCCGCACAGTACGCGACGATGTCGCCCACGTCGCCGCGATCAAGCGCGCCGTCGGCAGTCGCGGCAGCGTGCGCGTGGATGTCAATCAGGCCTGGAGCGAAACCGATGCCATGCTGGGTATGCGTATGCTGGAAGAGGCCGGCGTGGATCTGGTTGAACAACCGATTGCCGCCGCCAACATCGACGGCCTGCGCCGCCTGCGCCAAAAGAACCGTATCCCGCTCATGGCCGACGAAGCCTTGCACGGCCCCGACGATGCATGGCGCGTGGCACATGCAGAAGCAGCCGATGTGTTCGCGGTTAAGATCAACCAATCCGGCGGACTGCGTGGTGCACAACAGGTCGCAGCCATCGCCGAAGCTGCCCATATCGGTCTGTACGGTGGCACCATGCTCGAAGGCGCGATCGGTACCATGGCTTCGGCCCAATTGTTTTCCACTTTCACCACACTGGACTGGGGTACCGAATTGTTCGGCCCGCTGTTACTGACCGAAGAAATTCTGACAGCGCCTCTGGCCTATCATGACTTTGCACTGAGCTTGCCGGACGGGCCTGGCCTGGGCATTGCCCTGGACGAAGACCGTGTCAATTTTTTACGTCGCGACAAAAAAACAAAAACAATTTCGCTAGCTTGATTTTTTCATTTTGGAGGAGACCGAAACCATGCTGTTCAAAGTCACCATGGATGTACAACTGCCACACAACATGCCCAAAGACAGCGCCGATGCGCTCAAGCAGCGTGAGCGAGAACTGGCGCAAGCACTGCAGCGCAGCGGAAAGTGGCGCCACCTGTGGCGCGTCGTCGGACGTTATGCCAACGTCAGCATCTTCGATGTTGGCAGCTCGACCGAACTGCACGACCTACTGCTGAGCCTGCCCTTGTTCCCCTACATGAAGATCGAGGTTGAGGCACTGTGCCGCCATCCCTCATCGATTCATGACGATGAACGTTAATTTTCAACCGTGAAATAATTGAATAAATAAGAGAGAGACAACCATGAACAAGCAAGCCATCGCCGCAGTACTGGAAAAAATTCAAGGCAGCGCCATTGCGCCAGGCAATCCCCGTACCAAAGAGATCGTCAACCGCATCGTCAGCGATCTGTTTCATACGATTGAAGACCTGGACGTGCAACCCGAAGAATTCTGGTCCGCAGTGCACTATCTGACGGCAGCCGGTCAATCCGGCGAATACGGCCTGATCGCCGCCGGCCTGGGTTTCGAGCATTTCCTCGATCTGCGCATGGATGAAGCCGAAGCCCTGGCCGGCCTCACCGGCGGTACTCCGCGCACCATCGAAGGTCCGTTGTATGTCGCGGGGGCACCGGAACAAAAAGGTTTCGCGCGCCTCGATCAGGATCCGCAACCCGGTGAAATCCTGTTCATGCAAGGCCAGGTCCGCGACAAGGATGGTCTGCCGCTGGCCCATGCACTGGTGGAAGTCTGGCACGCCAATGACCTCGGCAACTATTCCTTCTTCGACCCAAATCAAACGCCTTTCAATCTGCGCAGCAGCATCCGCACCGATGCCCAAGGTCGCTATCGTTTCCGCAGCCGCGTCCCGGTTGGTTATAGCGTGCCGCCAGGAGGCTCCACCGACATTCTGCTCAAGCAGTTGGGACGTCACGGTACCCGTCCGGCGCACATCCACTTCTTCGTCTCCGCACCTGGTCACCGCAAGCTGACCACGCAAATCAACATCGCCAATGATCCGTATCTGTGGGATGACTTCGCCTTCGCTACCCGCGATGGACTGGTGCCGGAACTCAAACACGTCACCGACGCTGCAGCTATCCGCGCGCAGGAAGTCAACGAGCCGTTTTACACTATCGACTTCGATTTCACCTTGCAGCTCGAAGCCGGCGGTCTGCCTAAGGATGACATCGTCCGTGACCGCGCAACGGCCTGAGTCTGCATCTTAATGCCGGCGCAAAATGTTGAGGCATAAGCCGATTCTATTGCGCGTCGGCACTATCGACGACGTCGGCTTGCGCCGCTTGCAGAACGACATGCTGGGCGGTGTCGCGCAAGCGTTGCAACAGCAAAGAATGGTCATTGAGACGGTAATTCATGATCACCGGCGAGCAGACCCCCTTGTTGGACAACGGCCTATAGACCACATCGGCACGATGCAAACCGCGCACCGACTGCGGCACCAGTGAGACGCCGACACCGGCGGCAACCAAGCCGATGGCGGTCTGCATTTCATTGGCTTCCTTGACGATATGTGGCCGCAAACCACGGGCAGAAAACAACTCCAAAACCTGGTCGGCATAGCTCGGACGTGGCCGTGCCGGGTAGAGGATGAAATTTTCATCGGCCAGTTGCGCCAAGCTGATGCGGGATTTTTTTAACAACGGATGATCCAGTGGAAACACCGCCAGCAAGGGCTCTTCAACAATCGTTTCGCAGACGATGTCAGGGTCATTGATGGGCAGACGGCCAAAGCCGGCATCGATGCGACCAGACTTGAGCGCCTCTACTTGCTCCATGGTCATGAGTTCGGAAAAACCGATTTCCAGCTCCGGCAAGCCGGCGCGAAATTGCTTAATCAGTTCCGGTAACAAACCATACAAGGCCGAGGGCACGAAGCCGATGTTGAACCAGTGCTGCTGACCATGAGCGATACGTCGGGTGCCTTCAGCGATCTGTTCCATGCGCGAGAGCACTTGCACGGTCTGTTCGTAGAAAAATTTTCCTGCCATGGTCAAGGCAATCGGGCGCGAGGCGCGATCGATCAGCTCCACACCGAGTAGGTCTTCGAGCTGCCTGATCTGACGGCTCAAGGGCGGTTGCGCGATATGCAACAGCTCAGCAGCACGGCTGAAACTGAGCGTGCTGGCAACGGCATTGAAATATTTGAGATGCCTGAGTTCCACACTACCTCCAGAACAAAAAAACGAAGCCGCTTTGCTATTGCACAGTGACGCAAGCAACACATAGAATTTGGTAAAAACCACCGCACATGTGCCAAGACGCTGTGCCGAAGCGACCATGATAACGACAAATCCAGGAGACCAATACCATGCAGAAATTACAGTACAGGCATGAAACTTGCTGAAAATATGCTGAAATCAGCAACGACTGATTGTGCGCAAAAAACCACAATTCAATTGTCCAGGTAACCTAGCCCTGCAAGCGGCGGGATATCGTCAGGAGGTTAATATGCAGACTCTCGGCCACTCACTTAGTCTGGCGCCACTGTATCGACATCGGGTATTTCAGTCGAGCAAAAAAGTGGATTGCCATGCGCAGGTCGCCAATGAATTATCGGAACATGATCTGTTCTGGAAGGGTGACGATGTCGATACCGTGTTGTTCAAGGCGACGATTCGGCAACTACAGATTTTCGTATTGAAGTATGGTGCCGAGGTAGTCGTCAAACCGCGCGTATTCGATGGCTTCGCGCTGGTCCACATGACACTCTCGGGCACTGCCGAAATCGAGGCCGATGGCCAAAAAGTGTGCATTCCGCAAGGCCGCACGGCCTTGCTTGCACCAAAACGGAATTTGCGTCTGTGGTGGCAGGCCGGTTCCGAACAACTGATGCTGAAGGTGCCGCTGGCACTGTTCGATGAATTGCGTTTGCCAGGCAATAACAGCATGGCCGGCATGCCCTCTTTGTTTCTGTTGCCGCAACAGGCAGTACCTTACTGGGACTTGCTGATTCAATCTTTGTTGCGGGTACTGACGCTACCCAGCCAGAACGACGGCCATGCCGAGTGGATCAATCACTTCGAACGCGGCGCCGCGCAATTCCTGTGGTCGCAATTGACCAATAGTGAGATTATCCGCCCGAATGCCGCTGCCACAAGCGCAGCGGCATCGGCCGATGGTCTGGTTGGCGCCGGCAAGATGCAGCGCCTGGACATGTTGGAAAAATATATCCATAGTCGCCTGTGCGCACCGTTGGCACTGGCCGATCTGGCCAGTGCCGCCGGCGTCAGCGTGCGTGCGCTCAATGCCTTGTGCCATCAACATCACGGCGTGGCACCCATGGATATGCTGCGCAATATTCGCCTCGATGCAGCACGCAAACGCCTGCTTACGCAGGAGGGTGCCAACATTACCGAGACTGCTTTCGCCTTTGGCTTCGGCCATCTTGGCCGCTTCTCCGCTTACTATCGCGAGCGCTTTGGCGAACTCCCTAAGCAGACCCGCATGGCGGCACGCTAGGCAAATTCCCATACGCGCCAGAAACGGATAAGCCGCGCTGAACCATGTGCAAGCGGCGGATAGTCCCTTAGTCCATCACCCTCTAGTATCTCTGCGAACACCTTGTTCCATAGAGAGGCTGGACGTGCACCACAATTTCTTCTATTCCCTGCGTTTCAAGATCATGCTGGTTTTCAGCCTGCTGAGTGCAACTTTACTCGTCCTGGCAACTGTCGCCATCAGCACGGCATCAAGCATGCGGTTGCGCGCATTATGCATGGCGGCCTCGATTGTCGGCATACTGATCGCTGCCACCGCCGCGCACCATCTGATCAAGGTGGTATGTGGAGGTCTGCAGCGGCAAACCGGCAAATTCGACGAGATGGCGGCGTTTCTCGATTTCTCCAAACGTTCAGCCAGTCCACGCAAGGATGAATTCGGACGCTCGGCAGCAGCCTTCGATCGCTTTCTGCAACGCGTCGAACAAGCCGTGGTAAGTGTGCTTGGCTGCACTGGTGAGCTGACGATTGCCACGGCCGAAATCGTCGCCGGTAATATGGATTTATCGATCCGCACAGAACAGCAAGCCGTGGCGCTGGAACAGACCGCCGGCAACATGCAAAGGCTCACCGATGCCATCGGCCAAAACAGCGACGATGCCATCGAGGCTGATCGCCTGGCTGGCGCCGCCAATCAATTGGCGCTCTCGGGCAGCCGCGCCATGCAAGATATGAGTGTGACCATAAGCAAGCTCGACCATAGCTCACAGAAAATTTCTGAAATCACAGCACTGATCGATGGCATCGCTTTTCAGACCAATCTGCTGGCGCTCAATGCCGCCGTCGAAGCGGCCCGGGCTGGCAGTCAGGGGCGCGGTTTTGCGGTAGTGGCCGGTGAAGTGCGTAATCTGGCGCATCGCTCTTCCGCTGCGGCCAAGGAAATCAAGATGCTCATCGACGCCTCAGTCGGCATGGTGCAACAAGGATTGGCGCAGGCGCAGCAAGTGCGAGCCACGGTCGAACAAGTACAACATGCCATTCACACCGTATCGTCTCTGGTTGGTGCGATCAGTAACGAGTCGGTACAACAGCGCCAGCGCATCGAAAAGATCGATGCCGTCATCGCCGACATGGATCAGACCACTCAGCAAAACGCCGCGCTGGTCGAACAGCTTGCTGCAGCTGCGCAATCGTTGGAGCAGCAAGCAAGACAGCTCAAGGATACGGTCGCCGTGTTCCACGTTGCCGAGGTCGACAACGCATTTGCGTCTACGCAGCACTTACCGCTGCGCCTGTTGTAAAAAACGGATAGTCGCGACGTGCAACGTGCAAGCGGCGGATATTTTCTACTCCCCCTTTTCAATAACATCGCAACGGCAAGTGATAGTTGCGTGCGTATGAACAAGCTGTGCACACGCAAAAAAACAAGATCCTTGCGTAACCAAACCTAGGCAGCCGAAGAAGCGAGCAAGGCAAGTCAACAGTGTTGCTCGCCTTGGCTGGCAACACTCGCCTATCGACATTGCATTTTCATTACTCAGGGGAAAAACATGAACAAATCCATCCGCAGCACGCTTGTCTGTAGCGCAGTTATATTCGGCGCCGCCTGCGCGCATCAGGCCATGGCACAAAGCAATGTGTCCATCTACGGCATCATCGATACCGGCCTGGTCTATACGACCAATGCCAACGCCGCCGGCAACTCGGTCGTGAAGGAACCAGGCCTGACCGGCTCATTCCCGTCACGGCTCGGCGTCAAAGGCAGTGAAGATCTCGGCGGCGGATTGCAGGCGATGTTCGTGCTGGAAGGTGGTTTTGCAGTCGACAACGGTGCACTCGGCCAGGGCAATCGCCTGTTCGGCCGACAGTCTTACGTTGGTCTGAAGAATAATTACGGTGCGCTCATGTTGGGGCGCCAGGTCAACATGACGTATCTGGTGACCGCCAAGTCCGACGTGATGGGACCGAATATCTTTTCCATCAGCAGTATCGATTCCTATATTCCCAATGCGCGCAGCGACAACGCCATCGGCTATCTGGGCACCTTCTCCAACGTCACCGTCGGCGCCACCTACAGCTTCGGCCGCGACGCCTCTGCTGCCGGCGGCCCCAGCGCCACCAACTGCGCCGGTGAGGTGGCCGGCAATGCGCAGGCTTGCCGTCAGGTCACCGCGATGCTGGCCTATGACAACCAGTCGTTTGGGGTCTCATCTTCCTACGACATCATGTATGGCAATGCCGGCGCGTCCTATGGCCTCACCAGTAGCGCCAATACCGATCAACGCGTCACGCTCAACGGCTATGCCATGCTCGGCAGCAGCAAGATCGGTGGCGGCGTGATTGATCGCAGAACGCGAGCAGCCGAGGCTAGCAACACTGACTCGGATCTCTATTATCTGGGTTTCTCGACGCCGCTGAGCACGGCGCTGGTGCTGGATGCCGAAGTGGCGCGCCTGAGCATCAAGGGCAGCGCCAATACCGCCACCTTGTCGGTGGCGCGGCTGACCTACAACCTGTCCAAGCGCACCGCCCTCTACACCTCGCTCGGCTATATGCAAAATGCGGGCACGTCAGCCATTGCACTGGATGCGGGCGGCACCGTTGGCAGTGGCTTGAACCAGTTCGGCGTCATGAGTGGCATCCGCCATCTGTTTTAAACCTGGCGATTGCTTTGCAAGCCTTGCCGGAATGGTCTCTCGGACATTCCGGCTTTTTTGCATTAAGACGCGAGATAGCGCTGCACCAGCCGCGTCCAATAAGCCGCGCCAATGGTGACATTGTCATCGTTGAAGTCGTAGTGGGCGTTATGCAGCATCGGCCTGCCGGCACCATTGCCGACCCGCACAAAGCAACCAGGGCGCTGTTGCAGGAAGTAAGCAAAGTCTTCACTACCGGCAATCGGGCCAAAGGGCGCAATCACTTGCTCCTCGCCCACCAGTTCTACCGCTATCTGACGGGCGAATTCGGTTTCCGCTTCACTATTGACCAGCACTGGATAACCACGGATGTAGTCGATCTCGGCCGTGGCGCCATAGCTTTCGACATGGCTGTGCGTGAGCGCGCGAATGCGCTGTTCCAGCAAGGCGCGCACTTCGGGCTTGAAGGAGCGCACGCTCAGCTCCAGCGTGGCGTGTTCAGGAATGACATTGGCCGCATGGCCGGCATGCATGGCGCCGACCGTCACGACAGCAGTTTCCATGGGATCGATATTGCGCGCCACCACGGTTTGCAAGGCCATCACCAGACTGGCGGTCGTCACTACCGGATCGACCGATAGATGCGGACGCGCCGCATGACTGCCCTTACCCGTCACCTTGATCTTGACGGTATCGCAAGCGGCCATGAAAGGACCGGCGCGAAACATGAAGGTGCCGGTCGCCACGCCCGGATGATTGTGCATGCCGAAGATGGCGTCGCAAGGGAAGCGCTCAAACAGTCCGTCGCGGATCATCTGCTCGGCACCGCTATTGAATCCTGCCTCTTCGGCCGGCTGGAAAATCAGGTGCACAGTACCGTCAAAGTTGCGGCGGCGCGACAATTGCAGCGCCGCCCCCAGCAACATCGCGGTATGCCCGTCGTGACCGCAGGCGTGCATCTTGCCATCATGCGCACTGGCGTAGTCCAGACCGGTCTGTTCATGAATCGGCAAGGCATCCATGTCGGCGCGCACGCCGATGCTGCGCGTGCTGCTGCCAGCACGCAGCGTGGCTACCAGACCGTTGCCGCCAATATGGCGCGTAACTGCATAACCCCAGCCCTCCAGACGACTGGCCACCAGCGCCGCAGTATCAACCTCCTCAAACGACAGCTCTGGGTGTTGATGAATGTGGCGACGCAAGGCGATCAGTTCTTCTTTGACGTCATCCAGATCGCCGATGCTGCATAAATCCAAGCTCATGTGTGCTCCTGTTGTGAAGGTCGCGCCAGTTCAAGCGGCCTGACGCAGCGCGTGTACCTGCGCGCCCTGCTCTGCCAGATCCCAGAACAGACCGGCCATGACTTGCAGCGATTCGCGCGAAACGCTGGCCAGTATATGCTCGTTAGGCGCATGCTGTGAGCAGGCCGGATAGGAGTGCGGCACCCATAGCGTGGGCAGACCGAGCACATCAGCGAACACATCATTGGGCAAAGAGCCACCCAGATTGGGCAGCAAGGTCGGCTGCTTGCCGCTGCTCTGCTGCATCGAAGCCAGGCCCCAACGCACCCAGTCATCATCGGGATTTAGTCGCGTGGCCGCGAACTGCACGCCGGACAAGCTGACCTCAACATCGGTATAGCCATGTGCATGCAGGTGAGCGCGGATATTGTCGATGAAGTTCTTGTCGTCGCTGCCGACCACAAAGCGAATCTGGCAATGCGCCGAAGCTTGTCCGGGAATGGCATTCACCGGTGCTTCCGGATTACCGGTCTTGAAGGCCAGCACTTCCAGCGTATTCCAGCCGAATAACCGCTCGGCCGGGGTCATGCCGGGCTCGCCCCAGTTGCTATCGACTTCCGGATCATTGGGGCCGCCTCCCACCTGCACCGTCGCCAGCGCATTGCGCACGCTCTGCGGCAAGGACTCCGGCAACAGGCTAGGCACACGGATGCGACCGCGCCCATCGACCAGGCAGGCAATTGCATTGGCCAGACGCACGCCGGGATTGCGCAGCAGACCGCCCCAGTTGCCGGAATGGTGACCGCCGTCGCGCAAATTGACGCGCAGATCAAAATTACAACCGCCGCGCGAACCGAGGAACATGGTCGGCGTTGGCGCATTCACGCGCGGGCCATCGGAGGCGATGAACAAATCGGATTTGAGCCGTTCTTGATAGCGTTCGGCGAGCTCCTTCAAGCCTGGCGAACCAGCTTCTTCACCCATCTCCAGAATCACCTTGACGTTATAGCCGAGCTTGCCCTCGCGCAGCTTGAGCACCTCGCCCAACGCGGCAAAATTGATGGTGTGCTGAGCCTTGTTGTCGGCAGTGCCGCGACCGTACCAGCGATCGCCGTCGACCACGATCTGCCACGGACTCAAACCGGCCCGCCATTGTTTGTCGTAACCACGCACGACGTCGCCATGACCGTAGGTCAGCAGGGTCAGCGTAGCGCCCGGCTCGAGCCGCTCGGCCAACAAGAAAGGCATGCCGCCGGGCAGCGGATTGTCGATCACTTCGCAACTGAAGCCCAGTGCTTGCAGCTCGGGTTCAATTTCCTGGCGCAGATACTCGTAGAGTATCGGCACGCTGGCCGCCTCCTGGCTTTCGGTGCGAATCGCCACGCGCCTTTGCATCGTCGCCATGAATCGACCATCGTCGAAATACGCGGCCGCCTGTGCGATCGCTTGTGCTCTGCTCATGTTGCTGCTCCTCGATGTTATCGGTATGAAAATGATTTTTTTACTCAGCCACGGTCAGCTCTGGTATGCCCAGGCCGGGTTCAGGGGTGAGTCCCGAGGCCAGCAGCATGCGCGTGTAGGGATGGCTGGCCTGGGCGAATATCTGCTCGCGCGACTCCAGCTCGACGATGCTGCCCTGGTACATCACGGCCACCCGATCGACCAGATGCTCGACCACGCCAAGATCGTGGCTGATGAACAGATAGGTCAGTCCGAACTCGGCCTTGAGATCGAGCAGCAGATTGAGAATCTGTGCCTGTACCGACACATCCAGCGCCGAGGTCGGCTCATCGCAGATCAGGATGTCCGGCTTCAGTATCAAGGCGCGCGCAATCGCCACACGCTGGCGTTGGCCACCCGAGAGTTGATTCGGATACTGGCTATGGGTGCGTTCGGGCATGCCGACCAGATCGAGCATGCGTCGCACTTCCTGCTGCCGTACCGAGGCCGTTCCCATATCGTGCAGCCAGAGCGGCAGGCCGACAATCTCGGCCACACTCTTGCGCGGATTGAGCGAAGAATACGGATCCTGAAAGATGGGCTGAATATGGCGCGCATTTTTCTTGCGCTGGGTCGGATCGACTTCCAGACCGTTGATCAATACATTGCCCGCGCTGGGCGTGAGCAAACCCAGCAGCATTTTGGCCAGCGTACTCTTGCCACAGCCGGACTCGCCCACCAGTCCCAGCGTTTCGCCACGATACAGCCGCAACGACACGTCGTTGACGGCCTTGATTTCGCCGGGTGGCTGGAACAAGCCGCGTTTGACGCTGTAGACCTTGCTCAGCGCGCACAGCTCCAAGGCAATCTCGTTACTCTGATTCATGATCGGTGCATTCATGCGGCAATCTCCTGCGTCGGCGCTGTGCTGCCCAGCTTGTGGCAGCGCGCCCAGTGGCGCTGATCGCCGCCGGTATCGACTAACGTCGGCATTTGTTCACACACGTCATCGGCCAGCGCGCAGCGATTGCGAAACGCGCAACCGCTGACTGCGCCGATCAGGCTGGGCACAACGCCGGGGATGGCTTGCAAATGACTGCCCGGCGTCGTCTTGCCACGTACCGGAATGCAGTTGAGCAAACCGCGTGTATAAGGATGGGCGGGCGCAGCAAACAGTTGCGCCACCTCCGCCGTTTCCACCACCTGGCCGGCATACATCACGGCCACCTGGTCGGCAATGCGCGACACCACCCCCAGATCGTGCGTGATGAACATTACCGCCGTGCCGAACTCGCGCTGCAAGTCACGGATCATGCGCAAGATCTGCGCTTGGATGGTAACGTCCAGCGCCGTAGTCGGCTCGTCAGCGATGATCAGATCGGGGCTGCACATGAGCGCCATGGCGATCATCACGCGCTGACGCAGGCCGCCCGACAATTGATGCGGATACTGCCGCAAACGCTCTTCGGGGTTGCTGATGCCGGTGCGATGCAGCAGATAAATGGCACGTTCGCGGACCTCTGCGCGCGTCACGCCAGGCTGCTCCAGCATCGCTTCGCAGAGTTGGTTGCCCAAGGTATAGGACGGATTGAGCGAGGTCATCGGCTCCTGAAAAATCATCGCCATGCGGCGCCCGCGCAACTGGTTGCGCTGCGCCTGCGACAAGTTCAGCAAATCGCTGCCGTCGAAGCGCATGCGCTCGGCGCGGCAAACTGCCTTGCGCGGCAGCAATCCCATCAAGGCCAGCGAAGTCATCGACTTGCCGCAACCGGACTCGCCCACCAGGCACAACATTTCGCCACGCCTGACTTCGAAGTCAATGCCGCGCACCGCATGCAGCAATCCATTGTCGGTCGGCAGATCGACTTGCAAATTCTTTACTTCAAGCAGCAGACTCATTGCAGACTCCAAATTGAGACAGGCATGATCAATTGCGTCCGTCAGGCGCGCTGATGTCGCGCAGACCATCGCCAACCAGATTGATGGCCAGCACCAGCAGCGCCAGCGCCACACCAGGAATGACGATCACCCATGGCTTGAAGAACATGTACGACTTGCCCTCGGCCACCATCAGTCCCCAGGATGGGGTGGGCGGTTGTACGCCCAGACCGAGAAAGGACAAGGTGGCCTCAAGCAGGATCGCATGCGCCATTTCCAGCGTCATCACCACAATCAATGCACTCATGATGTTGGGCAGAATTTCGCGCACCAGAATATAAGGCGTAGAAGCGCCGACCGCCTTGGCCGCCGCGATGAATTCGGCATTGCGCAATTGCTGCGTGGCCGAACGCGTCACCACCGCGAAGCGATCCCATAACAACAAGCCCAGCAAGATGATCACCATCTTCAGCGAACCGCCCACCAACGACGCCATGGCCAATGCCACCAGCACCACCGGCATCGCCAGCCGGGTGGTAATGACATAGCTGATAAAGGCATCCACCCGGCCGCCAAAATAGCCGGCCAGCACCCCCAGCGTGGTGCCGATCAGACCGGCGATCGCCGCGCTGGCGAAACCGATCAAGAGCGACACCCGTGCGCCGAAAATCAGACGGCTCAGATAGTCGCGGCCGAGCTTGTCGGTGCCCAGCACATGATCCCAACTGCCCAGGCTATTCCAGAGCGGCGCAATCAGCCGCTGTGAGACATCTTGATTGTAGGGATCATAGGGTGCCAGCCAGGGTGCGAAGATTGCTGCCAGCACAATCGTCCCCAGGATCAGCGCGCCCAGCACCAGTCCGTGATGCCCGAGCAAGCGCCTGAGTCTGCGCCGCCACAGCGGCAACGGTGTGAGTGCTGCCTGCAGATTGAGCGCACTGGGCAAGGCCGAAGTTGTTGTCGTCATCATGGCTCCTAACGGTTGCTGCTGGTACGCATGCGCGGATCCAGCAAGGCATTGATGACATCGGCCACAAAGCTCAGGCCGATATAGAACATGGCGATGATCAGCACCACCGCCTGTACCACTGGATAGTCATTGCGCGAAATCGCATCCCAGGCCAACTGGCCCAGACCCTGCATCGAATAGACCGATTCGATCACCACCGAACCGCCCAGCATGAAGCCCAGTTCCACCGCCGCCAACGCCACCACTGGAATGACGGCATTGCGCAAGGCATGCTTGAAGATCACCTTGCTCTTGCTGATGCCCTTGGCGCGCGCCGTGCGGATATAGTCCGAGCCCAGCACCTCGAGCATGCCTGAGCGGGTCAGGCGCATCATCGCCGGCATGGCGTAGTAGCCCAGCGCCAGTGCCGGCAGCACAAAATTTTGCCAGCTCTCGTTGCCCGACACCGGCAGCCAGTGCAGCGTCACCGCAAAGAGGAGAATCAGCGTCAGACCAAACCAGAAGCTCGGCATGGCCTGCCCCACTACAGCGATCACCAGCGCGATGCGGTCAAGCCAGGTGTCGCGATAAATCGCCGCCAGTACGCCTAGCGGTATCGCTACCACGATGGCCAGCAGCAAGGCGACGCCGCCTAGTTTCAGGGTAATCGGCAGGCGTTCGGCAACCATATCGATGACTTGATCCTGGAAGTAAAACGACTTGCCAAAATCCAGATGCACGGCATGGTCCAGCCAGTCAACATATTGCGCAGTGAGCGGCCGATTGAGGCCGAACTGCACGCGAATTTCTTCGACCTGGGTGGCGCTGGCTTCGGGCCCGGCAATCGCCGTGGCCAGATCGCCCGACATGTGCAACAGTGAAAAGCTGACCACCGACACCGTCATGGCGACGCACAAGGCGATCATCAGACGGCGCAAGATATAGAGCAACATGGCGGCTATCCTTGATGCTGGTTGAGGTTGATAGGATCAGGCTTATTTCACACGGGCTTATTTCCAGCTGGCCTCATAGAAGCGCGGCAATTCATCCGGATAGCCCTGGAATTTCAGCTGCGAGTTGTAGGCATAAAAGGTCGAATAAGAAAACAGCGGCGCCATGAAAGCCTGCTTGGATATCGCTTCAAGCGCGTGGCTGTAATTGGCCTTGCGTACCGCCGGGTCAATCGAAGAATCGGCCGTCTCCAGCCACTGACGCAATTGCGGATCCTTGGTGATATCGTCGCTGCCGCCCTTGAAGAACACCCCGTCAATAGCCGACACGTCGTTGACCGAAAACGAGCCCCAGGCCTGAAAGGTCAAGGGCGTCCTGCCGGCCCGGTATTCATTTTGTAGCGCGGCAAATTTCATGTAGTGCAGGCGCGCCCGGATGCCGATCTTGTGCAAGTCGCCGATGATGGCTTCGGCGATGTCGCGTTCGCGATAGGCATAGATATCCGTATCAAAACCGTTAGCGTAACCGGCTGCCGTCATCAATTGTTTGGCCTTGGCCGGATCGTATTTATACTCAATCACCGCCTTGGTATCGCAGCCGAACTGGGTGCGGAAACAGGCGCTGTAGATGGACTGACTGCCGCCGCGCACCAGATTGTCGGCGATGCCCTGGCGATTGATGGCGTAATTGACCGCCTGACGCACGCGCAAATCCTTGAACGGTGAATTCGGTGATGATGTACCTGGCGTATCGATGGTCACAAAACCGATGCGCATGGTTTCACCGCTTTGCACGCTGATCTTGGGTGTGCTCTTGAGCGCTTCGGCTTGATCGGCCGGCACCCGCCAGATCCAATCGACCGCACCGGTCATCAGTTGCGCGGCCCGCGTTTCCGGATCAGGAATGACGACGAATTTGATATTGCCTATCTGCGGCTGGCCCTGCGGGCTGTCCTTGAAGTAATTGGCATTCTTGACCATGGTCACGCCCTGCCCCGGGGTGACACTGGTGACTTTGTAAGGACCGGTGCCGATCGGCGCCCGGCTGAAGCCATCCAGACCGACCTTCTTGAAGTAAGCGCCGGGATAGATCGGCAAGGGACCGGCCAGGTATTCCAAGGCTGCCGGGAACGGCTTTTTCAGATTGATGCGTACCTTGTGCTCACCCAGCTTCTGCACATCCTTGATCCAGTCGGTATTCTGCCGCGTGACCGCCTTGGACGCATCCGAGACAACGTAGTTGAAGGTAAAGACCACATCATCGGCCGAGAATTTGTCGCCATTCTGAAATTGCACGCCATCCCGCAAATCCATCACCAGCGCGGTAGGCGACTCCCATTTCCAGGCCGTCGCCAGCTGCGGCTTGTACTCGCCGCTGTGGGGATCGCGATAGACCAGCGTATCCCAGATCAGATGCGCCAGCACCACCCCTTCGCGCAGATTGTTGTGATATTGGCTGATGTTTTCGACTTCGCTGTCGGAGGCATAAATCAATGTGTCATTGGCTTTATTGGCCAGCGCTGACAGTGACATGGTGACGCCGACAGCCAGCGCCGCACAGCGTGCCCAGAGCGGGGCGGGGTTCTTGAATGCATGCATACTGAACTTTCTTTCTAGAATTATTCGAGAAATCCCACAATCAAATACAGTCTAGGTCACAATATGAGATGCAACAATTAGAGAATTCCTATGCTGTCGTTGCCGAAATGAGAACTCAGATGAAATCACAACATTTGCAAGACACTGCCCTACGTTACTTTCTGGAAGTCGTGCGCTGCGGCTCGATCAGCGAAGCCTCGCAGCGCCTGAATGTGGCCAGTTCAGCCATCAGCCGCCAGATCAGCAGCCTCGAGGATATGCTCGACACGGTCTTGTTTGAGCGGCGTCCGCGCGGCATGGTCTTGAGTGCCGGCGGCGAAATGCTGGCTGCGCACGCGCAAAAGGTGGCACTCGAAGCCGACCGCGTGGTGGCCGACCTGTTGGCGCTGAAGGGCTTGCGCAGCGGCCGCATCCGGGTGGCGGCCTCGGAAGGCTTCGGCATTGAATTCCTGCCGCGCCTGATCAGCGCCTTTCAAAAAAAATATCCGGCGATCCAGTTTCACGTCAATGTTGCGCCGCCGGCGCAGGTCTCACGCCAGGTGCGCGAAGGCAATGCCGATCTCGGTATCACCTTTAACCGCCAGCCGGAACCGGACATCAAGATCGTGCACCAGCAACCGGGACCGGTGCTGCTATTGATGCGCGCCGGTCATCCGCTGGCCCGCTTCAAACGCTTGACGCTGGCGCAACTGCAACCTTATCCGCTGGCCTTGCCGGATGCGCAAACCACCTTGCGGCAATTGTTTGACCTGGCCTGTAGCCGCCAGCAATTGGTGTTCGAGCCGGCACTGACCAGCAATTACATCCAGACCTTGCACAATTATCTACTCGACAGCGATGGTTTGTCCCTCACCGGTGAAGTCACCGTGCGCTATCGCATCGGTAAGGGCGAACTGGTTACACGGCCCTTGCATGACCGCCTCCTCGATGGCCGCTATACCGAAGTGCAAACCTTGGCCGGGCGCACTCTGCCGCGCATCGTGGAAATTTTTCTTGAGTTCATGCTGGCCGAATTGAACAAGGAAATCACGCCGCACGAACTCAAAGATGAAGCTGGGTCGTCGACATCACTTCCTTGATAACCATAAAGGTACGGATCTGCCGCACGCCCGGCAAGTACAGCAGCTGCTCCGCATGCAGCTTGTTGAAACTCTCGTTGTCCTTGGTCCGCAGCAGCATGACGTAATCAAATTCGCCGGTGACCACGTGACACTCCAGACAGCCGTGCACCTTCTGCACGGCTTTTTCGAAGGCCGTAAATGATTCCGGCGTAGAGCGGTCCAGCACCACGCCGATCATCACCAGCGTACCGGCATCGAGGGCGCGCGGATTCAACAGCGCCACAATTGCCTTGATCAGTCCCAGCTCCTTGAGCCGTTCCACCCGACGCAGGCAAGCCGGCGCACTCAGATTAACCTTGCCCGCCAGCGCCACATTGGAAATGGAGGCATCGCGCTGCAATTGCCTGAGGATGGCGCGATCGGTGCGATCGAGCACATCGCTAAAGGATTCTGCCGCCTCATCCTTGCCACGCAATTTTGTTGCTTTCATTTTTATTTACTCACAATAAAAAGTTCACATTTTTAAAAACAACCGTGTTTCGTTTTAAATAATAGCCGAATTTCACAACCCTGATGCGTGCATAAATTTCTAGAATGGAGTGCAAGGCCACATCGATGTCGAGACGCCGTACCTGTCATTCCGTTCTGAACCAAGGAGCTACCCGCATGAACCTGAAAAAATTCCCCCGCTATCCGCTCACCTTCGGCCCCACGCCTATCCAACCGCTCAAGCGTCTGTCAGCCCATCTGGGCGGCCAGGTCGAGCTGTATGCCAAACGTGAAGACTGCAACAGCGGCCTGGCCTTCGGCGGCAACAAAACGCGCAAGCTGGAATACCTGATTCCCGAAGCGATCGCCGGCGGTTATGACACCCTGGTGTCGATCGGCGGCATTCAGTCCAATCAGACCCGCCAGGTCGCAGCGGTGGCAGCCCATCTCGGCATGAAGTGCGTGCTGGTGCAGGAAAACTGGGTCAATTATTCGGATGCTGTGTACGACCGCGTCGGCAATATCGAAATGTCGCGCATCCTGGGCGCCGATGTGCGTCTGGATGCGGCCGGTTTTGACATCGGCATTCGCAAGAGCTGGGAAGATGCCATGCAAAGCGTGCGTGACGCCGGCGGCAAACCGTTCCCGATTCCGGCCGGTTGCTCGGAACATCCCAAGGGTGGTCTGGGCTTCGTTGCCTTCGCCGAAGAAGTACGCCAGCAGGAACAAGAGCTCGGCTTCAAGTTCGACTACATCGTCACCTGTGCAGTCACCGGCAGCACCCAGGCTGGTATGGTGGTCGGCTTTGCCGCCGACGGCCGGGCTGAACGCGTGATTGGTATCGACGCTTCGGCCAAGCCGCAACAAACCTTCGAGCAGATCCTGCGCATCGCCAAAAACACGGCGGCCCTGGTGGAGCTCAATAGCGACATCACGGCCAAAGATATCGTGCTCGACACCCGTTTCGGTGGTCCTGAATATGGTTTGCCCAACGATGGCACGCTAGAAGCCATCCGTCTGTGCGCGCGCATGGAAGGCATGCTGACCGACCCGGTGTATGAAGGCAAGTCCATGCACGGCATGATTGAAAAGGTGCGTATGGGTGAATTCCCGGCCGGCTCCAAGGTGTTGTACGCGCATCTGGGTGGCGTGCCCGCCTTGAATGCCTATAGCTTCCTGTTCCGTAACGGCTAAATTTGTTTAGCACTACCTTGGCGTTGTCTCCGATGGCGTCTGCCCGAACACGGCAGACGCCATCCTCTTTGCATTGCATTTCTGCTGTTGCCGACTTGGAGTTTGCTCATGCCTTGCACTATGGATTCTGCCGTCAGCCCGGCCATCGCTTTACTGCAGCAACTCGAAATTGCCTTGCGTGATCCACTCCTAGGGCCGCACGTTGCGCGTCAGGTTGCGACGGCGCTGAAACAGGTACTATATCCAGCCGCCGACGCCGCCCCTTATGCCCTGGACCAACAGGCGTATCGCCGTTTGTGGATGTGCATGGAAGATGATTCTGTCAATTGGCAAGCCTTGATTTCCTTGGCTTCGATCTGAGCGCGGCGCGCTACCCGTCGCTTTATTCCAGCGGCAAAACAATACTGGCAATCAAGCCCCGCGCACCACTTTCCAGACGCAAGCGACCGCCATGCAAGGTGGCGATGGCGGCCACCACCGACAAGCCGAATCGCTCGTCCGTGGCATTGCGGCTTTGTCCGAGCTGATAGAGCTTTTCCGTCATGCGTTGCAATTGATCCTGGGCCAGCGCCGCGCCATCATCGCGCACAATGATGGCGGCCGATTCGCCATCCGATAAGGCTTCCACCTCAACGGTGCCGCCAGCGCCGGCGCGACCGATCGCATTATTGATCAGATTCACCACGGCGCTGGCCAGCAGATCGCGATCACAGTTGGCGAAGACGACGCCGTGCGTCATGGCCTTGAGTGTGATGCGTTTTTCTGCTGCGCTGGCAAGCGAGAGTTGCACCATGTCTTGAACGATGCGATTGAGATTCTGGCTGGTGAACAAATCGATGCGCATGCCCGATTCGGCTTCGGCGATTTGCAGCAGTTTTTCAAACACCCCAATCAAGGCGTCAATACCGGCAATCGCTTCCTGACTTGCTTCGACCAGGCCAGCGGCGCTGATTGGCGTATCGCCGCCGGCACTGAGTTTGCTATGTATCTGCCGCAACGGTGCGCGTAAATGCTGTGCGATGGCATGGCGCATACGCTCCATCGCGTCAAAGGCATAGTGGCAACTCACGCGGCGTTCGATCATGGTACTGGTCTATGCCATCAAGGTTTGCTGGCCACGGCCAACTGCGCGCCTTCAACATTGCCGCCGCTCACCTCGGCGCGATTCCACCAGCCGCCACCGAGCGCTTGATACAGCGCAGCGGTGTCGCCATAGCGATTGGTCCTGGCCTGCAACAGGTTGATCCGAGCTTGCGCATACGCTTCTTGTGCACTCAATAGCGTCTGGAAGTTGACATAGCCCAGTTGCTCCTGTTTCTCGGTAACACTTAGCACTTGCTGCGCGGCCTGCTCGGCTTGCACTGCAGCTGCCAGGGCATCGGCGTCGGACTCAATGGCGTGCAGGGTGTCGGCAACATTTTGAAACGCGCCAATCACGGTGCTGCGGTATTGCGCCTGCGCCTGCAGTAAGCCTTGATCGGCCGCGCGTTCATGGTGCAACAAGGTACCACCGTCGAACAGGGTCTGCGCAATACCGCCGGTCAGACTCCAGAACCCGGCGCCACTGGAGAACATTTGCGACAGTTCCGAGGCAGCGCCACCCAACGCGCCGGTGATGGTGAATTGCGGCAAACGCGCGGCAATCGCTACCCCGACCTCGGCACTGGCAGCATGCAGTTGTTCTTCGGCGGCACGGATATCGGGACGTTGCTCAACCAGCTTGGAAGGCAGGCTTAAGGGTAGATCTTGCGGCAAATGCAATTGTGCGAGATCAAAGTCGTCATCCAGTTTTTGGTTAGGCAACACGCCGCACAGGGCCCGTAAAAGATCGTGCGTCTGCGCCAGTTGCTTTTGCAGCGGCGCCAGCAATGTCTTGGCCTGGGCCAGCGCGGCGTCTTGCGTGGCGACGTCGATGGCCATGACATAGCCCAGTTTGAACTGATTGTGCAAGATCTCCAGCGCCTTGGCGTTCTGCTCGATCATGGCCTGGGTCGCCTCGATCTGCGAATGCAGCGACGCTTCCTGAATGGCGGCCGCCACCACGTTGGTGGCCAGTGTGATATAGGTCGCTTCCATCTGGTAGCGCAAGGCTTCGGCCTGCGCTTGCAGCAACTCGACCTGGCGCCGATTGCCGCCAAAAATGTCGGGCGAATAGCTCAGACTCAGTTGGGCGGTATAAAAATTGTAGTAGACCGGCCCGCTTTGCGTGCCGCCGATGGTGGTGCCGTTGCCCTGCAGGCCCGGCGCATTGCTGGACAGATTGCCTGCCAGTTTCTGCCGTTGCGGGGTGAGTCCGGCGCCCACTGTCGGATAGAAATACCCGCGCTGCGCAGAAACAAACTCCTGGGCCTGTGCCAGCGCGGCCTGCGCGGCAGTGATGGTGGGATTGGCCTTGAGCGCCTGCTCCACCAGTGCATTGAGTCGAGCCGACTGGAACTGGGTCCACCAGGCGAAGCTAATGTCACGTCCCATGACGAAACGTTGCGCATTGCCGGCGACACCGGCCGCCGCCGCAGTGCCATCGGCCATCGCCTGCGGCGTGTAGCCGGCGGCCTCCGGTGCGCTCGGCCGCTTGAAATCCGGACCGACGGCGCACGCCGTCAGTAATGCGGCACAGGCCGCGATGATGATACGCTGCCGGCCCGCTTGGCTCGCAGCAATTGCGCGTAAGAAAATCAAAGTCGTCACTCCCGACCGGCCGACAAGCCGGCTTATTGGGACGGATTCTATTGAGCCCCCGGGCGCCGGTCTAGTGCGATTAATCACAGTAGATCATGGCCCTGCATCAGGCAGATAATTTGCGCTGATTCCGCAAAGGAGCGCTTCATGCAATTCAAAAAAGGTCCGTCCATCGTGGGCGGCGGTATAGTCGCAGCGGTCATTGTGACCGGTGCTTATATGTTTGGTGCTGGCGACACTGCTGCCAAGGCCGACAATCAGGCGGCAACTGTCGCCGGCACAGCGGCCAGCTTGCCTGCGGGCAACGGCGTCGGTGATCCTCTCGCTACCGATAACGTGCTCTTGAACGAGCTTCAGATCAAGAGCATTGAAATCGGTGCGGTAGGAGAACACGTGTTTTCGCAGCAACGCACGGCCGTCGGCAGCATCGATTTCAATGAAAATCTTGCGGTGCAGGTGTTTCCGCCCTATCAGGGCAAGATCATCAAGGCCTATGCCGAGATCGGCCAACAGATCAGCAAGGGCGCTACGCTGTATACCATCGACAGCCCGGACCTGGTGCAAGCCGAATCCACCATGATCGCCGCCGCCGGCGTGGCCAAGCTAACCGGCGACGCGCTGGTGCGCGGCAAACAGCTGTTTGCCATTCAGGGACTGGCGCAGAAGGATCTGGATCAGACCGTGTCGGACCAGCAAGCGGCCGAAGCGGCGCTGAAGGCGGCGCGCGATGCGGTACGCCTATTCGGCAAATCAGACAGCGAAATCGATGCCATCATTGCCAAGCGCCAGATCGATCCAGTGCTGGTGGTGTCAAGCCCCATCACTGGCCGGGTCACGGCACGCACGGCGCAACCGGGCTTGCTGGTACAGCCTGGCAACAGCCCGGCGCCGTATGCGGTGGCCGACCTGTCGACCATGTGGATGGTGGCCAACGTGGCTGAAAGCGATAGCCCTGCGTTCCATACGGGACAAAGCCTCAGGGTCAAGGTGATGGCTTTTCCGGAGCGCGATTTTGCGGCCAACATCGCGGTCATCGGCGCCACTGTCGACCCCACTACCCATACGGTCCTGGTGCGTTCGGAAATCGGCGATCCTCAGCATGAACTGCGTCCGGGCATGTTTGCCACCTATGTGATTCGTACCGGTGATCCACTCACGTCGCTGGCCGTGGCGCTCGATGGCGTGGCGCGCGAAGGCGATGGCACGATGTCGGTCTGGGTCACTAAAGATCGTCGCCATTTCAGCCGACGCACCGTCAAATTAGGCCTGCAGCAGGACGGCTTCGATCAAATCATCGAAGGTCTGCAAGCGGGCGAACTGGTCGTCAGCAAAGGCGCTGTGTTCCTCAGCAATATGGCCAATGGCGACGCCGAATCTTGACCGAATCCTGATCGCCGCCCGACAGGCGGACTCAATCACAGAAAGACATAATCATGCTCAAGGGTATTCTTGCGTTCGCGCTCACGCGCCGGACGATTATCCTGCTGGGTTTAGCGGTATTCCTGGGAGGCGGCTTGTTTGCCGTGTCCCGACTCAACGTTGAAGCCTATCCAAATCCAGCACCCGTAGTCCTGGAAATCACAGCGCAAGCCGCCGGCCTGTCGGCCGAGGAGATGGAGCGCTACTACACCACACCGATGGAGATTGGACTTTACTCCACACCGGGGGTGGCTAATATCCGCTCCACTTCGTTTTACGGTCTGAGCTTTGTACGCGTGACCTTCAAATACGGCGTCGACTATCACTTCGCCTTCACCCAAGCAGCGCTGATGCTGCAGCAGAACGTCACGCTGCCGCAAAATCAAATCCCGCAAATCCAACAATCGAGCCTGGTCGGCGAGGTGTATCGCTATCAAGTCACCGGGCCACCGCACTTTGGCCTGACCAACTTGCGCACGGTGCAGGACTGGATCGTGCAGCGCCGCTTGGCGACGATTCCGGGCGTGGTGCAAATCAATAGCTGGGGCGGCACCACCAAAGAATTTGAGGTCGAAGCGGATCCTAACAAACTGCAGGCCTATGGCGTCACGATCCCGCAAATCATTACCGCGCTGGGCAATGCCAACATCAATGTCGGCGGGCGCGAAATCACCATTGGTCAGCAATCGGTCAATATTCGAGGCATCGGTCTGGTCGACAGCGGCGGCACCGACGATCTGACCAAAGGTTACAAGATCAACGATATCGAGAACGTGGTACTGACGCAATCGAACGGCATTCCGGTGCGCGTCAAGGATATTGCCAAGGTGTATATCGGCAATGTCCCGCGCTTGGGTATCGCCGGGCGCGATCATCAGGACGATATCGCTGCGGCCATCGTGGTCATGGGCCGCACCGAGCATACCAACGAAATCATCCCGCGTATCAAGGAAGCAGTCGAGAAGATGAACCACGACGGCAGTCTGCCGCCGGGGGTGCAAGTCGTTCCTTATTATGATCGTGGCTCCCTGGTGGAAGTCACCACCCATACGGTGTTTCATAATCTGATTTTTGGCTGCCTGCTGGTGTTCCTGATTCAATGGATTTTCCTGGGCAATCTGCGCAGTGCCATCATTGTCGGCATCAATATTCCGTTTGCCCTGCTGTTCAGTATCATCGTGCTGGTGTTGCGGCACGAGGACGCCAATCTGCTCTCCATCGGCGCGGTCGACTTCGGCATCATTATTGATGCTGCGGTGATTCTGGTGGAGAACATCTTCAGGAACTTCCAGACCACCAAAACCGAGAAGCTCGGCATGTTGGAAGATCTGGCCGAAGGTCAGTTGGGACATGATCCGACCTCCAGCAATGCGGCCAAGGGCAATGTCGGCGGCTGGACCAATCGCTTGCGTCTGATCTATATCAGCGCCATGCAAGTGGACAAGTCGATTCTGTTTTCTACCGCGATTACGGTCGCCGCCTTTGTGCCCTTGTTCACCATGCAAGGCGTCGAGGGACAGATTTTTGGACCGATGGCGCGCACCTACGGCTATGCGCTATTGGGTGCACTGATTGCCACCTTCACCATCACGCCGGTATTGGCGTCGCTGCTGCTGCCAACGCATATTGAGGAAGTCGAAACCATCGTGGTGCGCGGCTTGCGCTCGGTGTACACGCCGGTGCTGCGCTGGGCGCTCGACCATCGCAAAACCATCAGCGCACTCGGTGCCGTGTTTCTGGTGGTCAGTGCTCTGCTTGCTACGCGTCTGGGTTCGGAGTTTTTGCCTTCGCTGGAAGAAGGCAATTACTGGATTCGTGCTGCCATGCCCATGACCATGTCATTGGATGCCGGTACCGACGCGACCCGCAAGATGCGTGAAATTCTACTGCGTCATCCTGAAGTGATTACCGTGGTGTCGCAACATGGACGGCCGGACAATGGCAGTGATGCTTCGCCGTTTTCCAATGTCGAACTGTTCGTGCCGCTCAAGCCCTATGACCAATGGCCGGCAGGATTGACCAAAGAGCAGTTGACCGCGCAGTTGCAAAAGGAATTCAGCGATGCGCTGCCGGGCGTGGGCTTCAACTTCTCGCAATATATTCAGGACAACGTTGAAGAAGCGCTGTCCGGTGTCAAGGGCGCCAATTCGGTCAAGATCATGGGCCCTAATCTGGAGACGCTGGAGAAACTGGCCATTCAGGTGCAGGATCAGATGAAGCCAGTCAAGGGCGTCGCTGATCTCGGGATTTTCCGAGTACTGGGCCAGCCCAACCTGAATATTCAGGTCAACCGCGAAAAAGCGGCGCGTTATGGCTTGAACACGGGCGACGTCAACAGCGTGATCCAGTCGGCCATGGGTGGCGCGGTGGCCAGCACGATTCTGGAAGGCGACCGTCAGTTCAATCTAACGGTACGTTTGGCGCCTAAATTCCGCGACAGCGTCGAAGCGATCAGCAACATCAAGGTCGGTTATCAGAATAGCGCCGGCGGTACATCCTATATTCCTCTGCGCGATCTGGCCACGCTCAGTCTGGATACGGGCGCTTCCTATATTTACCACGAAGCCACGCGTCGCTTTATTCCGATCAAATTCAGCGTGCGCGACCGCGATCTTGGCAGTACCGTGGCCGAGGCAAAGGAGCGCGTAGCCCGCAACGTCAAGCTGCCCAATGGCTACAGCATCATCTGGGCCGGTGAATTTGAAAGTCTGCAACAGGCGCAGGCGCGTCTGGCGGTGATTGTGCCGCTGAGCCTCATACTGATCATGGTGCTCTTGTACGGCTTGTTCAATTCCTTCCGCGACAGCTTGCTGGCGCTGGCAGGCATCCCGTTTGCCATCAGCGGCGGCGTGCTGGCGTTGTATGTCACTGGCCTGCCGTTCAGTATCTCGGCGGCGATTGGCTTCATCTCCTTGTTTGGGGTGTCGGTGATGGACCGGATTCTGGTAATCACCTTCTACAACCAACTACGCAGAACCGGCATGGGTAGCATGGAGGCGATGTTCGAAGCTTCCGAGAAACGTATGCGGCCCTTGTTGATGACGGCGTTGGCGGCCTGTATCGGCCTGTTGCCGGCCGCCTTGTCGCACGGCATCGGCAGTCAGGTGCAGCGGCCTTTGGCGACCGTGGTGGTGGGCGGTCTGGCGCTGGGATCGATTGTGTTGATGGTGGTGGTGCCGGCGCTGCAGATGCTGTTGCTGGGCAAAGACAAGCCGCCCGTCGAGGAGCAAGCCAAGCGCGTATTGGCCATGACCCGCGGCGAATGGTTTGACGAGTAATTCAATCTGCTCAAGCCCGGCCTCAACGGCCAGGACTTGAGCAACACTACGCTCATTGCTTCACTTGGAAGGGGAATAACATGAATTCTGTTGCAAGCTTATTATCCGCAAACGATGTATTGCTGGATCCGGATGTGGCGGATACCACGACGCTATTGGTCGCCGTCGGTGCCCTGTTGGAACAGCGTCACGGCCTCGCGGCCGAGGCTGTCGCGGCGAGCCTGAACCAGCGCGAGCAATTGGGCTCGACTGGATTGGGCCAGGGTGTAGCGATTCCGCATGCACGCTTGGACGGTCTAAACAAACCTGTGGTTGCCTTCGTCCGGCTGGCCGCACCGATCGAATTCAATGCGCCCGATGGCAAGCCGGTGGGCTATTTCTTTGTATTGTTGGCGCCGCTGGAGGCCACCAAGAAACATTTGGAATTGCTGTCTGTGATTGCCGAGATGTTTGCCAGCAAGACATTCCTGTCTCAGTTGGCCGCCGCCAAAACGCCGCAACAACTCTATCTGTCGTTTGCGAACTGGCAACATCATGCTGCATGACCGAGCGCGGCAAGGCAGCATGATGGTTGGCGTTGCGTTGGTCATGGCGTTGAGCGCCAGCTTCAATGCCACGGCCGCAGCAGCGTCGTCCAAGACACGCGTGGCGGGCGGGACACTCGCGGTGGTTGGAGGGCCCGCCAAGAGTAAGGCAAGTTCTGCGCGATTCCCCGTGGTGCCGGCCGGAACGCCTTTACAGCAGGGCGCAGCGACAAAGAAGTAATCCTGCTATGACAACGGCTTCGACTAGGGTTCGATGAGCCCGCCGGTGATCGCCTTGACCACCGCCTGCGTGCGGTTGGCCACATCTAACTTGGTGCGCGCGCTATCGAGATGGAAATTGATAGTGCGCTTGCTCAGGCCCAAAATCTGGGCGATTTCATCCGAAGTCTTGCCGCGTGCCGACCAGGTCAGCGATTCAATTTCGCGCTCGCTGAGCGCCACCAACGGACGCCACACTTCCATCCGGGCAACGTGGGCCAGACGGGCATGAATAATCGTATCGAGGACATCAAAATCGATCGGCTTGGTCACGTAGTCATCGGCGCCGAGCTTACGGCCCTTGAGTTCGGTGTCGCGATCGTGCGATGCGGTGAGAAAAATGAAGGGCATGTTGTGAAAGCGCGGCGCGATGGCGGTGAGCTTGTCCAACAGGTCAAAGCCGGAAAGGATGGGCATGTTGATATCGCACAAGACGATGTCGGGCGGCTGGCTCAACAAGATGGCCAGACCTTGCTCGCCATTGGCAGCCAGGCTCACGCTGAAACCCCGTTCGGCCAGATCCTCGGCCAACAAGGCCGCCGTTTCCTGATCATCTTCGATGCACAAAACATGTTTCTTGCGCGCGCTCAGCGCGGTGCTGGGCAAGCTACTATGTTGCACGACGGCGCAGCTAGATGCTTCCATGATCGACTGACTCCGGATTGTCACAATTGATTCTTCTTGATTCACTTTTTCCTCGCCATCGGCAGATGCGCGATGAACGTGGATCCTTGCCCCTCTGCGCTGAACACTTCGATTTTTCCGCCATGCAAGGAGATCACCATTTTCACCAGATACAAGCCGATGCCGGTACCGGTAATGCCGGCCACGTTGCTGCCGCGGTGATAACGTTCGAACAACTGGGCGCGATCGGAATGCGGGATGCCGATACCGTTGTCTTGCGTGCTCACCACCAGGTGATCGGATTGCACGCTGGCCTGCACGGTAATCAGGCCACCATGCGGTGAGTATTTGATGGCATTGGCGAGCAGGTTACTGAATGCCTGAAACAACAAGTGCGGATCACCCAGGATGATCAATGGCGCCTGACCCAATTTTTCAAAGATACTGACCTTGGGCCAGATCTCGCGATGCAGGTGGCAAACGTCGTGCAGCAAAGCGGCAATGTCGATTTCCTGCGGATGAAAGTAGAGCCCCGGTTCACCATCGAGCAGGCGCGATGAGGTGAGCATGTTGTCGATGACACTGGTCATACGCAAGACGGCATTGCGGATTTTTTCAGCGCGCTCGGCCAGTTGCGCAGGTTGCAGCTCCGCTTGCATTTTCACCATGCGCTGGGCATGGCCGTCGATGATGGTCAGCGGAATACGGAACTCATGCGAAGCCATGGCCAGGAAATTGCGCTGCAAACCGGTCATGCGCTGTTCATACTGCAATTTTTCTTCCAGCATTGAGGCTTGCTGCAGCAGGCCGCTCTGGCTATGCGCCAGCTCAATGGCGTTGTTGCGAAATACGGCAACGGCACGCGCCATTTCGCCGATTTCATCGTCGCGCAACGTGCCGCGAATGTCGACATCCGTGTCTTGCCCGGCCAGCGCCCGCATGCGTGCGGCCAGCTCAAGCAACGGCCGCGAAATGACGCGGGTGACGTATTGCAGTGCGCCGATAATGCCGAGCACCAACAGCAGCACTACGGCAATGATTAACTTGCGCGCATAGGCGTGGGTCGAAACCGCTCTGCCGCTAGCCTTGCTAGCACCAGCCACTGTGCGCGCCGTGAGCTTGCCCAGCGTATCGCTGGCCTTGGCATAAGCGATGCGCGATGCCGACATGTAAAGCGCGCCACCGGCGTCTTTGCGACTGGCGCGCGAGAATGCCAGCACCTGGCTGGAGATGCTTTGATAAGCATTCCACTCGGCGCGAAAACCTTGATACATCGCCTGCTCAGCCGACCCTTGAACAATATGCTCATAGCTGTCCTGAGTGGCCGTAATTTGATGCGCTAGACTGACCATGTCACGCTCGGTGTTGGCGCTCTGTTCCGGATTCGCGGCCAACAGATGACTGGCTTCGGCGGTGCGATAATCGGAAGTGAAATTATTCAGGTCGCCGAGTACTCGGATACTTTGCAGCCAGTGGTCACGGATATCGGCCGAAGCACGATCGACATCGTTGAGTTCGCGAATACTTAACAGACCGAGCGAGATCAGAAACGACAGAAAGCTCAACACCACAGCAAGCAGTTGAACTTTGAGAGAACGCCGCCCGATCTTTAGCATGTTCATCATGAATCAATCAAACAGATTTGAATGAACGCAGTGAATGAACGCGATACCGGCACTCACATGTTGCAATGGTCTTAACTCGACTTGTCCGACGCCTTCTTTGCGCTGCCAGCGGCTGCACCAGACTTGGCTGTAGTGGTGTGCGCCTGCGCTTGTGCTGCGTGCTTGCGGGCCATCTGGGTCTGCAACTGATCTTGTGCTGCACTGACCTGTGCGCTGGCCAAAATGCCAAGTGCCAGGAAACCGAATAATGTGATCTTGTTCATTTTTTTGCCTCTTCTTGATGATAGAAACGCGTAACATTTTTTCAATCGTCTTCAGTGCCGATGCTACGTGGCGGCACTGAAGATAGTCATTACCGACGTATGGATAGCTCGACCCACACGCCGTTTTCTACAACACCGGCCAAATCAGAAGTGAATGACGGCGTCAATAGCAACCATCACTTGCGTCTTGGAACCGGTTGTCACAGTCGATCCGCATCCTGCCGTACCAGCGTTCGGACATGGATTGTTGTAGGCTGGCAGGCCTGCATGTTCGTAACGCAGTTCAGGACGAATGGTGATGGCCTTGCCAATCCAGTGATTCCAGCCGACCAGGAATTCTTGGTATTTGGTGGCGAAACCGGTGCGTTGACCGTTGACGTCATCGAGCAACTCGGAACGGAAGGTGACAAAGTCACGCGGCGTCATCTGATACACGATGTAGTTCAGCACCGCCCACGATTTGGAAGTACAAGTCACACCGTCGCTAGCCTGACAACCAGCACCGCCGGTGGCGCCGTTAGGACCACCCACCGAATTGGTACCGCCCCAATACGACGCCAGCAAGGCCGAGCCATCGACGTTCTGTGTATTAGGCGTGTTCTTCTGGTACATGTACCAAGCTTCGGTAGAGATGTGCAACTTGTCGTTGAACTTGTGATACCAGCTGATGACTTCGTGCTGCACGTTGTTCCAACCGTAATTACCGGTGTTGGAAATACCTGTGCCACCATTCATACAAGGGTAGATGGCATCATTGCCCGAGTCCGAAGTCCAGTTCACGCAGAATGCCGGCGTGAGCTGCGCACCGATTTTCTGACCGGCATTCGGATTAGCCACGGTGTTGCCGGCGGCGTTCACATAGGTAGCGCCGACCGTCGGGTGGTACCACATTGCCACGTCGTTACCAGCCGACAGTTCACCTTGCACCGTCCAGTTGTTATTGAGCTTGATGGTCGCGACTGCACCTTCCTGGGTATAAGGATCGTAGGTGTAAAGCAGCGAATGGCTGTAGGTATAGTTGTTCGGCGCCAGCTGGGCTTCAATGTCCGGAATGGAAATGTAGCGACCAACACGCACATTCATACCATCGGCGACGTGCGGAAAATATCCTTCGACATAGGCCATCGGAACGTCGTAACCATATTTCGCCACATTGCCATTGGCATTGGAGAATTGATTACTCCACAGCCCTCTGGAATAGGTGTACTTGGCATCGGTACCCCACAGCCCGGCAACACGAAAACCCCAGTCGAAATGGTCGGTCTGCACTACATCGGGCGTGCGCTCGATATACAGTGCGGCCTGATCCAACTGCACCTGGTTAGGCATATAAGAATAGGCCGCGGGATAGTTGCCGCCGGTGCCATTCTGCGAGTTGTATTTGGTATGCGACGAGCTCATGTTCATACCTGGCTCAATCCAACCGTAGACGGTAACGCGGCTATCTTTCCAGGCCTGTCCGTTAGGGCCGCTATAGATCGAATCCATCAGCGCGCCATAATAGCTATTGTCGTAACCGATGGTTTCGCTGCCGCCCAGCGGCCAGCCGGTAAACGGCATTGGTGGCGACGATTCCGGTGGTGGCGGCGAGCCTGCACGCCAAGTTGGCGGCGCATCATCAGGATCGCCATTCCAGCTCAAGTAATCCTTGTAAGTGCTGACAAAGCGCTCCGTCAACGATTGGCTTGCCGATCCCGCAGGACTGCCTTCGACAGCACCGCCGTTGGCTGCCGTTGTGGTAGCCGGCGCAGTTTGCGCGAATACAGGATGCGCTGCTGTGACAGCAAGCAACCCGATACCCGCACAGGTCCGCGCAACGTGGTGACGGACATTATTGATCATGGTCATACCGTTACTCCCCTTATGTTAAAAGCCCGCATTTTTCAGCCCGCACGGACACCCGACGTCAATGCCAAATCTTGCTGGCTTCCATTGCGTCGCCGTCAGGCCTGGTCCGCATCAGCACGTCATTGATCAACGCCGCCGGCAAGGGCTCAGGTTTGGCCATGCCGGCTATGTAGCGCAGACGTCTTCAGATGACTGCTGGATGAGGCCCACATTTTTCATCTCCTAAACTCGATACCTTGTGCAGGCAAAATTTGCTCTCCGCTGCACTTGTGTCGCCGTTTCGGAACAGATGCAAGCTTAGGTAAGGCGGTGTAAATAACTTATATAAACAATGCGTATTGCCGTAAATTTTTTGTAGGAAGATGAAAAAATTGCTGCGCCCTGTAACAGTGCATTGACTGTTACAAGGCCTCGGGAGTAGGGATTGATTGAAGGAAGTATTGAGGGAAGAAAAGAAGTCACAGGCATATCGAGAAGTAGGCGGCCAGCCTGCTCCACTGCCACGTACTTAAAACAGCATGGCGACCACCGCGCTTAGCGCCACTACCAGCCAAGGCGGCCATTTCCAGTGCACCAACAGTAAAAACGCCGAGATGCCGAGACAAAAATCTGCGGCAGAGTGGATGCCGCTGGTCCATACCGGTTGATAAAACGCATTGAGCAACAAACCCAGCACAGCGGCATTGACGCCAAGCATGGCGCGTCGCACCAGGTCATAGCGACGCAACAACTGCCACCACGGTGCAGCGGCCACGATCAGCAAGAAACCCGGCAAGAAGATCGCCAGCGTGGCGATGCCGGCGCCAACCCAGCCATGCGGTGCCGGCGCTGAGATTGCGCCGAGAAATGCGGCAAAAGTGAATAGCGGACCAGGCACAGCCTGCGCAGCACCGTAACCGGCCAGAAAAATATCGTTGGAGACCCAGCCGCTTGGCACCACCTGCGCTTGCAATAGCGGCAACACCACATGCCCGCCGCCAAACACCAAGGCCCCGGCACGATAGAAGCCGCTCAACAACTGCAGGGGATAACTTCCCGATGTGTGCGCCAGAACCGGCAACAAGCTCAACAGCAGCACGAAAAGAATCAGACTGAGCACACTGGCAAGTCGGCTGACCGGCATGTCGAGGGCACTATCATGCGGCACAACGGGCGCTTGCAAGATCAGCATGCCGCCTAGCCCGGCAATCACGATCGCAGCGATTTGGGCGAGTGAAGATGGCATCAGCGCAGCCAGCGTTGCCGCGGCCACGGCGATGCTGGCGCGCCTGGCGTCGGGCGCCAGGGTCTTGCCCATGCCCCACAGCGCTTGCGCCACGACCGCCACCGCCACCACTTTAAGGCCATGCATCCAACTGGTGCCCAATTGAGCGCCGTGATCTTGCAGGCCAAGTGCAAACAAGGTCAACGCCAGCGCCGACGGCAAGCTAAAACCCAAGAAACTCGCCAGTGCGCCCCCAATGCCAGCGCGCGACAAGCCAATCGCCATACCGACCTGACTACTGGCAGGGCCTGGAAGAAACTGACAGAGAGCCACCATATCAATATAGGCCTGCTCATTGAACCAGCCGCGTTTCACCACAAACTCCTGGCGAAAATAGCCCAGATGCGCAAGTGGTCCGCCAAACGAAGTCAGCCCCAGTTTGAGAAAAATAAAGAATAGCCGGACGATTTCGTCAGCATGTCCGCGTCGCGTCATTGTCTTAGTCTTAGTGTTGGTCTTAGTGTTGGTCTTAGTGTTGGTCTTAGTGTTGGTCTTAGTGTTGGTCTTGGTTTTAGCATTGGCAGAATGGGGCGCACAATTGCATATCCACTGGCTTGCGCAATTGGTCGCATCGCCACGTATTCTATTGGAATTTTAACGGGACAGGCGTGGCCTCGACCACGCCTTGCGATCTCCGCAAGACCCTGCCACGGCAGACAGGGTCGGGTGAACATTCGTCCGACTATGCCAGTAACGACGGCGCGGCGCTCATCTGTATTTGGCCTGCGGCAGTACCCGCCAAGCTGGAGATAAGATGATCAAGCTTGAATACACTGACTGCCTGTGCCAATTTGTTGGCCTGATTTCTGAGTGCTTCTGTCGCGGCGGCGGCCTCTTCCACCAGTGCCGCATTTTTCTGCGTAACCGTATCCATCTCGGCAATCGCCTGATTGACCTGGCCGATGCCGGATTCCTGTTCCCCGCTTGCATTGGTCATCTCGCGCATGATGTCGGTCACACGTTTGACGCTGATGACGACATCGTCCATCGTGGTACCGGCCTCCTGCACCAGTTTGCTGCCGGCATCGACCTTTTCAACCGAGTCGTCAATCAAGACCTTGATTTCCTTGGCCGCGACGGCAGAGCGCTGCGCCAGACTGCGCACCTCGGATGCCACTACCGCAAATCCTCGCCCTTGCTCACCGGCCCGCGCTGCTTCGACGGCGGCATTGAGCGCCAGAATATTGGTCTGAAAAGCAATGCCGTCAATGACAGAAATGATATCCACAATTTTGCGCGCGGAGTCGTTGATGGCCCCCATCGTATCAACTACCCGCGACACCACCGCGCCGCCCTTGGAAGCAATGTCCGAGGCAGACACTGCCAACAGGTTGGCTTGTCTTGCGCTATCGGCGTTGCGGCTGACCGTCGAGGTGATTTCTTCCATGGCAGCGGCAGTCTGCTCTAACGAGCTTGCCTGTTGCTCGGTGCGCGCCGACAGGTCGAGATTGCCACCAGCGATCTGGGCTGAAGCGGTGGCGATGGTGTCACTGCCTGAGCGCACATGAAAAACCACCTTTCCCAAACTCTCGTTCATCTCCTTCAATGCCTGCAAAAGCTCGCCGGTTTCGTCGTTTCTGGTGACATGAATGCGACTGGACAGATCACCAGCGGCCACCGTTCTGGCGATCTGGACGGCTTCACGCATGGGCCGCGTGATGGAGCGTGTGGCCAACACCGCGCACACCACGGCGAGCACGGCGACGATCAGACCAACAGCCACTTCCACCAGCTCTCCCAAGCTGATCGATCTGGAAATTTTTTGACCGGTTGCTGCCGTATTTTCATGGGCGATGGCCAGCAGTCCCGAGAAAGCCGAGGCCAGGACCTTGTCGGCACCACTAATTGCGCTGTCTATCTCGGTGACCGAAGCGCCGCTGGCTTTCATTTCCCGCACCTTGGCGAGCGCGTCACGGTAATCACGCTGGCCAGCAGTGAGCTTGTCCAACAAGGCTTGTTCCTGCGTACCATTGACGCCCAGGCGCTGGTAGTCTTCCACCAGCTTGCTAATGGCATCCATGTCGGCCAGGAAGTGCTGATCATAATCCTTGCCGCGCAATACATAATCCTTGAAGTTATGAATGCCATCACCAAGCCGAATGTAGCCTTGCGTTGCATAATCCTGTTTGCTCATGGTCTGTGCAGAAAATCGGCCCCAAAGATGACTTATGTCACTCAATGTCACCAGTGATGCCAATGTCAGAATGCCGGTGAGCAGCGTCACCAGTGCGAACGATCCGCCGAGTCGAACACCGATTTTCATCTATCTCTCCCAAGATTGTTTAATTAAACACATCCAAGAATCGTTGAAACAATGATGCGTGCGATTTTTCATCATGATCCACAGTGGCTGTACAGGAAAGGCTTATGACGTTGAAATGTAGATTTCGCAACAGATAAAACCGGAACACCGATTGAGGCAGCAACATTTGTGCGATTAAATTCGGACCCTTGTCATTTCATCCACGATTTATTGTGCTTATGCTGTCACATTCCGGATCCTCTAAAATGGTATCCGTTCAAAGCGCGAGCGACTCTCAAACTCTTGAGTATGCTAGAGCAATCGCATTTCGATTTACACCAACGTAAAACATGATCGACATGAAAACCTCAGCCGCGTCTTTTGACGTCGAGCACAGTGATATTTCCTTGCGGCGTCGTTCGCTGTGGGCGGCCTGCACTGCGCACGCCATCCATGACGGCCTAAGCGACCTCCTCTATGTACTATTGCCAATCTGGCAATCACAGTTTGGGCTCAGCTATGCCTTGATTGGGCTGTTGCGCGGTTCTTACTCTGGCATGATGGCCGGCTTTCAGCTGCTGGCCAGCAAGCTCGCCAGACGCTGGGGCCGGAAACGCATGTTGATAGGAGGAACCGCGCTGGCTGGCGTGGCCTACCTGATTGCTGGCCAGGCCAGCGGCCTGGGTGTATTGCTTGTTGCCTTGCTATTGGGCGGCCTGGGCGCCAGTACACAACATCCACTGGCATCGTCACTGGTCACCGATAGCCACGAGCACGGCGGCGGGGTTAAAGAAGCGCTGGCCCAATATAACTTTGCGGGCGACATTGGCAAGACGCTGATACCCGGCTTAGTCGGATTGTTGCTGGTGGTGATGCGCTGGCAGAACAGCGTGAGCCTGATCGGTGCGCTTGGGCTTGCGGCAGCGGTCCTGTTGTGGTGGCTGATTCCGACACCAGCAGAACATGCCGCACGCGGCAAGAAAGCCAGCAAACGGATAGCCGGGAATGGCTCGGCCGGCGGCTTGCGCGCACTGCTAATGACCGGCACGCTGGACAGCACGGTGAGGATGGGATTTTTGACCTTCTTGCCGTTCTTGTTGAAAAGCAAAGGGGCTGGCACGGCAGGCATTGGTCTGGCCTTGTCGCTGCTGTTTGTCGGCGGCGCTTTCGGAAAATTGGTTTGCGGTTATCTGGGTGCACGCATTGGCATGATGAAGACGGTGTGGGTCAGCGAATCGGCCACGTCCTTGTGCATCCTCGTGGCACTGTGGTTGCCGCTGCACGGCATGATGGCAATATTGCCGCTGCTGGGGCTGGCGCTCAACGGTACCTCTTCGGTGTTGTACGGCGTCGTGCCGGAACTGGCATCGACCGAAAAACGCGAACATGCCTTTGCGCTGTTTTATACCGGCACCATTGGTGGCGGTGCGCTATCGCCGGTGCTGTTTGGCCGCCTGGGCGACATTGCCGGCATCGCGACGGCATTGGTCTGCCTGGCCGCAATACTCCTGCTCACTTTACCCTTGTCGTGGCGGGTACAGCAAGATCTGCAGAAGTAAACTTGATACAAAACGACTCAGGATGACGCGCGCGTGCTGGGACGCATGCGCAGCAACTGCTCCAGCAGTTCTTCGCGCACCACGCTGGTGATGTGACTACGCCGTCCGCTTTCCAGAATGCCCAGCCGACGCGCCACCGGCCGCCCCGGCAAATGCAGCACGCATAGACCGGGATCACTTTCCCAGTCAAAGTTCTTGAGCAACGGTCCCATGGTGAAGCCGACATTCTTGCGCACCAGTTCGACGATCGACAGCAGTGAATTGAGTTCGAGGAAATCCTTGGGCACCAGTTCCATGCGCCGCATGATCTCGTCAATATGGGCGCCGGTGGGCGTGCGCCGGTCAAAGCGGATGAATGGCTGCGTCGCAAACAGGCTGGCAATGCTGGTATCAGGGCCGGCCACACTGGAGTTAGCAATCACGGTGGTGGTTTCAATATAACATTGGGTCCACAGCAAACCAGGCTTGTCGGGCCACTGCCGCTCGACCACCAACGCGGCATCGAGCTCGCCACTGATGACATCATCGATCATGCGCGACTGATCCTGCACGCGCAGCTCGACCACCAGGCTGGGATGACGAAATTTAAGCTCGGCCAGCGTGTTGGACAATAAACCCATGCCGGTGATCAAGGCACCCAATTTAAGCGTGCCGGCGATCTGCTGTTGATCCTGAACCTCGCGCCGCAGGCTGTCGTATTGCCCCAACAGATCCAAGGCACGCGGCAGCAATAGATGCCCGGCCGGAGTCAGCACCATGTTGCGGCCGGTCTTGTCGAACAGCGTGGTTTTCAGTTCGGCTTCGAGCGCACGCATCTGCTGGCCTACGGCCGCCTGCGTCAGCGCCACCTGATCGGCAGCGGCGGCAAAGGAGCCGCCATGCGCGGCAGCGATGAAAGTGCGGAGAAAACGAATAGTACTCATAAGCAAGTCTGGAAGAGGGCGATGCTAAATAAATTCTTTATATATGCTAAACGATTTCTGCATTTTTATTTTCTTTTATCTGACAGATAATCAAAATGTTATAGAGCATTTTCCGATAAAAAACTGAGGCAAGGCCATGACTACCTCGACTCGCCCGCTCCAGATTTTTTCTACGCCGCCGGCATCCGCCTGGCGCGAACAGCGTCTGCGCGCTGTTTTGCATTCACCAAGGATCTCTTATGTCTGACACCACCGCCGCCACTGCTGCCGAATTTGAGCTGCGCGCCCGCGCCATTTATGATCTGGGCAACAGCACTATCTACGCCTCGCGCAGCGATGCCCGCTTCTCTTACTGTACCTATGTGCCGCCGCATATTGGCAGCCCTACTGCGCGCCCGATGCAATTAGTGGTGGTCATGCATGGCACCGGCCGTGCCTTCACCGAATACCGCGATGCGTTTGCCGAGTTCGCCAAATGGAACGATTGCATCGTGCTGTGCCCGCTGTTTCCCGCCGGCCCCAAGGGCGACGGCAACCGCGATGGCTTCAAGCAGTTGCGCGAAGGCGACATTCACTACGACGAAGTCCTGTTGGATATGGTCGATGAAGTGGCGACCAAGTTCGGCTGCGACTTCTCCAAATTCGCATTGTTCGGCTATTCCGGCGGCGGCCAGTTCGTCAACCGTTTCGGCTACCTGCATCCCGAGCATCTGTGGGCCTTGTCGATCGGCGCCCCGGGTTCGGTCACGCTGCTCGATGCCAATCAAGACTGGTGGGTCGGCGTGCGCGACTTTGCTACGCGCTTCGGCAAGCCGCTGAACCTGGAAGCACTGAAACAGTTGCCGGTGCACATGATCGTCGGCAAGGCCGACATCGAGACCTGGGAAATCACACACAAGGAAGGCGGCAAGTTTTTCATGCCCGGCGCCAATGATGCCGGCAAGACCCGTCCTGATCGTCTGCACACGCTGCGCAAGTCGTTTGAGGCCGCCGGCGTGAAGGTCAAGTTCGACGTGGTCGACAATGTGCCGCACAATGGATTGGCCTGCGTCGACAAGGTGCAAGATTTTTTTGCCGACACCTTGCGCGCATTGCGTACGCCCAGCGACACCGCACGCTAGACTAGCTACTCACCACCGACTCGCGGAGGATCCGGAACATGTTTCGTTTCATGCTTAAGCGCCTGGCCATGGCCTTGCCGACCCTGTTCATCGTGGCGGTCTCGGTCTTTGTGCTGATCCGCCTCATTCCGGGTGATCCGGCCCAGCTACTGCTGGGCGACCTGGCTGATCCGGCCCGCCTGCTGGCCTTGCGCACGCGCCTGGGCCTGGATCAAAGCTGGCTGACTCAATTTGGCCTGTGGATCGGTCATGCCTTGCAGGGTGACCTGGGGGTCTCGATTACCACCGGTGAGCCGGTATTGCAGCTGGTGCTGAGCCGCTTCCTGGTGAGCGCGCAAATCGTCCTGGTGGCGGTGGTGCTGGCGGTACTGGTGGCGGTGCCGGCCGGCATGATTGCCGCCTGGAAGCAAAACCGTTTGCCCGATCTGGCGCTGGTGGGCACGGCTACGCTGCTGGTGTCCTTGCCAACCTTCTGGTTGGGCTTGCTGCTGTTGTTATTGTTCGGACTCAAGCTGGAGTGGTTGCCGGTGGTCGGGTATGTGTCGGTCATGAGCGACTGGAAGAACGGCCTGCTGTACCTGGTCATGCCGATCATGACCTTGTTTTTACACGAAATCGGCGTGCTCATCCGCATGGCGCGTGCCAGCACACTGGAGGTGCTGCGTCTGGATTACATCACCCATGCGCGCGCCAAGGGTCTGTCCGAGCGCGCCGTGCTGATGCGGCATGCCTTCCGCAATTCCTTCGGTCCAACCTGGACCCTGATCGGTCTGGTGCTGGGCAATCTGCTGGGTGGCGTGGCGGTGGTGGAAACCGTCTTCACCGTGCCCGGTTTGGGCCGTCTGCTGGTGGATGCGATTTTTGCACGCGACTATCCAGTGATTCAGGGCTGTCTGCTGTTTGTCGCCGTCATCTACGTGTTGACCAATCTGGTCATCGACCTGTGCTATCCCATCTTCGACCCACGGGTGCTGGCAGAATGAAAAAATTCCTTACTCCGCAAGCGCTGATCGGCCTGCTGTTTGCCCTGCTTATCGTTGGCGCGGCACTACTGTCGCTACTCTGGACGCCGCACGATCCCTTGAAAATCAGTTTCGCGGCACGCCTGCAGCCGCCCGGCGCTAGCGGCTGGCTGGGCACCGATCAATTCGGCCGCGATGAGCTTTCGCGCCTCATGGTGGGCGCCGCCAACAGTGTCTGGATCAGCTTGCTCACGGTGGTGTTTGCACTGCTCATCGGCACCGTTCTGGGCGTCGTCACCGGCTTCGTGCGCGGCTGGCTGGACCGCATCGTGATGGCCTTCGTGAATGCGCTGCTGGCGTTTCCCGGGCTGCTGCTGGCGCTGGCCTTATTGGCTGTGTTCGGCGCCAATCAATACGGCATCATCCTGGCGCTGGGGCTGGCTTATACACCTTCGGTCACACGTATCGTGCGTGGCACGGTGCTGTCGCTGCGCGAGAAGGAATTCATCGAATCCTCGCGCGTGCTGGGCAACTCTGAGCTCTACACCATGGCGCGCCATATCTTGCCTAACTGTATTGCGCCGCTGACGGTATTGGCGACCTCCATGTTCGGCTGGGTGATTCTGGCGGAAAGCGCCTTGTCCTTTCTCGGTCTGGGCGTGCCGCCGCCGGCGCCTACCTGGGGCAATATGCTGGCTGAAGCGCGGCCGTTCATGGCGCAGGCGACTTATCTATCGATCTTTCCCGGACTGTGCATTGCGCTCACGCTGCTGGGCATTAATTTTCTCGGCGATGCTGTCCGCGATCTGCTTGATCCGCGCATGAAAGGTCTGGAATGAACGCCCCCTCTGCTCTCCCCGCCAAGCAACTGGTCGAGGTCTCTGGCCTGACGCTGGCGCTCGGCACCCACGGCCGGCAAATCGTGCGCGATGTCTCGTTTGCCGTAGCGCCCGGTGAATTCGTCGGCCTGGTCGGTGAATCCGGCAGTGGCAAGACCCAGGCGGCACGCGCCATCATGGGCCTGACCCCGCTGCCGCTGGTGCGTACTGCCGGCAGCATCGTGTTTGAAGGCGAAGACCTGGCACAGTCTACGCAGGCGCGCCTGCGCCTGCTGCGCGGTGCGCGCATCGGCATGGTGTTTCAAGAGCCGATGACTTCGCTGAACCCTTCTTCGACCATCGGCAGTCAGCTCGACGAAGGTCTGGCTCTACATCGCCCGCAATTGAGCAAGAGCATGCGCCGCGAACTGACGCTGGACATGCTGGCGCGGGTCGGCATTCATGATCCCAAGACAGCGCTGACGGCGTGGCCACATGAATTTTCCGGCGGCATGCGGCAACGCATGATGCTGGCTTCCGTGATGCTGCTGGAACCGGCCCTGCTGATCGCCGACGAACCCACCACCGCACTCGACGCCGTGGTCCAGCGCGATGTGCTGGAATTGATGGTGGACCTCACGCGCGAACACAATACCGCCGTGCTGCTGATCAGCCACGACCTGCCGATGGTGGCACGCTATACCGACCGCGTGATTGTGATGCGCCAGGGCGAGGTGGTCGAGTCCGGCAATACTGCGGCCATGCTGGCTGCGCCCGCGCAGGAATACACCCGTAACTTGCTGGCGGCCATTCCGCGTCGCCAGCCGGCGCGCACTTTGCCTGCGGCCGCTCCGGTAATCGAAGTGCGGCAACTGGTGGTCGACTATGCCGGCCATCAACGCTTGTTTACGAGAACGGCCGCCAAGCGCGTATTGCATGGCATCGACCTGGCCATCCAACCGAAAGAAGTTGTCGCCGTAGTGGGCGGCTCGGGCTCCGGCAAGACCACGCTGGGACGCAGCATCGCCGGTCTGATTACCCCGACCGCCGGCCAACTGCTGTTCAAGGGCCGCGAAGTGCGGCGCAAGGATCCCGCCTGGCGCGACTACCGGCTCAATTGCCAGATGGTGTTTCAAGACCCCTATTCTTCGCTCAATCCGCGCATGACAATTGCGCAACTGGTCGGCGAAGGTTTGCGTCAGGTTGATGGCATGTCCAATGCCGACAAGCGTGCCCGCGTGGCCAAGATGTTGCAGGAAGTCGGCTTGGACGGCAGCAAATATGGCGATCGTCACGCCCATGAGTTGTCAGGCGGTCAGCGTCAGCGGGTCGCCATTGCACGCGCGCTGGTACGCCATCCAGCCTTTGTGATTGCTGATGAACCGGTGTCGGCACTTGATGTGACCGTGCGCGCCCAGGTGCTGGAACTGTTTGCCGAACTGCAGGACCGGCACGGTTTTTCCTGTCTTTTCATCAGCCATGATCTGGCGGTGGTCGAGCAAGTGGCCGACCGTGTGTTGGTCATGCAGAACGGCGTCATCATTGAACAAGGCAGCCGCGACGCCGTCTTCGATCGGCCGCAACATGCCTACACGCGCAAGCTATTGTCAGCGATTCCGGCCCTGATCCCAACTGCCAGCGGCGGCATGCAGCTGCAATGGCGTTGCGACGAGTCGGATACGCCTGCCATCCTTTAATCATTTTTTAACCGTCTTAAGCCTTCTCCTCAAGGAAATCTGCTATGACCTCTTCACCGTTCCCCGTTCGCCGCGCGGCCCCGGCGCTGCTCCTGTTGCTGGCACTGGCCAACGCCCATGCTCAGAATGCCGGACAGATCGTTGTGGCAGAGCCGGCCGACATCCGCTCCACCAATCCAGGCGTCAACCGTGACAACACCACCGATGCCGTGGTGCTCAACATGGTGGAAGGACTGGTCGGCTCTCACGAGAATGGTACGGTCGGCCCTTTGCTGGCCAAATCCTACACGGTCAGCCCTGACGGCCTGACCTATACCTTCAAGCTGCGCACCGGCGTGAAATTCCACAATGGCGACATTATGACTTCGGCCGATGTGCTGTGGAGCTGGAAGCGTTACATGGATCCCAAGACCGACTGGCGCTGTATGAGCGACTTCGACGGTCACTCTGGCACCAAGGTGGTCTCGGCCACTGCCCCTGATGCACAGACCTTTGTGATGCAGATCGATAAACCATCGGCGGTCTTTCTCGGCAATCTGGCGCGCGCCGACTGCGGCATGACTGCAGTGTTGAGCAAAAAATCAGTCAAGGCTGACGGCAGCTGGGATAAACCCATCGGCACCGGTCCCTATAAGCTGGACGAATGGAAGCGCGGCGAATACATCACCATGAGCGCCTTCGCCGATTACCAATCGCCCCCGGGCGACAAGATCGATGGTTATCTGGGTCGCAAGAAACCGCAGATCGCGCAGGTCAAGTTCCTGGTCGTGCCGGATATGTCGACTTCCAAGGCCGGTCTGCAATCGGGTGCCATTGATGCCGGTCAGATCACGGCCTCCGACGTTGGTGAATTAAGAGCCAACCGTAATCTGAATGTGATCATTCCAACCGAAGCCGGCAAGAACGTACTGCTGATGCAAACCACGGATCCGCTGCTCAAGGATGAACGTATCCGTCAGGCCATCTCCCTATCGCTGGACATGAAACAGATCGTGGAAGCGTCTTCTGAAGGGCTGGCACAAGTCAATAATTCGGCGATTCATCCCGGCTCCTTGTACTACAGCGCGGAACAGAAAAAGGGTTACGAATACAACCCGGCCAAGGCCAAGCTATTGCTGCAACAAGCTGGTTACCACGGCCAGCCAATTGTGATCCAGGCCAACAAGCGCGCGCATGTGCCCAGCTATGCGGTGGCAGTCTTGAGCCAGGCCATGATGCAGGCGGTTGGTATCAACGCCCAGATCGAAGTGCTGGAATGGGCCACGCAGTTGGACCGCTACAACAGCGGCAAATATCAGATGAGTTCGTTTAGTTATTCCTCGCGCCTGGATCCGGCGCTGAGCTATGAGCAGTTCGCCGGCAGCAAGATCAAACAGCCACGCAAGATATGGGATGACCCGGCCGCACAAAAACTGATCGATGAAAGCTTCGTCGAGTCCGACGCCAAAAAGCGCCAGGTGTTGTTTGATCAGCTGCACGCCATGATGCTGACCAAGATGCCGATGATCATTCTCTACAACGTGACTGATTCGTGGGCCGTGCGCAAACGTGTCACCGGCTTCACCGTATGGGAAAGCAACCCTCTGATGTGGAGCAGCAGCTTTACCAAATAAGCTCCACGCCGTCTTGAGCGGCGGGCGCGGCGCATGTCGCCGATGATCCGCCATTTTTTAGCTAGATTATTTGCGAGCAATTGCTTCGCCAGGCTGCTGCATTGCCTGTCATTTTTATGAGTGTCCAACTATGACTACCATCACCCAATTTCCTTTCGTCTCGGTCTCCGGCACCCCGCATGAGCGCGGCGTGCAATATGGTCAGCAAGCCGCCGAGCGCGTGCGCGGCAGCATCGCGCTCTACGGGCAGACACTGGTCCGGCTAGGCTACGGCGAACAAGCACGCACCCGCTTGATCGATTTTTTCGCCAAACAGATCGGTGACTATGCGCCGCATTACATCGATGAAATGCGCGGCATTGCCAAAGGCGCGCAAGTCGATTTCGCCGACATTGTCATGATCAATGCGCGCACTGAAGTGCTGGCCAAGGCGCGCGCCGAAAAAGTGGCGGCGGTCGACGAAGAACCTGGCGACGGCTGCACCGGCGCGCTCATCCTGCCCGAACGCTCGGCCACCGGCAACCTGATCCACGGCCAGAACTGGGACTGGCGCGCCGAATGTGCCGACACCTCCATCGTGCTGCGCGTACGCAATGACAACGGCCCTGACTTCCTCACCTTCGTCGAAGCGGGCGGACTGGCGCGCAGCGGCTTCAACAGCGCCGGCGTGTCGATCACCGCCAACTATCTGGAATCGGATCGCGACTTCACGCAACTGGGTGTGCCGCTGTCGCTGATCCGGCGCAAAGTATTGGAACAAGAGATTTTCTCGTTGGCGATGAAGGCCGTGGCAACCACGCCCAAGTCTTGCTCCAACAACATCATGCTGGGCATGGCCGAAGGCTTTGGCATCGACTTCGAATGCACCACCAACGAAGCCTTCCCGATTTACCCGGGCGCAGATGGTCTGATCGTGCACGCCAACCATTGGATGTCGCCGGTGGCACTGAGCAAGCTGGTTGACTTGGGCATTGCCAATTCGCCTGACAGTCACTATCGCGACTGGCGCGTGCGCAAACTGTTGAATGCCGCCGGTCCGCAACTGGGCCGCCAGCAAATGAAAGATGCCTTCTTTGACAACTTCGGTTTGCCTTACTCGGTTTGCCGTCCGCCGCGCCCAGGCAGTCACGACAATTTGTCGGCGACGGTCGCCATGGTGATCATGGAACCGGCCGTGGGCGAAATGGAAGTGGCGCCGCTGCCCGCATTGAATCGGACATTCACACGCTACAGCCTGGACCGCGATCCGGTCGTGCTGGCAGCGTAACAAAGCAGCGTCAGCGGCGCCGCTTTTGGCTTAGTTGGCAGGCACGCCCTGCTGCCACTGGGCCCAGTCTTTGACAATGGCATTGACCAACGGCGAGCCGGCACGATAGAGATTGTCCAGCGCCGGCATGAAGCCGCCTTGCTCTTGATACTTCAACAGATTGTCGAGATCCGAGACGCCTGGCGGCGGACGGTCAAAATCCGATCCAGCCCGCAGCACTGCCACCCGGTTGGTGTCGGCCAGGCCTGCGACCGCGGCGCGTTTGATGACCTCGAAACTGGCATTGTCTTCCTGCTGGGTGGTGCAGTAGACACCCTTGCCATCGGTGAGCGTCTTGGTCCAGTCGCGCGCGCGTTGCCCCAGCTTGGTGCCGGAAAACCAGGTGTCGCCGGCCAGTGTGTCGCACTGGATGACGGTGGGCACCTGATTGGCCGGCGCGCTCGTGTATTTGGCCCGATATGCTTGCATCTCGGCGTTGTCGGCCAACGTCACATTGCGCGACAGTGCATAGGCTTTTTGCAGCAGGGCTTCATTGAGTTGAACTACCTCCGTGCGGTAATCAAGCGGCGGCTTCTCACTGTCATTCTTGGTATTGATACCCAGATAGCCAGACTTCCAGCCGGATGGAATTTCGCGTGCGTCGAGTTCCCACTGGATGCCAAAGTCCACCAGATAGCGCGCCCAGGCAGCCGAACCGAGCGTGCCTTGGGCCGGATCGATACCGGCGATGCCAGAAATCAGAAAATACGTTTTACGCAGGTCGAATTGCCTGGAATACAACAGCGCGGCCATCGATGCTGCGGCATTGGTATGTCCCATGCCTGTGGTGATCACGCACACTTCATCTTGATTGCAGCGCACGACGGGATAATCGGGTGACAAGCCCGGCACCGCGATCTCTTGTGTCGGGCCCAGATGATCGAGCCAGGTCTTGCCTTCCGGGCCGAACATGGAAATGATCATCACCTTGACCGCTTGCGGCGCCGATACATCAGCGGCCTGCGCCGCGCTGGCCAGGGCGCAGGAGAAAGTGATGCCAGTGAGGGCGCGAGTGCATGTCTGTTTAAACATGATTTTCCTTATTCAGTGCGTACTGATAGTGTAGAACTGATAACCGGTGCCGAATTCAATCAAGATGTTTCAAGGAAAATTTGATGAGTTCGCTTCTTCCTTCTATGTTGAGTTTCCTCTTGATATTGAGGCAATGCGTTTCTACGGTGCGCACACTCAGATCCAGTGCCTCGGCGATTTTCTTGTTCGAGGCGCCTTGCGCCATTTGCGCCAGAACCTGGCGCTCACGCACAGTCAGAGACTCATCCTGCATGCGCGGCTGCGCAATGATCGGCGCCAAGGCGGCGCTGTAATAAATGCCGCCGGAGAGCACCGTTTCTATTGCACGCACAATATCTTTTCCCGGCGCATCCTTTAATACATAAGCTCTGGCGCCAGCCCGCATGGATTGCATCACATATTCCGCCTTGTCATGCATGCTCAAAATCAGCACCGCGATTTGCGGGAAAAGTGTATGAAATTTTGCGGTCAATTCGATGCCATTCATGCCGCGCATGTTGATATCCATGAGCACCAGATTAATCGGATGCTGTGCCGCTAACGCCAGCGCTTCTGACGCATCACCGGTTTCGGCCAGCACCCGCAGCGACGCGACACTCTCCAGACGCGCCCGTAAGCCATCGCGCACCAGAGGATGATCGTCCACCAACATAATATTAGTTATCGCGCCTGCTTCAGACATAGCCTGCCGCCTTAAAAATAGTAGGAATATGTGCCTGCACTATCGTACCCAGCTCTGAAGAAGAGATGGAGAGCCGACCGCCGACGGCATCCAGACGCTCGGCCATGTTACGCAACCCGATACCGCGCTTGGGATGTTTATCGATCAATCCGGTATCGAAGCCAATGCCGTTGTCATGAATCATCAACATCAAGAAATCCGTCTGCGCTGTCAGCGCCACCTCGACATGATTGGCTCGCGCATGACGTCGCACATTATTTAACGACTCCTGCGCGATACGGAACAGTACCGTATTGGCCTCAACCAGAGACTCCTGGGTTTCTCCATGGCTCACAAAATCGATGGCGAAACCGCAATGTTCACGCCATTCATCACAAAGATGCTGTAGCGCGCTGGCCAAGCCGAGGTCATCCAGAATCGCTGGACGTAGACCATGCGATATATGCCGGATCTCGCCCAGCAAATCATTCATTTGTTCAACCATCCGTTCAAACGACACGCGCGCCGCAGCATGCTGATTGACTGGACCGTCCAGTTTGATGATGGCCGCTTCCGTCTGCAACTTGATCGAGACCAGAGATTGGCTGACGCCGTCATGCAGATCCCTGGACACCCGAGCTCTTTCCTCTTCTTGTGAAAGCACCACCCTTTTGGCCAGCTCTCTTAATTTGGCATCAGCGACTCTTTGTTCGCTGATATTGAACACCAATCCGACACTGGAAATAACGACCACGCTAAGGATCGCAATTGTCGCGATCAGCAACATGGTTTCGCGATTGTGAATGCGAATCTGGTCATCGATCTTGGCCAACGCGGCATCAATATCATCAAGGTAGATGCCGGTTCCGATAATCCATCCCCATTTCGGCAGTTCAATCACATAGCCAAGTTTTGGCGTGATCGCGTTGCTCGACGGCTTCTTCCAGAGATATCGCTCGTAACCGCCACCGGCATGCGCGCGTGCAATGAGGCGCTGTATCGTTTTTGTGCCATCGTTATTTTCCCAATTCCAGAGATTCTGACCGCGCAGCTCTGGCTGCCGGGGATGCATGATGGTATTGCCTTGCAGGTCGTAGACAAAAAAATAGCCATCGTCACCGTAGTCGAGTTGCGCAAGAATTTGCATCGCGGCGACTTTCGTTGCTGCATCGTTACGATCGGAATTATATAAATGCGAGATGGAGTGAAAAGCCAGATCCACATAGTGGCGCAACTCTGCATCCTTGCTGCTGCGATAGGCAGTCTCAATGGTTTCGCGCTGTTGTATACCCAGGCGCACGGTTTGATGCCATACCACGATGGCGATGACGCAAAGCGCCATGAGCAATGGTGTAATGGCAAAAAAAATGATCTTGTGTTTTGGTTTCATTTTGACAACTTGTCTCTGAGAGCGCGATTTACATGTGAATCACATTCGATTCACATACCGCTCTTCATTCTTATATTTTCTCTGATCAACACATCGTGTTCTTGCTGCAGGACTACGTGTTCCTACGTAGATGATCTGCGTATTCGCGCGCTTGTAGACGATCGCGTAATTGCGAATACTACGACAAAACCGAATACCAATAAAAATAATTTAAAAATATTCCGACAAATAGGAGGAGTGCTCGCAACAGCAGATGTGTAGCGGCTTGGCAGGTGATCGTCTAGTGCAACGACGATCGGCCATGATGACGAAATGCGTGAGAAATGAAGTTTCTCCACTGCGCATGCCGGCATCGCCAAACCCTCGCAACTGCGTTGCCGGCAATATAAAACCATGATGAAAAACCTGAAAATATCGACCAGGATAAGCCTGGGATTTTGCCTCGTTTTCTTATTATTCTTTCTATTGATAGCGATCACGATATGGCGTGCGCATGTAGCATCTGAATCAGCCGAGAAGGTAAAAAAATCGGTTGCCCTGCTGACGCTGGCCGAGCGCTGGCAAGCCGCCGTGAAACAGAATTCTGCGCGCTCACTGGCGGTCGCCTTTGCTGATGACACCGCGACTCTGGATTTTTTCAAAGAGTCCATGCTCGCAACCAGCAGTGAAACTACCGACATCCAAAAAAATTTCCTGGCGACCTTGCTCGACGCCGAATCCAAAGCACGCGCTGATGAAGTTGGACAGGTCAGAAAGTCCTGGCTGGACACGCGTGATCAAATCAATGCCATGAAAGTGGCCGGCGATGTCAACGGCGCACGTGCCTTGGTCAGAAGCAGGTTTGTGGCAGTCACGGCAGCTTATATCAAGACGACACAAGCTTTAGTTGATGGCGAAGTAGCACATATCGACATTGCACAGAATGACGTGGAAGCAATGTTCCGTCAGCTTTACATTGCCAGCGCCGCACTTGCCGCCGTCGCCATTCTGGCTGTCGTGCTGGTGAGCAGAGGTCTTTCAAAAAGCATCTCTCGGGGCATAGATCATGCATTGAGCGCCGCCATCTTCATCGGTGCAGGTGATCTGTCACAACACATCGACGCCAGTCGCAGTGATGAAATCGGCAAACTTCTCAATGCACTCGACGAGATGCGAAACGGCTTGCTCAATATCGTCCTACAGGTCCATAGCGGAACTGATGCGATTGCAACGACCTCAAGAGAAATCGCCTCCGGCAACACCAACCTCGCCAGTCGAACACAAGCACAGGCAGGCTCGCTGGAGCAGATTGTGACCGCGATGCGCTCTCTCATCGACACCGTCAAAACCAATGCAGACAACGCCCGCGAGACCAGTCAACTGGCCACTGCGGCATCCGAAATCGCCTTGCAAGGTGGCGCCGTGATGGATGAAGTGGTCGGCACCATGGCCTCAATCGATGCCTCATCTCGACGCATCGTCGACATTATCAGTGTGATTGATGGCATCGCGTTTCAAACCAACATTCTCGCCTTGAATGCCGCCGTAGAAGCCGCGCGGGCAGGCGAACAAGGACGCGGCTTTGCGGTCGTCGCAACGGAAGTGCGCAACCTGGCGCAACGCAGCGCTGCGGCGGCCAAGGAAATCAAAATACTGATCAGTGACTCCGTGGCCAAGATTGCTGACGGCAGCAAACTGGTGGGTGACGCCGGCGTCACGATGGAGCAAGTGGTGCAAAGCGTTCAGCAGGTTCGCGACATCATGCATGAAGTTGATGCTGCCACCCAGGAGCAGCGCACGGGCATTGACGACATTAGCAGAGCGATCGTTCACATGGATGGGATGACGCAGCAGAATGCTGCACTGGTAGAACAGGCCGCTGTCGCTGCCGGCAGCTTGCAAGAACAGACTGCCAAACTCTTTCAGGTGGTCAGTGCATTCGAATTGCGCAGGGATACCGTCGCCAGTCCGTTGCAACTATCCTCGGCCCATACCTGAATCTACTGATGTGGTCTGAAAATTTGGCATCGCAAGCAATGATCTAACGATGGCATTTCTTCCCCAGTGAAGTTTTTTCCGACCTACCGCAATACGCATTACCTATGACTCAACAATAATCAAGGAGATCTTATGTCATCCGACGCCAACACCAATCCAACAAGTCAGATAGAGCCCACCAAGCCCTATCTGCACTTTCTGTTACTGCTGCCATTTATCGCATTATTGTGGCTGCCGTTTTATAACTTCACCAAACCTGCTTTTCTGGGTTTTCCTTTTTTCTACTGGTATCAACTGCTGTGGGTACCGTTGACTTCTTTCATCATCTACATCGTCTACAAGGGGAACCAATAATGCCTACCGCATTGAACATGACGGCTTTGCTAGTCTTTCTTGGCTTCTTTGCACTGGTCACCATTATTGGTTTCATGGCCGCGCGCTGGAAGGCCGGCGATCTTAATGAGTTGCACGAATGGGGCCTGGGTGGCCGCCAATTTGGCACTCTCATTACCTGGTTTCTGGTCGGCGGCGATTTTTATACGGCCTATACCGTGATTGCAGTTCCTGCGCTGGTCTATACGGTAGGCGCCTACGGTTTTTTCGCCCTGCCTTACACCATCATTGTGTATCCCTTTGTTTTCATGGTGATGCCGCGTCTGTGGAAAGCCTGCAAACTAGGCAATCACATTACTGCAGCCGATTTCGTACAGGCTGAGTACGGCGGCAGATGGTTTGCCGCTGCCATTGCGGTGACAGGCATTATTGCGACGATGCCCTACATTGCATTGCAGCTCATTGGCATGCAGGTGGTCATCAAGAGCATGGGTGTTTCCGGCGAGATTCCGCTCATCGTCGCCTTCCTGATTCTGGCCTTCTATACCTATGCCAGCGGCATTCGCGCACCGGCCATGATTGCCTTCGTCAAAGACATCATGATTTACATTGTCGTGATTGTCGCGGTCTGTCTGATTCCCAGCAAGCTGGGCGGCTATGCGGCGGTATTTGATTCTGCCGACGCGTTCTTTGCTGCCAAGGGTGGCGCTACAGGCATCATCCTGCAGCCTTCTCAAATTTTCGCCTACGCATCGCTGGCGCTCGGTTCGGCGTTGGCTGCCTTCATGTATCCGCATACCATGACTGCGATTCTGAGCTCGTCGAGTGAGAAAACCATCAAGAAAAATGCCATGCTGCTGCCGATTTATTCCTTGCTGCTCGGCTTGATTGCCTTGCTCGGTTACATGGCCATTGCTGCCGGCATCAAGGTCACCAACAGCTCGGAAGTGGTTCCGGCACTGTTTGCCAATCTGTTTCCATCGTGGTTTCTCGGCTTTGCTGCGGCGGCCATTGCGATCAGTGCTCTGGTTCCTGCGGCGATCATGTCGATTGGCGCAGCCAACCTGTTTACGCGTAACCTTTGGAAGCCCTTGGTCAATCCGCATCTGACGCCCAAGCAAGAAAGTCAGAATGCCAAATTGGTCTCATTGGCGGTGAAGTTCGGTGCCTTGGTCTTCATCATTTTCCTGCCGACCAAGTTTGCCATCGATCTGCAACTGCTGGGCGGCGTCTGGATACTGCAAACCTTACCAGCCATTGTCATCACGCTCTATACCAAGCGCCTGAAATTGGCGGCCTTGTTTATCGGCTGGCTGGCGGGCATTACGTTGGGTACCAGCCTGGTGGTGGCGCAAGGATTGAAACCCATCTTCATCCTGCCTATCGGCGGCAATACCTATCCTGTCTACATCGGACTGATTGCGCTGGCATTGAATCTGGCCTTGACGCTGCTCATCTCGGTGCTGCTTCCTGAGCCGCAGAGACGCAGCACGCCAGCTTCTGGCGAACTATCGGCATCGCGCTAAGAACGAACTGCACCTCAAGTGCTGAGGTGCAGTTTTTCTGTCTACATGAATATTTTGGAGCGCTAACGATACCAAGCCGCGCACCGAAGATTTTAATAACGATGTGGGTATTGCTGGCGCGCTATTCGGCATTCTTAGATTGCCGGGGCGGCAACGGCGCTTCTTGAGCCAGCAATGCCTGCAAACGCTGATAGAGAAAACGCGTTTCCAAAAGATTGGAAATTCTCAATATCGATTCGACAAAATCAACCGGCTTTGTTAAAAAATCCTTGGCGCCCAGCGCCAGCGCGCGATGCTTGGCCTCGGGCATGGAGTCGGCGGTGAGCACCATGATCGGACGGAAGTCATTTTTTGGTGTGCGCCGAACCAATTGCTGCAACACCGCGTAACCATCCGGTTCTGGCATCATCAAATCGAGCAATACGAGATCAGGATCAAAAGCGATGGCCAGATCCAGAACGCGGCTTGAATCGGTTGTGCTGACCACATTGCTAAAACCTTCGCTGCTGAGTATTTTTTCAAGTAGCTGCACATTATCGAGTTGATCATCGACAATGAGGATGCGCATGGCAAGCAGATCCGAGATATTCATGACAAATAACGCTTAAGCGTAGATAGAAATAAGGCCACATCCAACGGCTTGGTCAGATAGTCGTTGGCGCCGGCGCTGCGCAGTCTGGCGATGTTCTCGGCCAGCGCATCGGCACTGAGGATCACCACTGGAGTCGCCTTGAGCGCGACTGAGGCACGCAAATGACGCAATACTTCTTCTCCTGGCATGTCGGGCAATTGCAAATCCAGCAAAATCAGATCCGGCAATGCCTGCTGAGCCAGCAGCAAGCCTGCGCCACCGCTTGTTGCACTGATCAGTTTCACATTCGGATACCGTTTCAAGAGCATTTCAACCAGTACCAGATTAGATGAATGATCTTCAACGTACAGCAAGGTACAGGCGCGCCTGATCTCGGCAACTGGAGCAGTAGCGCGCGTCCCTGGCGCAGACATTCCCATCTGTGCACTGGGAATGTCGACCCAGAAACTGCTGCCGACCCCTGCCGCGCTAGATACACCAATGTCGCCCCCCATGGCCTTGCTCAACTGCCTTGACACTGCCAGACCAAGTCCGGTTCCTTCGATCGGTCTGCGTTCGGCGCCCAGACGATCGAACGGCGTAAATAGCCGCGCTTGCATGTCCGACGCGATGCCGCAGCCGTTATCGGTGACCGTTAGCCTGACGTGCGCGGCCATCGCATGCAGGCTCAACGAGACTGCGCCGCCGGGATCGTTGAACTTCACCGCATTGGATAAGAGGTTAAGAATGACTTGCAACAGCCGTTTGCGATCGGCATGCAAATAGACGCCGGGATTTTTTCCCGGGCCGAATAATACAATCTGTTTCGCCGCCGCCAATGGTGTAATCAGCGCCAGCGCTTCACTCAGCAGTTCGTCCGCTTCCATCCTCTGTAGCGTCAGCCCCAGGTGGCCGGTCTCGATGCGCGCGATATCCAATACTTCGTCGATCAAGGTCAGCAAGTGACGGCCACTTTTGAGGATATGCATCACACTTTTCTGGGCGTCTTCGGCATGGATGTCGCGCTGTAGCAGTTGCGCAAAACCGAGAATGGCATTGAGCGGGGTGCGCAACTCATGACTGGTGCGAGAGAGAAATTCAGTCTTGGAGCGATTTGCCCGCTCGGCCTCTTTCCGCGCCTGTTGTAGTTGTTCCGAACGCGTTGCCAAGAGCTCACTGGCACGCGCGAGGCGATCGCTAAGTTGTCCCAACTCGTCGTTGGCGGTATCCGTAACAAGCAAGGCGACGCCCTGTTCTAGGCGTTCGGCATTGGCCGCGACTTGCTGCACGCGCCGTACAATGCCTGCCGAGAATAACAAACTGGTCAATAGTGCGCCAAGCACGCCTGCAATAGCGGCTGCCAGCGTCAGCACCACGGTCCGCTGGCGCACCTCCTGTTCCTCTTCGACGCTGTCTCTCCTGAACTCCTCCTCCCGCGCCAGCATGCTATCGATGCCGGTGCGCAGATCATCCAGTACCCGCTTGTCTCTCACCAAGGTTTGCGTCAGCTCTGAGGGTGTCAATTCCCCCCCTATTCTCAGTAACTCGGCGAGTGCTTCGCTTTTTTTGAGGGCAAGCGCATTGAGCTCGTTGAAAAGCTCACGTTGTTGTACATCGAGAATTTGTACGCGAAGACGCTGCAAGGTAAGCGGCAATCCAGCTTCACTGCGTTCATAAGGTCGCAGGAAATTCGGATTTTTCGTCAGCAAGTAACCACGCACACCGGATGAGGCTTCTGCCAATAAAGAATGCACCTCTTGAATGTCTCTCTGGATCTGTATTGTGCGCTGTACTTTTTCCTGAGCACGATGGGCCTGTACTGCCAATAGGAAACTGGAAATTAATGTCCCCAGCAGCACCATGATTGGCACAGCGATGACGATCAATCCTTTGACGCGCATGGGTCGATCCGACCACCATTGCATGGGTAGCAATGTTACCTCCTCGCTCCTGAAGAACCGAGCCCTAGCTCGACCGCGAAAGCCGCCACTTGTGTACGGTCCTGCAATTGAAGTTTATGGATGATGCGTTCCACATGTACTTTAACCGTGCCGGTGGCGATACCGAGTCGCAGTCCGATATCCGCATTGGTCAAGCCACTTGGCAGCAGCGCCAGCACCTCGCGCTCCCGTGGAGTGAGCAGAGCGGACATCCGCTTGAGGTCCTCGCTGATCTTTTTGCCATTGGCAATCGGCGCCTCGTGTAACGCCAGTGCCAGCAGGGTTGCCAAGGTACTGAGCGCGAGCATGTCTGCCGGCGCCGGCCGCGCCAGTTTTTGACGACTAATCAGCACCAGCAAACCACGCGAGCCCCCCTGCCGACGCAGGGGAAAAAGAACTTCCAGTGCGGCCATGCCACCGGCCGGAAGCAGCAAGCGACTTACGGCATTTTCCCTGATGGTGACCTGAGCATCGGGCTCAAGCAAAGCCGTCAAAATTCCCTGCACCGGGAAGCGTATGCCGTACGGCAGAACAGATCCCTTCGACGCTTCAACACGCAATGCGCCCGCATCTTCCAGCAGCACCGCACCGGCTTCAAAGGCAGCAAACTCCAAGGCGTACGCCAGTACCGTAGCGACGGCAGCATCGCCACCGGCGGCCATCGCCCGTGCGGCATCGTGCAGCAGACGAAGACGCGCAAGGTTTGCCTGATTTTCGCGATATTGCTGACGCAGAGACTGGGCCGTGGCCGCGGGCATGGTATCCATGAATAAAAGTATATGCCATTGAGCATAGGCGCTGCTAGGCCTTGTGGCTGATGGCGCGGCCCCGGACTTGGGCGATGATTGCTTCAACCTTGTTCAGACAAGGGATTGATCGTCTTTCAACCACTGGGAATACAAATGAAAAAAATCGTCTTTGCAATTGCTTTACTGACCGGTACCGCCGTTATCGCCAAAGAAGCACCAACCCGCTACGACCATCTCGCCAGTGTGCCAAGCACCGCTGCGGATAAGGAAATCGCACAATTGTTTGAGCGCTGGAACACGGCACTACAGACAGGCAAGCCTGATGAAGTGGTAAAGCTGTATGCGCCTAACGGCATCTTGCAGCCCACTGTGTCGAACAAAATTCGCGCAACGCCAGCTGAAATCAAGGATTATTTCGAGCACTTCATGTTGCTCAAGCCCAAGGGCTCGATCAACTACCGCCAGATCCGCGTGCTCAATGACAATACCGCACTCGACAGCGGCGCCTATACCTTCAATGTCGTCAAAGATGGCAAGCCTAGCAAGGTGCGGGCGCGCTACACCTACGTCTATGCAAAAATCAACGGCGACTGGAAAATCATCAACCATCATTCCTCATCGATGCCCGAATTTGTCGATGACAAATAATGTCGACAACCCGCTTCCATTGCGCTCGCCTCGCGATAGAAACGCAAAAATGAGACTGTCCCGTACGGTAAGCGGGACAGTTTTACGTTGCCAGGGAGATGTGAAACAGCTAAGACGAAGCCGTCCGGCCTCAAATAATCTGCTAAAGTTGCCAACCTTAAGCGTTAGCTAGCGCCGATACCGGCCGCTCAGGCTATCAGATTCATTGAGGAAAATATCATGTCCAATACCCTTGCCATCGCGTCAATACTGTTGGCACTCCTGGTTGGCGCAATGAGTCCAGGTCCAAGTTTTGTGCTAGTGGTGCGCAATGCGATCGGATTGTCGCGAAGAAACGGTATTGCAACCGCATTGGGCATGGGCCTGGGTGGCATGCTGTTTAGTGCTGCGGCATTGGCGGGTTTATATTCCTTGCTTGCAACGGTTTCCTTGCTCTTCATCACATTCAAAGTTGTCGGCGGCGCCTATCTCGTTTTTATCGCTACCAAAATCTGGCGCTCGGCGCATTTGCCGGTGACGATGGAAAATCCCGAAAATAAGAGCCCACGAGGATTTGCTCACTCATTTGGGGTCGGCGTCGGCACGCAATTGAGCAACCCCAAAACTGCCATTTTTTACGGCAGCATTTTTGCTTCGCTGCTACCGCAGCATCCGCCGCTCTGGTCCTACGTAATCCTGCCACCACTCATTTTCATCATTGAAGCAGGTTGGTACACCTTGGTCGCACTCTGCTTTTCTACTCCGCGTCCAAGAAACCTCTATTTGCGCAGCAGGCTCATCCTCGATCGTCTTGCTGCCGGCGCGCTGGCAGCACTTGGATTGCATCTGATCTTGAGTGCATTAAAGGATTGAATCGGCGCGCTATGGACCAGAGGAAATTTTCCCCACGGCAATTTCGCCAATCTTGATCGAATGCAACACCCGCTCAGACAAAAATTCCGCTTGCCGTACCCAGCAAGGCATCACCTCGGCACCTCTTGCCCCCGTCATTTTGCGAGGTTCTCTAGGAGCACTGCCTGGATCATTTTCGATACCGCCAGCAAGGTTTAAAAGAGTCCGGTAGTATCGCAACATAGCTATTGCAGCAATGGAAAGAAATCTACCCTCCAAGCTTTTCCTGCTATGGCAATCGGCAACACTGGCATGAAAAATGACAATGGTATGAAGCAGATAAAATGGTAGAAAGATAAAGATAGATGCAACAATTTGCACCACGATAGTCCTCAGAACTTCAGGAAACTATCGTATAGTATCCTTCATAAAAATTCATTTACGATAGCCGAGTTGCAGCATGGTGAGCAGCGAAGATCTAGCTCAGCTTTTCCTAAGCAGGACGCCAGATGAATGGAGCGCGTTATTGCGCTCCATTGTGCATCGCGAAGGCTTTAGCCACATGCTGTTCGGCCTGCTTCCGAATAAGACCGCCCAGGTGGAAAACTCTTTTCTGGTCAGTAATTATTCGTCCAGGTGGCGCCGCACCTACGAAGATTTGAAACTGCACAATGTCGATCCGACCTTCAGCCACTCCCTCAAAAGCACCGTACCGATAATCTGGAAGCCGGAGATTTATACAAGTCGGCCGCAAAAGGAATTTCACGAAGAAGCCCGCAGCTATGGCTTGGGCTCAGGCGTGAGCTTTCCTCTGCATGGTGCCCATGGAGAATTTGGCATTTTCAGTCTGGTCGCCAGCGGCACCGACCATGCGGCCTTTCTGGCACGGCCAGAACAACAAGCCATGCTGGCCTTGCTGCGAGACTACGTGCTCGAATCCGCCACGCGCTTTTTGCCCGATGCAAAAAATACCAACACCAAGCTGACGCACCGCGAAGTCGAATGTCTTAAGTGGGTAATGGCTGGCAAGTCGTCCTGGGAAATCGCCAAAATACTGCGACGCTCGGAAGCAACCATCAATTTCCACATTGCCAACGTGAAGAGAAAATTCGGCGTATCGACGCGTCAACAAGCCGTTGTGAAGGGCATCAAGGAATCCATCATCAGCCCTGGATAGCGGCGCCGCGCACTCTTGCCTCTACCTTGCGTTGCAAGGCCATCGGCGGCTTGCTGCTATCGATGGCGTCCAACAGATCCTCGTCATTGACCTTTTTTTCCAGATACAGACCCAATAGAATCGCCACCGATGATGGCATCCGCACGCCTTGCTCGAAACGGCTACCGCGCGACTGACTTACACCGAAACGATACCAGAACGCACTCTGCGTTTCTCGCTGCAAGATGCGCAGGCTTTTCAGGTTCTTGACGTGAACGCCCTCGCCTTCATCATGTGCGTTATTGCTCTGTTGCATTGCTTAGCCCTCCTTGTTGGCTGTTGATCTCCAGCACAACCTGAGTGCGGGCATGTCTCCATGTCTCCCATACTCAGCGCTGTGGCTGGCAATATAAAACATGACGCTCGCATAGAAAACTGGGAATACCCGATATTTCATGTGCTTCAAGCGCCAATGCCTGGCGTTGTTCGCCATGACCGATCGCCATCGCTCATCTTGCACCAAAAGCAACATGATGAGGATCGCAACCCACAGCCGAATGTCCAGGCTTTTCATCGTGACCTCTGCCCGACGACGTCACGTCGAACCAGGGTCAAAAATTCGTTTTGCTATCTCGCCATGCCTTGCACCATTTGTTCAAATTCGAGGCATGCATGCCATTCCTCATCTCGCTAAAACTGTGCATCGCCACATCACTTTTTCATGGCCTTACCAGTGTACCAATTTCAGATTTCCGCGGGATGCTCCCGATGTCAGGTCAACAATAAACCTAATAGATTTAATAGTTACCAATTTATGCAATACGCATAAACATGAGGACTCCTACATTTTTTATCGGAGTCTATATGTCTTTAGTTATCGAGATTGCCAGCAGAAAAAGCTTTAACAACGCCGATCTATGGGACATGCACAAACTGAGGGCGAAGGTGTTCCGTGAACGCATGGGATGGGATGTACCTATGCTCAGCGGCATGGAAATTGATGGATATGATGCGATTGATCCCTACTACATGATGATGCGCGAGCCTGGTGGCATTCTGCGCGGCTGTTGGCGGCTGTTACCCACGGAAGGTCCATACATGCTCAAGGATACTTTTCCTCAGTTGCTGCACAACCAGGCTGCGCCTGAGGATCCGAAGATTTGGGAGTTGAGCCGGTTTGCGATCGAAACGGCAGGCCAGCAAGTATTTGGCTTTTCCCATATTGCCATGCAATCAATAGGAGAAATCATTGCCTACGGCCACCGTGTCGGCATTGAGCAATACGTCACGGTGACCACCACAGCCATTGAGCGCATGCTGCGCAAGGCAGGCCTGATCATCAGCCGCTTCGGTCCGCCACTGGAAATCGGCGTGGAGACCGCGGTTGCACTGTACGTCAATATCGAAGCTTCATTTCTGGCATTGGAGGCAAGGCGGAAAGCCTCCTGATAATTCTGATGTCGTACGTCCCGATGACGCTGGCATTCTAGGCTTGGGGCACAACAGACATTCTTGCTAGTTGCTTATCGACGCCATCCTGGCAGAGCCTGCATGGAAAATGTAACGACCAACTTCCTGCGGCGAACGCAACAGTCCCTAGCAAATTTCCCCGTGCGTCGACTCCGAACCGATCACGAGACGTTTTTTTCATCATGCTAGCGTGAGTAACTAGCTTCATCAAAATCGCGTCAATATAAAAATGTAGAGAAAAAAAGGCTCACCAACCGGTGAGCCTTTTGTGAGCCTTTTCTTTCTTATACCTGATGCTGGCTGCCGAGCATACGCCGACAGACTTGATCGTCTGCTTGCCGCCAGAAGAAAACCAGAAACCATGTATGAAGGAAAGTTCAGAACCAGCTAAAAGACTGTACTCTTGCCGCAATCAGAGGCCCTGGATCTGAAAGATCAGTGACATATTGCAGTGAATGGCTCGGGTCCGCCCTATGCTCGCATTTGAGCGATGATCGATCACGGGCATCCCGTCTATCTAGCCGCAACCCTAGCTGTGGTATATTTCGCAGCGCCCAGACCAGCTCGCCCCACAACCACACCTTGCCGATTTCGCCCCCCTCCGCCATGTCATCGCTGAAGTACCTGAGCGCCTATTCTGAACAAACCCGTGAACAAGTGTCGCAACTTCTCACGCAGAATCGCCTGCGCGAAGTGCTGCTCAAACGCTATCCAAAGGCCCATGACCTGCGCACCGACAGGGCGCTATATCAGTACATCCAAGAGCTGAAGACGGAGTTCCTGCGTAACGCAGAGCCCATCAACAAGGTCGAGTATGACGGCAAGATTCACGTGATCAATCACGCTTTAGGCTTACATACTTCGATTTCGCGCATTCAAGGTGGAAAGCTAAAGGCCAAACATGAAATTCGGATCTCCACCTTATTCAAAGAGGTCCCGATTGAATTTCTACGAATGATCGCCGTCCACGAGCTTGCGCATATAAAAGAAAAGCAACACGACAAAGCTTTCTATCAGCTTTGCTCCTATATGGAGCCAAATTATCATCAATACGAATTTGATTTGCGCCTCTACCTTACGGAACTTGATGCTTCTGGACGACGTCTCTGGAGCGTAGAAAAATAGAATCGCACACAAGCGCTGTGCAGCTGGCAAAAGTATCACGTGGAACGGCCGTCGAGTACATCAGCCGACGGTGAAAATACAACATCACCGACTACTATTTCAGACCGTCGTGCGCCGCGTGAGGTGACGCAAGCGCGGCAGCAGACGAGCAAACGCAATGGCAAAGTTGATCAATGCAATCACCAATGTGGCCAACAGCAGTGCAGGAATGCCCGAGGCCACGATCAGTTTGCCGGCCAGCAGCGGATAGCCTTGGACGCCGACGATGTATGACAGGCTGAACAACAGCAAGGCCTGCGGAATTTCTGCATGCGGCGCTTCATTGGCGGCCAGTCCGTTGATGACCGAATAGGTCAGGCCATAGCCGATGCCGAGCGTGATGGCGGCGAGCAGGTAGCTGAACCAGCCGGTCACAAAGAACTGGAACATCACGATCGACAGCACCACCAGCGCAGTCAGGATGGTCGCCATCAGATACGGATTCTTGCGCACCACGATGCCCGAAACAAACAGGCGGCCGCCGATGGCTGCGCTCATGAAACCGATGAAGAAGACCGAATAATCGAGTCCTTTGGCGCTGGCATAGCCGGTTTGAAAACTCGACAAGCCGCCAAAGATGGCACCGCCAAGGCCGACCATGATGATCGGATACATGGCCTTGGCACGCAGCACCTGACGCAGACTGGCCCAGGACAAACGGCTGATGTTGGCGATCTGGTTGGTAGCGCTATTGGCCACTACCAAGCGCCGGATCGGTTCATCCAGCCACAGGAAAATCAGCGCGCCGGCCAGGCTAGTGGCAGCAGCAGCGTAAAAGGTGGCTTCCAGTGGCCAGTCGAGTAGACCTGTCATGCGCCCCAGAATCGGGCCGACGCCAATGCCGCTCATCATGCTGCCGGACAGCACAGCAAAGTGATGGGCGCGTCGTTCTGCGGTGACGATGCGGCTCACGATGATCGGTCCCAAGGTATAAAACAGGCCCCAGCCGCAACCCAGCAGCAGGCCGCAGATTTGCATGCCGGCACCGATGCCAGGCACCACCGCAAAGCCAATGCAACTGCTACATAAGAACAGCCCGGCGATGGCCAGCGCACGCGGCGCGCCGATGGCATCGCTGACATGACCCGAGAGGATCACGGCGACGATGGTGCTGACAATCGCCGCCGAGATAATCAGCCCGGCATCGACGGCATTGCCACCGCGCGCATTGACCAGCAAGGCCAGCAAAAAGGTAGTGCCGTAAGGAATCGACAGCAGGAAACCACCCAGACAAAACCAGGCGAACACTCCGCGCGGCGCAGCAGTGCGGCTGCCTGTCGCAGTAGTGGAGGCAGTGCTTGCTGCAGAATCGGAAATCGTCGACATATAGATGAAGCTCCTTGCTGATCTAATCTGATCTGCATTGTGCTAGTGCGATGTGTAATATGCAATATGCAATATGCAATATGCAATGTGCAATGTGCAATGTGCAATGTGCAATGGCATGATGGCGCTCCCATTAGCATATTTTCAATACCCCTCTAATCGAGGGACCTCTCATTAGACGCTTTATTTCTAAATTTCTGCGCTCGGTTACTCAACATTCGCATCGATAAATTTCGATTTTTAAGCAAAAAAGCCCACCAAACGGTGGACCTTTAGTGCTCCGCAATTCGCAAAATATTTTGTCCGAAAAGCTGTATTGCGCCTGCTTCGATCAAAATTTTCGACGCAAAATTCGGGTGAATAGTTAGCGCGAGTGGAAAAAGAAAAACTCCTTGATAGCGTTACGACTAGGGCCATCGCCAGCGACAACAATAAGATTTGGCGTTTAGATTTGAGCGGATTCGAACAACGCTACTGCGTCCGCACCAGCTGCCATGCGAATCGGAGACGATGGCTCCGTTGCGGCACGCCATACTGCTTCTGCCACATCCGTTGCCTCAGTAACCGGAGAAGGTTTGCCCCATTCTGCGAAGATATTCTGCGCCAAGTCGGCATACGCCTCAGGAATCGTACTTTGCATCCGGGATTGCGCGTTTTCACCAAAACGTGTTGTCGGCGCCCGTCCCGGCAGTACAAGATTCACCCGCACATTGAATTGTTCGAGTTCCAGGGCAAGCGACTCGGTGAACGCGTTGACCGCCGACTTGCTCGCGGTGTACACCGACAGCAAGGGACTTCACCGTGACGGACGATGTGACATTGATAATAACGCCCGCTCGACGTTGCCTGAACTGTGGGAGCACCGCTTGTGTCAACGCTATCGTGCCAAAAGTGTTTGTCTCAACCTTCGCTGATGTGGCGGCCTCATCGCGAAAGTGATTGATGAAATTGAAGGGCAAATATCGGCCAGAAGCAGACCTTCTTCAAGGAAAATTTAGCGCGATAAGTCTGCCCTTCTTGTCAGAAAAAATGAAATGCGAGTGGGCGTCCATTCCATTACCTCTCATCTTATCGGACCACTACACCTATTTCTCTCGTGCAATGACCTCCGTGACCGACACCAACCTGCGCGCCGGCAAGTCCCACAAAATATGTTTCATCGCTGAAGGAATCTCGAAAAGCCCTATGCGTTTTACGCTTGCAAACAAGTGCTGATACTCCTTGTGGCAGGCCGCGAGCCGGTAGTTGGGAATACTGGCGCACAAGTGATGCACGTGGTGATACGCCGCGTCAGCAGTGATCCAGTTTAGCCAGCCTGGCAAGATAAGAAAGCTGGTCCCGCGCAATGTCGCGTCGTCGCGGCTCCAGCCCTCATCCGCGCTGGCGTAAGCGTGCTCGAAATTGTGCTGCACCGTAAAGAGTATGATACCGAACCCGCCGGCTAGTGATCCGCTCACCACATAGCAGATGAAGAACAACCAGGGCCCGACCGCCCATGCCATTAGGCCCCAGGCCGCGAGCAACAGCAAGTTATTACCCAGCATATAGCGGTAGTGCGTCATGGATGCACAACCTTTCAGCGGTGCGTCGGCTAGCGATTTGTAGTTGCCAGTGCCGGCAAAAAGGCGGCGCACCAGGTGGTAGCTGACGCGCAGCCATGTGATACGCGGGTTGACCAAGAAATAGAGGCAGCCCGCAAGCGGCGACAGCAAAATATCACGAGTGTAACGATAGCGGCGCCTTTCGCCTGCGCTCATGGCGAGGTAATCCGAGACGCAGGCGACATTCAGCGGTCCTCGATACTTCGCCCAGTTGCCATTGGTGGTGTGATGGTAACGATGGTTCTCCGCCCAGACCTGCTGCGGCATGCCAGCCAATACGCCCAACAGAAAACCACACATGCGGTTCAGCGATTTGCTACGAAACAAGCTGTTATGGCCACAGTCGTGCATCAGCACGAAGCCGCGCAGCAGAGGCAGACTGAGACAGACGGTCGCCACCGCGACGAGCCAGGACGAAACCTGCGAGCTCTGGTAGATCGCGTACCAGAGCCCTGCAATAGGCACGACGACCGACAGCAATTGCAGCGCACCGCGGCGATTAGTCGAAGTACTGTAGCGATCGGTGATCGCACGCTTGGACACTTGCCATTCGGCTTGGGTGAACATGATCGGCCTTGATTGTGAGTATGATCACCGTTCCTGATGGGATTTCAGGCCGGAATAATCACATAATGCGATGAGAAGTAGCAAAAAGCCTGCAAGAGCCATGAACAAATGGTCTTTTGGGGAGAGTCTCTTTCGATCAAGATAGAGGTGCTTCGAGTGTCACACACTCTGCTGCAAGACCACAATTATTTTCAACAATTTTCAATAATTACTACGCATCGAGATCGATCTGATGGAACAAACTAGCTCCGCGGGATGCCCATACGGCGGCGCCCCTCCTCGATCAGTATCCGATCAAGCCGACTAATAATGGGTACTCCACGTTTAAGGCACAATTCCTGCTCACGACATTGGGTAAGGGGGCAGAGTAGCCGACGTGGCATTACCAGGAATAATCAGGCGCGGATATCTTCGCGACCAAGTCCACTTGAGGGAAATCGCCAAGCGCCTCGGCATCTCGCGCAACATCGTCCGATGCTATCGAAGAAAGCAACGACAGATAAGACGGACAGCAGCAATGACATTAGGTCTGCCCAACAGCAGTTGGGACATGCAAGTGTCTCGATGACAGAGCATTATGTAAGAAAGCGTCATGGTCACAAAGTAGCGCCGACGAAATAGCCCATGCATTATCTTGCGGTCTTCTCATGCACTACATTTAATAAATAAGCAGAGAAAAACATAGTAGCCCCCGTCACAACAATCGCCCTCAAAACTTCCCCGTTTGATGGAGTACGATAACCTCGGTACGCAATCAAGCAGTCGAAATAAATCACGATCGCGGGAATTTCAAATAGGATCCGACGCCCCCAGTATCGGAACATGGACAGTGCTTTTCTGCCACCCATTTGGTCCTCCCAAGCGACTTCGGTCACTCGTAACGTTTTGACTCCATTTTCATCAGTTAAGACGGAAGAAATGATCTTGAGATTGCCAGGCCTTGGCGTGCAGTATTGGCCAATATAGCGCTTCCAAGAGTTCCAGCTTAAATGTGGTCCGGGTACTGCAATGAAATGCGTCAGCGCTTTGCCTTCGACCACTATCGTCGGCAGCTCTTTAGAATTTTTGGAAGTGTTGCCGTGACCTGATTTTCTAATGTCATCGGAAAAATAAATACACCCCTCCGCTCCGCCTTTCATAATTTCGGAACCCGATATCGCCCGAAACGCATCATCCCTCGTTCTGTGAAATAGTGCGCTGACATGAAATTGAGCAGTCTTCCGATGTTGAGACATCCAGGCGACAGATCCAAAGTAATATGTAAAAGAGACTACATTAAAAAGAGCCAGATAGGCGATCGAATAGGCAGCAAGTGCGGCGCCTACCACCACGAATAACATAATCGCAATAAAGAAGAGAATCGCTGTTGCTCAGTATTGCCGTTTTGGTTCTTGAGTCAGCCAGACAGATATCGTGTGAATTATTTTGCTCATATAAAACGCGAGTATTCTTTGTTGAAAATAAAGAATACCAAAAATTGCGAAGCAAAAAAAAGCCTACCAACGGTCGAGCTTTTCTTTGTAATGCGTGGTGCTGGCTGCAGGACTTGAACCCGCTATCCCTGATTATAATTCCTACGTAGAAATCATAAAAATCAATAATTTAGGTCATTTTCTGCTTCGCAATAAGGATTTATAGCCGGTCGCAAAGGCTTATTAGACGCGACTCAATTGCGAGTTGCGAAGCGAAATTTTCAGTTCTCAATGCAAATACGAGGCTATTCCTGACACAGTTGCGCGACAAACGTAGCGCTGAGGTCCGCAATCGGCCAGGAGCGCCCCCTCTTTTGTTGATGACGCTTACAATTTTTAAAATCGGGCAAGATTCATCGCGACTATGCCTCGTCGACTGACATTGAGCTTATTTGTACGTTGTTTCGTCCATTCCCTTTGGCCTTGTACAGGGCGCTATCGGCCGCATTCAACACGGCATTGATCGAGTTATGAACCGCGCCGTCGTACACTGCAACACCAACACTCACTGAAATGTGACCAATCTGGCTTTTCGAGTGCAAAATATTAAGTGCTTCAATTGCACTTCGAATCTTTTCACCCACAAAGATGGCGCCGTCGGCATTCGTTTCAGCGAGCACGACGATAAACTCTTCGCCACCGTAGCGCGCGGCGATATCGGAGCTGCGCGGTAGCTGTAAAGAGATGGCGCGAGAGACGGCGGCCAGAACCTCGTCTCCCTTTTGATGTCCATAGGTGTCATTGTAGAATTTGAAATAATCGACATCGATAAATAAAATCGAAAACGTCCCTTTACTACGTCTGCTTCTACTCCACAGGTCGTCCAATGCATTGTCCAGTGCTCGCCGGTTGAGCAGTTTGGTCAAATCATCAATACGCACCAACTCGTGCAATTTTTCTTCGGCATGACGCCGTTTCTTAAGCTCACTCCGCAATACATGGAAGAGCGCCACGCACACCGTGATGAAGAGCAGCATCATGGAACCGAGGGTATAAAGGCTCTCTGTCCAGTGCCTGAAGATATGCTTTTCCGAACGCCCGACAAAAACGACAAGTTGGGTTCCTGGAACGCTTCTGAAAGCATACAGACGCCTCACCCCGTCGTTGAGGGCTCGTGCAAAGAAGCTGCCACTATTTTGTTTAATTAGAGACTTGATCTTTAAGAAATTGGCGTTGGTGCTGATATCACGACCAATTATTGAAGCGGAGTATGGCTGCCGCATGTAGACCACCCCACTGCGAGAATACAGAGATATCACACCATCTTCACCCAACACGATTCCGCTGAACAGCTCGCGGAAATAGGTGAGATCGAGAGCCATAACGACAATCCCAGCAAAGCTGCCATCTCGATTGGACAGGCGTTTGGACAAGACGACAACCTGCAGATCCCGATCAAATTTAGCGATAATTGGCGGCGAAATATAAAGGCCGGTTTCGGGATGATCTCGATGAACCGTGAAATAGAGGCGCTCACCGTAGGTATTGGCCGGCGCACCAGGCAAAGAGGAGACGACAACTCTGCCAGTATCGTCAAGTACCGCCATGACCACCACATGTTTCGCGGCTGCAACGCCGCCAAAAAGATAGGAATGTTGCTGGTTGTTCGTGAGCTGCCGGAACATCGGACTTTGATAGCGATTGGCCAACGCAGCCAGAGACAGGGAGAGTATCTCGATATTTCGAACGATATCTCGCTGGGCCATCAGCGTGATGTTTTGCGACGTCTCGATTGCATATTGACTTGCCTCCTCATGGCTCGTGTAGAGCATCCAGCCGAACAGACCGAATACCATTGCCATCAGGATTACCCCGCTTATTTTAAGAGCCTTCCCTAAACGCTTAATTTTGAAACCCCATTACTCTGTTTGTTTGAGCACAAGCAAGATTAAAGACTGTGGCAGCTGGCACATGATCTTCAATAAAAATCTTCTGTACTTGAAATCCGATGAGTGTAATTAACGCACAAAAGCATATATTTCGACAGATTTCCAAAACGCAACGTATGCCGGAGACGACAATTATTTCTTTTAACTTTGGCTGCGCAACGTGTTGTGCTACACCTCCAGCACGTTCGTATGGACGGAAAATTTCTACCGGGAAATGGCTCGTGATCCCCGCCTAAATATCTAAGGCGATAGTTTTTGGAACGCCAGGGCTCATTAAGTAGTGGGCCACATCGGTTAACCTCCACGACGAACCTGCGCTTGGTACTGATACGGACCACGCTTCACTACACTTGCCATACTCTTACTCCTAAAAAGTGGGGTTGAGTATGGGTATAGCGTTATCCACAAAAGTGGAAATCGACGATTTTTGCGGCGAGACATGCTTAACGGCCATCCAATACTCAGCGCCCCAAAACGAGGGGGTGAGCACGGTATAGCGTTAACCGCGATGCGAACTGTCTGTACAACTTAAGGCAGCAATTGCTGCAAAAAGTCCCGGACAAACAGAAAAGGCCCACCAACCGGTGGGCCTTTTAAATGCTGGTGCTGGCTGCAGGACTTGAACCCGCCACCCCCTGATTACAAGTCCGGGCCAGATTTCATTAAAAACAAGCACTTAGATTGTTTTTTGCTCCGCAATCCACAAAAATATCTCGCCCGTGAAGCCGCATTGTGCCTGATTCGATAGGAAATTGCGGAGCGAAATTGAAGGGATCAGTGAGTACGAGTGAGAAGGTAGAATTCCTCCATAGACTCGCGATTTAGCCGCCGCTGATAACATTCGGGATCAGTGGGCGCTTGATTTCCCCCTTAAAATTAAAGGGAACTTAGAAAGCGACCGAGACACAAACTTGTAAGGGCCACCTGTTGTTATTGTTGCAATGCAATATAACTACAATAGTTAAATACTATTGGAATCCATCTGGCTTTAGTTTCATAATCGGTTCGCTCACCTACCATTGGTAGAAAGAGGTGACCGCGCCGCTCGGTCTATAATAAGCGGAGCTGTATATCAAAAACGCTGCCTTCGGGCAGCGTTTTTTCTTTAGAACCACTCGCAATCATCTAAGCCGGCAGTCTTAGCAATATATGCTTTGTATCGGCGGTCGTAGTCTCTTCGCTTATGTTCATGGTCTACGTAAAAACTCGTGACTAAGAATGCGCTGCTCTTTCCGAGCTTCTGCAATATGACTACGAAGTCGTGTTGGTACGCCCACAGATAGTATCGAATGTCCTTTTTTGCGTTCGTTTCGCGATGATAGAAGCAGCGTAAGAGCGGGTTCGCATGCCCTTCAATAATCAGCTTTATCCATTCAATCCGCTCGGCCCGACGCGGGTCTAAGTGGCGATCCTGGCCTACCTGCTGACGAGTCACCAAGTGCCAAAAGGTCAGTTCTTTTCCATCTTCCTGCTTGTGCGTTCTTGGATCAATTTTGATCGTTCTGTTCAAAAAGGTCGTAGATTTCACAAAATCCCGATGAAAATACACGTAGAGATGGTCGAAAATGTCCGCGTTATAGTCGAGCGATAAAATTTGGGGAAGCATTATGCACCTCCCCTCTGCTTAAATTTGAACAGGTTGAATTTCGTCTCCCACGGCGAACTTCCATAGGTTAAGTTACGACGCAACGCTTGTTCTATGTGTGCAATAACTTCCTTTTTAATCGGACTGTGTCGAGGGATATCCGTCCTATTGGCATACGTCACCGCCCCAACAAGCAAGTCACATAGTTGAATAAGCTGGGATTCATGCGAGCGAATGATATGGGCATATATCGGACACGCTGCATGGTGTTTGAGCACGTCGACTAAGGTCTTCGCGCGCGCACTTCCCTGCGTATCCATGTAATCCAGATAGATGCGAAAAATTTTGTCAGGGACTAAAAAATCTCGAAGCGCGTAATAAGCAGTGTCAATGCCGGACTGAAGATGTACCAAATGGCACGTTAAAAGTGTACCAATCAGGGTTAAATAAAAGAGCCGTTGAGGCCCTGGATTCTTATCTTTT
>Ga0302152_10000015_pt1 | contig 68994 bp, 56 predicted proteins | sample I_Bog_N2_1_FD_192434 | JGI IMG/M metagenome (GOLD analysis project Ga0302152, IMG submission 192434) | Peat permafrost microbial communities from Stordalen Mire near Abisko, Sweden - I_Bog_N2_1 | ecosystem: Environmental > Terrestrial > Soil > Wetlands > Peat | place: Sweden: Abisko, Stordalen...
GCTCAGCGTCTGACGCTGGCGTTGAAATGGCCGCACCGCCTGGATGACTGGCAATTTGTCCAGGCACTCGGAAGCGGCTTCGTGATCGAGAGCAAGAGCACTGACAGTACGCTACCCAGCATCGCCGGCAGTGGCCTGCTGTGGCGCTATGGCACTTCCCATGCTGCGCTGGGCATGGTCATCGTGGCCAATGCATTGCAAGGACTGGGACTGGGCCGTCAGCTCATGGAACGCTTGCTGGCCGAGGCAGGTGAGCGTAGCGTGCTGTTAAATGCCACGCCGGCAGGCCAGCCGCTTTACGAAAAACTCGGCTTCGTCGCGACCGGGAAATTGCATCAGCATCAGGGCAGCATCTTTCAAACTCCCTTGGTGGCACTGCCTGCCGGTGTGCGTATCCGTCCGCTGGGGGTCAATGACACGCCACGGCTGCTGGCGCTGGACCAACGTGCCAGCGGCATGGATCGTAGCGCCGTCATCACGGCCCTCATGGAAGTCTCGGAAGGCATCGCCATCGCCGGTGACAGCGGCATGCTCGGTTTTGCGCTGGTACGCCGCTTTGGGCATGGGCGAGCCATTGGCCCGGTGGTGGCGCCGGATGCCGATCATGCCAAGGCCCTGATCAGCCATTGGATCAATACCTATAGCGGTACCTTCATGCGTGTTGACGTACCTGACCACGCGGGCTTAAGCGAATGGCTCAGCGACATCGGCTTGACCCGCGTCGATACGGTCGTGTCCATGTGCAAGGGCAGCCCTGCGCAAGGTGATCCGCAACGCCGTCTGTACGCCCTTATCAATCAGGCACTTGGCTAAACCGGCAGCTAAACGGCTGCTAAACGGCTGCCAAACGGCCGACAACCATACACCGAAGAACAAGTGAGGAAACAGCATGAGTTTTCTGTATAAAGCAGACCCCGTACGCGGCGCCGAATGGGCCCGGCTATTTGCGCAAAAGGCCCCGCAGATGCCATTTCACTGCTGGCCCGACACCGGTGACCGCCATGCCGTGCGCTACCTGGCAGCATGGCTGCCGCCAGAAGATATGCTCGGCCAGTTCCCCAATGTCGAGATCCTATTTTCGGTCGGCGCCGGGATTGATCAGTTCGATATTTCCGGGCTGCCGGCACATATTCCGGTGGTGCGCATGATCGAACCCGGCATCGCCGCCGGCATGGTGGAATATGTCACCCATGCCGTGCTCGGCATCTACCGGCATAGCCGGCTGTATGCACAACAGCAGCGCGACCAACGCTGGCAGGCGCAGGTGGTCAAACCGATGAGCAGCAATCGCATCGGTGTACTTGGCCTGGGCATACTGGGCCAGGCTGTCTTGAAGCAGTTGAGCAGTTTGGGTTTCCCTTGCGCCGGCTGGAGCCGTTCTGCCCATACCCTGCCGGGCGTGGACTGCTATAGCGGAAGCGACGGTTTGGCGCATTTCCTCGCTCGTACCGATATTCTGATTTGTCTGTTGCCGCTGACCGACGATACCCGTGGCATCCTGAACCAGCGCTTGTTTAACCAGTTGCCCATGGGCGCGTCATTGATCAATGTCGGCCGCGGCGCACAGTTGATCGACGCCGATTTGCTGGCAGCCCTGCACAGCGGGCAACTGTCACAAGCCGTGCTCGATGTCTGCGAACCTGAACCGCCGGCACCGGATCATCCGTTCTGGTCGCATCCAGCCATCACCCTCACGCCCCATATCGCCAGCATGACCCAGCCGGCCGGCGGTGTCGATGCCGTGCTCGACAATATCCGCCGCCATCGCGTCGGCCTGCCGCTGACCGGATTGATTGATCGTCAGCGCGGTTACTAGCACGCCTGCGGCAAGCTCGGCAGCCCCTGATTTTGGGTCACAAGAAAATGCCAAATCAGCGCGTAACAACAACATCCTGTGCCGCTGACTCGCCTCAGTTTGCTGAACCGGGCCGCTACCATCGCATTATGCTTGTTCATTGTGGCATTCCCCATCAATCCAGCCGTGGCAGCCTTGCCCGGTGTTGCCGTTCGTTATCACTGGAACTTACATGTCTCTGAAAAAATTTAAGGTGCTCACATTTGATGTCGTCGGTACCCTCATCGACTTCGAAGGCGGCATGCTGGCCTATCTGCGCAAAGCGGTGCCCGATAGCAAAATTAGCGATGAAGAATTTCTTGCGGCTTACCGTAGCGCCCGGGCAGACGGCAACACCGGCTGGTATCCGGATGATCTGGAACGCTGCTGGCACGTGATCGCTCCCGGACTGGGGCTGCCGGATTCAGCGGCACTGGCAACCGGCCTGCGTGACTCAGTCGCCGACTGGCCGGCCTTTCCTGACTCGGTCGCCGCGCTGCAGCGTTTGCGCAAGCATTTCAAACTGGTCACCATGACCAATGCACAAACCTGGGCACTCAAGCATTTCTCGGCGACGCTGGGCGAGCCGTTCGACATGCTGCTGAGCTGCGACGACGCGCTCTGCGAAAAACCTGATCCCCGTTACTTCGCCTATGCCCGTGGTCGTTTCGAAGGTGCCTGGGGTTATCTGCAAGCCGACAATCTGCATGTCGCGCAAAGCCAATATCATGACATCGGTGTATCCAAGAGCCTGGGCATCACCACTTGCTGGATCGAGCGTCGTCACGACAAGAAGAGCTCCGGCGGCACCATCGAATCCAAACACACTGTGCCCGACTATCACTTCCACACGCTGGCGGCACTTGCCGACGCTGTCGAAGCCGATAAATAAGCACATCATCAACGCGACGAGACTATCCACATGAGCATTACCATCCTCTCTCAATCGGCCGCGATCGGCGGTCTGCAAGACCAGGGCACGCCCGCGCGTCCACTTTCCGCCCCTGCGCCCAAACTCAGCGGCATTGAAGTCGAGCTCGCCGGCGCCGGAGATAACCGTAGCGGCATCTGGGAATGTCAACCCGGGCAATTCGAACGCCAACTGGCTAACGCCGAAGTCATGCACATTCTGACCGGTGCGGGCACTTTTACTCCCGCCGGCGGTGTCGCCAAGGAGTTCCGCGCCGGCGATACGCTGTTTTTCCCGGCCAACACCGCCGGTGCATGGCATGTTCGTGAAACCCTGCGCAAGGTCTATGTGGTCATGGCCCTACCGGCATAAACCACGCAGGTTGGGTGTTCGCAGCAGCAGTCAAAACGCGCCGAGTGCAGTCTTGTCGGCGCGTTTTTTATTCGTATCAGCACTACGCCAGCGTCTTTCGATCTGCAAAATGCCATCCGCAACAGCGCCGCGCCAAGATCATGCCTCCAAACTGTGCGGCATGCCTCGATATACAGCGAACGCGCGTACAAACGCACATGCGCTGTGCAGGCAGCATGACATGCCGTGCTCACCCATACAAAACGCAGCTTCTCGTTCAGGAAAGCCCTATTTCCCTACATAACGAAGGCTGGCCCGTGTTGTAATCTAGGTGTAACAAGGCGAGCTGCAAAGACCGCCGAGCATGCCGTGACAGGCAAGGTCGGCAACGCCGAAAACACGCTGTACATATAGATGCAGAGGCAATATCGCGGCACTTTCCTCACGCAGATATCTGCATTGTTAAATAACCTATTTTCATGCGAGCAAGCCCCCCATCATGAAGCTGGATTCCTACTGGACCGATTCTGCCCCTGCCTTTGCCTCATCTGCTGGCGACCTGCCAGCGCAGGTTGACGTTGCCATCATCGGCGGTGGTTTCACCGGCCTGTCAGCGGCGCTGGCGCTGGCCCGCCGTGGCGCTACCGTGGCCGTGCTGGAAGCCGGCAGCCGGGTTGCCGCAGAAGCATCCGGGCGCAATGGCGGTCACGTCAATAATGGCCTGGCGGTTGATTATGCCGAGCTGGCCGCCAAGGTCGGCGTCGCACGCGCGCGCAACTGGTATCACGCCTTCGACGATGCGGTCGATACGGTCGCCAGGCTGATCAAGGAAGAACAGATCGACTGCGACTTCATGCGCCACGGCAAGCTGAAACTGGCCACCCGGCCAGCACAGATGGAAACCCTGCAGCGCAATGCGCAACGCCTGATCGATGACGGTGTGGATCAGGATGTCGAGATTTTGGACGCCGCGCAGGTACGTGCCGAAATCCAGAGCGAGCGTTTTCATGGCGGCCTGCTGTACAAGCGCAGCGGTCAAATGCACATGGGACGCTTTGCTCACGGCCTGGCCACGGCAGCACAGCGCCACGGTGCACAGATTCACACCAATGCAGAAGTAACACGCATCGAGCGTCTGGGTGACGGCTATGCGCATCGTCTGCACACGGCGCGCGGCACCGTCGCGGCCAAGCAAGTATTGCTGGCCACCGGCGCCAGCCGGCATGGCAGTTATCGCAGCTTCGGCTGGCTGCGCCGACGCTTGGTCCCCATCGGCAGTTTCATCGTCGTCACCGAACCGCTCGGCGCTGAACGCGCCCACGCACTGCTGGCAGCACAACGCACGTATGTCACGGTGGCCAATATCCACCATTATTTCCGCCTGACGGCCGACCATCGACTGGTGTTCGGCGGTCGTGCCCGCTTCGCCATGTCCAGCCCGCAATCGGATGCTGCCAGCGGCGAAATTCTGCGCGCCGGAATGGCCGAAACATTCCCGCAACTGGGCCAGGTGCGCATTGACTATTGCTGGGGCGGCCTGGTTGACATGACCCGTGATCGCCTGCCGCATGCGGGTGAACGTGACGGCTTGTATTACGCCATGGGCTATAGCGGCCATGGCACCCAAATGTCGGTCCACATGGGGCAGCGCATGGCCGCCGTGCTGGCCGGCGATGCTGCAGCCAATCCCTGGCATGATCGCGACTGGCCGGCCATTCCCGGCCACTTCGGCTCGCCCTGGTTTTTACCCGCCATCGGCTTGTATTACACGCTCAAGGACAAGCTGGCCTAAGCGCTCTGTGCGCCCTTTTATTATCTTTTCAACCCATTGCCCTTCAGGAGCAACAAAACATGAGCGATAACGACAAAAATTTTGAAAATCTCGTCGGCCCTAGCGCAAGCCTTCGCATGATGCACTCCCTGAAGCACGGCGCCAGCCGTCGCGATATTTTGAAAATGCTGGTGGCCGGCGGCATGCAAGCCACGCTGGCAGGCTCTCTCGCCAGTACCGCCTTGTCGGCCTATGCGCAGACACCGCGCCGGGGCGGTCGCATCCGCGTCGGCGGCGATACCTCGGCAGTCACCGATACGCTCGATCCGGCCAAACAATCGAACAAGACCGACTATTGTCGTAGCACCATGCTGTACAACGGCCTGACGTCGCTCGATGGCACGCTGACGCCGCAACCGGCACTGGCCGAATCCTTCTCCACCAAGGACGCCAAGATATGGGTATTCAAGCTGCGTAAGGGCGTGGTGTTCCACGATGGCAAGGCACTCACGCCGGCCGACGTCGTCTTTTCACTGATGCGCCATAAGGACCCGGCCACGGCTTCCAAGGCCAAAACGCTGGCCGATCAGATCAGCAGCGTCAAGGCCAGCGGCCCCAACGAAGTCACCATTACGCTGGACGCGCCCAACGCCGACTTGCCCGTCATCGTCGGTACCTTCCATTTTCATATCGTCAAGGACGGCACGACCGACTTCAACGCCGGTATCGGCACGGGTCCTTACAAACTCAAGGAATTCAAGCCCGGTGTACGTTCGCTGGTGGTACGCAACGACGCCTACTGGAAACCGGGCAAGCCCTATCTGGACGAAATCGAGTTTATCGGGATCGGCGACGAAAGCGCCCGCGTCAACGCACTGTTGTCCGGCGGTATCGATCTGGCAGCATCGCTCAATCCGCGCTCCATCGAGCGCGTCAAGGGTACCCCCGGCTACAGTATCTTCACCACGCAATCGGGCGCCTATAGCGACCTGATCATGCGCAAGGATCTCGGCCCTGGCGCCAATGCCGACTTTGCGCTGGCGATGAAGTATCTGTTCGACCGTGAACAGATGAAGAAGACCATCGCGCTCGATCATGCCGTCATCGCCAACGACCAGCCGATCGATCCGACCAATCGCTTCTATTTCGCTGGCTTGCCGCAACGCCAGTTCGACCTCGACAAGGCCAAGTTCTATCTGCAGAAGTCCGGTGTGAGCGGCAAGATCCCGGTAGTGGCGTCGCCGGCGGCAATGTATTCGGTGGATATTGCGCTGGTGCTGCAACAGAGCGCGCAACGCATTGGCCTCGATCTCGACGTCAAGCGCATGCCGGCTGAGGGTTACTGGTCCAATCATTGGCTGAACAGTCCGATCGGTTTCGGTACCGTCAACCCACGCCCGAGCGCCGATGTGCTGCTCACGCAATTTTTCCAATCGGATGCGACCTGGAACGAGTCGCGCTGGAAGAACCCGAAATTCGATCAACTGCTGCTCAATGCGCGCGCCGAAATCGATTTCAACAAGCGCAAGCAGATGTATGCCGACATGCAGACCATGATTTCGCAGGAAGCCGGCATCGGCATTCCGATGTTCCTGGCCAGCGTCGATGGCCACGCCTCCAAGCTCAAAGGCCTGGCGCCGATTCCGCTGGGCGGTCTGATGGGATATTCTTTTGCTGAAAATGTCTGGCTGGATGCGTAACTGCATGTATAGCGCGCCTACCAAACCTCGCTTGAAAGCCGCACATGAATGTTGCCATCCTTAAACTTCTCGGCCAGCGTCTGTTCACGGCACTGCTATCGCTGCTGGCGGTATCAGTGGTCGTCTTTGCGATCACCTCGGTACTGCCCGGCGACGCGGCACAGGAACAGCTAGGACAGGATGCCACGCCGCAAGCCCTGACTGCGCTGCGTGCACAGATGGGGCTGGATATACCGGCGCCGACGCGCTACGTGCATTGGCTTAGCGGCATTGTCCGAGGGGATCTTGGCACCTCAAGTACCACCCAGATGCCGGTCAGCGAACTGGTCGCTAGCCGCTTGCCCAATTCGCTGTTATTGGCGGCCGTAACGGCCTTGTTTTCGGTGCCGATTGCACTCGCCTTTGGCATTGCCTCGGCAATGTGGAAGGATTCATGGTTCGACCGCATTGCCTCGGCCGGCTCGGTCGCGGTGGTGTCGGTGCCGGAATTTTTGGTGGCCACGCTGGCAGTCTTGATTTTTGCAGTCAAGCTGCACTGGTTGCCGGCGCTGTCTTATGCCACCGATATCGAATCCTTGGGGCAGATGCTCAAGGCCTTCGCCATGCCCGTCTTCAGCTTGTGTTGCGTCATCATCGCCTTGATGATGCGCATGACCCGTGCTGCCGTCATCGATCAACTGGAAGCGCCTTACATCGAAATGGTCAGCCTCAAGGGTGCCTCGCCGATGCGCACGGTGCTGGTGCATGCACTGCCCAATGCGGTCGGCCCGATTGCCAATGCGATTGCGCTCAGTCTGTCTTATCTGCTGGGTGGCGTGATCATTATCGAAACCATTTTCAACTATCCCGGCATCGCCAAACTGATGGTCGATGGTGTCTCTCAGCGCGACATGCCACTGGTGCAAAGCTGTGCCATGATTTTTTGTGTCGGCTATTTGCTGTTGGTCACGCTGGCCGATGTCTGCGGCATTCTCGCCAATCCGCGACTGCGCCATTGTTGAAAGAAAGACCTGCACAATGAAGACCAATACCTCTCAAGCTGCGCTGACACCGGCCGCCGCCAGCGTCGACCTCGGCAACATCCCAGCGCCGGCACGTTGCCTGCGCTGGCTCGGCGGTTTCGGCTGGAGCGGCCTGATCGGCCTGGCGATTTTGCTATTCTGGATTGCCGCGGCACTGTTTGGTTCGTCTATGCTCACGCGCACACTCGTGCCCGATAGCAATGTGCAAATCTTCGGTGCGATCAGCCATGCGCATTGGCTAGGCACTGACTACCTCGGTCGCGACATGTTCATTCGTGTGATTGACGGCGCCAGCTATACCGTCGGCGTGGCCTTCGTGGCGACCCTGCTGGCCAGCGGCCTGGGCACCATGCTGGCATTGTTTGCGGCCGCCAGCGGGCGCTGGATCGATAGCATGTTGAGCCGCTCGCTCGATACCATTACCTCGATTCCCAGCAAGATGTTCGCCTTGATCATGGTGGCCGGCTTCGGTTCCTCGGTGAGCATGCTCATTGCCACCGCCACCATCATCTATGTCCCCGGCGCCTATCGCATCGCCCGTTCGATGGCGATCAACATCAATACCCTGGACTACGTCACCGTCGCCCGCTTGCGCGGTGAAGGCACGCTGTATGTGATGCGGCGCGAAATTCTGCCCAATATCGCCGGCCCCATGCTGGCCGACCTCGGCCTGCGCTTCGTCTACATCGTGCTGCTGCTGGCAGGGCTGAGTTTTCTCGGCCTGGGAGTGCAACCGCCGGCGGCCGACTGGGGCTCGCTGGTACGTGAAAACATCGGCTCGCTGGCGGGCGCCAGCGCCGCCGTGATCGCTCCGGCACTGGCCATTGCCAGTCTGACCATCGCTGTCAACCTGGTCATCGACAATTTGCCGGGCCGCGCCCGGCGTGAAAGAGGAGTGAAGTAATGGGTGTCGCCGTCATCGTCAAGGATTTGTGCGTTAGCGCCGGCTCACAAACGCTGGTCGATAAGCTGAGCTTCGAGATCCATCCCGGCGAGGTACTGGCATTGATCGGCGAATCCGGTTCCGGCAAGACCACTACTGCGCTGGCCTTGATGGGCTTCGCCCGGCGCGGCTGTGAAATTTCCGGTGGCAGCGTGCAGCTCGGCGCAGTTGATGTCTTGCAAATGAGCGCGCGTCAGCAACGCGCCCTGCGCGGTCGCACCGTGGCCTATATTGCGCAAAGCGCGGCAGCATCGTTCAATCCATCGCGCACCATCCTTGATCAAGTGATCGAGCCGACCCGCATCCATCAAACCTGTTCCCCGGCCGAGGCCAAAGTCAAGGCGATTGCCTTGTTCCGTGAACTGGCACTACCCGATCCGGACACCATCGGCGAACGCTATCCACACCAGGTTTCTGGCGGTCAATTGCAGCGTCTGATGGCGGCAATGGCGCTGATCACCGATCCGGATCTGGTGATTCTCGATGAACCCACCACGGCGCTGGATGTCACGACGCAGATCGAAGTATTGCGGGCGTTTCGCCGGGTGGTGCGCGAGCGCCGCGCCACCGCTGTCTATGTCAGCCACGATCTCGCCGTTGTGGCGCAAATGGCGGACCACATTCTGGTATTGCGCAATGGCCAGATGCGCGAGCTCAATTCGACCAAACAGATACTGGAAGCACCTGTCAGCGACTATACAAAAAGTCTGCTGGCGGCAGCCAGACCCGCACCGCGCGAAGCCGGCAATGTGACCAAAAACTCGCAGGCGCTACTTGATCTGCATCAAGTAGCGGTTGGCTATGGCCCGCTCAATGCCCGTGGCGAACCGGCCAAGCTGGTACTGCAAGACATCAATCTGAAACTCTATCCCGGTCAGGCCATCGGCGTCATTGGTGAATCCGGCTCCGGAAAAAGTACCTTGGCACGGGCTATTGCAGGTCTGCTTCCTCCTTGTCATGGCACCATGCTGTTCAATGGCGCTGAACTCAAACCGCGGCTGGCGCAACGCAGCAAGGAAGAGTTGCGACAGATTCAGATGGTGTTCCAGATTGCCGATACCGCACTCAATCCGGCGCACACCATAGAAGACATTCTGGCGCGACCACTCCAATTTTATAAGGGCCTGCACGGGGTACCGTTGCAACGACGCATTCAAGAGTTGCTGGATCTGGTCAAACTGCCACATAGCGTTGCCAAACGTCTGCCGGGAGGCTTGTCTGGCGGCCAGAAACAGCGCGTCAATCTGGCCCGTGCGCTGGCCGCCGAACCTGATCTGATACTGTGCGACGAAGTCACTTCGGCACTCGACACCGTAGTCGGCGCTGCCGTACTCGACCTGATGGCCGAACTGCGGCGCGAACTCAATGTTTCCTACCTCTTCATCAGCCATGACCTGCACACCGTACGCGCCGTTTGTGACGAAATCGTCGTCATGCAACATGGCCGCAAGCTGGATCAGGTAGTGCGCGCCAACTACGACCGTGGCCCGCACCATCCGTATTACCAACTACTTGAACGCTCGGTTCCAGAACTGCGCCAGGGATGGCTCGATGAACTGGATCAAACAACACCTTTAGCAACCTGAACTGCAGGAAACGACATGACCAAGACATTCAAAATCGCACTGATCGCCGGCGACGGCATTGGCAAGGAAGTGATGCCGGAAGGCCTGCGCGTGGTGAAGGCTGCGGCTGCGCGCTTTGACATCGCGCTCGACTGCCGCACCATCGAATGGGCCAGCTGCGACTACTACGCCGCGCACGGAAAGATGATGCCGGATGACTGGAAAGACCAGTTGCAAGGTTTCGACGCCATCTACTTCGGCGCCGTCGGCTGGCCGGCCACCGTGCCCGACCACGTCTCCCTGTGGGGTTCCTTGCTGAAATTCCGCCGCGAATTCGATCAATACATCAACCTGCGCCCGGTGCGTCTGTTTGAAGGTGTGCCTTGTCCGCTGGCGGGCCGCAAGGCCGGAGACATCGACTATTTCGTCGTGCGCGAAAATACCGAAGGCGAATACACCTCGCTGGGCGGCATCATGTACGAAGGCACCGATCGCGAAATCGTGATCCAGGAATCAGTTTTTTCGCGTCACGGTTCCGATCGTGTCCTGAAATACGCTTTTGAGCTGGCCAACAGCCGCCCACGCAAACATCTGACCGTGGCCACCAAATCGAACGGCATTGCCATCAGCATGCCATGGTGGGATGGACGTGCCGATGCCGTTGGCAAGGACTACCCGGAAGTGAAGGTAGACAAGCAGCACATCGACATCTTGTCGGCCCGCTTCGTACTGCAACCGACCCGCTTCGACGTCGTCGTGGCCAGCAATCTGTTTGGCGACATCTTGTCCGACCTGGGCCCGGCCACCACCGGCACCATCGGTCTGGCACCTTCGGCCAACCTCAATCCTGAGCGCCGCTTCCCGTCGCTGTTTGAACCGGTGCACGGTTCGGCACCGGACATCTATGGCAAGAACATTGCCAATCCGATCGCCATGATCTGGTCCGGGGCATTGATGCTGGACTTCCTCACACAAGGCCAAGGCAGCGGCCGCGCGGCGCATGATGCTATCGTGCGCGCCATTGAAGCTGCGCTGATCGAAGGGCCGCTCACACCGGATCTGGGTGGCAAGGCCAATACGACTGAATTGGGCGTGGCCATCGCGCAACGCGTCGCGGCCGCCTGATTCCCTATCCACTATCGAGGAAACTGATCCATCATGACTTTGACTTTACAGCGCCAGGATCTGATGCCTGGCGCACAATTGATCGGTGCCAACTGGTGCGATGCCAGCGATGGTCGCCGTCTTGAAGTACGCGATCCTGCCAGCGATACGGTGTTTGCCAGCGTGCCCGACGCCAGCGCGGCCGATGCCGCCGCCGCAGTCGATGCCGCCCATGCGGCCTTCCCCGCCTGGCGCGCGATGCCGGCCAAGCAGCGCGCGCAAATTCTGAAACGCTGGAATGATTTGATGATCGCCCATCAGGACGATCTGGGACGCTTGATCTCGCGTGAACAAGGTAAACCGTTGGCCGAAGGCAAGGGCGAAGTTCTCTATGCTGCCAGCTACGTCGAATGGTTTGCCGAAGAAGCCACGCGCACCAATGGCGACGTGATTCCTGCGCCGGTACCGGGACGCCGCATGTTCGCCCTCAAGGAACCGGTCGGTGTGGTGGCCGCCATCACCCCATGGAATTTCCCGGCCGCGATGATTGCGCGCAAGATCGCACCGGCCTTGGCCGCCGGCTGCACGGTGGTGTGCAAGCCAGCCGAAGATACGCCGCTGACCTCGCTGGCCTTGATCAAACTGGCACAGCAAGCCGGTGTGCCGGCCGGCGTCATCAACATCGTCACAGCCTCTCGCGAACGCACGCCGGAAGTCGTCGATGTCTGGCTCGACGATAGCCGTGTGCGCAAAATAAGCTTCACCGGCTCCACCCCGGTCGGCAAGCATCTGGCGCGCCGTTCGGCCGATACCTTAAAGAAGCTGTCGCTGGAGCTGGGCGGCAATGCGCCCTTCATCGTGTTCGACGACGCCGATTTGGAGGTGGCAGTCGAAGGCGTCATGGCTGCCAAATTCCGCAATGGCGGCCAAACCTGCGTGTGTCCCAACCGCGTGTATGTGCAGGCCGGCGTGCATGATGCTTTCCTCGACAAACTAGCCGCCAGAGTCGGTGCTCTGCAAGTCGGCCCGGCCACCGATCCGGCCTCGCAAATCGGCCCGATGATCAATGCTCGTGCGGTCGAAAAAATCGAACGTCATGTCCTTGATGCAGTCGCACGCGGCGCACGCATCGTGGTCGGCGGCAAGCGCCTGCGCTCGACCACCTGCGATGGCCCCAACTATTTTGCGCCGACCATCCTCGCTGATGTCAATGCCAGCATGGAATGCAGTTACGAAGAAACCTTTGGTCCAGTGGCGCCGGTGACGCGTTTTACCACCGAAGCTGAAGTCATCGCGGCCGCCAACGACACGCCGTTCGGACTGGCGGCTTATTTCTATTCGACCGACGTGCGCCGCATCTGGCGTGTGGCCGATGCGCTGGAGTCCGGCATCGTCGGTATCAATGAAGGTGCGATTGCAGCGGAATCGGCACCGTTCGGTGGCGTCAAGGAATCCGGCTATGGCCGCGAGGGCTCTGTGCATGGATTGGATGATTATTTGCATACCAAATACATCTGCCAGGGACAACTCTAAGTTATAGCGGCGATAGGCGATAGATCCGACATTGCCTTTCAGAAAATGCTGACAGGCAATGCATTATTTTGTGCCGAAACGGCGTTACAAGACCCTACAGAATGGCGTTGCCGCAATGCAAAAAACGCCATTCTGCGGCGCAAAAAAGGCATCATAAGCAAAGGCTGAGATACCTGCCGCGCAGCTGGCGCAGGTGTCATGGCCAGCCGAATATCATCAAGGAACCCTCATGTCAGCGCCCCTCAGCCGCGCACCTTCTGTCGCTCGCCAAGCAACTCAGCAGCCGCCACAGTCACGTCAATTTTCCATGCGCACGATGACCGCAGCAGATCTGCCGGCTTGCCATCGCCTTTCTTTGGCGCTGAAATGGCCGCATCGTCTGGATGACTGGCAGTTTCTACTCAACCTGGGGCACGGTTTTGTCATCGAAAGTCGCGAAGGCACGCAGGCGCCAGTGATTGTCGGCTCGGCCATATGCTGTCATTTTGGCCTGCATCACACGGCCATCGGCATGGTCATCGTGCAACCGGGTCTGCAAAAGCATGGTCTGGGCAATCGCTTGATGCAACAACTGCAAGAACATACCAATGGCCGTGTGCAGATCGTCAATGCCACGGCGGCCGGCCAGCCGCTCTTCCAGAAGTTGGAATTCACCGCCATCGACACGCTGCATCAATATCAGGGTTCGAGCGTACCGCCATTGCTGATTCCACTGCCACCCGGCCAACGGGTACGCCCGCTCGGCCAAAGCGACGGCGTGCGGATTGCGGCGCTGGATCAGCAAGCCACAGGTATGGACCGCAGCCAGGTGCTGGCCGCCATCCTCGACATCGCCGAAGGCGTGGCCATCGACGACGACGGCGAGATGCTCGGCTTTGCGCTGGTGCGCCGCTTTGGCCATGGCCGCGTGATTGGCCCGGTAGTCGCGCCAGACGTGCAACGGGCCAAAGCACTGATCGCTCATTGGATCAATACGTATTCGGACTCTTTCATCCGTATCGATGTCTTCGCATCGGCAAACCTGGGCGACTGGTTCGTAGAAAGTGGCCTGACCTGGGTCGACAGCGTGAAACAAATGAAAAAAATGCCTGCACAGGCGAGCAAGCCCCCAGCGGCTGACGTGCACCTGTTCTCCATCATTAATCAAGCACTAGGTTGACTCAGCCGGTATGCCCGCAGTCGCGGCTTCCCCTGATGAGGCAGCCGGCCTGATTACCCTCCCCGGCCCAGCGCGGTCTGCTCAATAGTCTCCCGCGAGCCTTACCGGCGCTGAACAAGATCGATCCGTGACAGCGCCGCAGAAAATGCTGCCATGCCGTTTAAATAGCATAAAGATGCGTTTTCGGCACCGCATCTTGCGCACGCATACTGGTGCAGACGGCTTAGGATATACCCATCCCGTTACCTGTCTTTCCCGCGCAGGCCCGTCAACGCAATCCAAAATTAATCGACATGCAAACATTCACTCTCGTCTCCCTTGACCGCGATCACCTGATCCATCCGGTTGCCAGTTTTCGTGAACATGAAAAAGTCGGCGTCACCATCCTCCAATCAGGACGCGGCGCCTATCTGACCGACCATGCCGGCAAGGAATTGCTGGATGCATTTTCCGGCCTGTGGTGCGTCAATACCGGCTATGGCCAGGACAGCATCGTGCGGGTTGCGGCCGAACAGATGACGCGCTTGCCCTATGCGACTGGCTATTTTCATTTCGGCTCCGAACCGGCCATCCTGCTAGCGCAGAAATTGGTAGAACTGAGCCCGGCCTCGCTCACCCATGTCTATTTCACGCTGGGCGGATCTGACGCAGTGGATGCGGCGATCCGCTACATCACGCATTATTTCAACTCGATCGGCAAGCCAGCCAAGAAGCATTTCATTGCACTGGAACGCGGTTATCACGGTTCCTCGTCGGTCGGCGCTGGCTTGACCGCCTTGCCGAATTTTCATTTCAATTTCGACCTGCCGCTGCCGCATCAGCATTACATTGCTTCGCCCTATCCCTACCGCAATTCGGCCACCAATGACGCCGCCATCATCGCCGCTTCCGTCGCGGCGCTGCGTGCCAAGGTGGAAGCATTGGGGGCAGAAAACGTTGCGGCCTTCTTCTGCGAACCGATCCAGGGTTCTGGTGGTGTGATCGTGCCACCGGTTGGCTGGCTCAAGGCGATGCAAATGGCCTGCAATGAGCTCGATATCCTGTTCGTGGTGGATGAAGTGATTACCGGCTTTGGCCGTACCGGTCCGCTGTTCGCCTGCGCCGCGGAAGATGTCCAGCCTGATCTGATGACCATGGCCAAGGGCCTGACCGCCGGTTATGCGCCCATGGGCGCGGTGATGATGTCAGACCGTGTCTACAACGGCATTGCCGATGGTGCCGCGGCACAGGTTGTGGTGGGTCATGGCCAGACCTATTCGGCGCATCCGGTGAGTGCCGCGATTGGCCTGGAAGTCTTGCGTCTGTATCACGAAGGTGGTCTGCTGGCCAATGCAGCGCTACAGGAACCGCTATTTGCCGGCGGCCTGCAGTCACTGAAAGAACATCCGCTGGTAGGCGATGCCCGCAGCCGTGGTTTGCTGGGCGCGCTGGAACTGGTGGCCGACAAACACACCAAACAACGCTTCCCGGCAGAATTAAAGCTGCATGAACGGATCGCCAGCGCCGCCTACAAGCATGGTCTGATCTTCCGTGCGTTTGGCGACAATATCCTCGGCTTTGCGCCGGCGTTGTGCTACACCAGCGACGATTTTGCGCTGATGTTCGCGCGACTCAAGAGCATTCTGGACGAAGTGCTGGCACAACCAGAAGTACGCAGCAGCCTGGTTTAAGCATTTTTTTTGGCCGAAACACTGCTGGCCACAGGGATGAGATATTGACGTAGCGCAGGACACCACGGCACAATTTTAGGCTTGTGCCGTGTGATACGATAGCGTTCTAAAAACTGAACTAGAGGGCGACAATGAATGCTAACGGTGCTCTGAAACTGGATCGCATTGATTTACGGATTCTGTGTCACCTGCAGCAGAACAGCCGTATCACTAATGTGGTGCTGGCCGACGCCGTCGGACTGTCACCCAGCCCTTGCCTGATCCGTGTAAAACGCTTGGAAAAAGCTGGCTACATCAGTGGTTATGGCGCCTATATCCGCCTGGAAAAACTGAGCGATGTGCAGATGGTATTCACCGAAGTGACGCTTTCCGATCACCGCCGCGAAGACTTTGCCAAATTTGAAGCCTACATCCGCAATGTCGATGAAATCATTGAATGTCACCTGGTCAGCGGCGGCTACGATTATCTGTTGAAATTTGTCACGCGTAGTGTGGTGCACTACCAAAGCATTATTGAAGACCTGTTAGAACAGAATTTGCGCATCGAAAAATATTTCAGCTATATCGTGATCAAATCACCGTTCATCAAGCACCACTATCCGCTGGAAAAATTCATTCAAACCTGAGCGTGCGCACTTGCTTTAATCAACCCTGTCAAGGCAGGCATCTACTGCGTATCCCTTCTCTCACAAGCCCCTTAGGCCATGACTTCTGTATTTATCTAAAATTCAGACGACACTGGGGCAGCGGCTCAACGTTCTTGCCACCGAAGTGGAGCGCGTGGCAGGGCTTACTCCGTGAGATAAATCAGGACCCCGATTGTCTACATCAGCAGTCCCTCTTGTCAGGACCAATCCAGAATTTCTCTTGGCGATGTCAACAAGACTTGCGGACCATGATGAGAAGTCACCACCATTTCGCCGATGGCACATCCGCCGACATCCTTGATAAAGACATTCGGATGAAGCTCAAAGAGCATGTCTGGAGCCACCGTCAAACTTCCCGCCGGGCGAGCCGTATCGACGTTGCCGAAATGCTGCGGGAAATAATCGGTTGAGAGCGGTTCTTCATACGAAAAACCTAAGCCGTGTCCATTACGAAAGTGACTTATCAGGCCAGTTTCATACGCGCCAAAATGAACAGAAAACACCTTATCCATGTCATCTTCGGCCCGACTTAAAACCTCTCCTACGCGTAAGGCGGCGATCCCAGAATGCATCATCGCAGCGATCACCTCCCACATCTCATGATGCCGGTGTTGCACTTTCCCTAATGCGCCCATTCTGATGCCATGTCCCCAATGACCATGAATGGTCAGCATGATGCCAAAAATGACTTGATCTCCGCGCTCTGGTACATGCTGTCCTTCATAAGGCCAATATCTGGGATAGTCCGCACACGCGGCGACCGTCAACCATGTCTTGCAATAATCCGCGCCCTGTGAACGAGCGAAGGATTCAAGACTTTCCTTGATTTTCCATACCGGCTGTCCAGAGGCAAGCGCGAGCGGCAAGCGCGAAAATAACAAGTCACACAGTGCGCCGGCTTGCGCATGCAAGGTCAGTTGAAAACGATCCTTGAACATGCGCAATGTATTGAGGTGGCTGACGACGCTGACCAAGGTGAAATGCGGCGACAAGCTGTCGATGGCTTGTCCAATGCGCATCGGAGCCTCATCCAATCCAATTTCACCAAACCGCGTTTGCGCAGGAAATTGTTGTCGCAGATAGTTTCCCCATAAGGACTCCTTGAGATACAGCACGTGCGTATCTTGTCCTCGCTGTTGTTGCGCCATCGGCAGCATAAATGGACTGCCAACCAGTAATTGCGTCTGTGTTGGCGTGACGATCAGCAAGGAGCTGGACTCGTAACCATCCCAATCCGATAAATAACGCAGCGCGCCATGCGATTTCGTGCCTGCGCCCATCACACTGCCGTGACCGAAGACAATGATGGCCTCAAGCCCCTCTGCCCGCACGCTTGCCAATAAATTCGCGCGCCGCTGATGCAACAAGGCATCCGGGGTTCGGACATTCCAGTGATGGTGAGCGTCCGGGAATTCTATTTTTTTCGATATAGACATCTTGATATTGATGGTGCTTGGCTTGAATGCAGAGCGGCCACAATACTGTTTGCCTATTTTCCGGTCAAACGGGAAATTCCTTTCTGACATGATAGAAAAAAGGAGCATCACAAAGAACCAAGAAATACATTCAGATCGTGCAAAAGATTCGTTGCGCCATCGCTACAAATTTTCCTGCGACAGGAACCACAGGATCAAGACGTACACAAGCAAACAAGGGTAGCGGCGCTGGCTTAGGCTCCACATCAAGCAAGACCAGCGCTCCTTGGCTTAGGTGGTTTTCGATCAGCACATGCGGCAAAGGGGAATAACCCGCACCTTTCAAGGTCAATTTAACCATCGTCGACAGCGACGACAAACAGTGTTTTTTGACCACGGCGCCAGGGGCATTCTGCGCAATGCTTCGGTACAGACGCGATTCCTTATGGAAGGTGATGATCGGGTAATGGCAGAGCTGCGCAAACTCAACCCGTCCAGGGGGAAGTTTTGCGGCCAGTTCAGGATTGGCGACCCAGCTCATTGCCAATTCCCCAAGAGGGATACTTTCCACAAAGCCCTGAAAAACCTCTTCCGAGATAATGGCGCAATCGAGCAAGCCGCGTAGCAGCTCTTCGCGTAAAAATGGTGTTGTTCCTGTGATTAGTTCAAACTCGATGCTTGGATATTCCTTGCCGAAATCGATCAACAATTCGGCCAGAAAGGTGTGCTCGACCGTTTCAATCACACCGATACGCAAGGTGCCTGTGAAACCATCTGAGCGCTTCATTTTTTCCATCATCTCCTTTTCCAGAGACAACATGCGCTCGGCATAGGGTAACAATTCCGAGCCGTTAAACGTCAGCGATACGCCGCGGCGCTCGCGCTCAAAAAGCCGCGAACCAAATTGTTCTTCCAAGGTGGCGATGCGCCCGGAAATGCCTGCCTGTGTGGTGTGCAGTTTTTCGGCAGCAGCCTTGAAGCTCTGTAGACGTGCCACCCAAACAAAGGCTTCGAGAAATTTTATGTTCATAAGATTGACGGTAATTGCTAGCGACGGGAACTCCGGAATATCTTCTATATTGTTATGCGATTAACACTACGTGGCACAACAATTTCTGATGTATAGCAATCTGAATTTCCAGTTTGACCCTAAACAGAATCGATTGCGATACTGACATCTCACTATTTGTTGACCCAGAGAGAGTAAATCATGATATCGGATACAAAGATGACTACAGGCACGCGCACCTTAGCACTAGCCATAATCGGCTGGTATGGCGCGGGCGCTCTTGCGTGTGCGGCGGACTTGCCGACTTTGTCCGTAAAAATCGGCCATGTCGGACCATTGACGGGACAAGTCGCTCACATGGGCAAGGACAGCGAAGATGGCGCTCGCTTGGCGGTCGAAGAAATCAACAAACAAGGTTTGGTCATTGACGGCAAGCACATCATCATCGTTCTTGACACCCAGGATGACGCCGCCGACCCTCGCACCGGAACAGCTGCGGCAGCAAAGTTGGTTGATGACGGGGTGGTCGCCGTGGTTGGCCATATCAATTCCGGCGTTTCCATTCCGGCATCCCGTATTTACGCCGATGCAGGTATCACGCAAATTTCTCCGGCATCGACCAATCCCACTTACACCCAGCAGGGATACAAGACAACTTATCGCGTGATCGCCACCGATGCACAACAAGGACCGGCATTGGGCGAATTTGCCGTCAAAAAACTGAAAGCCTTGAGAATTGCCGTGGTCGACGATGCAACTGCGTACGGGCAAGGTCTTGCCAATCAGTTCATTAAAAGTGTGAAATCCAATGGCGCCCAAGTCATCGTGCATGAAGCCACAAATGATAAGGCGGTGGATTTCCGCGCTATTCTGACGAAGATCAAGGCCGCCAAACCCGATCTCATCATGTTCGGCGGCTCAGATGCCACCGTTGGACCGTTTTCCCGTCAGGCACAAGAACTGGGGATAAGCGCCAAGATCATGGCCGGTGACGGTGCCTGTAGTGACAAGGTAGTCGAACTTGCCGGTGATGCTGTCAACAACATCATCTGCTCTGAGGCAGGAATGGCCTTAGGCCAGATGCCGCGCGGAAAAGATTTCCAAGCCAAATACGTGGCCCGTTATCAAAACCCGGTTCAGCAATACTCGCCCTTTGCCTATGATGCCGTTTATCTCATTGTTGAAGCGATGAAGAAGGCCAACTCCGTCGTTGCGCAAAAAATTACTGCGGCAATGCCTTCTTCGAATTACGACGGTGTCATCGGCAACATTCAATTTGACGCTAACGGCGACTTGAAGAAGCCTGTCATTACCCTCTACGAATTCCACAGTACAAAGAGACAAGTGCTCGATATTGTCAAACTCTAGTCGTCAGATCCTTTTAGTCAGATCTTTTTATCGCATCGCCGATTGGCTAGACGGGTGCTACTTGCATAGCATCCGTCGAGTCGGCCCAGTCTCAACATTACCCAATAGCAACATAAAAAGCATCCACATTCGATGCGCTGATCTTAACGATCGATGTTATTGATGCATGCATAGCAGCGGGACAGCGCCCAACGATGTCCCCATATTTTGTTAATACGCCTTGTCGGCAGGGATGCTCGCAATTTTTCCGCTAGCTGCGTTGTGCCCTATTTGACCGGCGCAAACAGCTTGCCAAAGTCGATCTCCAGCGGCTGTGCCGGCTCCGCCAGCAAACCCATGGCATATTCGCCCAGATGATGCTCCATCAGATGCGCCGCCAGCTCCGGCTGCCCTTGCTCTATCGCGACCAGGATCGCCACGTGCTCGTCCGCCGAACAACTATTGCGCTTGGGCGTTTCATATAAGCCGATGAGCAAGGAAGTGCGCGCAATCAAGGTGCGCAAATAGGAACTGACAATGTCGTTCTGATTGACTTCGGCCAGCTTGATGTGAAATTCGCCCGACAACCGAATCCATTCGCGCCAGTTGCCGTCTTCGCGCAGCGCATGCTCGCGCTTGATCATCTCCCGCAATTCGGCAAAGGCGCGGCTCTTGTTGCCCGATTTGGAGGCCAAGCCCTTGACTGAGCCGACCTCAAGAATCACCCGGGCTTCGAATACCTCACGTGCTTCATTGATGTCGTGCAGGGCGATGATGGCACCGCGATTGGGTTGCAATTCCAGCACTCGCTCATGCGCGAGCTTGACGAACACCCGCCGCAAGGTGCCACGCGTAACCCCAAATGCCTCGCACAAAGGCGCTTCCACCAGGCGCGTGCCGGGCGGCAGCTTGTGCTCCAGAATCGCATCGATGATGGCCGTATAGATACGCGCATCCACGGCGTCATTGCTCAACTCGTCAGCGTGTTCATGCTTCTCGGATGATTCTGCCTTGCTGACCTTGACCCTGACCTTAGTAGCCCTGGCATCACTCATGTCGCCCCCCATTCTGGGTAGATGAACAGAGCATTGTTCTCAATTGGTGCATAAATTGCGCATGATAGCCAAGAAATAATTTCAACATATTGCTCGCTAGTATAAGTGCTTGAGAAAGTACATGCACGACAAGTAGCACATTTGAGTCCGGGATAAGCCGCACCAAAATCTCAAAAGATCACATTTATTGTGCACAATCATGAAACATTAGTGCGCACAATATCCATTCCCCCGCCTCCATTCTGGCGTCATCCCCTCTGCAATAATCCGGCAAACATGCAAAAAAGGCCCACCCAGACTGGTTTCATCAATTGAACAAGGCAACATTGACCCAGCCTGGCACAGTTTTAGCTTAAGTAAAAATCGTGATTGTGCACAATCCAAAATAAATTGTACTCATTGCATCGCCGTTAGTTGAACCAAGCAGCAATCGGCATATGCCATGAAAAAGCAGGTGCAGCGGGGAATGGGCGCTGCACCACCATCGCAATCAGATCAAGAAGGAAAATATGCGTACTTTTACTCCCCTCGCGGCAGCGATGTTGCTGCTTGCCGGCCTGGCCGGCTCCGCTTGTGCACAATCGTCAGTGACCATCTCCGGCGTCATCGACACCGGACTGTCCTACGCCAGCAATACCGGTACCGGCACACAAAGCACCGTCGGTGCCGCCAACAGCATCTTGGGCGTGTCCAATGTCGGCTTTCGCGGCAAGGAAGATCTAGGTAATGGCTTGAGTGCCGTGTTCAACCTGCAGGCCGGCTTCAATCCGACCAACGGTAGCCAGTCGGCCAGCGGCGACTTGTTTTCACGTAATTCCTATGTCGGACTAGAAAGCAATGCTGGTGCGCTGACCGTCGGCAAACAGTGGAACTTCAACGACGACTGGCTGGTGGGTAGCGTATTCAAGGGTGGCTATAACTCTGGCTCGATTTTCAAGTTTTCCGAGTTCGACGCAGTCAGCGAGATCTATAACAACACCATCAAGTATGTCTCGCCGGAGGCGGGTGGCTTCCAGGGTGGCGTCATGTACGGCGTCGGTGGTGCCGCCGGCAGTGTGAGCACCGGCCAGGTCTTCAATGCCGCCGTCAAATACACGCAAGGCCCCTTCTACCTGGCCTTGAGCTTCGACCATGAGCATGATGGCTCTGCCACCGTGGCGAGCGACGATGCGGCCTTCAATTTGACCACGCTTGGTGCCAGCTATACCTTGGGCAACCTCAAGCTGCGCCTGGGCGGCGCCTACAGTGACGTTAGCGGGCCCGGCAGCTTCGAGTCCATCGCTTCGCTGCCGGCCACCAAAGCCTATGCGCTGGAAGCCGGCGTTGATTACACCTTCGTCCCCGCCTTCACCGGCTCGGCCGACGTGCTTTACCGCAAGAACACCACGCTGTCCAACAACACCCAGGTATTCCGTTTGCTGGGCATCTATAGCCTGTCCAAGCGCACCAGTCTGATTGCCAATCTGGCCTACCTGCGCGATGGCGACGGTGCCACCGAATCACTGGTCAGTACCGATTCGACGGCCGTCGGCGGTGGTTATGCCAATCAACACCAGACCGTATTGGCGCTGGGCATACGCCATACATTCTAAGTTTTACCAGGCAAGGCACGATGCTTGCCTGCAAGCAGATCACGGCTTGAACCAAAGTAGTCAATCCACTTTTCCAAACGGGAGTAATGATGAACAAACGTACGTCCTTAAAAACTCTGGCAGCACTGACTCTGGCCATGTTTAGCGCAATCCCGCTGGCGCAAGCTGCCGACGGCGTCCTCAAGATCGGCGTCAACGGCGTCATGTCCGGCGCGGCAGCGTCTTGGGGTCTGGTCAACAAATACTGTGCCGAAACCACTGCGGAGATGTACAACAGCCAAGGTGGCATCGAGATCGGCGGCAAAAAATATACGATAGAAATCGTTTCCCTCGATGACAAGAACGATCCCAAGATTTCCATCTCGAATGCCGAAAAACTGGCCAGCGACGGCATCAAGTACATCATCGGCCCCAACATCGATACCACAGCCATCGCGGTCAAGCCAGTCATGGAACGCGCCAAGGCCATGAACTTCCCCTACGCCTTCTCCAAGGAACTCTACGTGGCCCCTGCCAACGCCTCGGTACTGGGCATGGTGGCTTCGTATCAGGTGGGCCCGGTGGTCTACAAATATCTGATGGAAAAGAAAGGCGTCAAGAGTATTTCCTTCGTCGCCCGCAATGAGTCCGATGCCAAGAATCAGCAGGAAGAAGGCGTGGCCGCGGCGAAAAGCCTGGGTCTGAAAGTGCTGGCTGACAAGGAAAGCTATGAACCAGGCACCACTGACTTCATGCCGATCATGTCCAAGCTGGTGCGTGCCAAACCGGATGCCATCGTGCTCTCGGGCGTGGCGCCATCGGATGCACCGCTGCTCATCAAGGCCGCGCGCGACCTTGGCTTCAAGGGGCAGCTCTCTACCGAAACCGGGCAGGACGCCAAGATTCTGGAACAAGTCGCCGGCGACAAGGCCAACGGCTTTCTGTCGGTCGGCGGCGCCTCGACACCGAGTATTCAGTCGGACTACATGAAACAGTTCATCGCGGTCTACAAGAAACGCGTCGGTGAATGGAACGATGAAGCCGGCACCAAGGCTTATGCACTGGAATTGATTCTGGCCGTGCTGCAAAAAAATCCCAAGGCCTTGACTGACGTCGAGCAATTCCGCAAGGAAATGCCGGGCTTCAAGATGAACAATCCTTTCGTCAAGGACAAGACCGTTTTGCAATTCGTCGGCAAGAAGGACTTTGGCCGTCAATCGCAGGTGGGCGTGCCCTTGGTGGTCAATGCCTACCAAAACGGCGGCTTCGATGCGGTCTACGTTGGCCAGGTCGCCAACTAAGCCTGGATGATTTTTCCTGTTTCATACCCCGCCAGGCGTTCTCCCCCGTACGGCGGGGCGTAGTTGTAGTAGCAGTGGCAGTAAAAGTAGTTCTTGAGTGGCAGTTGTAGTAAGAGGGCCTAACAAAATGCGCATAGCAAGGCGCAACACCGCTAGCGACATCTTGTTAGGTCCTCTCAGTAGCACCTATTGCCCGTACCGGCCACTCCCTCCGGTGCGGGCAATACCGAATTCAACCGTATCTTCAGACCTTGACCGACATGCTACAAATCCTTATCAACGGCCTCATACTCGGCTCTGCCTATGCGCTCATCGCGCTGGGATTGACCATGGTCTTTAGCATCATGCGGGTAGTCAATTTCGCCCACGGCCAAATGTACATGCTGGGTGGCTTCGTCATGTACTACCTCTACGGCCAGTTCGGCCTGCCGTTCTGGCTGGCGCTGCTGCTGGCCGGGCTGGCATTGGGCGCAATCGGCATGGTTTTCAACCGTTGGCTGTTTCAGCCGGTGCTGGCCAGTTCCAAGCGTGAAGAAAGCAGCATGCTCATGGCGGTCGGCACCGCCTTGCTGCTGGAAAATGTCGCGCTGTCGGTGTTCGGCGAAAAGCAACGCGGCGTGCCGCCCTTGATCGATGGCGTGCTCATCCTCAACGACGGCGACGCCTACCTGCCCTACTCGAATTTGCTGGTGGCGCTGTTGTCGATCGCTTTCATCGTTGCGCTGCTGCTGTTCGTGCAATTCACCAAACCCGGGCGCGCGCTGCGGGCAGTGGCGCAGGACAAGGAAGCGGCCTTGCTGCAGGGCGTCAACGTCAAATTCATCACCACCCTGGGCTTTGCCATCGGCGCCGGCCTGGCCGGCATTGCCGGCGCGCTACTGGTGACGCTGTATGGCGTCAATACCGGGGTCGGCACGAATATCTCGACCAAGGCCTTCATCATGATCATGATCGGCGGCGCCGGCGTGACTTCGGGCGCCATCGTCGGCGGCTTCGTGCTCGGCATGGCCGAAGCCGTGGGCTACGACCTGCTGCCCAGCAGCATGACCTACCTGCTGATCTTCGTGGCCATGATCGTGTTCCTGATTTTCAAGCCCAATGGCTTGTTCGGTAAACCCTGGGGCTAAACATGTCGATTCCTACACCTTCCCTGCTTTTGCGAGCTTCCATGAAACAAGATAAACGGCGCGATCTTGGCGTCATCCTGCTGGTGTTGTGTACTTTGCTGATGTTGCCGCTGGTGATCGGCCAGTCGCACTACCTGATGTCGGTGCTGATGAATTGCGCCGGCGTGGCGGTCATCGCCAGCGGCGTCTGGCTGACATTTTGCATTGGCCGCATCAATATCTGCCAGGCCGGCTTCGCCTTGATCGGCGGTTATGTCACCGCTATTCTGATCGCCAAGGTCGGCTTGAGTTTTTGGCTGGCGCTGCCACTATCGTGTCTGGCAGCGGCGCTTTGTGGCGCCTTGATCGGCAGTGTCATCCTCAAACTCAAGGGCATTTATTTTTCCATGCTCACCATCTGCCTGACCGAAGCAATTCGTCTGGCCTTCCTCAACGGTGGTTCGCTGACCCAGGGTGCGAAGGGGATCACGGGCTTGCCGCAGGCGTTTGCCGGAGATTCGGCGTTGCCCCTGTATTACATCGGCGTGGCCTTGCTGGCGCTGGCGCTGGGTGTGGTGTGGCGCGTCCATTATTCACGCCTGGGCGGCATTTTTCGCGCCATGCGTCTTAATGAAGATCTGGCCGAAAGCTTCGGTGTCAACGTCTGGCGCTACCGCATCATGGCGTTTGCCATCGCTTGCGCGCTGGGCGGCCTGGGCGGCAGTTACTTCACCCTGTTTACGCAAAGCATCTATCCGCAAAGCTTCACGGTCGAGCACAGTATTTATTACATGCTGTTCTGTTTCCTGGGCGGCCTTGAATACGTCAGCGGCGCCATGATAGGAGCGTTTGCGCTGACCATTCTGTTTGAGTTGTTGCAAGACTTCCAGCAATACCAGTCACTGATCTACGGCGTGCTGATGATTGTGGTCATGCTGACCTTGCCCAATGGCTTGATGGCGCTCAAGCCGTTGGGCTGGTCACGGCCTAAAGGAGCAACGCAATGATGCGCCAGACCAGTCCTGTCATCCTCGAAGCACGTGGTTTGTCCAAGCGCTTCGGCGGCCTGCTGGCCAATGACGATATCTCGCTCTCGCTGGGCACCACCGCCGGCCTGGTCACCTCGGTGATTGGTCCGAATGGCGCCGGCAAGAGCACCCTCTTTAAAATGCTGGCCGGTTTTTGCGTCCCTAGCGCCGGCCGGGTGCATCTGTTCGGCGCCGATATCACCGGCTTGGCGCCGCACAAGATTTCCGCGCGCGGATTGGTACGCACCTTCCAGGAGACCACCATCTTCCCGGAACTGAGCGCGCTGGAACACGTCGCCCTGGCGCGCCAGTTGTCGCGTCGCGCCAGCGACCTGCAGATATTCGCCGGTACGGCGGCGGCGCGCCGCGATGAACAGCGCATGCGTGCCGATGCCTTGGAAATTCTGCGTTTCCTCGATCTCGACAGTGTCGCCAACAGCGTTGCCAAGACGCTGCCGCACGGCTATCTGCGGCTGCTCGGCATCGCCATGGGCATGGCTGCCAGTCCAAAAGTGCTGTTGCTCGATGAGCCCTATGCCGGACTCAATCCTGAAGAAACCGATCGCGCCGTCGAGCTCACGCGCAAGATCGCCAACAGCGGCGTGTCGGTTCTGTTGGTGGAACATGACATGAAAGCGGTGATGAAAATTTCCGATCACATTCATGTGCTGTATTTCGGCAAAAAAATTGCCGAAGGAACACCGGAACAAATCCGCAATAACGAACAAGTAATCGAAGCCTATCTGGGCAAGGAAGACGAGGATATCGGCCTATGAACAGCATCGTGGAAATGGCCCCAGCGCCAGCGGCAAAGAGCGATAGCCATGCACATCCGCATCTGGAGCTGCGTCAGGTTTCGCTCAGTTACGGCCAGGTGCGCGCCTTGCAAGAGGTCAGCCTGCGGGTCGATTGTGGCAAGGTGGTCGCGCTCATTGGTGCCAACGGCGCCGGCAAATCATCCACCCTGCGCGCCATCACCGGCCTGTCACCGGTCGGTGGCGGCCAGGTTTTGCTCAATGGCGCTGACGTTACCGGCACGGCCGCGCACAAGCTGGTCGAAATGGGTGTGGCCATGGTGCCGGAGGGGCGCCATGTCTTTCCGTTCATGTCGATCAAGGACAATCTGCTCATGGGCGCCTACACACGCAGCGACAAAGGTGCCATCGCCGCCGACCTGGAGCGCGTGCTCACGCGTTTCCCACGCCTCAAGGAGCGCTTGCGCCAGCAGGCCTCCAGCTTGTCCGGCGGAGAACAGCAAATGGTCGCCATCGGGCGCGCACTGATGGCTGCACCGCGCCTGTTGTTGCTCGACGAACCCTCATTGGGCATCGCGCCGCAATTCATCCGCCAGATTGCCCGCACCATCCTGGAAATCAATCGCGACGACGGCGTCACCATCATGCTGGTCGAACAAAACAGCCGCATGGCGCTGATGATTTCCCACTACGCCTACATCCTCGCCACCGGTCGCATTGAACTGGAAGGCGAGGCACGCGCCATGCTCGACCATCCTGACATCAAGCGCCTCTATCTGGGCGCATAACAATCCCGTCATTTTTAGAATCAACTCGAGACAGCCAGCGTGAAAATCAATATCGTCAACCCCAATACGACCGCCAGCATGACCGCCAAAATCGCCCAGTGTGCGCGCCAGGTGGCCGCCCCCGGCACGGAAATCTGGGCCTGCAATCCTGACTCGGGACCCGCGTCGATCGAGGGCCATTACGACGATGCAATGTGCCTGCCCGGGTTACTGCAAGAAATTCGCCGTGCCGAAGCGGCCGGCGCCGACGCTCACATCATCGCCTGCTTCGGCGATCCGGGCTTGCATGCGGCACGCGAAATCGCCCGTGCACCGGTGTTGGGCATTGCCGAGGCCGCCATGCACGCCGCCAGTTTCGTGGGTAGCCATTTCAGTATTGTCACAACCTTGGAACGCACCTGCGGCATCGCCGCGCATCTGACCGAACGCTATGGCATGCAACGCTTTTGCAACAACATCCGGGCTTGCGAAATTGCCGTGCTGGAACTGGATAACCCAGCATCCCAAGCTTATGCCACGATCATGCAGGAATGCCGGCTGGCGCTGGAGCAGGATAGGGTCGATTGCATCGTGCTGGGTTGCGCCGGCATGGCCGATTTGTGCCAGACCATCAGCCAAGAGCTAGGGGTGCCGGTGATCGATGGCGTCAGCGCTGCAGTGAGCTTCGCTGAAAGCCTGGTGCGACTGGGCTTGCAAACCAGCAAACATGGCGAATGGAATTACCCTTTATCGAAGAGCTATCGGTGATGTTCCTAAGTAGCAGGCCGATCTTGCCGTGCCAGACAATTTAGCGGGAAATTGTCTGGCCGATTTTCCAGACACTGCGGGCCCGCGCGGGATCTTTAGTCGGGAATGACTGCCGTTGCGTCGACTTCCACCAGGTATTCCGGCCGCGCAAAAGCCGATACGACAATACCGGTAGACACAGGAAAAACGCCCTTTAGCCAGCGGCCAACTACCCGATAGACATCCTCGCGATAGCGCGGGTCGGAGATATAGATGGTGACCTTGCAAATATGCTCCAGCTTGCCCCCGGCCTCCTTTAACAACATGTCAATGTTATGCATCGCCTGCTCCGTTTGGCCTTTGACGTCACCAATGCAGACGCTTTCGGAGGTATCCAGGTTCTGTCCGATCTGCCCGCGCAGAAACACTGTCGTACCACGCGCGACCACAGCCTGGCACAGATCGTTATCGATATTTTGTTCGGGATAAGTTTCTTTGGTATTGAACTTGCGAATTCGTATGTGCGCCATAACAACTCCCATATAAATGTGAATGAATCTGGATAAGGAATCTTGCTGAATCAGCTCGATTACGCTTTGTTCTTGCGGTCGAAATAACCAGCCCGGATCACCGCGCCGATCAGATTGACAATGAGACGACCGGCGGTGACACAAGTCAACTTACTGGCATTGTCTTTGGCCGGTTGTATTTCAACGATGTCCATACCCACCACACGCCCTTTCTTAACCAGTCCGTGAATCAGCTTGCGTGCCTGCAAGAAGCTCACACCACCAGGGGCCGGACCATCGACGGCAGGCATAATGGTTGGATCAAGACCATCGGCATCGATGGTCAGGTAATAATTTCCGCCATCGGGAATACGCGCCAGCACGGCATCCATCCCGATGTCATGCAGCTCATATGCCGAGATCAGATCAGCGCCATAGGCTTTGGCAGCTTCAAAATCAGCAGGACGACCGCTGCCCTGTGCACGCAAGCCGATCTGCACGATATGCTTCACAAAGGGCAATTCGGAGGCCCGGCGAATGACGCTCGACAGACCATCGCGCACGCCATTGACTTCATCGCGCCAATCCAGGTGGGCATCAACATGTACGATGGTAATCGGCCCGACTTCATCGAAACCGCGCAGCACCGGATTGGTGATGCCGTGATCGCCCCCCAGCACGATAGGCAAGCCGCCACCACGCAGAATCTGACGAATTGCCAGCTCGGCGCGGCGCTGGTGATCGCCAGCAATAGCCAGATCCGGCAGTACGTCGCCGCAATCAACGAAGCGAATATCGCTGCGCCCTTGCAGCAACGGACCGTCAATATCAAAATCATAATGTTCCGGTGCTCGTACGATGCGGTCCGTGACATCGCGTATCGCTTGCGGCGCATTGCTTTGATCGTTGGAAAACTGCCGTGCCGTATAAGCCGAGCCAAACGGTACGCCAAGGATAGCGATATCGGATTTCAGATCCGTCATATCGGTTACCAGTTCCGAATACAGCAAGGTTTTGTGGCCTGTGCGCGGCGGTACGGTGAGTTGTTCCATGAACTTGGATCCTAAAGATGAGATAAAGAGAGACCAGAAATACCGATATCCATGTGCTGCCAGGCCTCATGCATATGCGGACATACCAAAGTGCATCCGACTCTAGCAAGCAATTCAGATAATAAAAAATGATTGTTTTGAAGGTATAGTCTTAAAATTCAATACCTTTTATTTTTCTATCCGGGTAGACAAACATGATCCAATTGGACTTTGACGAACGCGACTTACGCTCCTTGCGGGTGTTTTGCAACGCCGCTCAGGCCGGCGGATTCGCCGCGGCAGAAAAGCGCCTGCACATGTCCAAGGCCTCCATCAGCCGCCATGTGCGCGAAGTGGAAAAACGTCTCGGCGTGCAATTGTGCGAGCGCGGACCGGCCGGTTTCAAGCTCACGCCTGAAGGTGAAGTTGCCCTCAAGCTGGCCACCAGTGCACTACGTTCACTCGGACGCATCCGCGCCGAGATCGATGCGGTACATGGCGTGCTATCGGGCTCACTCTCCATCGGCATCGTGGAGCACACGCTCACGCACCCCGATTGCAAAATCCCTGAAGCGCTCGGCATCCTGCGCGAGCGCGCCCCCAACGTGCGCCCTGAAATCAGCATCATGACCTTCCCCGATCTGAATCAGGCGCTACGTGAACACCGCGTCGACATTGCCATTCGCGGCAAATATCCGCGCGAGGGCGAATTCAACTACCTGCCGCTGTTCTCAGAAACACATCGTGTCTATACCGCTGCGAAAAAATCACGCCGCGACAGTAGCGATTTGCCGCTCGTCTGTCGTTTGCATCCCTACGTTGATGAGGCACTCGCAACCGAAGGCTACGTGCGCGGACCGGATGCCGGCGGACTTGAGGCCATCGGCCTGCTGGTCGCCACTGGCAGCTATCTCGGCATTCTTCCCGTGCATTATGTGCAGCTGTTAGGCAAACGCTACGCCCTCAGAGTAAAAAGCAACAGTCCTTCCTATCATCATCAAATCTGCGCCGTCACTGAACAATCTCGTGCGTCAACGCATCGCGCTGACTTGTTTCTCGACATTCTCAAAGATCTCCATCACGGTAGCTAGCGTGCCACGCCCCAAAGCGAAGCACTGAGTTGGCCGTTGCCGGTCCATCATGATGCAACGGCAGCCAATGCAAGCACGTCGGAATGCTCATTCCCACCTGATTTGATTCACACATGCAGGCATTTTTGAATCGGAAAAATCAAACCGATCCTGCGTAGCGACATTTTTTTGCTGCCTTTCCACTCCACAAAATGATTCATTTGAATCATTTTGTAAATTTATTGGCACACATGTTGCTTCATATCCGTACGTCCCCGACTTGCGGAGCATTATCGTGACTCACCCGTCTTCCCCCTCTTTACTGTCACAACAGGCGCTGCTGCTGCGTATCAAGCAACGTTTTGATATCTTGCCCAGGCAAGTGCGTCTGGCGGCCAGCTTCGTTCTCGATCATCCGCAGGAAGTTGCCATGATGTCCATGCGAGAACAAGCCAGAATTGCGGGCATTCCTCCATCCACCATGACCCGGCTGGCAAAGTGTCTTGACCTGGATGGTTACGATGACATCCGCGACGTGTTCAAAAACAATTTACGCGCACGCGGTAACGAATACGGCCAGCGCGCGCACGGTCTGGTAGAACTGAACCAGAAGATCGGCGAAACTGCACTCGCGCTGGAAGTCGCCAACAATGCCATCTCTCACATTCAGGCACTGTGCAGTGCCGACACACTCGCAACCATCGTGCGCGCCGTCAAGATTCTGTCATCGGCACGACAGATCTATTGCCTGGGATTGCGCTCATCATTTCCGGTGGTGTTTCAGTTCTCGCATGTATCCGAATATTTTGCCAAAAACATCACATTGATCGATGGTGCCGGCGAAAGCGGAATGATGAAAATCATGCATCAGGTCGGCTCCAAAGATGCCCTGTTCGTCTGCTGCATCGCTCCCTACTCACGGCGGGCCATCTCCATTGCAGGCCATCTGGCCCAAGCCGGCGTCAAGTTGATCGCCGTTACCGACAGCGCAAGCTCACCGATAGCGCGCATGGCCGCGGAAACCATTTTGGTCGGCAAAAAAAATTCCTCCTTCTTCGACACACTGGTTCCCGCATTTCTCGTGAGCGAAATTCTGGTCGCCCTTATGGCTGCAACCTCCAAAGTCGACGTCAAGGCATCGGTCAGCGAGACCGAAAAAAATCTGTGGAGCATGGGCGAATGGTGGGGGGCAGAAGAACCCGACGTCGCCAAGACGCGCACACGTAAGAATGAAAAATGAATGCCTTGTTGTTTTGCAATCCCCTGAAGCAGTTACCGCACTGCTGCACCACCTTATGCACTTGCCCACAATGTTTATCTTCGAAAGGATACTGAAATGAAACGCAGCTCTCTCCTGCTTGGCTTGCTTGCCATCTCCCTGGCGGCTGTCGCTTCCAGCAACGCCATGGCAGAGGATGCCCTCAGCGCCATCCTGGCACACAAGCTGATCCGCATCGCCGTTCCTACCGACTATCCGCCGTACGGATCCGTCGACACAGACATGGTGCCTCGCGGTTACGACATCGATATGGCGACACTCATTGCCAAAAAACTCAATGTCAAACTGGAACTGATTCCTGTCACCGGCCCCAACCGTGTTGCTTATCTGCAAACCAAGAAATCCGACCTGACCATTTCTTCGCTGGGAAAAACGCCCGAACGCGAAAAGGTGATTGACTACAGTATCGCCTACGCCCCTTTCTTCGATGCCGTCTTCGGCAAAAAGGAAATTCTCGCCAAGAATTACGGCGAACTCACCGGCAAGGTCATTGCAGTCACGCGTGGCTCGATGCAGGATGAAGAATTGTCACGCATGGCACCAGGCGCCGTCATCAAGCGCTTCGAAGACAACAACGGCACCGTCTCGGCGTTCCTCGCCGGACAAGCGCAAATGTTTGCTACCGGCACCGCCGTGGCCGCTGCCATTAAGGCCAAGGACCCCGCACTGAGCATGGATCTGAAAGTCATTCTCTCCAACGCGCCGTGCTACATCGGCGTGCTCAAAGATGAACCACAGTTGGTGGCCAAGCTCAACGAAATCATCCGCGAAGCCAAAAGCAATGGCAGCATTGATGAGATGTCCAAGAAATGGCTGGGGGCACCAGCCGGCGCGCTTCCAGAATAAGGTGCGCCCCTCAAGCACCGGACCTTATCACTTGCGGGGCGACTTCCAGAAACCTTCCAGAAACGCCACACACAGTAGCCCTTCGCTCTGACCTCACCCTACCGCTCCAAGAAACCGGTTAATCCCATGACTCAAGCTACTGCCATAGAGCATCTGGCCGACTGGATCGTCGGCCTGCACCCGGCTGCCATTCCGGCAGCGGTTCGGCACATCGCCACCAACTGTCTGATCGATACCATCGGCGTGGCGATCGCAGGTTCTGCCACCGATGTTGCACGGATCGCACGTGTGACAGCCACTGCCACAGGTGCGCAAGGGCCTGCTGCCATTTTCGGAAGCACTGCTTGTCTTTCTGCAGCTGCGGCAACATTCGTCAATGCCACCTCGGCGCATGCACTGGATTTCGACGACAACTGTTACGCCGGTTTTGTGCATGGTTCAGCCATCATCGCGCCAGCAGCGATTGCGCTGGCTCAACAACTTGATGCCAGCGGCAGTGACTTATTAACTGCCTTCATCGTCGGCTCAGAATGTGAATACGCCATCGGTGCCGCAACCAATAGCGTGCTTTACGATCAAGGCTGGTGGACTACCGGCGTGCTAGGCCCCATCGGCGCTTGTGCCGCCGCCGCGTGGCTGCTCAAGCTGGAGCGGACCCCAACGGCTTCAGCGCTAGGCCTGGCAGTAGCCGGCACTGGCGGCCTGAAGGCATGTTTTGGCACCGACGCCAAAGCACTGACAGCAGGTAGGGCCGCGCAGAATGGCGTGCTCGCTGCGCTGCTGGCAGCCCAAGGCGCGAGCGGTCCACACGATGTCTTTGAGCATTGGAACGGTTTTAATAGTCTGTTCAATCACGGCGAGTTCGATATCGCCATGCTTGAACGGCTTGGCGCAACATGGTTTTTACAGTCCCCTGGCGTGGATATCAAACGCATCCCGCTCTGCCTGTCCTCCCACGCCGCAGTCGATGCCGCCATGGCATTGGTGGCGCAATATGCCATTGATGTAACGACAATTGAAGAAATTCTCTGCGATGTACCGCAGGTAGTAATCGCCAACTTGATCTACGATCGTCCAACGACCCGGCAGGAAATGCAATTCAGCATGCCGTTTGCCATTGCAACATCCTTGCTGTATGGCACGATCGAGTTAAGTCATCTGCATGCGTCCGTCTTGCAGCAGCCAGAGGTATTGGCATTGATGAAAAAGGTAAAGATGACCGTCGGTCCACGCTGGAATCGAGAGGGGGCCTGCGAATCGGCACCGGAAGGTGCGAACGTCATGATCAAGGTCCGCGGTTGTGACTGGATCGAGGGATTCCGCTCCCATGCTCGCGGAGCAGCGCAATATCCGATATCGCAACAAGAACTTGAAGACAAATTCATGAAATGCGCCGGCACCGATGAAGGCGGCAACGCTGAACTGCTCTTGTCCAAACTCAAATCGCTCGGTTCACTTGCCTGTGCCCGCAGCCTGTTCTCAGGGGTGCCTCTGGACGCGTATTTCCCGGCAATTCAGCACTGACCATCCCTTGATCGGATATTTTTTCTGTTTCAAGAAACGTCTGACCAGATCTATACCGTCTACCGCATAGCATGCTGATAAGCCTCAAATTGACGAATCAAACGCAAGGCCACGTCGATATCTTGCGCTACCACATCCTGCTCTGCCGTTTTCCCTTCCAACGCCTTGTATTTTTTCAACAGGCCATACAGTAATGCTTCCGGAGTTTGTATCGGCAACGCATAGTTTTCCGCGATGTCCTCAATCGGCATCAAGACACTTTGTATTGCGCCCCACCGGCTATCCTGTCCTGCCAGCTTCACATCAAGACCAAAACCGTCATATTTATCTTCAATCATTTGCTTACCGTAAAAACGCTCTGGATAAGCCGCTACCTGCCGTTCTTTCATTGCTTCCGGCAAACCTTTTTCTTTTTGATCGATCGTCTTTTTCCCAATCACTTTGGACCGTTTACGTTTGCTTAACAAGAGATCGATATCGCCCGGGTCCCGCGTCAGTGCGGCGTCGGGATTGAGTGCCCAATGCCACATCTGTAGCGCCAGACTGCCGCCGATCGCAAATTCATGATGTTCCAGTCCAGTCGTCAGTTCCCGCACCGATCGCACCATATTGGCGACCCGTACCTTATTCAATTGCGTCACCGCCAATGTCGGCATCAGCGTCGGCAGAAACTTCGCCTGTATTGTTTCAGGATGAGCACGTGCATCATGCAAGCGCGAACCAGGCGAGGGCGAAGACCGGTGATCCGGCAATAATGGCACCCGCTGCATCGTTTGTTGTAGCGCTGGCGTCGCTTGCTGCGTATTTTTTGGCGTGGCGCTTTTTTCTTTGTATTCCATCGCACGATACATTGCCACTCCTCCTATTTATGGAATTGCCTTGAAGTCAATCTCCATGTCGCTACTGCCTTTCGTTTCTATCTTATCGATGGTTTTTTCCAGTTCATGCATATGATCGATCAATAAGAATGGCGTGCTTCTCGCATTCGGCGTACCAAGAATAGCGTTGAAATCATCGTTGCCTGGCGTCCAGCTCTTGTCTGCTGTAGTCCACTTTTCACCATTGGGATAGGCCATATAGACCGTACTTTTTGTATCCTTGTTGATTACGGTAGAGCGAACAATTTTAGAAATGCCTTTCATTGCCGCATTTACTTTGGCATCTTTGTCAGAATCCAGCGTGTGATGTTTTTTTGCCGCCTCTTTATGCTGGTTCCAAAGAATTTCAGAATTATTGATTCCCTTGTTACTTTTCCTCGCATCATCAAACTCTGCAAAATTCCAGGCCGCTTTTATTTTTCCGCTTGTCACGTCAAATTCATTGCTATACGCACCTTCATTCTCCCCTGGATCAACCGTTGGTTTTGTTGTCGTAGCAGGGTCATAGCCGTCTGTATTCACACGATAGTTTGTGCCTGCAATATGCGTCGCAGTATGAGAATAATTATCGTTAAATTTCCCGGCATTTGCCGTATCCTTGAGGCTATTCGTATCGATGACGGCTTGCTTGGTAGCAATGTCTTTATAGGCATCGATCTTGGCTGACAACTCAGTCATCAAGCCAGCCCCTTTGCTTTTATTGTCCTCGTAAGATTTATCCAACACAGCCCAGACAGCAGTTGCCTTGTCCGCTTCTCCGACCGCGCTTGCGCCGACGGTGGAATCCACCACGTTGCCAATCAAGCCAGTCAGAATGGCATCGTCAGGCTTACTTTTTTTCAACTGCGCCGGCGCGTCCCTGTGCCCATGCAGACGCTTCATCTGCGTCGTCGACTTCACCCTGCCCTGCGCCTGCTGTACCACATGCCAGGCTTCATGCGGCAAGTGCTTTTCCTGGCCTGGCGCGAGATGAATATCGCTGCCCTGAGCGTAGGCATGCGCATTGAGCTGCGCTGGTGCAGATGAGTTGTAATGCACTTTCACATGATCCATGCGCATGCCGGACAAGGATTCGACACCCGCCTTCAATTGCCCAGGCAGACCTGGGTCAGGTTGCGCGGGTTTCAGTGCCTGCCGTTGTGCGCTGCTCGCAGATGACTGACGATAATCCTGCAATCTGGATCGCGCCTGGCGCTGCATCGTCTGATTGGCGGCTGCCCGCTTTGCTTGCAATGTAAATTCAGCCATGGCCAGGGTTCCTTTTCCATTTTTATTTATGTCACAGAAACATCGTCCGTCTCCCCATCACCTTCTTGAGCCTCGCCAATTTTTTCAATAATTTCATCCGTTAATCCGGCGTGGGATCCTGGAATGGTTGCGCCAGCATGCCTGCTAAGCGCTTTTATCTGATTTAAAGTCAATTGTTGATACCGATTAATCACACTATTGGTTACGTACGCTGGAGCCCCTGCCCCAACTCGAGCAATAGTCAAATCTTCATAAGTACGCATGCGTTGATCTGTTTTCGCAGGACGCCCCAGCACCAATGGGATGTTGCCATTATTCTCACCTTGACTCAATAAACGCGCATTTGACAGATCATTTGCTCCATAATGCGTCGCTTCAACAATATGATCGACCTGCGGCGCAAAACTGTTTGCTTGTGCCGCTGTCATTAATGCTCCGTCAGTTGAATCCGACGCAGAAAAACCACCTCCCGGATTAACCAAAACCGGAGCGGCACCCGCCGCATTTGCGCGATTATTGTTTCGCACTGTATTTTTTTGGGCATCACTAAATGGATAAGTTCCGGCGGTCCCCCCATTTGCACTCGATGTCGTGTAATTTCGCCAATCGCCAGGAACCGCAGGTACCATCCCGATAGCCAGCAACTGCGTTGTGTCGCCTTGCGAGAACGCAGTCTGCTTGAATTGGTACTGCTTGCCTGTCGCAGCTTTATGCTCCTGCTTCTGCACCGTCCCCAGCGCCCGCGCGCCCATCACATCCGCTTCCTTCTCCAATCCTTCATCATCATTGATCGCTACGCCAGCCTTCATCTGCATCGTCGGCCTCACCCTGCCCTGCGCCTGCTGTACCACATGCCAGGCTTCATGCGGCAAGTGCTTTTCCTGACCTGCTGCAAGATGAATATCGCTGCCCTGGGCGTAGGCATGCGCATTCAACTGCGCTGGTGCAGATGAGTTGTAATGCACCTTCACATGATCCATGCTCATGCCAGACAGCGACTCCACGCCGCTCTTCAACTGATCCGGCAAGCCGCTGTTATTCCTTTGCGCAACCCTGGTCGAACGATGATCGGCCAGGCGGCCGCCGTGATTATCCTGACTTCCCGAGCCAGATGTGGCAGCCGACGACGACTTGCGCTGCACGCTATCACGCTGATCGGGCAAGGCTTTGCCGCGCTTTTCTTTAGCGCTTTCTGCGCTGGGAGAAGCCGCCATCTTAGGTTGAAAAATGAAGTCGGACATTTTCTCCTTTCATCTCAGTTCAACTTCATGCTGAGATTGTCCTTACGGAATTCGCGCTTGATACCGGCAAACAAATCTTCCCGCAACACCTGCCTGCGTTGCCCATGAATTGCTTGCAAAGCGCAATAACGCAGTACATTGATAATGGCACCGCCGGCCAATTCATGTTCCTGGGCAATCTTGTCAAGATTGATATCGGGAGCCAGCTCACACACTCCGTCAAACGCATTTCTCCACAATTGCAGACGTTGCGGATGACTCGGCATGCCAAAATGAATCATGGATTGAAAGCGCCGGGTAAACGCCTCATCCATATTCGCTTTGAGATTGGTGGCAAGGATCACCGTGCCGGGAAAATCCTCGATCCGCTGCAACAGATATCCGGTCTGCTGATTGGCATGTCTATCGTTGGATGTCGTCGCTTGCGTACGTTTGCCGAACAAGGCGTCGGCCTCATCGAAAAACAATATCCAATCCTTGTAACTTGCGGCATCAAATACCTTGCCGAGATTTTTTTCGGTTTCGCCGATATATTTGGAAACGATCATCGACAGGTCAACCCGATACACTTCGCGACCGGTCGTTTTACCAAGCAAGGCGGCCGTCAGTGTCTTGCCGGTACCCGGCGGCCCATAAAACACCGTGCGAAATCCTGGCTTGACCTTGTTTTTCAGCCCCCAGTCATCCATCAGCGTGTTGCCATGTTTGAGCCATGCGCATAGTTCGTTGACTTGCATCATGACGGCGTAATCCAACACCAGATCCGACCATTCCAGCGGCGTCGTAATCGGGCTGGCGGGAAAGGCCGGACTTAATTCCGGGCGTACCTTCTCCCCTGTCAAAAAGAAATGCAACCACTGTTCCGAGAAAAAGAGCGGACTGGCCAGTGCCGGCAACTTGTCATCATTGCGTGCCAGAGAGAGGACTTGCTCGGCAGAGAAGCGATGCTGCAGCGAGAGAATGTCGAAAGCCTTGCCACGCCACAAAGAATCATTGGCAGAAAATAGAAACATCAAGGTCTGCCCGGTCGGCAAAAAACCACTAAACCCTTTGTCTGAATAACCACCAAACTCGCTGAAACTACGGTCATTATTGGCATTCACACTGAGAAAAATGTCCAAGACCTCCGGACGTAAATGCGGTGCCATCCCCAGCGCCAGCGCCAGCCGCTCAAACACCGTTAGCTGCCATGATTTGACATGACCGGCATAAACGCTGTCGCTACGTTCCACATCTGGTGGCGCAATCTCGGTCCAATGTCTTTCGTGGCCGTCGTGTTTCAAATAAGCGGCGATCACTTGGCCAATCACCGTATGCAACCATTCCAGTTCATCCAATAACGCCTGCAGATTGGCGTCCGGCAAATGCTGTTGCGCCTGAGTTAGCATCGGCTCTGATGTTTGCATTATATTCACTATGCTCTCTATTGCTCCAGCAACGCCAGGTCATTTAATGACATGTCGCACCAGGAAAAATAAGCGCCGCAGGTATTGAGAGAGAGATCGCTGCTCCGTCCCAGGTTGATCAAATCCGCATTCAACCAATGCGCAATCTCATCATCGCGCAGATGCGCATGATTTTCGACCAGCTGACTTAGGTAGCGATCATGCGTTGCCTCGCTTAATATCAGTTTTTTCGCCCTAAAGAAATGTGCCGGACGATCCTTGCCAACGTCAAATGAAGCAATGCCCCGGCTGACCTCGGCACGTGCCGATGGATGACTCAGCAAACCATACCGGTCGCAGCTGTTACTTGCCGACGACATTTCCAGTCGGGCTTCATCCTGCCCCGCAATCGCCAAACCCCATTCGTGCATGGTCGCGACCGCAGTCACCACATAGGCCTGCCGGAACTGGTAATGCAATTGCGTCAGCTTCAAGGTGGCGTCATCACGAATCAGATTCCAGTTCAATAAATAACGCGCGCTGCCATGACGCGCATGAAACAGAAAATCACCGCGCCGGGAAAATTCCAGCACCTGGCGGGTCTGAAAATACAGTTCGGCAGCATCATCCTGGAGCGTTTGCGTTTCACTCAGGCTTTGACAGACGCCTTGTTCCAGACGCCAGAAAAGATCGCCCAGCGCCAGCGGGCGACTGAGCTCCAGTGTTTCAATCAAATGCGCCTGCTGCAGATTGACCAGGGTCTGCAGACGGCCATTGCGAATCTGCGCCACGTCACCGATGGCAATGGTTTGTGCAAAATCCTGCACAGGTATCCAACCAGAATTTAAAAAACACGTACGATAAAAATCAGCTTTCAACATCCCAGTCCTCAACTTCCCTGATTGAAGTCAACAGCGTCGGCCAAAAGATGTCCGCGCTCTTGACAAAAGACCTGACACAAGAAGCGCAATACCAGCGGCCCGCATAAAACCGCTGATGAGCACATGTGCGTACTCACCAGCGCACCACAGCGTTGACCTGACTCAAGCCGCGTAAGCCGCTGCCCTTGCTGCTGCCAGTCCCGCTTTGTAAGAATTAAGACTGGTGATCGCATCGGCCAGGTTTTCTTGCCCGAAATTGAGTTGCATCGTGACGCTGTTATTTGACCACAATGCGTCCTCATAGCGCTCATTGGCGTTCTGATAAGCGCGCTGCAGCAAGGCGATGATGCCATTGCAATCGTCCGTTAAGCCCACCTTGACGGTGCGACTGATCGGCTTTTGCGTGCGTTCATCAATATTGCACAACATGCGATTTTGCAGCGCACTGCCCTGCTCCGTACCTAACGCCACCAGAGTCTGCGATTGCGACAAACTCGCCTGCGCCGAATAGCAGCTCTGTAATGCCGTCAAGAGCAACGCAATGGCATTATTGGCATCCGTGTTTGCTTTGGCCATAAAGCTGATGAGCGAATCCGGAATCAAAGGATTAATCGCCTTCTGTTTATTGATCAGTTGCACCAACTTATTGATGATCTCAACGGTAAAAATCAATTTATTGATCAACACCGACGTTTGCTGGGTCACCAATCCTGCCGCGCCTTTGGCGGCATCGGTTTGCGTTGATGTCTGGCGTAAAGTCAGCACCAGGCTCTTGACGGTGGCGATGGCATTTTTTCCTAAATTCAGATTGCTCAACGCGGTGGCCAGATCGCCATCGGCCTGTGCAAGGTAAGCGTTAAACTGCGCTGACTTCGCCACCAGTGAATTCACAATTACCTGCAACTGTGAAACATTGAACTGTGATTGTGTGACGAGATTGGTCAGTTGCTCGATCTCGGCCTGCTTTTGGTCGGCAATACCGGCAACCAGATACTTGGAAATACTTGTATTCATGCTGTTACTCCTAAATCAACAATAGGGGCTAACCCGGAAACGTTTTTCTGCCTGTCGTGCGATGACACAATTCAAGCTTCAGTCAACAAGGGCAGCGTCAATGCAGCTGCCACCATGACACTCTTGTAGTTGGCGTTGCCTGGCACGATGCTCAGCACAAAGGTCTGGTAATTCACATCCGACTCGATTTTGTTGCCAAAATTATCGGTGCTGGTGTCATCAAATTTGATGAGGTATTGGCATTTCGGGATGACAACCGGTTTGCCATCACTATCGGTCACCCCTGCAGTCCCTGTCGCCGGCACTACCGTGGCAGCATCATTACTCTGGTTGTCGGCCACCTCGCCAGCGCTGGTCTGATCGGCCGCCGGCACCGGATCTGGTGCCGATACCGATGCTGCATCCGAGCCCGACGCTGCGGCGCTGGCATTATCGGTCACATCCGCTGCCGGTTCAGTCGAACGCACGATCGCGCGGCTGGCCTGCTCCAGATTCGACAGCGGCACCTGCTCGGCAATCCCCCGATTGAAATAAATGGGCAGTTGGGGGTAATCTTTGCTGCCATCCAAATTCAGCTTAGCCAGATCGCCCACTTGCACGGCGATGCAACGGAACTCCAGAGCAGCATATCCAGTGCGGTATTGCTGCAGATTGTCTGCCGCGCTGCTGCATGAAGTAGTGGCCTCGAACACGCCGGAGGCTTGATTCATCGCCTGAGCTTCGATCGGCACCAAAGGATTGCCGATTTCACCGACCTGGCTCTCGGCCATTTTGATGGCCTGTTGCGACTGCGTCATGAGCTGTGCATTCGACTTAATACTGGCATCGACTAGCGCCTTGGCGGCGGTAAATTTTGTCTTCTCCGCATCAGTCAATTCACAAGTCAGCAAATCGTCATACATCAAACCATTGGCAATCGCGGGGATCAGCTTGCCGGCCTGACTCTGCAGGTTGTTCGCTGCACTGATCAAACTGGCCAGCGGCGAACGTAGTTTTGAATCTGCAGGAACCTGTTTGAAGGTCGCCTGTAACGCTTGCAAAGCGCTGCCCACACGAGCCAGCGCCACAGTGGCATTGTCATAGATCGGCGCCTGACGGGGATCGACGTCAAAACTTAACGTGGCATAACCAACCGAACTTGGCTTGCTGTCCGTTTTGAGCGGGCTTAGCAGGCCGAGGTTTTGCGCTGCCGGCAACAGTGCCACCGGGATGAAAGGCAAACTCGCGGCGCTTAATTGATCCGCGAAATTGCCAATGTAGCGCTTATATTCCTTCGACAATTCGATGTAGATATAAGCGACATAGCTATTACCGCCGACAATGACGGTACCGTACACATCTTTTTCAAGCAGGACTTCTTGTGGCTTGCCGTCGCCGGCAGGCGTGATCGGATAAAAATAAGGCCCGTCGATGGCATTTTTCTGCGTAAACAGTTGTTCTGCCCGATCCAGCGACAAGCCACTGCTTTGCGATTGATCAACCAGCGCCAGAAAATACTGCGGCTGTGCATCAGGAATCGCAATTCCCGATGCCGGTACCGCATAGAAAGTCGGCAACGGATTTGGCAAGGCGTTAAAACTGACCTCGATAGTATCGAGGGAACTGACCGTCACACTCAGAGCCAGATTCAATTCCTGATTGGCTTTGTTATACGCATAGCTAATTGCGTCGACTTGCGTATCGGCATCATCGCGCACGCCTTCGGCCAGACGTTCGGCCTGTTTGCTGGTGGCCACCACTGCATTTTCGCTGATCGACAAGCTCATGTATTTGTCGAGCTCAGCCTGAGTTGCCGCCAGCACATTGCTGATCAAGGCGTCCGCCGCGGTCGATTGCGTCAAGGCAACGGCGGCCGTGATCTCCGACGTTTTACTCGACGACTCCATCGCATGCATGGAAACTGCTTTTGAATCATTGGCCACTTCATTGATGAAATTATTGACCTCGACGATTTTCTTATACGTCTGGGTATCGTACAAAGAGGCGGTCGCCACACTCAGGGCGGCACCGATATCAGAAGCCAGCGTAGTAATGGCATTCGAGGCGATCTGCAAATTTGCTGCCGCAGTCGCCATGTTGGCATTGCTGGTCACCACATCGGTATTAGCCTCCTTCATGGAAGCCAGCAAATTCAGACTCTGGTTCTTATTGATGATGCTTTGGTCGTTCACATTCTGACTGTAATCCAGATTGGTAGTGGTATCGGCCAGTTTATCAACGGCCGTGACTTCGGCACTTTGCGCATAGTACAAGGCATATTCTGCGGACGTTTTAGCCGAGGCCAAAACGGCTTGCTGCGCTGCCAGAGCATTCAGCGTATTGCTGATGGTGCTCTGTAAGTTTTCGTTATAGGTATTCATAAAATTTCCAATTCCTTCAAAAAATGATGCGTCATTTGAGAAAGGTCGAGGCAGAAAAAGCATCTACCAACACAGCCCGGACCGTTACCAATACAAAACAACAGCGCTACTAAGAAAATGCCAAACTCAGACAAAGAACAACACGAAATTTACGTCGGCCAGGTGACGTATAAAGCTTTATTCATCCATGGAAATTTAATAATCGAATAGGAAACAGGGATAGTCCCCATCACCACATCATAACTACGCCGGTCGACAATCAAGGCCCAGTGATCCTTGGTCTCGCTCAATGAGCCGGTGCGTACCAGCCAGTTGCCGCGCAAACCTTCGATCGAACTACTGCCGCTATCCGGCCAGCTCTCCAACAGAAAATTCAATAATCCATGGCAGATGTCGATTTGGTCCGAAGTCATTTCCCATGCCAGCGGAACCGCTTCGTAGAGAGGCAATCCGCACAATAATTTATTGAGCGCAAGATGATGTTCGGCCGTCTGCATGCCGCCGGTCACCAGGTATTGCAATGCATGCACGGCGCAATGCTGTGCGTGGCGCGAAACGAATTGATCTCCTTCGATCAATCCCAGCTTGCGCAACAGATGCATCATAAAGTGTTGCAAGATGACCATGCCCGCGTTATTGACGTTGATCGGTATCGCTTGCAATTCGTGACGCTTGATACCTTGCAGCTTGTTCATCAACTGGCGGCGTTGAGCCTGATTTTTGGCAGCAGCATCGGCTACCAGGTCGCTATGCGCTATGACGCTGGCCACGCTAGCGTCTTTCGACAGCGCCGCACCAGGCGGCAGTGTATCTACTGGTTGGGACAGGCGGGACGGCTGCGATGGCCGGCTTTGTTCAGCAAAGAAATCCTGCAAAGCCTGCCGTAATAAATTTGGCATGCGGTACAAGTGCGGCGTCAATACCGCATGCAATGCGGCATGACCGACATCGAGCTCACGCATCGCGGTCCAGGCGAAACCGCTAACCAGGCGTGCCGGCAGCAGCGCCGACCAGTCTTGCCGCAGCCAGGCTTGCAGGGTCAGTCGCATCAAAATGCGGCACAGGTCTTGAGCATCAAAGCGCGGTGATTGTTCTGGACGGGCGTAGATGTTTTCCAGACACTGATGCCAATGCTCCAACAAGACGTAATTGGCTTGTGCATTGGCATGACTGGCGCGCATCGCATGCAACAGGCAATGAAATGGCAAGATCAACTGCACACGCTCGATTACCTGAGGTTCGCCCTTTAATGCGCGTAGCGCGGCATAAAACAAATCGGGACGCATGATGCTGGCATCCTGACAGAAACGCGACAAATCAAAACGCGGCAACACCGTCGTGCCGGCATCCTGCTCTTCGCGCACCAGCCAGGGAGGCAAGTAGCCATGCCGCAGCACATGAGCGATGATCTCCAGAATCCGTGCATGCGATAGATACAGGCCTGCTCTATCCTGACGCCATGGCACGACTACCTGCGCATCGCCTGCTATTGTCGCCGCCGGCAACTGAGCAAGCTGCTGCGCCTGCGCCAACAAAGCTGCTTGCGCATCCACAGCGAGCGCGGACGGCGACTGTCCCAGTTGCTGCTCGCATTCATGCCGTACTTGCTGTAACAGCAGCGAAGATTCAACGCCTTCGGCACTCCGAAAATACTGCAGTACGTGGTGAAACGACAATGGCAGACGCGCGCACAGACGCAATAACAGGCGTGTCATGAAAAATGCCAGCGTACCATGTTGCTTGCGCAGATCAAATGCCAGGGCCCAGAATTCACGCTGCAGATGCCGCTCCAGCACTGCCTGTGCGCCATGCCAGGCATTGGCGTTACGCAGCCAGCCAAGGAACAGCTCAATGACACTTTGCGCCGGTTGCAATCTTTCCGGCAATACTTCGTCCCACCAGGCCGCGATGCCCGGCACCTGCTGCTGCCGACTTAAGGCCAGCAGCAAGTCTTCTTTGTCGCCGCACTGCTCTATATATTGCTCCCATGCCGGCAGACCGATCTGTTCGACAAGGTCCCAAGCCAATGTAAATTCCGCCTGGTTGTGAATTGCCCTGGGGGTACCCGATAAGTAGGCCTGGATACCCGAAAACAAAAACTGCGCATGTTCGGCTCCGGTCTGCGGCAACGCCGGTGCCTCTACCACTTCCGTAGAAGCTAGCATGACGCCCAATATCGCCTGCCAGCGTGGCGTGGTATCAGACGCAGTTGACAGGCAGGCGGCAATCGCCAGGACCATTTGCCCGCCCTCTCGCTGCGCAGTGAGCGCTGGCCGGTGCGCCTGTGCATTGAAATCAACCTGGAAAAATTCCTTCAGGCAGCTGCCTAGCTGATATAAAAATTGTTGTCGCGGAATCGCAAATTCATTTGCCAACGCAGCCAAGAGGCGGTGCCAGAATGCCGCCAGTTCAACACTTTGCGCGGCGACCTCATGTACATGGTCAGCCGCCTCTGGCGCCACATTTGCACCTTGTGCAAGTTGCCGAAAACCCTGCAGGGATTGCAAGATGGCGGCGGCAATCACACGCGGAAAATCGAGCCCATTGAGACAAAGCAGAAAGCCTTTGGCCTTCCAGTCCATGAATGCATTCAACAATGGCAAGGCGAATTCCGCCATCTGCGGATCGAGCATTCTGAACAAGCGCGATAGTTGCGCCAAACCAACCCAATCCAGCACCATCTGGCCCAATTCCGCAGGGCTGAGTGCGCGTGCAGGTTCGCAGCGCAGCAAATTGACCAAGGTCATTTTGGAACTCAGCACTTGCGCCGATACCATGCCACGCAAACGCATGACGTCGGCCATCGAGGCAGTCTGCGCCGCCGCATCGTTGGCCTGGACAGCCGGTACCAAGCGCAGACGCGCCAGGACATCCCAGGCCAGTGCCGCTTGCGCCGGCAGCACATAGGAGGAGGCATGCGCCGGTGGCACCATCGATCCCTGCAGTTGCGCTTGCGCTTCTTGTTTTGTTTGCTTTCGCCATTGCTGATGCAGATCGCGGAAAATCGCCAACAGCGCAAAACGGTGACTGCTGGGATGCTCCACCTCAACCGCATACATCAACAGATTGAGGACGCGGGCGTAGTCAAGCTGATGTACATCACACAGCAACTGCACGGTGTTCTTGACCAATTGACGGCGTTGAAAATAGGAACCGCGTTCCACCAGCAGATAGACCAGCACCACCTGCCAGACCATTTTCTTACCGACATGACGCACATCTAGCAACACCGACAAGGCCTTGACATGTTCCACGTGATCGATAATGAAGGCCTGCTCTTGTGGTTCGATCAACTGCACCAACTGACGCAGCCCGGCTTCGGAAAAATTGCGCAGGATTGCCGCCCGCACACTGCCGGCCTTGCCTTCGCGCCGTACCATCGCCGCCAGACGCGCGCCGTCCTGCTGTGCCAGAGCGGCAAACAACTCTTCCACATGGATAGACTCCTGTTGCAGCAAGCGACGTCGAGCACCGGCATGCAACATGATCTGCATTTGCCCCCACATTCGCTCGGTTTCATCCGCCACCGGCTCTGCCAGCGCGACGCTGCCGCGCTGCTCCCGGTCAAGCATGCGCATGGCAGTAATAAAGCGTTGATCGACGCTGCCGTAGCCTTTCGCCTCAAAGCGGTTCAAGGCCGTCATCATTTTTCCGAACAAGTCGGCATACTCGATCTGATAGTGCTGGGCCAGCAGGTACAAATTGGCGCGGATAAAGCTGGCCGTATTAAACAGGCTGCCGCGATCCACCAATAGATAGGTCAGAATGAAATGCCAGGTTAGCTCGTAATAAAGTGCGGGAGAACTGGCTGGAATATTTTCCGTTTTTTGCACCAGAAATAACTGCTCTGCATAGACACAGATCCAGTTCGCATGCCAGGGCTCCAGCACATGAATCAGTTGGCGCAAGCGCGTCTGCCCGAACTGACGCACGATGCGCATGCGCAAGTGTTCATCGCCGCCATCGCGCCGCAGCAGTTGCGCCAATGCCGCTGGCTGTTGCTGCATGTGCTGATCAATCAGTTGCAGCGGACTGTGCACTCCTTGATACCACCACGGCAGATGTCCGTGAGAGAGAAACCAGGCAATCAGATCCAGCGCGCTTTCATTTTGGTCGAGAATGACCAGGCTGCCACGTTCCGACGTCCCTGAGGAGCCAGCCTGCCGGGCCAGCAGTTGGTCCAGCGCTTGTCGCATTTTTTCACGTAAACGCCGTGGCAATTCGTGCGGCGCCTCGTCCAGCTCGATTTCGCCCAAATCCAGAGTGAGCTGATCGATCCGCCAGGTTTGCGCCATCGGGCAACAACTGCCAAACACCTTGTCAAACTCCTGCAATAAAACGGTATTGCTCCAATGACTGATGAAATCCTGCAACGCGATGCATTTCTTTTCCTGATCGAATTCAGTGTGCCAGATGCATTGCGCAATCATGTGCTCCTTATTCATATCGTGATTCATATCTTTATTCATGCCCTGACTCCCGTATCGGCATTCAAGCCTAGGGAGATAAGCAGCTGTTGCGCCGCCTCATCTTTCTGCTTGGCCTCACTAGCGTTATGCCAACTGACATAATGAGAAATGAGATGATCCAAACTGTCGAAGCTCAGTTTCTTCAGTTGCAAATCCAGGTAACAAGGCCAATGCAGATCCTTCAAACTATCGAGATAATTGGCCAGATCTTGCCCTGCCACGATACTCACATAGCCAGGCAGCACCAGCGATGCCGCCAGCAATACATCCTGCCAGGAGCGATACTGACCTAAGCTGGCAGGCAATGCCGAGGCCACCTGTTCGGGAGTTTCACCGACGAACAACAACTGATGTTCCAACAAAATCCCTGCTTTGCGCTGGCGCGCCAGCCATAACAATTGATCCGCATGTTGTTCGTAGCTGAGACGGCGCGACGCTGCATCCACCTGATCGGCGGCGGCATGGACGATCTGCATGACATCAGACGTATTGTTCTGTAATTGCGCCATACTGAGTTCGCCATGGAACAGACGATCTTCCTGCGCAGAAATACGCAACAGCGTCACATCCATGTCGACAGAGTAAAAGCTGCTGGCAGGCGCATCCTGCTTCAGCCAGTCGGTAAATTGGCTATCCGCCAACAAGCCATACAGCTTGCCCGACAAGTGCAACAGATACGTCGGCAATCCCAGCAAGATATCCAGCTTGTGTTCGACGCCCGCATAATCCTGCAAAGCATCAGACTGTGCGTTTTGCGCCAATCTGGTGGCGCTGAAAAGGCGTTCCTGGTCCTGCTCGCCTTCGACGTCCGCATAATCCCGCAAAGCATCGGACTGCGCGTTTTTTGCCAATCTGGTAGCGCTGAAAAGGCGTTCCTGGTCCAGCTCGCCGTCTTTAGTCGGATACGCTTCGCGCCGCCACCAGGGCAACGGCTTGTCTGCCGGCGTACTGGCGACGGCAGCCGGAAGCGGAATTGATGGAATCGGCGGCATCGGCAGCCAGTTTTGCTCAGGCGTCAGGCGGGTGTCGCCCGGCATCAATAGCTGTGTCGCGGAGCGCCAGTTGCAGGCCTTCATGCGGTTATAGGACAACCACTGGAAGTTTTGCATCCATATGCTTTTGATGATGATCCGCGTTTCCAGCGCTGTGCCATAACTTTGAAAGGCGCTCATCATCACCTCATAGACTTGCGCCTCGTCACCATGACGTGCCATCACATGCGTGAGCAACTGGTCGCGGCGTTGATTCGCTGTATCCCGGTCTTCCATGCACTGGCGCAAGCCATGCATGTATTCATTAAAGGGAAACTGCTGATAACGCTGCCAGGCCAGGTCCGCCACCTGCTTTGGCGGCAGGCTCAGATCAAACTGATAATGGAAACTCTGGTTGCCGAGCAATAAGGGCTTGATATCAGGGACGGCGTAGAGGTCCTGGCAGAAATACGTGGTCGAAAAATAATGGTCGTAGAACGTGCCCTCCAGGACCGGCGGCTTGGGCTTTGTTGGCGGCGGAAGTTTTGTTGGCGGCGGGGCGAAAGAGAACAAATCTCCCACATGCGCAAGTTGAGAAAATTCATTGGCCAGCAATTGGTCATAGACCAGCAGATAGGCTTTCAATTGCCTGGCGCTGGCCACCCGATAGTCAGGCGCATCCGACTCCAGCGAGTTGGCACCGATTGCATACATGTCGGGGAAGGTGTTTTGTATCGAGTAATACGCCTCGATATCGCGATACTTCCCTACCGGCCGGGGCGGATAGACATCCACCCTGGCCTCAACACCGGCGGCCATATGGGCCGCTTGCAACTGCGCGACAAAACCCGCTCTGGCGGAGGCGACCGTAGCGACCTGCACCGGTGTGGCCGGCAAGACCTGCTTGTTTTGCATGAACTTCAGATCATCAAGAAACTCAATCTGCGGCAAGGCATCGGCGGCGATGCTAATCGTGTTACCCGTTTGATTACCGACAAAACTCAGCGACTCGATCGCACTGACACCGTCAATCAGGCTCAGCAAATTGGCGATCTGGCCACAGCTGACGCTGCTGCATTTATCCGCTAACGCAGACGGTGCGCTGATCCAGCCATTTTGCAGGCGCGGGCCGTTCATGATTTGCTCACTGTTCAAACCTGCGGTTTGCAACTCGCTATAGCCAGAATGCTGCGGCTGCGGCGCTGCATATTGGCGCAAGGCTTGTGTCAACTTTTCTACGACCTGGCTCAATTGCGCAGTCGCGCTCAGATAGACTTTGCCTTTGAGACGAATGTGTTGCGGCGACAGCAGGGTCGGGAAGTAAAAGAACTCGCCCAGATTGCGATGTTGATGCAACAGGTAGTCAATGGTATTCAGAAGATCATGACTCTCTGCCTGGGTCAGATCCTCACGATGAAAAGCGACATGCACCTCATAGCGTGCATTGGTGGCGCGCTGCGTCGAGGAAGCGCTCACCGGCCAGCTTTGCGGCTGCACATACACCGCGCGTACCTGTGCTACCCGGTCGTAAATCAGCTTACGATAGTCATCGACGGTGACTGGTGCGGTCGTCAGAATATCCTGCGCTGCAAAAAACTGGCCGTCATAGTCAATGCTGCCATCGCTGCGGGTCAGCACGTCCTCGATCGGCATTTGCGCGCAATAGCCGAGTTCTGTAAGCGCATAGCACAATTGTTCGAGAATGGTCACGCCGGGATCGCTGTCGTTGAAATTGGTCCAGACCGTCCCCACCAGTTGCTGCAGTTGCGCAATTGCCGCCGCCTTGAGCTGCTGGAAATCCAGCGCCAGCGGCAAAGGCGTATCGACGATATAGGATGATGCGTTATCCGACATGACTCGTCTCCATCGCCTGACCGGCAGCCTTGCCGGTTGCTATGCCGCCCTTGGCAACTGGTGCCGCAATCGCCTTGTCAAACGCGATATCGTGTTGTGCGGCCGAGATCAGGATGGCTTCCGGCAGACTGGGCAAAACCGGGTCGAGCGGGCTACGCTGCCATTTGCCGTCAGCCTGCCTGAGCAGGATCGACAGCGAGGTCAGCGCCAGCACCCCTGTTTGCGCCATCAGAAAATCCGTCAGCGCAGCACGATTAATCCCTTGTGCTATCGGCATCGTCTCGACATCCGAACTGATCCATGGCGACAGATATAGACGCAGCTGCTGATTGATCTGCTCAGCCAGCGCTTGCTGACTATTGGCGTCGGCCACCAATAGGTGCACCGCAATCTTCACCTCCTGCTGCGGCAGGTTGATCAGTTCCAACCGGGTAAAGCCCGGCGCACGTTGATTGATGTGCTGTGCAATTTGATCGATGGCAAGCGCGCTCAACACCGGGCGATAAGCGCCTTCAATATACGCATTCGGATAGCCGCGTATCACACCGAAGCGCAAGCGCGCACCGTTGGGTTTGAGGCGCTGCACGTGAAACACATCGCCGCATGCCTCATGCGTCATATCGATAAGATCCTGCACCGTGCAGGCGCGGTCTTTATCGAACAGGCGCTGACTGACGCGACGATAAAAACTGCTGCCGCCGCCAAATTGTGTCGTGTTTTCTGCGGCCAGACCGCCAAACGAAGCGAACGGCTGCCTGATCTGCGTAATTTGCGCGATCTTCGATTTAGGTCCTGTGATGCTGTTGGCGGCAATCCAAGGCACCTCACCGCTACTCAATCCAGCCATCTCGCCGCGTTGCAAGCGCAGCGCCTGCGTCCCCAGAAAAACCAGTCTGGTGGCTAGCAGATTCACCGATGCTGCGGGCGGAACCGCGATCGCCAGCCAAAAATCGGTACCGGGCAGCATCGGCGCGTTCAGATACGTCGCTGTAGCGGGCGCAGTTTGCGCGCTTGCAGGTAAGCCAGGAATAGCGATCTGTATGATGCCGGAGCGACACAGATTCTGCGTTTCATCCTGTAAGACCGTGATCGCTTGCCAGCCCTGCTCGCCCCAGTACGAATAGGAAACGGTTTGCTTGTCAGCACCACTGTCGTCACTAGCGTTATCCAGCTCCGCCACCTCGGCATAGATACTGAGCGTGCAAGGTGCCTGCACGCTGCCCAGCGCCAGATACAGACAGGCCGGGCTGGAGACCCCAGTCAACAGCGGCAAGGCTGGTGCCGCGCTCTTGGTCTGCGTACTATCGGCCAGCGGACACAGGCGTTTGAAGCCCAATTGCGGCGTTGTATTGTCGTTGCCGCTGGTATAGACCTGATAAGCTTGAAACACGCCGTAGTGATACAACTCGCAAGGGTAAGCGCTATCGTCAGCCGGCGCGGTGGTGGCAATATCGATTTGCGCACAGGCGCTGTAATTGACCAGCACCGCACTTTGTTTGGGGCTGTAGGGCACATTCGGCATGGGTAACAAGCCGTCCACCGTCACCGGTGCCGAATCTGCTGCCGGCGCTACCGCTGCTACCGGGGTGACACTTGCCGCCAATGGATTGGGCGGATTGTCTGGTGCTGCCGCCTTGGCTGGCGCAGCAGGCTTGATGCCCTTCTTGAACAAGGCCAATAGCTTCGTCGCCAGCGCGCCCAGACCACTGCCCAGTTTCCCGATCCATGCCTTGATCAGTGCCAGCAAGCCGCTCAGCATGCTGTAAAGGCCGCCGACGAGCATTTTCAGCAGCTTCTTTATGCCATTGAGCAAGCCGCTCACCAGTGCCTGCACGGCACTTACAATCATGCTCACCCAGGAGTCATTGGGCGGCTTGGATTTTTCGATCAGCGTCAATGCATTCTTAAGAACCACATTCGACACAACCTTGGGATACAGGCTTTGCCCGAAACCTTCTTTCGGATTCTCCAATTCAAAATAAAAATAGCCATTGGCTGTCTGCGCTGGATTCGGCAACGGGCTCAGGCAAAGCGCTGGCTGTGCACTAAATCCGGCATAGCCGCTCAGGGATAATGTAAAAACGCTGTTTTGTGCATTTTTTTCCCAAGCGGCCGTGTTGCCGGAAGACGTCGTATCTTTTTGAAATAAAGTGACGCTGCCTGAAGTCCAGAAAGCTTTTTTATTGCTCAACAATTTTTCGCTGAGCAATCGCCATTCCCCCAGAAATTTCTGATTCGCAAACGGCGCGGGAATCAGAATCGTGCTTGGCTGACTCAACACATAGTCGTTGTAGGCAGAGTAATACTGTGAAAAATTATCTTCCAGACTGTCCCAATTCAGTTGTATGTCAACGGTCGTCAAGGGTTTGGCAAACAATTCGTTACTGCCGACGTAGAAACAGCTTCCCATTTCCGGTAACGGACCAAAGGTCTGCGTGGCAACACCGTTTGCCATCGGCGTCAGATCATTGGCCAGACTGAGTTGCGTCAACCCCTCGATATCGGTATTGAATTTGACGCTCTTGAGTGCTGGCGGAGCCAATAGACTGGCGTCATCGGCCAAGACGATTTTCAGTAACGGCCACAGGCTGGTGTAACCATCCGGATTCTGCTTGAACGCGACAATCGGCGGATCGCCATTTTGCAGTTTGATGGTCAGCACCAGTGTCGTCGACGACGCCGTTTGCTGGCTGGTGTAGCTGGAGACGGCAAACCAGGCACTCTCGGTACTCAGGAAACAGTGGGAATGCGCAAACATCGCGGCATAATCCGGCGCAGTGCCTGCCGTTGCCGCCGTTGCCGCCGTTGCCGATGGTAGCAACTCCAGCGTCACGGTCAAGGTACGGCTGCCGCCCTGCATGTACAGCATGGGGCTGGCAAAGGCGAAACCCTGCTGCGATTTGCTGCCTTGCCCCTGGCCGCGGTCGTTGGCGAAGGCCGGCCAGCTTTGCACCTCTTGCAACTGGTTGGTCTGTACCGTGGATGGCTGCGCATTGCTTTGCCGATACAAACCTGTGTGATTGAGCGTATCGGCATACACGCCCACCGCCTGCGCAATCGAGACAGCATTGATCGTAAAATCCTTGACGCTACTAAATAATACCGGCGTCTGATCGGCATAATTGCCGGCCACAAATGCCGTCGCCGCCGGCAGACAATAACTGCCGACCTGATCGGCCAGCGTGAAGCAGACATAGGCCTCATCGGCCTGCGCCGGGCGCGGCTGCAGTTGCAACACTTGTTGATAGTAGAAATCCAGATGCTGCCTGGCATAGCCATTGATCATGGTCTGCTGATTTTGCATCAGCGTGACAAAGCTCATCAGCAAACCGATGTCGGGATACGTCGTGGTCCAGTTCTCGATTTGATAAAAAAAGGTCTTGGCACTATCGATTATTTGAACAAACACATTGAATACGGTGACATAGCATTGTTCCAACTGCGCCGTCGCATCATCCCCCATGCTCGTGCTATCGGACACCCTGGCGCTGTCATGCCAGAGCGGATCGAATTCCCGATAGATGGCCGTCTCGGGTGCGAGATAGTCCGCATTGACGAAATTGAGAAACTGTTGCGTATGGATTAACTGATATAGATGTTGCGCCAAGGTTTCGCGGATACTTTTTTGTAAAAACTGCTGCAAGACATGGTTACCGGCATTGCGTTTCATGAACTGCAACCAGCGATTCAAATGCACAAACATATGCTGCATCAAGTCTGCGCATTGATTGACAAAGTCAATGTGTGCCCTGCTGATGTTCTGTTTTTTCGCCGCCTGATATTGCGCCTGGATTCCCTCATACGTAGCCTGATACTCGAGGTAATTGCAAGCACTGATCGCGGCCAGCAGCAGCGTTGGGTCTTTCAGGAAAAATGCCTGCCAATCTCCAGCCGCTTGATTGTTCTGGTCGTAATATAAGATCAGCCGCGCAAATTGAGCGACAAAGGCAAACCGGTCGCGCGCATCGCGCGCGTCTATGCTGACCGCAGCCGGATCAAGGGCTGCAGCTAGCGCGGTTTGTCTCATGCTCAGATCCGGTGGCATGCAATCCTTCCAGCTATAAATTGGTCGCTTCGATTAAGGAAAATGGATAGACATGGTTATGCCGCGTGTTGGTTTCCTGTATCTGGTAATACACGGTCAAACTCAGCTGGCTGCCATCGGGCGATAAATCGGCATCAATTTTTTCCACGTTGATGCGCGGCTCGCTGTTCAACAAGGCCAGCGACAGATTTTGGATAATCTCTTCGCGCACGCCGGTATCAACGCGGCGAAACACATAGCTGGAAAGATTGCTGCCAAACGTGCTCGCTAAAGGACGGCTACCCATGGTCGTCTTCAACACCAGGTCGATGGACTGATTGATATTGTCCTGACCGCCGCTTAACAGCAGTTGATAATGTCCATTGCTAAAGCTCGGCGGAAACGACCAGCCATTACCGAGGAAACTTGCAGATGCGCTCATCGTCTCAGCCGCCTATCATCACCGTGAAGTCACCCAATACAATCGAGCCGCCATGCGCTGTCGGGTCTCCCATGCGAGCTGCCGGTCTGCCGCCAATCATGACGCTGCTCGATCCCTTGATGATGGAATCCGGCGGTCCCACGCAGATGGCCATGTCGCCGACGCAAGCCGCAGGCAATTTCCCAATCAATACCGTGGGTGCGCCGGGACTAACGATCGGGCCGCCCACATGGGGAATCGGCGGCAGGCCCGGCGTAAGCATCGGGCATTGATGAAAATCGGTTAATCGTGCTGCTGGCGGCATCATGCGCTCCTCTGTGGATTTAGTTAATCATGACCATGGCGGCTTTCAGGCTCAGCTGCACACCGCCTTGCACGGTCGCTTCCATGTTTCCCTTGGCGGTGTACTGCATGTTCGCCGTTTCCGTGATGTTGACCCCTTTAGTGGCCACATCGCCGCCAGAGCTGGTCACCGTGACGCCGGTGCTGCCTTTGACCGAAACCGTCTGGTCCGCCTCAATGCTGATGGTCTTGGGGCTCTTGATGGTAATGCCCGAAGCCGACATGACGATCGAATTGGAATTTTCGTCCTGAATGGATATTTTCTTGTTCTTGTCATCCAGAACGATGGTGTTTTTTGCTGGCGTAATCAAGCTCAGCACCTTGTTCTCGTCGTCGAATAAAATGCGCAATTCACTTTTGCTGACAATCGCCTTCATGCTGTTTTTTGCATTGGGTGTCAGCTCCGAGTAGGGTTTGTTTTTTTGGCTGTAGACGCTGCCCAGGATGACCGGGTAACGCGGATCCTGATTCAGGAACCCAACGATGACTTCATCGCCGACCTCCGGCAAGAAAAACACGCCCTGACCCTGGGTGGAATAAAAATTCGTCAGACGTGCCCATAAACCGGCAGCCTTGTCATTAAACAGCGCCACCTCCACTAAAACGCGGTATTCGTTGTCCGGGTCACCATCAATTTTTTTGACGGTGGCATTGAACAGTCCTTGTATGCCCGGTAAGTTGCCCCCCGCCGGCGGCGCTTCGATTTGATGTTCCTGGATGAACCAGAGCGAGGACAAGCCGATATCGGCTTCGGTAATCCAATTACCGTCGACGAGTTCATGATGCACACTGGAAACAAAATGATTACCGTCAAAACGCGCCCCCAGGCCGTCCAGTTCCATGTATTTACCGGGCAGTAGCGTCGCGTTTCCTTGCAAGCGCACGGTGCCGGTAATTTTGGATAATTCACTTTTGAGCATTTGCGCTTGGGCCCAGGTCCGTAACTCATCGCTGCTTTGCGCCGCCGATGTTTGCAAGGAAAAATTGCTGAGCTTGGAGACGTCAGATAATTTCTTGCTGCTCAGATTTCCCGGGCCAGCCAGGTTATTGCTGACTTCGGCACTCTGTAATTTCTGATTTTGATAATCCCAGGAACTGGCGGTTACCTTGGCCAACTGGGTCAGCGCGTTCAGTTCTGCATGAAAAGCATATAAATTCTCGCCATAAGTCACCGTCAATACCGAACTGGTCTGCTCGGTGGGATCAAAGACGCTGACCTTGTTATTGATCGTACTGACGACCATGCTATTGACCTCAGCCCGGCTCAGCATGAAATCCCAGTCACTCACATAGTATTGGACCAACTCTGGAATTTCAGTGCTGGTGGCGCTCACTGCCGCCGACAGGCCGGCCCCGCTGATCAGGGAGGAAATGGCATCGCTGTCTTTGGTTTTTTGCCAGGCCCCGCTTTTGCGCCCGATGGTCATTTGTACGGCCTTGTCCTTGCACTCGACTTCCAGCATCGGTCCTTCTGCATTTTCTACGCGCAGAGACTGCTTGCTCACGATGCCCTCGAACACGCTAGTGTTCTCCGAGTCATAGCCGATGGAAATGCTGATGTCATTGCCTGGCACAAAATTACTGGAGGAACTGATCGCAAAACTCTCAGTGGTCGGATCGCCGTCGAGAAAAACGATGGTCGCGCTGGAAATACGATTAATGCTTTGCTTGATTCGGATCGACAAGATCTGGTAGGTATCAGGAATGGTGTTGCCATTGACTTTGACAGCGTAAGTAATCACGCTGCCGATGATTGGACTATTCATGTCATTTCACCCTGGTTGCAGAATCAGCCGGTGCACTCTGCACCAAAGGCGGGACGATTACCGTAGAACCCGCTTGCAATTGGCGGAATTTATTCAATCCATTGGCTTGCGCGATTTGAATGTAGTAATTAGAGGAACGATAAATTTTTTGCGAAATCTGCGGCAGGCTGTCACCTTCACTGATGACAATGCGATGACTCATGTCCGGTGATTTCTGATTGTCCTTGCGCGACCGTGTGGCGGGATCGATATAGGAGGTAAATTCGAGCGAGGCCTTGGCCCGCAGAGGCGTTCCATCAGGTTTGAAAAAAGTGTAGGAGAGATTGAAACTGCTCATCACCCCTTGAAAGACCAACGTCCCCCAAGTGACGATGATGAAATTGGGTCGATGGATGGTGCCGTTATAGTTATAGACAACTGTCGACAGCTTTTTGATTTCGTCAGGCAGGTTCACCCGCTTGCTGTCAACCACGCCGGTGCAATCGATGACCAGTTCAAAACTGAGTTTTTCGCTATTGGTTTTATTGTATTTGGCCGAAGGTGCGCTGCTGTCGACAGCAGTTTCTTCGTTGTATTGTATGCCCCGGTTATGTTGCAGCTTGTCAGGATTGAGCATGACCTCGTAACTGCCACCGCTTACTTTGGCGCTGAATTTTTCATCACTGTAGGCAACGATTGTCATATTGCTCATTACGGCCTCACCCAGGTCTAGCGGTCAAAGTTGGTCTTCGGGTGACGTTCCTGCAAAAGCTTCATGCACTCTTGCACCACCTGTTTTTTCAGCGCCACCAATTCCGCTGACTGCAGGTTTCCCGAGCCAGGATTAGGCCTGCTGACGATGGTCGTTCTGATCATTAATTCACGAATTTCTACTGGCATGCTCATTGCTCCGCAAATAAATTTGCTATCCCGGCATACTTATCGTCGCGACCATCTGTCACCTCAAAATATTGGTAAGCAAATTCAATGGTTTCGATCAATACGTTGCTCTCCTGTGATTTCAGGTCTGCCACCGACCACTTCAATGGATAGGCCTTCACAAAACTCCAGCTCATGGAAGCCCGGCCCCGACTATCGAGTAAATTGAGCGAAATATTTTTGGTCTGTATTGGCTTTCCCAGTCCCGATTCAAGTGTCGTCTGCACCCAACCGATCAGATCCGACTCAACGTTGACGATGCCGCGCTTGAGCACCAGATTGGGGTAACTTGCGACGCCTGGCAAACGATACTTGAAGCGGTTTTCACCACCACTGACAACCTCTTCCACCGCCATTTCCTTGCTCAGACCGGAAGCCTCCTGAAACGCCGCATCGACGGCGCAGCTATCGCCCTTGATCTGCACACTGAAATAGAAACTGCTGAGAGGACTGTCTAGTGCCATGATGAAAACCCGCTTATCTCAGTGATTATTTTTATTTTCCGTTGGTGACGATCAACTGTTCGTGGGCGATTTCCAGCGTATCGACCGCGACCTCGTTGCCATCCGATTTCAAGTCGGTACCGGTAATTTTGGTCGGCCACGCATTGTTCAATTGCCATTGCATGGTGACCTTGCCACCTTCATCGAGCAGTTTTATCAGCACGGTACGACGAGTGATGGTGTTCATCTTGATCTCGTCCATCCATTTCCAGAAGTTGTTGTCATTGACAAAGACGCCGCGCTTCATGGTGATGTTGCTGTATTTGGCAATGCCCGGCATTTTTATCGTGGAAAACAAGGCGCTGTTGCTATGACGGTATTCGATAATCTGCACTTCCTTATCCATGCCGGAAACTTCTTGAAATGCCACCCCTTTTAATTGCGTTCCCAGGTCCACTTCGAACCGGAACTTGGGCATCGGCCACGTTGAACCTTCGGTCTTCCCTGTATCTGTTGCCATGATCAATCCTCGCTGATAGATGAATCTGTCACATTAAAATTGGCTAAACTCGGTCCGCATCATTGATGGCGCATCGGGTCAACCCGATACTGCCTGTTGCTGCTGGAAGGTAATTTCGATGAATTCTGCAGGATGCACAATCGCGACCTTGACCACGACACGCATGTAGCCGTTGAGCAGGTCATCGGCCGTCATGGTAGAGCCCAGGCCGCAATTGACGCTGAAGGCATCGGCCGGACTGGCTCCTTGCAAACCACCCTGTTTCCAGACATCGGTGAGGAAGCTACCGATCATGCTGCTGACTGCAGTCCAGGTATTGAGATCATTCGGATCAAACACATAGGCGCGCGCGGCCAGTTTCACCGATTGTTCCAGGTAAGTCATGGTGCGGCGCACCGAGACATAACGCCAGTCCTGACTGTTGCCATCCAGTGTGCGTGCACCCCAGATCAGGATGCCCTGACCATTGAAGAAGCGAATCGCGTTGATGGATTTACCTGAGACCGCATCGATATTGAGACCGCCCTGTTGCGAGTCCGACAGACGGATCGGCAATTTCACCGCCCCCACGATGCTGGTATTGGCGGGCGCGTTCCAGACATTGCCCAGATTATCGTTGACGGTATAGACGCCTGCCATGGCTCCGCTGGGGGGCAAAATATTGGCGTACTCAAGTATGTGGTTAATGATTTGCTGATAGGTCGGACTGGCAATCTGCAATGCCGCCTGCAACTGACTATTGGTCAGCGGATTGGCAGGCGGCGACTGGATCGCTCCGATAATCTGCGCCACCGCCGGATTCGGCGCAGACGGCGGATTGATAATATTGGCAAGCTGCTTGACATCGCCACCAAACAGATTGGTGAAATCGATATCAGAATTTTGCATGATGGTGGTGCCGACAAACGGATAGTAGCTCACGCCATATTTCAAACCGTTATTGCCGGTGCTGTTGCGGAAATTCTGGATATCATTGGAGTACATCAATGGATCGGGATCCATGCCGCCGATCACATCAAAAATACACACCACCGTTTGCATGTCGGCGGCCTGCTGCAATGCGGCCTGCATCAGCGTCGCATTATCTGCCGGCGCCAGCAAAGTCGCTTCCGGGAAGATATACATGGTCGGCTCAACCTCATTTTGCAGCAAAGCCAGACCGGCGGTCAGATCATTCAAGTGCACATTCGGATTGACCGCTCGCACACTGGGATCCGTGAGCGAGGTTTTGCTGGCCGGACCATAAGGGCCGACCGCCACGATATAGGCATCACCGCCGCCGTTCTGGTAAAACAGCCGGATGCTGTTATACAAGTAGTAGATCGTATTCTGATCCGGCAAGATGGAATAATAAGTACCGCTCAGATACAGATATTCGCCGGCACTGGGTTTGGACTTTTGCGCCACCAGATAATATTCGGGACTGTATTGCTTGGCAGGATCGGCAGGCGGCGGCGGATTATCAAGCATATAAATCGCTTGAAATTCGGCAAAAGAAGAAATCTTTTGTGCCTTGTTATAGTAAGACTTGCCTTGATATTCTGCGCTCGGTGTATATCCGATAAATGCAGGAACCGCGGTGGCGATAGGCACAACCGAATTGGGAAATGCATTTAACTCTTTGATATATACGCCAGGTGTTGAGTAGTTAGATGTCATAATTCATTACCATTTCATTCCAATGATTAGAGAACTTAAAACCTGCCCCTGAGTAATTACACATAAACATACATGTCGCTAAAGACGCACTGCTTTCCTTCTATTTCTCTCAAACTGAACTGCCCCGCTTGCGGCGTCGGCAAACCCTGAATCAAACATCGTTCCACATAGCGTGTTTCCCCTGTGGCGGCGACATCATGCATCGGCAAGCTATCCATCAGGTCAAAACTGATCGCGGGTATCTGCTCCAGGGGAAACTGCATCGGTGCCGAGCTGAAACTGAGCGCGGCTTCGCCATTGGGGAACTGCGCCGGTACCGGCGCCTGAAATACCATGCCGGCTTTATTCTTCACACTGAATTTTTTTAGTGTCTGAAGACTGCGCGTGGCCACCAGATAATTCCAATACAAACTACGCGCAGTGAAATGAATGGCATAGCAAACTGGTTGCTGCGCAGCCTTGAGAATATCCTCGACAAAAATGCTAACCACAGCGATCACGGTGTTTTTTTGGACACTGCGCGCGGCCAGACGCGGCTGCATCATCAGCGCTTTACCAGCCGCATCGGCGATGACTTCTTGTGAACTCAAGGCGATCTGGCCAACCCAATTCATCGGCAAATCGGTCACTGCGGAAAACCATGCTGGATCAGCACACAAATAAAAGCGCAGTGGATCACCATCCAGTTGTGTCGTCAGATAGGTCAGAAATTCGGTGACGGCATCACGCTCCGTCAATTGCAGACGAAACACACCTTGACGCAAATTGGAAATGCATTGATAGCGCCGGATAAAATCCTGCGTTTTGGCATCCGCCTCTACCGTGCAATACTCAAAGATACCGCTTGCAAAGTACGAATGCAGCAAGCGCAGTTGAAACAGCAACGTGTTCATGGCTGGACGCTTCCTGTCGCCGAGCCGACCATTGGCGCGGTCGCTTTAACCTGTGCTCCCTGCACTGCAACGTTACGGATTTTGTAGATGATCGAGGGCAGATATTTGGCCCCCATCGCTGTCCATAAGTTATGTGTTTTCAGTGAGGGGGAGTTTTCGATTTCAAATTTCAACGCCTTCAGTCCTGCCGGCAGGGTTGGGCTGTTTTCGCGCGTGAAATTGAAGTTGCTTTGAAAAAATGAAATCGTCGCCGTCAACAACTTCAACGCCTCCGTGTAGGAGTCGAAACAGGCGGAAATGAGGATATCCAGATTAAACAGAACGGAAGGATTGATGCGACTGAATTGCTCTCCATCGGCGTGCATCCCACCATAGAATTGCTTATTTGTTTCGTACTCCAGATTGACCAGCGTAATCACCATCTTGTTTTGATTTTTAGCCGGCATGTTGCTATTAAAATCAACCACACTGTTGAGCACTACAATACCGGCGTCTTGTTCTGCATTCACGACCAGATATTGTTCCAATACCTGACGCGTGAAATCCAGAGAAACATCAATCATTGCAGACACCTTTCTTGTTTTATGTTTTCTACCAGATGCGTAACAACAAAATAGAGCACAACAAAGAACACAACAAAAAGCACAGAAAAAGGCACAGCAAAAACGACCGCAACCGGATTGAATCCTGCAACGACAAAACAAATTGCCACCGTGAGATCACATAGCGCTGCCTGCAAGAGCGACGCATTGGTACACGAGGAAATAACACGATAGGAAGAACCCGGGCCGACTAACGGCCGCACGCACGTATCCAAGGAAAAATCGGTCGCATCGACAACAACAGTTTTACTGATTGAAACGGCTCTTAGGAATTCAAAATTTGAAGACGAAACAGCGACAGCCAAAGCACCAGCCTGCCATCAATCGGCGTCCTGAAGAATGTGGAACACCGATGAATTACGTACGATTATGTGAAAACAAGAATGACTTCTCAAATGATCATTTCGCAGTCTATGCATGCGCGCCAGGCATAGGCAGCCCGTACACGGCAATACCCGAAGAAAGCATTGGAGCAGCGACAAAAAATAGTTGAGTCACCCTGAAATGTCTCAACAAATACGCGATTTTGTATTCGTATATTGACAAGTAATGGCCATCGAAGATCGACGACACGTGATTCAAGAAATGAGTAGAAGTTGGCCGAAGCCCTCTCTCATGCGCCCCCCGGGAGGCGTAAAAAGATAGCCGAACAATCTTCAAGTACAATTTAGCAACACGGCGACACGTCAAAAAAATACCAAGTAGGATGTTGAATAAAATTAGAGTAACTCTGTCGGGATCTGCTTAAGAAACTGTTGCGAAATTAACGTAGCGTCGTTGCGACTCCTTGCCGTACACCTTCGTACTGTCTGCGTCACTGCACCTAGCCACGCTCATTTCACTGCAGCCCCTTAACAACCGCCGTTTCCCAATCAGCCATTCACTCATTTTTGCTCCCCCTCAGGTTGATATCCGACCTGGCCTGATCCTAAAAATAATTTGACCTATATATGGCTCGCCCTCTTCCGCCACTCGATCTGTTGGTAAGCTTTGAGGCTTCTGCCCGACTTCTGAGTTTTTCTAAAGCTGGTGCGGAAATTTTTGTCACGCAGTCAGCAATTAGTCGGCAAGTCAAAAAACTGGAGCAATCGCTTGATCTCGTCTTATTTGAGCGCCTTCCTCATTCGTTGAAACTAACCGAACAAGGACGTATTTTTTACGATACGGTCCGAGAGTGTATTGATTCCCTGTCGAAAACCATCAATGATTTAAAAAAGCAAAAGTCCGGCGGACGACTGAAAGTATCCACCAACAATTCATTTGCCTCCTTATGGCTGGTGCCGCGCCTGTCCAGCTTTCGCGAAGAGCATCCTGAAATTGAGCTGCACATTAACGCCGACAATCGCTTGATAGATCTGAAACAGGAGACAGTTGATCTGGTGATCCGCTACACGACATCGAGCCGGATCGCCAATGAAGATCATATCCGCCTGTCAGAAGAAGAGATATTTCCGGTATGCAGCCCCGGTCTGCTGGCGCGCAGCAAGCACCCGTTAAATTCCGTGGAAGACCTACGCCATTACAAACTCCTTCATCTTGAGGATCCGCAACAGTCTTGGCCATGGCTGCAGTGGACAGACTGGCTTGAACATGTTGGCAGCACCGTCCCGGTCAACAACGTCGGCTTTCGGTTCAGCCATGTCGACCAGATGATCCAGGCCGCCACCCTGGAACAGGGCATTGCATTGGGCAGTTCGCCACTGGTCGATTTCTTCCTGATGAAAGGCTTGCTCGTCGCCCCGTTAAAGGAGCGACGTGTCAGCCCACGCTCTTTCTTTGCCTGCTATGGACCTCGATGCGATGACTCTGCAAAAATCTTTGTCAATTGGGTGCGGGAAAAAATGGCCTCCTCTCCGCTCCTGCTTGAGGGAAAATCTTTCTACGGATGAATAGGCCCCAGGCTAGCATTGCCCAGCAGGAATTTTATGCGCACATTCATAGCCCTCTCTTACCAGACGCGCGGTCAGTCGCTCGCCGACTTGGGCGACTGCCGCCATGCGCGTTGGATTCATATGCGCCCGCAGATCCGTTTCCAGGTGAATCAGGCCGTCGGCGGAAGCAGACGCGCATATTTCCATTGCGCGCCTTAAGGTTTCAGCGTCGCCAATGCCTTTGAACACGTTTTCCGCTCGTGTCCCCAGAATCGGATCCTCAGGAAGAACCAGTGCCTTAATCGTCGGCCAGCCCATGGCCGCGAGCAACGACACGGTCTCTGCAGCATGCCTGTCTGGCCGTACACGGCCTTTGACAAAACGCGTTGGCAGATTGGTCAAATATTCGATACAGGAGAAGTCTCTCTCCAGATCGACAAACGCCATCAATTCTGCGTTATTTGCACCCGGAAACAAGGTTTGAGAAGGTCGATAGCTTCCTTCGCTGGCAACAGCACGCGCTATCCCGGTGGCGATGCAGGCACGACGCGCCTTTTCCAGCGCGGCATCGAAGGCCGTTCCCTGACGGCGGACATCGCCCGAAAATGTGCCCAAGGCATCGGTATCGTAACCCACTGGCAGCAGCACCAAAAATCCCAGCGCAGCCAATTGCGGAGCCAGTACGCGTTCCTTGCCGTGCATGGTGGCAATTAAAACAGGCGGTCCGTCTTCAGGACCGGCGACATGTGACAACGGATGCTCACCTGCTGTGGTATGACGCGGTAGTAAATGCATGGGAGGAGAGGTATTCATGTTGGGATCATTTGGTTGTACTAGGCAACATCAGTCGGCGGGAGCGCTTATGCAGTCGCAAGCGCTTGCGTCGTTTCACCTGCGGTCTGGGCAATTCTTGCAAAAGGCTCCAGGATGGCGACAGCGTGTTCATGCATCGACTGTTCCGAGAGATTCTTCGATGCGCGTGCGGCACAAGCGTCTTCGACAAGTGCAAATTTATATCCACGATGAAAACCATCGACAATCGTGGAAAGGCAGCACATGGTTGTTCCGTATCCGATCACGACAAATTCATGATCCGCATAGTCTTCGGCAAATTTGACGAAGGCTGGTGAAGAAAACGAGGAATACTTGCCTTTAGCTGCGATATCCTCACCTTCTTGCGGATCAAAGCCGCCGACGAAGTGAGAAAATTCTGATGCACGATTGAAAAGCTCGCCGTCCTGCAGATGCTGAACATGGACTATCGGCCAGGCATGCTCACGCGCGTAGTCCAGCATCGTTTTGGCATTCTCTAAAGAACTACCGATACTCTGAATGTGGAAGCGCCGTCCAGAAGTGGTGTATTCCTGCTGGACATCAATAACGACGAGTGCTTTCATGGCGTATTACCTTATGGAATAGAGAGTGAAATAAAGAATGAAATAAAGAATGAAATAAAAGCCGGGAATCAAGCAAACGTCGGTCCCGGCATCACATCTTGGCCATCATTGGTTGTAACCTGCCCCCTTCCTCCTGCACTGGACGAAGTTCAAGCGGACCGATCTGGTAGGGAGAATTCTCTGGCCGGTTTAAGAACATTGGCGAATTTCCGATGTAGCCAGAGGGCTGCAGCTTCTCATCCTGTTCATGCAAAACCATTTCGAGGTAGTCGTGATCAGAAAATGCGAAGTCGTCTCCTACCGCCCGAAAACCATACTGTTGGTAAAACGGTTGCAGCCGAGATTGCGCATGCAGATAAAAAAGCGAGAAGCCTTTTTGACGGCATAGCTGCAAAATGAAATGCAACAGTCGATGCGCGTATCCTCTGCCACGATATTCGCCACGGATACTAAGACGCTCTATCTTCACAAAGCCATTGAAATAGCGCACACGTGCGGTCAGGACCGGTTCTCCACCCGCTGTGATACCGACGATCTGGGTCGCGGTGTGATCATTCAGGTCAAACTCTTCGCGGAACGGGCATTGTTGCTCATGCATATAAACGATGGCGCGTACCAGCATCGCCTTAAAACGCTCCTCTTCATTCTCCACAACCTTGATCGTCAGATCCTCGGCCCGGTCGTGCACCGGATGACCTGGATGAATGGGATGAATAGTCATGATCTGCATTAGTGGCTTGCCTGAAGGACCTTGGACAGCATCACCGCATCATTGCACTCACGCAGAGTGTCCATCATTTGTTGCACGGCCAGCGTCGTCATTCCTTTGGCGCCATTGCGGATAGCCGTCGCCGATACCTTATCCTTGCGCAGGAACGACACCGGATAAATCCATCCTGATTCATCATAGATGCTGCGCACCCACATCCCACCCAGGTCACTGCCGTGAATGCCGTGTATTGGCTTGTTCGGATTGATTTTTTTGATATGCGACAACACGCTATAGAAACCGCCGCTTTCATATGCCTTTCGCATATCCAGTACAACGACCTTGTCCGCCAGTCCTGCTTCATCAACAGCAAGGCGCATCATCTCCAGGCGCGTTTCATATTCGTAAAAGCGTCGGCCTGTCGGGAAGTAGTTCATATGGATATCAGCGCGTTGCGTCTTCTCATAGACCCGCATGCCATGCTCGTAGCCGCAAATGCGGATTTCACCCCGCAACAGCGCCTGGGCATGCAGCTTGGGAACGGTGGTGCAATGAATGTAAACCTTATCCAGGCCCCGCTGCGAAATGGTCTGCTCAATTAAAGCGAGATGCGTACGGTGGATGGGGTTAAATGTGCCGAAGAAGACACCGACACCGCTTCTTGGAAAAACTCTTTCACGCCAATCGGATAACATCCCGATAACAAAAAAGATCGCGCCGAATGCCACGCCAAGAACGATAAAGAATAGCTTCGCGGTCGGTAGCCCCAAGGTCGCCAGCGCGGTAACGATGATGTTGATCGACAGCGCAATCAAGACATTGCGCGTCTTCTCGCCCTTTTCCCGATTCGCCAGTGCCAGCGCCAGGTATTGCATGCCTTGAGAGGCAAATGTCGTCAGCAAGGCAGTTCCGATTACGCCCCCCATCGAAGTCAGGTTATCTATGGGCACTACCTTTGCATGCGTCAGGATGCCGAAAATGATGAGGTTCAGCAACAGCTGCGGAATAAATCTCGACAGACGTCCCAAACTGACAATCGCCGTATGGAAATTGACCAGTTCTTCCAGCTTGTTGCTTAATTTCGAGTAATAAGGAATGAACCCGCCGATGAAGGCGCTCACAGCGATTAGCCAGATGTTTGAAAAGACATGATGCGCCAGGCCATAGCTGACATACATCAACACACCGATCCCCATCCCAAGCTGAACAGATGGGCTATACAAATACGAAGGAAATTTCATGGAAATATGACCTTTTCACCTAGATTGAGGGCAACCAATCATCAACATGGTGAACTCCTTGCTTTGCTTACCGTTTCTGCCGGGATTGGGAAATCACAATCTGAACATCCAGGTGAAAGATCCGAAACTGGGCCAAAACAGACCGATAAATCGGCCGCCATCGATAGCGTCACTTCAATTTGCAGGAATGCTCACCCAATACAGTCATTCCCAGAGAGCGAGAACAACTGCTGGGTGTGATTATGTGAAAGCCGCAGTGACTTCTCAAATGATTATTTGACAGGGTGTTTATGCTTGCCGTGCATAGGCACGGCATCAACGCCAATGTAACGAACACTGTTTCTGGCGCGACGTCAGCCAAATGGCTGACGCGGTGTGAATCGCCCCAGCTTCCCGGGAACTGCTCAGCCTGGCATGAAGGTGCGGCCGCAGCCATCAATGTGCTGTTGGGCAGTACGTGTCGCCAGCTTGTGCGGAGCGTGCACCGCTTCCTCGATACGGTTGCCATTGATATGTACCTCGCCGGCAAACGGCGCAGCACCACCCGCATCAAAAATACGGACGTTAAAAAACAAGCTCACTCATGCGCTATCTTGGGTTGATAAAGTAGAAAATAAAAACCGGGAGGAGATCCCGAGAAACTGATGATTACCTTGTACGCAGATCCAGAAAATCCAGCCTTGCCACCATCGGACATCGTGCTAGACCTTTCACGCTGTGCATTAGTCGTGATTGATCCGCAAATTGATTTCCTTTCTGTGCAACGCTCATTAGCGCAGTCCACGACACTTTGTATATTTTAGTTGCCGACTATCGTGTGGGGTATTACTCTACAAATCGCTAATCTTATTTTCTATAGATAAGAGCACCCAATTGCAATGGCAAGACCTCATGATTGCGTGCCTTGAAACCTGCGGCTTAATCGGTCTACAAACAAACTGCTGCTATTCACTGCGACATCTAGTGCCATTGAGAGCATGCTTCATCCAATCGCAATAACTAAATTGGCAGACAGATAAGGCATTGACCACCGGACGTACTTGGAAAAGCGTACTTCTCATCGGCTTACAATAAAGATACAGGGGCATGGATGTCTTCCGTTCAACTCAAGTTTGCCTTGGTCTTGATGCTCGGAGAATCATCTCTAGCCGTTTCCGCTTCTCTTGATGAACCGATCAAACCTGTCCCGCTTTCTCTGAATCAAGATCCGGCACGGGCCAACATTGGCCGTCAGTTATTTCACGATGCACGTCTTTCCGCGAATAATCACGTGTCGTGCATGAGCTGCCACGACCTT